>SDBV01009599.1_pt1 | contig 12834 bp, 9 predicted proteins | sample 2277081 | NCBI WGS metagenome assembly SDBV01 (sample SAMN10402039, study PRJNA504765) | marine sediment metagenome | isolation source: marine sediment core GS10_PC15, 223 cmbsf | place: Arctic Ocean: Southern Knipovich Ridge | collected 2010
TTGGCCGTGCGTAACCTACCATAGCATCCACCAATCTTTCGTTATCAGAAACCGATATACTAGGAAAATTACTACAAAATGGATTCGTAACTTTCTCTGATTTAAAGAACCATGTTAATTTCCTGTGCGTTAAGTCAGCGTTGCTGACGCTTGAAGCTTGTGGTGTTGTATTAGGATCCAAAGATGGATTTAAGATTACAGAATTTGGCAGAAGCCTGTGTGAAAAAATTGGAGTAATTAAGATTTTTTTTGACGGCTATTCAAATTTAGTTTCAAACCAGGGCTCTATTATCAAGAATAGGATTAAAAACAGAAGAAAATTAGTTAAATCGAAAAAAGTGGCTGATGCAGCTACTTTTTTTTCTGAATCCACGATCGATCATCTCGTTATCCAAGAGATAGCAAATCTTCAAACGAATGGAACAATTTGTGATTTGGGATGCGGGTTAGCAAGGATGTTATCCAAAATTTATGCCGAATTAGTCCCCGGTCCTTTCGGGGAGGAGTACCGAATCTTTGAATTGCCCCCTGACCTTCGTAAGCCAAAACCCCTGGACAATGCCCTTAGCCAGACCCCTGTCCAGGTTATGGATATTATCAGGGAGCTTCAAGATAGGAACCTGGTTCTAGCTGCCCAGCTTGGTACAGCTACGGAACGGATAAGAAACCTGGAGAGCCAGGTAAAGCTGTTGGCTACTGCCAGGCAACCGTGGTGGAAGCGATTATTCGCCAGGAGAGGCTAGACATGATTAAGCTGAGGTGTAGTCGGACTTTAGTATTGGATAGTTTGGCGATAAATTTGTCTGGGGTAATAAAGTATTTCTTCCCACCGGAAGTGAAGACGGTTGAGGGCGGCTTGAGCATTTAAGGACCCTCTCTGACTATTACCAGAGCCCCTGTAATTAAAAATAAGGGAGTTAATCACTTTCCCCCTCCTTAATCCATCAAATTACAGTCAATGGGCTTGCTCCAGCTAGGGAAAATGTGGTTTACTGCTTGGGTGACATTTTGGCAAAGCAACTAGAGTACATCATTTTTGACACCGATATGGGTTGGGTGGGGATATTAGGCTCGGCGAGGGGGCTACTGGGCGCTACCTTGCCTCAGCGTTCAGCTCAAGAAGTGCGTCAGCTATTGGGTGATAGCATAAGTTGTGCTATCCGGTCTCCTCGCTTATTCGGGGATTTAATGGAACGCCTCAGGATTTACTTTAGCGGTTGCAAGGCAGCCTTTCCTGATGAACTGGACCTGTCCCGAGCCACTGCCTTTCAGCGTGAGGTGTGGGGGGTAGTCAGACTTATCCCTTATGGTAAGACTAAGAGCTACAGTTGGGTGGCGAAGCAGGTAGGAAAACCGAGTGTGGTGAGAGCAGTGGGGCAGGCTCTGGCCAGAAACCCTCTGCCTGTTATCGTCCCGTGTCATCGGGTAGTAACCAATAGTGGTAAGCTAGGCGGCTACAGTGGGGGAGTGGAGATGAAAAGGAAGCTTCTTCAGCTAGAAGTCGCTGTCAAATAAATCGCGGTTAATATGAGATTTTCTTACCTCCTCTTAATTAGCTATTTTATATTAACCGTAAATACCTTCTGGTCTAGACCCTCTTCTTCCCATGGTCGTTTATAGACCATAATTATCTCGGCTTCACCTACCTTAACCGTTTTGAAGCGGAAAAGCTCAATACCGCCGGCCCCAACCAAGCCCTGTTCCGCTTCTTCGCCCAGCTTATAGGTCTTTTCTACCAGCTTGAGCATATTTTCAGTGTGACTTTCATGCCACTGATACCCAGTAGTGGGATTAGAACCCAAAGCGATAACAAATTTCTGGTTAACGCCAATGTTTATCGTTTGCCCTGAGTCAGAATAGGTCTCAGCCTCGCCGACACATGCCGTCACCAGAGAGATAGTTAATACTACTACCGTAACCAGTATTAAAATCCTTTTCATCTTGCCTGCTGATTACGCACTATAAGGGTTGTCTATTCAGGAAAGATTAAACGGGGTTAGGCAATAAAGATTGATAAACAAACCCCAGTACAGTATAACGGAAAATGAGGGAAAAGGTTAGGACGAATCACCTTAGGGAATTCAACGCTGGTTTCTTCTATGTCAGCGTATGGCTGAATGATGGGGATGAGAAGGTAAGTTTTCCGAATGACTCACTCTAGAATCAAATACCCCTCTTATTCTCAGGTTTAGGAATTCATCTTCGCATTTCTTAATCAGCCCTTCATCAGCGAAGCTAACATAGCTATTATCGCCAATGATGATATGGTCTAAGACCTTAATCTGCAGAATCATTCCGATAAAGATCAGGTCTCTGGTTAGCTGTTTATCACTCTTGCTGGGGGTAGGGTCACCAGAAGGGTGGTTATGGGCAAAAATCAAGCCGGTGGCGGCATGTTTCATGGCACTTTCTACAATCTCACGGGGGCGAATGGGGATACCATCCAGTGTTCCTTCAAAGAGGTCGGCTGCATCAATAATCTGGTTTCGGTTATTTAGATAGACGACCTTGAATATTTCTCTCTGGAGGTCTCGCATTGAGTAGGAGAGGTAGTTCAAAATCTCTTTAGAGGATTTATAAACAGGCTGTTCCACAATCTTCTGTTTGAGAACCTCTGCGGGTAATTCGCGTAGAAGCTTGATAAAAAATATACAAGAGGGAGTAATCTCAGCTCGCTCTAGTTCTTGGGAGGAAGCAGTGAGGAACCCCCTGAGGTTTTTGAAGCGCTTAATGCACTCTGTAGCCAGCCGCTTGCTCTCTCGGCAGGATAAGACCAGGCTTAACAGTAGTTCAATAGTCTCCTGGTCGTTAAGGCTTGTAAAACCTGACACAAGGAACCTTTCCTGGAGCAGTGTTAGAGGTCTTTGTTGGTTAAATGTGTCTGAAGACATTCCCTGCCTATCCTTATATGTGCTCATATGTCATATTAAGTCCATATTGTAGCACATTTGTCCACTTTTGTCAACACATGTTCTTTCCTGCGGCGGGCTGTTTCTCCACAACTGTACCCTCGTCTATCTTTTCAGTTGTCACTGGCAATTCGACAAAGAATATGGCTCCTTTCCCCGGTTTGCTTTTGGCGTATATCTTGCCACCGTGCTCGGCCACAATACCATGACTGACACTAAGCCCCAAGCCAGTGCCGCCTGTTTCCCCTCTGGTGGTGAAGAAGGGGTTAAAGACCTTGCCGAGCTGTTTGGCTGGAATCCCGGGACCATCATCGGTAAACGAAATTCTTATGTAGCCTTTTATTTCCTGAGTCTTGATGCTGAGCTTGCCCCTATCGTGTGCCTCAATCATGGCCTGCTCGGCATTTAGAATGATGTTCAGGAAGACCTCCTGAATCTGATAAAAATCGACCATTATCTCGGGAAGGCTGGGAGCGAGGTCGGTTACAATGGCAATATCGCCTGTTTGCAGTTCGTAGGCCCTTAATTCCAGAGACTTTTGCAAAATGTCATTTATGTTTGAATACTGCTTCACTGGCTTGTGCTGACGGGCAAAGGTCAGGAGATTCTCCACTATCGCGGCCACCCGCAGAGTTTCATTATGAATCCTTTCTAAATTCTGCCTCGCTTGCCCGTCAGCGCTTTTTCTCAACAGGAGCTCGGTGAATCCCAGTATCCCGGTAAGAGGATTGTTTATCTCGTGGGCAACACCGGCGGCCAGCTCACCAATGGAGGCTAGCCGACTGGCGAGATTAAGCTCCTCTTGCAACTGCTTCTCCCTTTCCTCCGCCTGCTTGCGCTCGGTGATGTCCACCCAGCTTATCAGGTAATACTCAACTTCCCCATTGTGCGTTATCGGTCTGGAGGTTAGCTCAACCCAAAATCGCTCCCCGTTTTTCCTTTGGAAAGACATCTCCCGCCTCTCCGATTTACTGCGTATGAATTCCTCAGAGTCTCCAGACGCTTGCCTCAGCGTTTCTTCCGTCCACCAGGGGAAGGGGGCTTTCCGGCCAACAACCTCGGCAGCAGAACAGCCGGTCAGCTTTTCCAGGGCGGGATTTACATATCTTATCGAAGTATCTGGATTGACGACTATTATGGGATTGGAGGCATTAGTCAACAGGTTGGAACTGAATTGTCCACTTTCTCGCAGCGCCTTCTCCGCCTGCTTGCGCTCGGTGATGTCCTCTATAATTCCATCAAAATAAATAATCTTGCCCGCATCATCTCTCACCGCAACCTTTGTGTCCGATACCACTATTTCAGTTCCATCCTTTTTCCTCAGGTGCAGCTCCCTTGTTGCCTTCCCTCTACGAGTGGCTATTTCCTCAAGAGTTGCTTCTCTTTTTTCCGGATGCGCATAAAGGTCGGAAACATTCATCTGCAGCAATTCTTTTCTGGAGTAGCCGGTAATCTCTACCATGGCTGGATTTGCTTCCAGGAACTTCCCGGCGCGTCCCTGTGTGCTTCTGAATACCCCTAATTTAACATTGGTTACCAGGCCTCTATATTTTACTTCAGATTCCCGTAGTTCCTTCTCCGCCTGCTTGCGCTCGGTGATGTCCCGGGCAATGGTAAAGACAAGTGTCCTGTCGCCCGACTCAATAATGCGGGCATGTATTTCGAGTGGTATTTCCGACTCATCTTTACGGAGACGAGCAGATTCAAAAGTTACTTCGCCCCTTTTCACCAAATTTTCAAGGCGCTGCTCAATAAGCGGGGCATACTCTGGAGTAAGTATGGCATGAATGTTTTTTCCCATTAACTCGTCTTTGCTATAGCCGAGTGACCGGTAAGCCGCTTCATTCACATAAACAATATTCCCCTCAAAATCATTTACTAAGATTGCATCGGTAGCGGCATCCAAAAGTTGTGCTTTTACCTTAAGTTCCTCCTCCGCCTGCTTGCGCTCGGTGATGTCGCGAGCAGTAGCGTGGACAATACCTTCCGTAGCAAATGTTGCCTGCCACTCAAGTGTTTTATATGAACCATCTTTGCATTTATATCGATTGACAAAATTTACAACAGAACTGCCTTTTAACTGCTTCTCCACCTCCTTGTTTGTCCCTTCCACATCGTCTGGGTGGACAAGTGTAGTCCAGCCCATCTCAAGAAGCTCTTCAGTCTTATAACCCAGAATTGTTTCCCAGGCGGGATTGACTTTAATTAATTCTCCTTCAGCAGTGAAAACACCCACCATATCTGGAGAGAGGTTAAATATGTTTTCCAACTCTTCCACCGTCCGTTTGCGCTCGCTTTCTAATGCTTCCAATTCAGTAACTCGTTGGCGCAACACTGCCAATTCACTTATGAGTTGCTCTCTTGTCTTATCTTCATCTGGTAACATGATGCAACCACCCCCTCTTGTTGAGAGTTCATCTCCCCCTCTGAGTGATACCCAGGAAATTGCTGACAGCGGTAACGATGTCCGATTCACCGAAAGGCTTATTCATAACTCCGAATGGACCGTGAGCCATAGCTCGTGCCATCATGTCACTATCGGGATAGCCGGTTATAATAGTTACCGGTAATCTGGGCTTAATGGTTTTTATCTGGCGAAAAAGCTCTGTCCCATCCATCCCCGGCATTCTAAGGTCAAGGAAAACCAGGTCAAAATCCTGCTGTTTTACCAGTTCTAATCCCTCGGAAGCAGTCTTAGCAGTTATCACTTTGTGCCCTGACTCCTCCAAGGTCTCCTTAAATAGTGACCGAACTACCTCCTCGTCATCAACGACCAGGATATTTGCCTTTACTCCGACTGAGCTTCGTTGTAGCCACCCATCAATTGAGGTCTTGTCGAACCTCCACTGCTGGCCTACCTTGGTTGCGGGGATGCCGCCCCGCTCCAGCAGCCTATATATGGTCTTCTTGGTTACCCGTAAATAATCAGCCACTTCTTGGACAGTTATAAGTTCTGCCATATTGCCTTTTTCCTCTCAATTCTTAGACTTATTAAGGTCTTGTGTGTGTTAATCTTGTTTCGAGTAATATTTGAAGTAATTGACATTTATTGTCTCTTATAGTCTACTTAAGTCTATTTAAATAACTTTAAGTCTATTAGAGTCCATACCGCATGTCAAGGTTACTTACAGTTAGATAAAGTCCAAGAAAGGCAGACTGCAAGGCACAGAACTCTTCATTTGTCCTTATATCGCAGTTTTTTGCAATATTTTTAAGGATTTTAATGGTGGATGACCTAATGTTAATTGGTGCCATGAGTTCCTTGTTTGTGGTTATGGGTGCTAATAGGGTTTGGGGAGCAATAACTTAGCTCTATATAGTCTTCGCTTAGTATCTGCCCTGTCTCTTATTTTTAGGTTTAAGAAACTATCTTCGTATTCTTCAATTAGTCCTTCATTAGCGAAGCTAAAGTAGCAATTGTTGCCTATTATAATATGGTCTAGTACCTTTATCTGCATAATACTGGCGGCATAGACTAATTCTCTGGTTAGCTCCTTATCATTCCGGCTGGGCTCGGGGTTGCCTGAAGGATGGTTATGGGTGAAAATCAGCGAGACAGCATAGTGCCTGAAGGCGCTTTCTAAAACCTCCCGTGGGGAGATAGGCTTAATATTTATTGTCCCTTCGGAGAGGTCGCCTACTTCAATAATCTGGTTTTGGCTATTTAAGTAAATGACCTTGAATGCTTCTTTCTTGAGGTCGCGCATTGAGTGATAGAGGTAATCAAAGATCTCTTTGGCGGATTTATAGATAGGCTTATCAATAATTTGCTCTTTGAGGAACTCTCTGGCTACTTCCTGCACCAGCTTGATACCAAAGGCATTGTGCGGGCCAATGCCATCTATCTGCTGTAGCTCTTCAAGAGAGGCTGACAGGGCTCCTCTCAAGGTTTTGAATTTCTTAATGACCTCCTTTGCCAGCTGTTTGCAGTCTTTACGAGGTGTGCCTAAGCTTAGGAGCAACTCGATAATTTCGTAGTCATGAAACCCGGCAAGCCCCGATTTTACGAACTTTTCCCTTAGCCTTTTTCTATGTCCGGCGGCTATATCGTCTGATGGCATTTTGGGATTGCTCCTCTTTAGTCTGAATAGTGGCTCTATTTTAATACTCTAGGACTAAAAGATACCAGTTTTTACACTGGTTATGAAGCCTATCCCTCTTTGGTTTAGCCCTAGTTTTTACCGATTAACTTCCTCTAGCCATAGTCCATCCTCTCCCACAAGCTCTACCAGCCGCTGATGGAGTTCGGAGCAGTAGTTGGTATTTATATTGGACAGTTTGAGGCTAATAACCCGTTCCTCATTGGTAACCCGCAGGCTGACCTCATCCTGCCCGGGGAAGTCTCTAAGGGTAGCAGTCAATTTACGCAGATAGGCGATATCACTCTCTTCATCGCAGGTCTGGGTAATGCTGATTATCAGTCGGCGACTTTCGGCTGGAGCAGTGTAATCTGTAGCTTCTTCAGTTGCTAGCGGTGCCTCTTTAGGTTGCGAGGTGACTGGCTGTTCAACTTGGGTTTTTTCTAATGGGTAGTGGCGTACATAGTCACAGTTTAGCTGCACTCGGTCATCCCTTAGCCTTACTTTACCTTCAACCAATAATGTGTTTCCTTCCTGCCATAGGTCTCTGGTATTGTCATAGACTTTAGGCCAAACCATGACCTCAATTCTACCGTCAAGGTCTTCCAGCATGACACTGGCAAAAGGGCGTCTGTCTTTGGTGAAGAGATGGCGAACTGAAGCTACCATCCCGGCAACTATAACGGTTTGCCCTGCCATCTCAGCATCAATCTGACCGCATAGGGTGGTCTCAGAACCTATCTTATCGGCAATTGAACTGAAGGGGTGCTCAGAGAGATATACTCCCATCAGCTCCTTTTCCCAGGCTAATTTCTCCTTGGTAGAGATATTGTCAGTTGCTCCCAACTCCAGGCCAGGCAAGGGAACGGGCATCGTCTCACCCCACAGGTCAAACATGGTAGATTGGCCTGTTTCCCGGAGACGCTGCTCTCGCTGAGCTAGAGATAATATGCGGTCAATGCTCTGGAGCAAAGCCCCACGGCTACCCAAAGAGTCCAGGGCTCCGGCCTTAATCAGGCTTTCCATCACCCGCTTGTTCATACTGTGCAGGTCAGCGCGGCGGCACAGGTCTTCAATAGATTTAAAATCGCCCCCCTTATTGCGCTCAGCAATGATAGGCTCAATAGCCCCCGGCCCCACATTCTTGATGGCGGCTAGTCCAAAGCGGATGGCTGGGGTACTGTCTTTGCCATCATTTTCTATAGAAAAGCTGACTTGACTGCGGTTTATGTCCGGCGGTAGCACTTTGATGCCAAGGCGACGGCACTCAGCAACAGCACTAGCCACTTTCTCCGACTGTCCAGTATTAGTAATCAGGAAAGCGGTAATATACTCTGCCGGGTAGTTTGCCTTGAGATAGGCAGTTTGATAGGCAATGAGAGCGTAGCTAACACTGTGAGCCTTATTGAAGGCATAGCCGGCGAAGGGCTCAATCAGGGCAAAGACCTCAGTGGCTACCTCAGCAGAAAATCCGTTCTTCCTGGCTCCAGCAATAAAGTGACGCCTTTCTTTTTTCATAACCTCGGGAATCTTTTTACCCATTGCCTTGCGGAAGATATCAGCTTGTCCCAGACTATATCCAGCGAGAGCTTGCACAATAAATAGTACCTGGTCTTGATATACGATTACCCCGTAGGTCTCTTCAAGGATACTGGCTAGAGTGGGATGGGGGTAGTGGATAGGTTCAATGCCATGTTTGGCGTTAATGAAGGTAGGGATGTGCTCCATAGGTCCGGGGCGATATAGAGCTACCATGGCAGCAATATCGCTGAAGGAAGTTGGCTTAAGCTCCTTGATGTAGCGGCGCATACCAGCTCCCTCCAACTGAAACACGCCAGCAGTTTCCCCCGAGGACAGCAGGGCAAAGGTCTTGGCATCGTCCATCGGGATGTTATGCAGGTCAATAGTAACGCCACGGTTTTGATAAATAGTTTCCTTTGCCTTACCCAGAATGGTGAGGTTAGCTAGGCCGAGGAAGTCCATTTTGAGCAGCCCAATGTGGGCAATATCTTCCATGGTGAACTGGGTCATAACCGATTCCTGACCATTACCCTTGCTCACCCGCTGTAGCGGAACGTATTTGGTGAGGGGCTCTTTGGATATAACTACGCCGGCAGCATGAGTGCTGGCATGGCGTGCAATACCTTCTACCCTCCTGGCTGAGTCAACCAGGTTGTGAACGGTGGCGTCCTCATAGTAGATATTATGCAGTTCACTATTTTCATTCAGGGCTTTTTCCAGTGTCATACTCGGTCCTAGAGGAACCAGCCTGGCGACACGGTCAACATCGCTATAGGGCATGCCCAGAGCCCGTCCCACATCTCTGAGGGCTGCTTTAGCGCCTAAGGTGCCGAAGGTGATAATCTGGGCAACATGGGCTTGTCCGTATTTCTGTGATACATAGGAGATGATCTCATCACGGCGGTCATCCTCAAAATCCAGGTCTATATCTGGCATTTCCTGTCGCTCCAAGTTGAGAAAGCGCTCAAAGACCAGCCGATTTTCAATAGGGTCAACTGCGGTGATACCCAGACAGTAGAGGACGATGCTGGCAGCAGCACTGCCCCTAACCCCGAACAAGATGTTGTGCTTCTTGGCGAAGGAGATGATGTCCCAGACGACGAGGAAGTAGTTGGCAAATTGGGTCTGTCTTATTACCTCTAGCTCATAGTCAAGGCGTCGCTCTATTTCTGGGGTGGAGTTGGGATAGTACTGCCGCAAACTCTGATGACAGAAGTCAGCCAGAAACTGGTCGGCAGTTTGCCCTTCAGGTAGCTCAACCTCAGGGAGGTGAAGGCGCCCAAAGTCGAGCTTGAGGTTGCACGCTTCAGCAATACGCTCAGTGTTTTCCACTGCCTGAGGAATATCGTTGAATACCTCTGCCATCTCCGAAGGGGTCTTGAGATAAAAGAAGTCGCCAGCCATCTTCATTCTCTTATCGTCATAGATAGAGGAACCTGTCTTGATACACAGCAGTAGGTCATGAGTTGAGGCGTCCTCCTTATTGATATAGTGGACGTCGTTAGTCGCCACCAGTGGGATATCTAGCTCACTACTCATAGTGATGAGGCCCTGGTTTATCTGCTCCAACTCAGGCATAGGCTGCCTTTGTATTTCTAAGTAGAAATCGCCAAAGACTTGCTTATACCACAAGGCAGCCTGTTTCGCCTCCTGGAGGCGTCCGTCCAGAGTGAGGCGGGGAACTTCACCAGCAATACAGCTAGAAAGGGCAATAAGACCTTGGTGATGCTGCTCAAGAAGCTCTTTATCTACCCTTGGCTTATAGTAGAAACCCTCGAGGTGTGCCTTGGTGGTGAGCTGGATTAGATTGCGGTATCCGGTCTGATTTTTGGCCAGTAGAATGAGGTGGTAGTTATTTTTATCACTGGCATCACGGCTGAAGCGGCTATTTTGAGCTACATAAATCTCGCAACCAATAATAGGTTTTATGCCTGCTTCCCTGGCCGCCAGGTAGAACTCAATAGTGCCATACATAACCCCGTGGTCGGTTATGGCCAGGCTATCCATCCCTAACTCTCTGGCTCGTGACACCAGTTGGGGGATACGGCACATGCCATCAAGTAGGCTATACTCAGTATGGATATGGAGATGGTTGAACATAATACCTTCTACTCTCAGCTTTGATTAATTATAGCACAGGGTTGGTTTTTGGGGTATTAATTTTTCCCTTGACAGTGTAAAATCTAGATACTAGTTTAATTGAGGTAGTATTGAGAATTTTTGGTAGCGCAACCAGGTGGCTGTTTATATTGTGTATGCCAATCGTGCTGCTGACGGCTAGCATCGGCGGGGTGGCAAATAGCCTCTGGCTCTATAAATACGGCTTTCAAAAATACGATATCAGCCAGGCTACCGGCCTGGCTGAAGTAGAGCTAGAGAAGGCAGGCGCCGGACTGATTAGCTATTTCAACTCTAATGATGAGTATATTAATCTTACCGTGGTGAAGGATGGCGAGCCTTTCGTCTTATTTAATCAGCGGGAAATAGTTCACCTCAGGGATGTCAAGGGGCTGATTTGGCTGGATTATTGGGTTTTGCTGGGGACGCTAGTTTATGCCTTAGGCTACGCCGGGGTTAGCCTCTTCTGGCGTAAGCGTAGAGACTGGCGGCTGGCATGGGGGGTGGTTGGTGGAAGTGGTATTACTTTAGCTCTGATGCTGGCTTTTGGGATAGGCACACTGCTGAATTTTGACCAGCTCTTTCTTCAGTTTCACTTGCTTAGCTTCACTAATGAGCTATGGCTGCTTGACCCCACTAAAGACTACCTGATTATGCTCTTTCCCCAGGGCTTTTTCTACGATGCTGCCTTATTCTGCGCTCTAGGAACAGTAGGACTGGCAATAATTTTGGGGGGGGTGGCTGGGGGTTATCTGCTACTTGCCAGAAGCAGGGTAATATCCTAGTTAATTGGTGTTACCTGTATATATTGGAGGGCTAGATACGCTGCGCGTTTTTTTGCTCCAAATTAAGCTATCCGTCATTGCTTTTTGCTGCTAACGGGGCGTATCTGTATGGCGCATACCTTGAACTCAGGGATTTTGGCCACCGGGTCCAGTGCATCAACGGTTAACAGGTTAACTGGTGCCTCTTTGAAGTGGAAGGTGGTGAAGGCTGTTCCCCGTGGCGACCTATCAGTCACTTTAACCTTGGCGGATATCTTCCCCCGCCGAGAAATTAACTCAACCAAGTCTCCATCGGAGCAGTTCAGTCCTTCCGCATCTTCAGGGTTTATCTCCACCTCAGCCTCAGGACGAATTTCAGCCAGTCCTGGCGAACGTCTGCTCATTGTTCCACCATGCCAGTGGAATAGAATTCTTCCGGTTGATAGGATGAAGGGGTAAGTCTCGTCAGGCAACTCAAAAGGCTCGCGATATAGGGTGGGGTGAAATTTTCCGCGGCCGCGGGGAAATTGCCCTTGGTGCAAGTATTTCGTTCCCGGGTCAGTCCTGTTGCGGCAGGGCCATTGCAGTCCCAACTGATTTAGTCTATCGTAATGAATACCTCCATAGGTAGGAGTGAGGGCAGCGATTTCTTCCATTATTTCACCAGGGTCTTCATATGCCATGGTATAACCCATTCTGCTGGCTAGCTCGGAAATGATTAACCAGTCAGGTTTACTGTCCCCTATAGGCTCAATGGCCTTGCGCACACGCTGGATTCGGCGTTCAGTATTAGTGAAGGTACCATCCTTCTCGGCAAAACTAGCTCCAGGGAGTAAGACATCAGCAAATTTGGCGGTCTCGCTAAGGAAAATGTTTTGAACTACCAGGAAATCGAGATTTTTCAGCGCCCTAACCACTTGTGCGCTGTTGGGGTCAGAGAGGACAGGTTCCTCACCCATGATATACATCCCCTTAATCTGCCCAGCAACGGCCGCGTGCGTCATTTCCACAACAGTAAGTCCAGGGGTATCAGGAAGCGAGACATGCCAGGCTTTTTCAAACTTATCTCGACTAACTTTATCGGCTACCGATTGATAGCTTGGCAAGACGTTTGGTAAAGCTCCCATGTCACAGGCACCCTGTACATTGTTCTGCCCTCGCAAGGGGCATACTCCGGTGTTTTCTTTGCCCACATGACCAGTTAGCATCGCCAAATTGGCGAGGGCCAGGACGTTGTCTGTGCCGGTTATGTGCTGGGTTATCCCCATAGCAAAGAGGATGCAAGCCTTGGGAGACTGGGCATATAGGCGCGCTGCCTGATACAGGTCATCAGCAGGAACGCCTGTGATCTGGCTTACAATGGATGGTGGGTAATCCTTAACTGCCTCCTTTAGTTCCTCGAATCCTTCTGTTCGGTCCTTCACAAATTCAGCATCGTACAGG
>SDBV01009600.1_pt1 | contig 12833 bp, 15 predicted proteins | sample 2277081 | NCBI WGS metagenome assembly SDBV01 (sample SAMN10402039, study PRJNA504765) | marine sediment metagenome | isolation source: marine sediment core GS10_PC15, 223 cmbsf | place: Arctic Ocean: Southern Knipovich Ridge | collected 2010
CTGAATTTCTCCATCTGTTCCCGTGAGAAGCAATGTTCTTCTCCGCAACCTGTGCATACCAGTAGTCGCTCTCTCATTGTCCTTCTCCTTCGATTCAACTGTTTGCTGTCAACCTTTATTTGTCAACCGTAATTCATCCTGCATACGGCGTGCCAACACAGCGCGCAGTCGTAACCCGTTGCGGTAGCTGGCTTTGCCATTATGGCACGCTGCGCAGATGTGCGCAAAAGGACACGTGTGTCTTAGGACGCTTGTGCGCATTAGGACAGATGTGCGCAGTTCCGTTCTGGAACTGTGCTCCATTTTGGAACATCGTCTCGGGGGAGCGAAGAGGGGGGCCAGGGGGTAAATCGCGCTACGAAAATCGGCCCCCAGGAGTATAGAGCATGTGGCTGATTTTTGAACATATTGGTTGACAAATAAGCGGTGAATCTAATATAATCCGCCATAGACAACAAAGGACACACCATTATGTCATGGACATTTTCCGCAGAGCAGGCAGTCCAAGTAGTTGCGATTGTTCTAAAATTAGCACCTGACAAGCAAATGGACTACAGGAAACTTATGGCGCTCCTGTACATTTCTGACCGCGAGAGCATCAAGGAGACTGGGGCACCTATTACCGGAGATTCGTATTACTGGGGTTCGGATGACGCATAGGCCGCCCTTAGTGGTTGACAGGAAAACCCAGTTCTGTTATAATACCGCTAGTGGGTTCCGGTAGGGGTTTTGTCCATGGGCCTCTACCGGTGTCGGCAGACAGGTACCCGCGAGCCAACCACGTTGGGCCTGTCTGTAACCCTACTGCATTCCCTCCGTGGAGTGCCTGGTTCCCCCCAAGGTGCCGGGCACTCCACACCCTCGGGGGGATGTGAATGGAGGAGGAGGGAAGCCATGCCAGTAAAACCAGAACAGCAGAAACAGGAACCGATGAGTCCGCAGGAACACGCGGCGATGATGGCCCGCGAGAAGAAAAAGCGTCAGGACAGGCAGGAGCGCATGGGCCGGATAGCTGCGAAGTCTAAGGCCAGGCGGGACGCATACGCTGAGCGTGGATACCGGGAGCTGGAAGAGGATGTGATACCCGAGGGTAACGACGAGGAGGGTGAATGATAACCCGTGAACGAGACCCTATCCGCCAAGAGCCGCCCACACCCGCAGAGGATAAAAGATTTCTCAGCCTACAATGCGAGGCCGTTGACGCTGGATGCACGCTTGAGTATGTAGGCACTCGGCGTATGCGCGGGTATGTTTTTAAGTCATGCGACACTGGCCCAGGCGGTGTTAAGTGTATGACACTGGATGAGGTGGATGAGGAATTGGATAACTTCAGGTACTGAGGAGGGGTGATGGGTGACTGGACGCAGAAACGACATAGAGCGGCAAGGGCGCGCTGTAGAGCGGCAAACCGTGACGCGATGCTACGAGTTGAGGGATCGGGAAAGGCAGAGCTGGCTAAATACGCAGGCGGAGATCTTCCTGATGCGCTAGATGAAATCCAGCGGCTGCAAGGGCTTCTAGATCTTACGGATTCTGTATGGAAGCAAAGGCTCCTAGAGATAAAATGAATGCCCAATAAATTCCCGATAAGCCAACTCGAACCCGTGGTGGTTCCCAAGGAGCGGTTCGACGGTGAGCGCAAACTTCGGCTTAAGATGTCTAAGGATTTCCCGTTCTACGCGCTGAACTTACTGAAAGTAATTAGCAAGAAGCCGGGTGGAGGAATAGTTCCGTTCAAGCTAAACAGGGCGCAATCACATATTCATGCAGCGCTTGAAGCCCAGCGTAAAAGGATAGGCCGCATTCGCGCGCTTTTATGCAAGGCCCGTCAGATGGGTGGCTCCACCTTGGTGGCGGGCCGCTTTTATCATCGGGTAAGCCACGATAAAGGTGTGAATGCGTTCGTACTGAGCCATGCGCAGGACACGACCAAGAAACTGTTTAAGATAACGAGGATGTTCTATGACCAAAGCGACGGGGAATTTAAGCCGAGTACGACGGCGGCCAGTACTAACGAGTTATCGTTTGGGAACCTTAAGAGCACCTACTACGTCGGAACTGCTGGAACTAAAGGCGTGGGTCGCGGGGGTACGGTTCACTACTTCCACGGGTCGGAAGTAGCATTTTGGTTGAATGCAGATGAGCATTTTGGCGGCATTATGCAGAGTATCCCCACTGGAACGTCGTCTGAGGGTACTGAGGTAATCCTTGAGAGCACTGGCAATGGGCCTCGCGGTAAGTTTTATGAGTTGTGCCTGGTTGCCCGCAAGGGTGAAGGCGAGTACCAATTTATATTTACGCCGTGGTACTGGCAGGATGAGTACCGGCAGGTTCCTCCTGTTGGCTGGGGTCAGCGTGAGAGTCCATATGAATCGTTGCTACAGGAACAAAAAGAGAAATTCGGGCTTGATAAAGATCAGTTGTATTGGTTGGAGCTGAAGCGGGCTGAGTTGGGAAGCGACTGGTTGCTTAAACAGGAATATCCGTCTATACCGGATGAGGCATTTCAGGAGAGTGGGAAGGAATCGTTTTTGAGCCCCGAAAAGGTGGATCAGGCCCGGATACCAAAACCTGAGATACAGGATATCTTTGACGAGGCCAGAATAGGGGCGCTCGATCCGGCTGGCAGCACAATGCAGGCCGACAGAACAGGTATTGGGCACCGGATAGGTCGTAGAATGGTAAATATTGAGTACTTTCGGGGTTTAGAAGCGCCTGAATTGATTGAAATGGCGCGAAGATACATCGAAAAGTGGGAACTAGACAGGTTATTTGTCGATGTGGGGGGTCTTGGGGGCCCGATTTATGATTTCTTAAAACGGGGCGGGTATAGCAGGATAGTAAGGCCATGTAATTTCTCGAATAAAGCCGTTGACTTAAATCCAGACGGGAGTAGAAAGTATTTTAGTGTTCGTGCTCAGTGTTGGGGTAGAGGTAAGGAATGGCTTGAAGATGGCCCGGTAGAAATTCCAAATAATCAAGAGTTTCGTGCCGACCTATTAGGTGTTAGATTTAGTTATGATAAAGGGTATTTACAACTTGAATCAAAGAAAGACATGCGTAATCGTGGAGTTAAATCACCGGATGGTGGTGATGTATGGGCGACGACATTTACAGAAAGGGTTGTCTCACGGCATTTGCGGGAAGATAGGGAATCTGTTAAAGTGAAAACGGAATATGACGAGCTGGAATTTGGATTAGCGTAATATCCCAGAGAGGGCGTATGTGGTTAAATGCCGGATATCACTGTGTGCGCCTTCTTTGGGTTGAATAATAGGAGCAGAGATGTCTCAGATATTTGCTGCCCGTGACCGTGCCCGTACAGGTTTTGAAAATCAACTTAGATTAGCCTTTCGCGGCGATGCTAAGGAGCAGCGTGAAGCCTCTGATAATTTTTTAAGACTGAGCGGGCTTGCTAAGCTAGGAAACTTTGGCCCAAACAGAACAGCTAGACAGGTTTCAGGTTCTAACGTATTCAAAAGCAACCTAGGTGGCACAAATCGTTAATTGGAGTAGCTATGAGTTTCTTATTCAAGACACCTAAGCCTCCACCCGTTGAGGAAATTGATCCTTCCGAAGATGCGCGTGAATTACGCAGACGGATAGCGGGGCGTGGAGGATTTCAAAGTACATTATTGGCCGGTACGAGTTCGATTGCGCAGAGGAATGTGTTTAAGAGTAATCTGGCCGGTACGAGTCGGTCACAGCGGTAACCATGAAACAGTGCGATCTATGCGGAGATAAACTTGGAAATCCTAATCCTCTAACTGATCGGTTTGCCAAAATCATCAAAGAAGATGATGTATGTGAAAAATGTATTAGCCGTATGGATAAGGCGTTATTGAAAATAGGATAGTGGGGTCTGTGGTTGATGATATTCGTGAAGAAACCGTCGTTGTTTCTAAATAATAGCCATGTCAGAAGAATCCCAACAACTAAAATCTGAATTCGACTTGCTCGTAGGCCAGCGCGGGACGTTTGAATCCCATTGGTCTCGCGCGGCCCGTATTGCATCTCCCAGGGACGACCATTTCAATCAGGAGACGATCACGCAGGGGCAACAGGTTCGGCGGTTCCAGTACGATGAGCGAGCCGAGCAAACGCTTGACAGGGCCACTGCGTTATATGGCAGCGTTACGACACCCGAAGATGTGACATGGCATAAGCTGCGGCAGACGAATGACGAACTTGATCAGATACAGGCCGTGCGTGAATATTTCGACCGTGTGAATGAGATTTTATTCAAACGCCGGTATAATCCCAGGGCTGGGTTTGCGGTTAGTAAGCATGAGCAGAACAGGTCGCTATTGGGGTTTGGTACAGGCGCGATATTCATTGGGGCCGGGAGTGGCGATCCCAAGTTTAGGACTTCGCTATGGTATAAGGCAATTCACTTGGCAGAACTGTTCATATCTGAGAACCAGCAGGGGTTTGTGGACAAGGTATATCGCCGATACAGGATGTCTGGCAGACAGATAATCGATGAATATGGCGAGAAGAATGTACCATCTGGGTCGCGTGAACAGATTAAGAAAAATCCCGAGACATTCTTCGTGGTGATTCATGCGGTTAGGCCGAATCCCAGATTCGATCCAGAGAGTTTGAATCCGGATAAGTTCGCATATATGTCTCGCCACTGGCTGCATGACAGGGATGACGATTCATTTATGCGTGAAGGTGGATTTAGGAAATTCCCATATTCGATTACGCGGGATTCGCGCAGGCCCACTGAACAATATGGCCGTGGAACATTGCTGCGTGTACTGCCTGCAATTCAAATGCGGAACCAGATGAAACGCACACAGATTCGTGTGTGGCACCATGCCTCCGATCCGGCGCTATTATTGCGCGATGATGGCAGTATCGATATAAATGATTTAAGGCCGGGCCGGGCCGTAGTAGGCGGCTTGGATTCGTTAGGCAATCCGACCATACAGCCGTTTATTCAAGGAACGAATTTTGAGATAAGCCAGGAGTTTTTAATTCAAGAAGGCGAGACTATTGATAAGGCCTTTATGCTTGATTTGTTTATTGGATCGGCTGATCTTGCGGGCAGGGACAGGGTAACGGCGACTGAGATATTGGAGAGAGATAGAGAACGTGTCAGGATTATGACGCCCCTCTCCAGTCGAGATGAAACCGAGTCTCTCGATCCGATGGTTGAACGCGAATTGGATATCTTGGCTGAGTTCGATCTGTTGCCGCCCATGCCCCCCGAATTAATCGAGGCTGGCGGTGAGTTTGAGATTCAGTTTACTAATCCCCTGGCTGTATCGCGCCGGAGCGATGAGGCTATCGGTTCAGTGCAAACGGTTCAAGCGGTTATGGAGTTGGGGCAGGTTAAGCCAGAAGTGCTAGATTTAATTGATGGCGATGAGTATGGACGCATACTTGCGGCTGCAAACAGTTCACCGGAAAAATTATTGAATTCGCCAGAGGTAGTCGCTCTAATACGTCAGCAGCGTGCTGAGCAGCAGACACTGGAGGCGGCGGCACAGGCAGCTCCTGGCGTGGGTCGTGGGATATTGGATTTGACCAAGGCGGAGGAGCTGGTTAATGCAGGCGGGGCTGAAGGTTAACGGTGCTCACCCCAGAAGACCAGAAAACACTAAACGATAGCGAAGACATGAAGCTCGCAGTAGACGGACTGCGGGCCTTGTTCCGCCCAGACGGAAACGAAGAGCCCAAACACCGCAAGGCATTAGACGCATTAGCGCGTTTCTGTAAAGTTGATGCATACAACCACGGAACTGACCAGACAGAGATACTTCGTATAACAGGCAGACGTGAAGTTTACAATTTTATCATGTTTTGTCTTGAATATCCTGAGACAGAACGACGTAAATTAGTAGCAGAAATCAGGCAATTGGAGGACATACGAGATGGCAGACGAAGCGACACAGACGACGATTGAGACAGAAACCGCTGAAGCTACTGAGGTTGAGGCAGACAAAACGGCGGACAGTTCTGAGGATGTTTCGACTGAATCTCAGCACTGGTCGCGCCATGAGGCACTTAGTCTTGACGACGATTCAATAGGTTGGCTAGAAAATAAGGGTTTTGAAAACCCGCAGGCAGCTATCACATCTCAACGTGAACTAGAGAAAAAGATGGGTGGCCCGCCCGAAATGCTACAAAAATGGCCTGAATCAGACGATACAGATGGATTTGAGGCTATTCATCGTCGCTTAGGCAAGCCAGAGAATGTAGAAGGATATAAAGTTGAGTTCGAGGAGGGCGCTGCGGTTGATGCTGATACGCTTAAATGGTTTAAGGAAAGCGCTCATGGACAGAACATGACGAATGCCCAGGTTCAAGGGATGGCATTGGCCTGGAATGCCGAAGTAGGGCGAGTCCAGGCAGAGCAGGAACAGGCCTTAAAGATTAAAAATGAGGCCGAAGAGACAGAGCTACGTAACGCATGGGGCACAAAAACTGAAGAACGGCTTGATTATGGTCATCGTGCCTTGCTTGCACATGGGCTAGAGGAAGAAACCATTGACTCAATGCAGGCTGCCATGGGGTCTAAAAGGCTTGCCCAATTTGCTGCAAGTGTTGCTGATACGATGGGTGAAGACACCATTGCCGCGCACACGGATACCCCTGCGTTTGGTACTACCAGGGAACAGGTGCAAAACTCCATTGACGAACTGGCGGGTGAGCTAAAAGCTGACAAAGAACGGTACGATAAATATTATGCTGACCATGGCGTCCCCAAAGAGTCTACAGGTAAGGATTTCCGTAAGATGAAACAACTTGAAGCCCAGCTTAGAGAACTGATTAAGGTCGGGGCTTGACTCTCCGCACACTCTGTAGTACCCTACCCGCGTTGGATAAGGCCCACCTAAAAGACCGGTGCCCCCAATAAACGGAATAAGCCTTAGCGGGCTTGGCCCCGTTTATACGGATAAGCCAGAATTAGCGACAGAACATTGGCTTATTATGGAGGGCACACGAGATGTCTAATCAAGATGCAGAGCTGTATGTTAGTAAATTCAATACTAATGTGCAGCTTCTGGCCCAGCAATCTAAGGATCGCTTTGCTAACTGGGTGCAGACTGGTTCGCACAGCGGTAAGCAAGCGAGTCCGGTTGACCAGGTTGCAGCGACTACCGTTCAGCAAAGAACGTCTCGGGCACAACCAAAGGTTCTCACCGATATCGAGAATGAACGCCGGTGGGTGCAACCGAAGAGCTTTCATGTGCATGATGTTTTTGATGATTTTGACAGAATTCGCATGAATGTTAATTTGGACAGTTCCTTCCTGAAATCTCAGATGAATGCAATGAGAAGGGAGAAAGAAGATCAAACGATCGCTGCGTTCTTTTCTACATCGGTTGTAGGAGAGGAAGCCGGCAGTACAGTTACATTCGCAAATGACGGAGGAACCGATATTGCCGTTGGCACTACCGACCTTACCGTTGCAAAGTTACTTGATGCATTACAAGTGCTTTACGAAGGCGAGGTCGATCTGGACGATCCCGAAGAGGCGATTATTTGTGCGATTACGCCTCATCAGCATACGACGTTGATTAACGAGGAGGAGATTAACAACGCCGACTTTGTTCGTGGAAAAACCATCTTCGATAAAGCTGGCAGATTGTCTCACTGGTTCGGGATTAACTTTGTTATCACGAATCGCCTGCTTGACACTAACGGTAATCGCGCCACAGATAATCCTGGTGCGTCTGCTGTGCGCGAAATCCCAATGTGGGCAAAAAGCGGGATGCACATGGGTATATGGGATGACGTGCGCGGCGTAATTGTACAACGCCACGACCTTGTTGACGACCCTAATGAGATGAGTGTATATGCCACGTTTGGCGCTACTCGTCTTGAGGGCGTTAAAGTCGTCAAGATTATCTGTAAGGAAACCTAAAGGAGATATGAACTATGGCTAACACGAATAGTCCGGAAATTACGCTTCTTGAAGCGTCTCCTCGGGGAATTCAAGACAGACGCGAAACCGGCTCTGCAAAGGTGATTTCAAAAGGCACTGTTGAATTTACGCCGAATGCAAATGATACGCTCACTGTGGCCCGGGTTCCTGCCGATGCTACTCTGGATAGTCTTCGGTTTGCGTTCGATGATAACGGAGGCACAATCACGATTGACTGTGGTTTTTATTTGGTTCCAGTTGAGGGTGCATCCACACCGGGAACAGTGGTTGATCAGAATGCTCTAATTACGCTTCTGGATACATCGACTGCCGCCCTTGCGATGACGGAGCAGCGCTTCGAGACACAGGAGATCAACACGATTACTGAGCGTATGTGGGATCTGGCTAATTTGGCAGCAAGACCCAATTACGATCAATTCGATATCGTGCTTACCGTTGTAACGGGAACGTCTCCGGTTGCTGGTACGGTTTCCTGGTACATCGAATACACAACATAATCTTTGCGACCGATGTGAAGATAAGGGCGTGGGGTTTTGGTTGTCGGCCTCACGCCCTATTATAAGGAGCAGCGATTATGCCCAGTTCTCTGTCTGAGATTGATATTATCAATCGCGCTCTTGCCAAGATAGGCGACCAGCGCATAACATCCCGTGGCGATAATAATAATCGTGCACGTCTGATGGATAGCCTGTATGACGGTATTCGGGATGAGTTGCTGCGTGAATGTCCGTGGAACTTTGCCACTAAGCGGACAACGTTAGCCGCCGATCCTACCACCCCAGTCTACCAATGGGGAACAGCATTCGCCATTCCGGCAGACCTCTTGTACATGGTTTCCACAGAAAACAGCTCTGCTTATCGTCTTGAAGGCAATCAAATACTGTCCAACCAAGAAAATTCCCTGAAAATCACATATATTAGGCGTGTGACCGATCCTACCGAATTCGATACTGGGTTTGCCGAACTTCTTGCAGCTAAGTTGGCTTATGAAGGCGCATCTAATATCGCTGCCGATCTTGCGTTACAGGACAGGCTGTTCAGGGAATACAACTTGACGTTGATTCGCTCGAAAAAGACGGATGGACAGGAAGACGACTCAAGAGAATGGGCGATAGACGACTGGGAGTTAGCTCGAAGTGGCGGACGCTTCTCCGATACAGACATCATTTAATGGCGGTATATTTTCTCCTCTGCTTGAAGGGCACATAGACGCGCCTCGCAGGGGGACTTCTTACAGTGACAGCACTAATCTAATTGCTTTGAAACAGGGGCCACTAGTGCGTCGCGGCGGCACTGTAAAGGTATTTGAAGAGAAGCTCTTAGCGAATAGCCGCACCAAGCTAATTGATTTCATTTTCAATGACGAACAGGCTTATATACTAGCGTTCAGTAAGAATAATCTGCGCGTTTACAGAAACGATAGTGTAGTTTTTGAGGCAACATTCGATCAAACTGTTACCAACATAACAGCGACATCGCCCCCACGAGTTACAGTTGCAAGTGCAGCCGCATACACGGGAAATAGATTTGCAGTATTGACTGGATTGTCAGAGGCGATTGAACTAAATAATGTAGAGTTTAGGGCGCAAAATATATCAGGAACGGAATTTGATATGGTTGAGGGCGACGGATCTACCGCTCTTGCTGCACCGGCAGTGGCTGAAACATCGAGTACAGGGCTTGCGCAAACAGTTTTTCCATTGGCGATTCCCTATGCTCTTGATTCCGATCTTTTTGATTCTGACAATTTGTTCCGTATAGACATCGTCCAGTCTAACGATGTTATGTATCTTGCCCATCCAGATTTTGCTGTAAGAGTTATAGCGAGGACTGCCGACGATGCATGGACAATTGTTAAACTTCGGTTCGATAATGGGCCGTTTCAGACGCAGAATTTCTCAGATATTATATTCTATGTGGCAAATGTATCTCCGAGAGTGTGGAATATTAACGTAGCTAGTGGCGACCAGGTAGTCATTAACGCGGCCACTCAGGCCAATCCTGTTCAAGTAACGACTGCAACGGATCATGGACTAAGTAGCAGCGATAAGATATTTATTAAGGACGTTGTGGGGATGACGGAGCTGAATGATAAGTCTTTTAATGTGACTGTGGTTGACCCGACTAATGTAACCCTACAAGATGTTACCACCGATGTTAACGTTAATGGCACAGGATTTACTGCTTATACATCTGACGGTACTCTTGAGAAGTCCGTTTTAGTAGTTGTTGTCAGCGATACGCTAGACGCGGCTTCTGGGGGAGATGCAAACGATTTAGGAACGGCCACTGAATCGAATAGATTAATTCGCATTCAGTACGCCGTGGGCGATGATGAATTTTGGAGATGGGGAAGAATAACAAAATACATCAATGCTGTAGAATTTGAAGTAACAATAGACGATGATGCCAAAGATTTAATTGCTATACCGGTTGGAACAACTGAATGGGCACTTGGGGCATATTCGGATACTACTGGATATCCGACTGTGAACACCATACATGAAGGGCGATTGGCATTTGGCGCTACCACCGATGAGCAACGCAGTGTAGACCTTTCGGCCATTGCTGGATTTAACCCTGTTTCCACTGATTTTATACCCTCTGACGAAGCAGGGATTGTTAGACCAGATGATGCGATCCGAGTTACCATAGGTGGCGGTAGCGCAAATCCAATTAAATGGATTGAGTCAATATCTCAGGGCCTGGCTGTTGGAACAATTGCCTCTGAAGGCCTTATACGGTCGTCCAAAAACAGTGAATCTCTGACTCAAGAAAATGCTAGCTACAAGAAATCATCTACAGCAGGGAGCGCAAATATACAGCCACTGGCAATCAAGAGCGCCTTACTGCATGTGCAGTTTATTCGCCGCAGGCTACAAGAATTGAGCTTTAGTTTTGAGCGCGATGGATTTCAGTCGTTCGATATGACTGAATTGGCCGAACATCTAACAAGGGGCGGTATCGTAGATATCGCATATCAGCAGCAACCCATAGAAACGATATGGACATTGCTTGACGATGGTACTTTAATCGGTTTTACATATGAAAGAAATGCAGACGTGCTGGGTTGGCATAGGCACGGTATTGGCGGTACCGACGTTGACGTAAACAGCATACGGGTTATACCAGCCTCGGATTTGAGCCGTGATGAGTTGTGGTTGGTTGTTACAAGGACTATTTCCGGAAAGGGTGGAAGCACAGGAACTTATGTTGAGCGCATGGAACGATTTTATGAAGATGACATCATTCAGGAACATGCTTACCATCAAGATTCGGGAAGGATCTACCGGACTACAGAGATAGTTATTAGTGGTGCTACCCAGGCTGACCCCATAGTGATAACCACTGCTACCAATCATGGACGAAGCAACGGCGACAACGTCTATATTCGGGCAGTTAAGGGGATGACACAACTAAATGGGAATACCTATGAAGTTGCAAATGTGGCGGCTACAACAGCGGAATTAAAGAATCCAACTACGTCTGTCGATGTGGACGGTACGGTTGCAACGGGTGTTTTTGACGCTTATGTTTCTGGTGGCACCCTTCAGGAATCGGTTGCTGAATTTAGGGCGCTAAATTATCTTGAAGGAGAGGTAGTAGAAGTCTATGTAGATGGCAGAACACACGCGAACAAGACCGTAACCAATGGGTTGGTCACTTTGGACAATGGACGTACAGGTGCAAATGTAAGTATTGGATTGCCGTATGAGTGGACGTTTAAGTCACATCGCATTGAGACGGGTTCCCCAGGGCAAGCGTCTCAGGGTAAAATAAAGCAAATTTCACAGGTAATATTTAGGCTGTTTAGCACTCTTGGGTTCCAGTATGGGCCTGACTTAGACGGCACGCTAGACGAAGAATCATTTGATTACGGTACGGATATAGATAGCATGACTCCACTATTTAGCGGCGATCTTCAGGTAGACTGGCCGGGCAGCCACGAAACAGTAGGCCGAGTAACAGCGAAGGGAACAGGGCCATTTCCAGTACAGATACAATCGATTGTGCCGCAGGTCAAGACCAGCGAAAAGCTGAGATAGTTCAACTTGAGGGGTGGCATATTGATCGGATATTGACCCACCTTCAGTCTGATCAGGTGTGGGGTGTGTCATACGTGGATCTTAACACCTATTCATCGGTGCTGATTGAATGTGGCCCGGCATACGCACTGGTATCAGAACAAGAAGTTTGGGCATGTGCTGGCGTATGGGAACTTGAACCTCATAGAGCAACTGCATGGGCATTGGTACATGAAGGAATAGGCCCGAAGTTCTTTCAGATCCATAAAGCAATTGTGACTTTTTTGAATGAGTGCAAGTATCAGCGCGTTGAACTTATCACACAGGATGGATTTGGCAAGGCTGAGCGATGGGCTGAGATGCTAGGATTTAAGTGGGAAGGTTGTATGGAAAAGTATTTTCCAGATGGTTCAATGGGCAATTTGTATGCGAGGGTGAAGTGATGGCGCAAGCTCTGCTAATAGCTTCTGTTGTAATTGGTGCTGCCGGTACTGCAATCTCAGCCATTACACAGGCGAATGCTCTACGCGGACAGGCCCGTGCACGCCAGATTGAGGGTGAGCAGGAGCTATTGTCTTCTAAGCGGCAATTACGTCAAGAATTAGGGCAAGCAGCAGTTAGTGTAGGCGCTTCTGGTCTTTTAGGGTCGTCGTTTGCCAATGTATTTGAATCCCAGGCTATTGAAGATGCTGAGTTTTTGGGCCGTATTAAACAGCGGACGGATTTCGATGTGGCGAATTTGAAGCGGCAAGCCACAATTACATTAATTACAGGCCTGACCAGCGCAGCAGCGTCTGCTGCGGGTGGAATAGCTGGGGCAAGGCTTGACCAGGCACAACTAAAGGCTGCTGAACTCGCAGCGACACGGGAAGCGATTGCACGGGGTAGACAAACAAACGTATTTTCTC
>SDBV01009601.1_pt1 | contig 12832 bp, 24 predicted proteins | sample 2277081 | NCBI WGS metagenome assembly SDBV01 (sample SAMN10402039, study PRJNA504765) | marine sediment metagenome | isolation source: marine sediment core GS10_PC15, 223 cmbsf | place: Arctic Ocean: Southern Knipovich Ridge | collected 2010
GGCGACAAAAGCGGAGATACGCAATACATTAGAATCGGTGGCGGGCGCGGGGCACCGCATCTTTCTCCATTTGCTGCGGCCACGGAGGCGGCAACTTCCAACGCTCCGTGCCCGTTGCCACCTCCCCCCTCCGCCCCTCACGGGCAATCGAACGGATCGGCACCCTCCGGCTGGCGCACGACGCACAGGATCAGGTCGACCTTGGCCTCGACCACCGACAGCCCCACCTCGATGGCGTCCACTCGGGACGGGAGCGCGGGGTAGCTAACGAGCGCCGCGCCCACCGCGGCGGCGCCGGCGAGCGCGGCGAGGTTCTTGGCTGTGGCGGAGATCGGCCTGGGCGCGCTCCGCGTCGCCGGCGCCGCCGCCGAGCTCGCGGCCTCCGGAGGCCCTAGGGCACCTCCGACGCCGTCCGCGTCCATCTCACGCGATCCTAGTGGGCCGTTCTAGCCGGCCGCGGGCTGTTCCGCCCCCGCGGCCACCGGCCCGGGCTCGGCTGGCGGATCCTGCTGCGCCGTGACGCGCGCCTCGACGGCCGTTAGGCCCGCGCTGAGTCCGCCGATCAGGTCGTCGTTGTCGTCGACGTCCGCGGCCAACTTCGCCAACCGCTCCTGGAGCGCGTCGATGGCCGGCGCGTGGTCCTGGACGGGCGCCGCCGCGGCATCCTCCAGGGCTGTCGCTCGGCTTTCGACGGCCCGCATGTCCCCGTTCAACCCGGAGATCTGTTCGTCATGGTCGCTCGCGAGACGCTCCGCATTCGCCAGCCGTTCCTTGATCGCTTCGATCTCCGCCGCGTAGCTCGGCGGGTCCAGGAACGGTACGTGAGGGTCCGCGACGACCGCCGGCTCGGGCTCCGGCTCCTCCGCTCCGTGGTCCTCTTTGAGCTTCCGGTCCAGAAATTCCCCGGCCGTTTCGCCCACATCCCCCGTCGCCGGATCTGTGCGCTCGGCCTGGGCTTCCTCGGATCCCCCCGGATCTCCGTCCGCCTGGGGCTCCGCCGCCGGTCCATGGAGGCGCTCAAGAGTGTCGACGGCGGTGGCTGTCATTTCGGGCTCGGGCTCCGGGAGGCCATCACCGAGGGCCTCCGAGGCCCATGCCTGGAAGTGTGGCCACGCCGGGAGCTCGCCGAGCCGGGCGAACACGGCATCGTCGCCCTCCGCGACGCAGAGCTCCGCGAGCTCGATAGCCGCCTCGTTGATCCGCCGCAGGAGCCCGAGAAGGTTCACGGGCTCCCCCCGATTGCCGACGAGCTCGGCGAACGACGCGCCCAGGTCATCCGAGGCCGGAGCGCCGTCGCCCCGCGCCTCCGCGACGGCGATGGCTTGCGCGGCCCATTCCTGGACCGCCGTGTCCCCCCGGATCTCGACCGCGGCCGGGATCCTTAGACCGAGCTCAAATAGGCGGTCTTTCGTGGCTTGCTTCATGGTGGTGCCCTCCGTGTAAAAGCGTAGATGGCCACCGCCACGGCCGTGGCCAGCGCCGCCCCGGAAATCCGGTGCGGGATCGTCAGCGCATGATACTCGCCCTCGACGGGCTCAACCAGGAACTCCGTCTCTCCCGCGCGCGTGCCCACCCCGCGGCGGGTGACATGGATGTGGTCCCGTTCGTCGATTAGGGAGCCATAGAGGGGCGTCCCTGACGCCTCAACGATGTGCGCGCCCATCCAGTTATGGACGTCGCTGATCCGGGCCCGGTCCGGCACGAAATCGACGGTCGCCGGGTCCTCGTGATCGCCCGTACGCGCCTCCCGGCATCCGGAGCGCGCCCATCGTTTCCAGCTTGAAATAGTGAGCGGCCCCCATCGGTCGATGACGGGCTGTAGGATGTTGCGGGCGGTCCACTCCATCCACACGACGTCACGCGCGGTGGCGTGCTCCCAACACGGCCAGGCGCTCAGGCGGAGCGAGCGACTCAGCCCCCGGTCAGTAAGCGCCACGGAGGCCCTCCGGCCCCTAACTCAGGAGCTCGCGGCCGGAGCGCGTGAAGCGACCCATCCGGTGTATCCAGTCCCCGAGCCAGAGCGTGCCGGTCGCTGGGCCGGCCTGCACTATCGGAGTGAACCGGAAAACGTCCGCCCCCGGGACCGGCCCCAGGGGGATGAGCGCCGGAGCGTTGACCCAGTCCCGGGTGAGGACCAAGGCGTCATTGATCCAGAGTTCCAGGCTCGCGTTCCGGCCGCCGGCCGCCGAGATCAGGACGACCTCGAACATGTTCCAGTCTTCCGGGTCGGTGATAAAGGGGGCCAGCGACACCGTTTCGATTATGGGGTTCGGGGGCACTCCGCCGTTCATGCTCCAGGTCTGCCAATCCCAATCCCCGGCGCCGTCGCCGACGATGCCGAATCCGCCGTTACAGGCGGGGGCCGCGCCGAGCGGCCATTGAAGCCCGGTCTGTTGCGAAGCCTGGGGCGTGAAGAGGATCCCGGTCTGTTGGTTGTGGGTCGCTCCGGCCGACGTTGCCATGGACCAGGAGAACCACGCGACGCGCCTCCAGGACGGGTTGATGTAGCTCCCGTCGAGGCCGGCGGCCGTCGTGATCGGCATGAAGCTTATACCGCTCATGCCGTCCTGTACGGTGCCGGGCCCCACGGAGGAACCGAAGGTAGCTTGGATGCCCTTGTAGTAGCCCTGGCCCTGGGTGGCGCCGGCCCCGAAAGCGTTGTAGACCCACAGTTCCCGGGGCGTGGCGTTGTTGTCCGCGCGTGCGGGCCACGGGCCGGCGATGTAGCCCTTCCGGAAGTTCGGGATGCTATTCCAGTCCGCCGTGCGGATCGGGAAGGGGCCCGAGACGATGTAGTCGTAGAGCGGGGCCGGATGGCCCAGGATCGTGACGCCCATGCTAAAGCACCGCCATCCACGCGGCCTCGTACCCGTCGCGGAGCTCGGCGCCGTACTGCCACCCGCCGACGTCGGCGCCGACGTCGTACGTGCCGGCGTCCAACACCTCCGCCGTCACTTCGACCTGGGCGCCCTCCGGCATCCGGATGTACGTGTACTGGGGCGGGAACTCCTTGGCGAAGAACGCGGCGGCCGTAGCGAACGGCGTCCACTCCCATCCGGGCGGGACCGACCCGTCGACGCGGATCCGGAACACGATATTAGAGCTCACGAGGAGCCCGTTGACGTCGAACTCTGCAATCCGGATGATCCCGACCTGGCCGGTCGCTAGCTCGACGGCCGCGAGCGTCACTTCGCCGGCGGCGACGGCCTGGCCGGCGTTGCGCCCCTGGAGCCGGAAGTACGTGGCCCCTGGGGCCGGCGACTCGGTCGGAGGCGGCAGCGCGTAGACCGCCCTACGCGCCGCCTGGCCGCCGGGTGTGCCCGGGGCCTCGTCCGACCACGGCCGCGCTCCCACGTCGGGCGCACGGGCCGGCGGCCCACGCTGGCGAGGATGGACCACGCTCAGACGCCCATATTGGTGTTGAAGACCTTGAACCCAACGAACGAGAGCCGGACGTCGAGGACGATGGCCGCGAGCGACGTCAGGTTGACGGTCATGGTGGACTGGTACTTCACGAAGAACGGCGCGCCCATGACCCCGGGCAACTGCGCGGTGCCGAAAATCGTGTCGAAGTCCGCCGGGGCGGCGAACAGATTCCGACCACCGCCGGCCTCCTCGATCTGGACCGTGAACGGCCGATCCGCCACGCTCGGCGCGCCGGCGGCCGTGGTGCGCACGACCGCATTGAGCGCGGTCACGACGAACCACGAGTCTGAGCGCGTGGTGAAGGATTGGACCGCGGCCCCACCGGCCGCGACGTTGTTAAAGAACAGGGGGTACACGAAATACTGCTTCGCCTTCTCGCTGAACTCTGCCGGGGTCATCCCGAGCGAGAACTGGAGAAGGTCCGCAACTACGCTATTGCCGAGATTCATGGCTGCCTCCCTTTGGGCCTCCCGGCTGTTAGAGGACGTTCCGGTGGAGGGCGCCCACGAGGTTCACGCGGATCTGCGGGTTCCCGCCGGCGAGCGTGATCGCGGCGTTCCAGTCGATCTCGACCATGAACCCGCTTTGGGGCGGGATGATGACCGAGCCACCGACCCAGAACCCGCCGTCGAAGACGCCCCAGTTCGCGTATTCCTCGGAGACCGGGGCCACGATGCCGGCCGTGGTGATCTCCTGATTGTACCCGAACCCGGTGATCCCGCCGCTCGCGTGGAAGTACGAGCAAGGGAATGGGCCTATCCGCTTGTCGTCCATGGTGAAGGTGAACGTGGGGCGGCCTACCCACATGAGATCGTTCATGTCCGCCCAGGCCCCGACGCGGCCGGCGCCGGTGCTCGTGTCGTCGATCAGCGGGTCGATATTGATGCCCCAGATCTCCAGGTACCGATCCGCGACCAACTGGCCGCCCGCTTGCATGTTGCCGAGCGTCTTGTCGGCCTGGACGGCCTGGAAATAGGTGAGATTCGTCGAAAGGGCAGACGTGTAAAGCTGCGTGTCGTACAGCACGTACGGCACAACCTCGCTCTGCCCCGCCGCGACGGCCTGGGGCGTGGTGAGCTTTTCGAGCTCCTGGATGGATCTGGACTTGATGGGATAACGCATTGTGATCGCGCTCCTCTACTGGTGATGACGAAAAAGTGAGGGCGACGCCCCGGGCTTGGGGCTTTCGTCCGGCGTGGATTGCTGCCCCGCCTGTTTCCGCCCAGAGCGGCCACCCCCACGGAAAAACTTCGGTGCTTCACGCGTCGAGCGCGTAGTCGTAGCCGCCCATCGCAAGGTCCGCGCCCTCATGGACGTACGCGCCCACGCCATCGGCCGGCGCGATCTGCGGGGGTTGCACGTACCCGTAGTAGGCCGACAGTTGCTCGCTGGCAGTCACAGGCGCCAGCGCGTCGGCCAGGAAGGGCACATTGAACGAAACCACCAGCGTTTCGACCGGCGCCGTCAGGCCGCCGGCCAGGATCATCTTGGCTTGGGCGGACGGGAGCACCATGTCCGCGGCCAGCCCGAGGGCCACCGCGACCAAGGCTTGCACGGCCAGGCCGATATTCCCCTCCTTCGGCAGGTTCGGGAGGAACGCCGGTACCGACCGGGCGCCGGCCTTCCCGACCAAGATCAAGGCCGCGTCCATGGCCCCCTGGGTCAGGTTGCGCGTGACCTTGCGCACCGTGATCCGTCCGCCGCGGCGTGGGGCGTTGCGGCGCGCGGGGGCGCGGCGCTTGCCCGGGTTCGCCGCCGGGCTGTTACGCCGGCGGGTGGCGGTCTTCCGCTTCCGCGGCGAGCTCTTGGCCCGCTTGCGGAATTGCCCTTTGTTCTTTCCGCTCTGTACTCGCGGGGGGAGCTTTCTAGCCATGGTTTTTCTCCTTGGTGGGTTGACTAAAAACGTTTGACCGTCGAAGTCGCGGTGGAGCACATCGGCGCTCCCGTGGCGAATCGACAGATAGCCGTCATCGAGGGTCCGCATGTCGACGCTCGGCCCGAACTCGTGCACGTAATCCTTGCCGTCCAGAGCGTGCCGGTAGGTGATAGAATGGACCTGCCCGAGCATCTCCGGCGGGTTCGTGACGACGGTAAGCAGGGGGTTGCGGCGCGCCATTCATCGGGCTCGCGCATACAAGAAATAGCCGCCAGCCGCGAGCGCGATCAGCCACAAGGGGAAGCCAAACAAAGCACGGCCGCCCCCCTCGATCTGGCGCGCGAGTTGGATGGCCTCGGCCGGCGTGATCGTGCCTTGCTCCAGGAGCCGGACGGCGCGCTCCTCCGCCGTGACCCGTCGAAAGATCAGGGCCATGGAGGCCGCCACGGCGATGACCGTGCCGGCCAGCGCGAGCGGGATAACGGGCAGGATCCCAAGCCCGTCGTCCGGAGCGAGGAAGGGTAGGCGCGAAATGAGCGAGTCCCATCGGTTCAGCGTCGCTTGATGGGCGCGGAGGAGCGCGCCCAGGCTTTCGACCAGCTTCTTGGCGGCGGCGCGGCCCTCGCTGCCCGCGGGCTGGCGGGCGCTGTACACGGCCGCCCGGTGTTGCGTATCGAGGATCTTCCGGTCCAGGACACGGAACGCCTGAGCGCGGCCGCGCAGCCATTCGCCCGCCTCGCCCGCCGTCATAGCAGGAACGCCGCGGCACCGATAGCAGCCGGGATCAGCCACGCCGGCATAGCCGGAGGAGCTCCCTCGCCCGGAGGCGCCGGGGCGGCCCGTGGAGCGAACTCGTACGGCGGTCCCTCGGGCCCGAGGTAGGGCGCGAGCTCGGGCGCGATGTCAGGCGGAGGCGGTCGGTAGACCGGCCGGGTCGGCCGCCGACGTGGGGGCCGGCCGTCCGGAGTGTCCAGGAACACGCGCCGCTCCCGGGCCCGGGCTCGCTCCTCCGGGGTCACGGGGCGCGGCTGGCGCGGTTGGAACGACCACCCGCAGCCGGTCAGGACCCATCCGATGCGGCGGTCCGGGGGTGGCCCGGGCCGCTCGCCTTCGACCAACTGAGGGCCCTCGACGGGGCGCGGTCTGGGCGGCGGTGGCGGCGGCCGGGTGTAGCCACCGGGACGCGGCGGGGTGGGTACCACCCGGCGCTCGCGTGCCGCCGCCCGGGTACGTGGGGCCGCGCGGCGTTGCTTCCGCAGGGCGAGCGAACGGCTGGCCTTGGCCTTCTGCACCTTCACCCTCCGCTTGCCCCTGAGCTTCCTCACGAGCCGCGGGGCCATACCCGGCGGGATCGGCCTGCCGGCCGCGAGCGCGGCGCGGATCAGCCGCTTTTGGCGCTTCCGTTCCTTCTTCCCGACACCGGCCAGGCCGTCCCCGAACCCGACCGTGTCGTCCGCCACGTAAGCCATGGGCGCCCCTATTTCCGCTTGCGGAGCACGAGCGCCGCGACAGCGACCGCGGGCAAGAGGGTCGCGACCGTCATGCCGGCCTTGACCGCCGTGGGCGCTGCCCGGGCCTGACGGGCCGCCGCCGCCGCCAGCAAGCTCGGCGGCGCATATCGGGCCGTGTACGAGACGGCACGCTCCCGGAATCCGGGGTCCTCGCCGATTCTCTCCGCCGCGGCCTGGGCGGCACGTTGCCACCAAGGAACGGACGGGGCGGTGGGGGCCGGAGCGAGGGCCGGCCGGTCACCACTCCACACGGGAGCCCGTTGCCTTATCCCCGGGATCTGGCTGTACGCGGACGCCGCGGCGCCGCCCACAACGGGCACGGCCGTGAGCGCCACGGGGACGACCTTCTTGGCCACGAACCCGCCGGCCTTTTTGAACGCGCCGCCGATGGCGGAGAAGAACCCGTCTAGCGTCGGGTCCCGGTAGGCGTCGGCGTGCTGAACGTAGGACATGGCTACTCCGTCAGGGGGTCACGGGCACATTCAAGCGCCGATAGATCCGGAGCCCGGGCGGAAACTGCATGGGGCGCGTCACGTCGAAGTCCACCCAGCCCCGGCCGTCGCACGCCTCCGCATAGACATGCCGGTACGGGCCCCCAGGAGTGAACCCCAGGACCACCCAACGCACCCGGAGCCCCATGGCCAGAGCGATGGACGCGGACAGGATCGCGGCGTCGTCACAGTCCCCTTTTGCAAACCCGTGCACACGCCACTCGCCGAGCATGACGCCGGGAGATTTAAGGAGCTCGACGCCCTTCGGGTCGGGCACGAACCGGAACCGGCGCACCATCCAACTACGGAGAGAACGAGCGCCCACAGCCGCGCGGAAATCACGCGCCCGCTCCAGGATCTCCGGCGTCTTGCTCCCGTGCCGCGCCAGCTTCGCCATCATCCGGAGCGTGTACCTCGTGCCGCGGATCCCGGTCGGGATCGTCCGCGTCCGGATCCTCAACGCCCTCGGCGGTGAGACGCCGGAGCTCGTCAACAAATAGGGCATACCACTCCTTGTTTTCGGCCACACGCGGGGCGCCGGTTGCCCACAGGTCGATCACGTTTGGCAGCCGGATCAGCTCCAGGCATCCACCGAGGAGCGGACTATCCCGCATGTCGTCAAGGAAGCACTCGGCGCGGAGGGCCGGGTCGCTATCGCGTCGCTCGTAGGGCTCGCACCACTTGGCGATACGAGCGCCGAGCTCGGCGGGCGCGAGCCCCTTGGGCGCGTCGTTCGCCGGGGGGCCGGGAGGGAGCGCAGGCAGGGCCGGTGTCGCGGCCGGAAGGCCCTTGGAGATCACCTCCAGGAGCGGGAGCCCGAGATCGCGGATCGGGTCGCTCTCCTCGGCCCTTCCCACATTGGCCGCCTCCCGCTGATCCTTGGCCAGCTTGCGCGCGAGCTCCAGAATCTCAACGGCGCTGTTCTCCGGCTGGCGCTGTAGCGCCGTCGTGAGCACGGGCACGAGAAGCGTGCTCATCATCGTGACCATGGCCGCCGAACCGTCGCTGCCACTCTCGCGGCTCCGGAGCGCCGCCTCGACCTCGAATAGCCGCGCCTCGACCGTCCCCGGGGGGTGCGCGGTGGCGAGCGGCGTGGGCGTGATCTCGCCCGGCAACGGCTGGCCCGGGCTACCCGGTTTCGGCGCGCCGGCGATCCGGACGCGGACCAGAGAGACGCCCTTGATAAACTTCCCGTCGCGTCGGGCCCGGAGGCTGTAGCTGCCGCCGCCGAAGAGTGATTTCAGGTTCTCGACCTCGACGGCCTCCGGGGGGATCGTGTCCAGGAAATCGCGGTTCGGCTCGCGGTAAACCTGGATGATGGCGCCGCTCCCGAGCGAGGCCAGTTGCTCGAAAAGCTCCAAGTCCTCGGCCTGCTGGGCTTCAACGGCCGTGACCTCCACCGGGGTCGTCTTCTTCTTAGTTGCCATGGATCGCCCCCACCACTTCGATGGACCCCGGGGGGTGGACCTTGCCGATCTGCTCCAGGGGCACCGACAGGGGCCCCGGGGGGAGCTCCGGCCGGTCGCCCTGGGGGAACGTCGGAAAGGACGTCGTGAACATGCAGAGCGGCGCGAGCTCGTCGCCGGCGTCGGTGAGCTCCAGGAGCGAGGGGAAGCGTTGGAGCTCAGGGCTCCCGTCGTCAAAGGTGACGGGCTCGCAAGTCACGAGGATCGCGCAGGGACCGCCGGGGACTTGCCGGGCCAGGCTGGCTAGGATCAGGTGCCCGTCGTCCGCTAGAGCCTGAATACTGCGCTCCAGGCGGCCGACTAGGGGCGTGCCTATGGTGGCTGTACGGTCGATCCACTCCATCTACCGGCGGCCTTCACGACGGCCAGGCACGCACTCCACGCCGCCTGCAACCTAGGGGTGTGGATAACTCTTGGAAAGTGGGCAAAACCGGTCCGGACCCGGCCCCCCGTACCCAGGCCCCGCCCCCCTCCCCTACGGGGGGGCCGGGTCCGGAGTAATGTTTTGAGGCCCTCGCTACTTTTCCACAGCCCCCGAGCTCCGTCACGTTCAACGGCGTGCTGTTCGAGGGGCGGGCACCGCAGAATTTCCGGGTCACGCGGCTCACGCCGCCTAGCGTTTAACTCATTCGGTGCCAACGAGACTTACGGGACGCCCTTAGCTCAATGGAGCCTCGCGCCGTGCGCGGGGGTCGGCCCAACTTGCACGCTTCCCCTACTTCGCCCTGCTCGCTTTCTCGATGTGGGGGTCCGGCGTTAGTCGTCCGGCATGGAGGCGTCCAGGTGTGGAGTGTGGAGGTGTTGGATAGGCTCATCGAAAAGTCCGGCGCGGATCTCGCCACGTTCAACGAGCTCGGCGATGGCCAGAAGTGCGGAGGCGCGGCCGTGGAGGAACGCCTGGGCCGGGCTTTTTCCGACCCAGCTTAACTGAAACTCCTTTAGTGCGAACCCTAGGCGTTCCGATGCTGGAAATTCGAGTTCCGCGAGCCTTCTCAGGTACGCCGATAATTCGGGTTGGGTTAGGCCGTCGTCGTTCATCCGTCGAGCTCCCTGTAGACGTTCGCCCACACGAAAATGTCATAAAAAAGAGGCTCCTCACCTTCCGGTGGGTCCACTTCCTCGATGACCACACGGGCGCTCCGGTTGGGCGGAGTCTCTAGGAGCTTCCAACGCTCGAATTTGCCGCGGCGTCCGAGCATAACGAACACGTCCGCCGGCGTGAGTTGCCAGAGAAAGACCGGGGCACCGGCGAGCGGGGCACCGGCGGGCGGGGCGCTCATCCGGGCCCCATATAGGACGTGGGTTCCGCCCGGCCGCGGAGGCGGAGGTAGTTCCGGCCGTTATAGGTGATCGTGGCCGCGCCGGCCGCTACAAGTGCGGCTGTCGCTGGTTCCCAAGACGCGCGCTCCGCCGGCCCCTCCGTGGGCCGGGCGGCGGTCGCGGCCACGTATACCATGAGCGGGCCCAGCACGAACACGTCGGCGAGCCGGACCCCTTGGGGGTTCTCGCGGCCGGCGGCGGCCCAACCGATGAACGCGCCGGCGAGGATCGCGCCGAGATCGGACGGGCTAGTCCTCTTCCGGTCCTTGGCGCTCACGCCCCGAGCTCCCCGTAGGTGTTGAAAAAGAGCTCCAGTTGATCGGCGTGCTCCAGGAGCGCCTCGGCCGAGCTCCGGAGCTCCGCCACCTTCTCGGTCTGTTCGGCCTGCGTGAGTTGCATGACCGGGACCCCCATCCACTCTTTCTGGCGCGTGATCGTGTAGTACGCCTGGACGCGGGGGAAGCCCTCAAACACGAGTTGATCGTCGGGGGTGCGGTCGGGGTCGGTACGGCTCCGGATGGCATTGGAAACGATGGCCCGGACCGTCGTGTGGGAACAGTGTTCATAGAACCGGGCGGATTCGTCCTCGCCACCGGACTTGGCCCACGCCTTGAGCACCCTCTCGTACCGTTTTTCGACCTCCCGCGTGATCCACTCCAGCCGCCAGATCCGGCTCGTCTCGCTGAGTTCGTCGAGCAGGCGCCCGACCTGTTCCCTAATCTGCTTTTCCATCGTTCCTCCCTCGCGCCCGCGTACTATGTGCGCGCATTATGCGCGCGCGTCTCCCGCGCGCGCGTGAGAATCGGCCGCCCCGGTCCGGGTTGCGATGACCCCCAAGACCGCCTCCAGGAGATCGAGGATCGTCCTCCGGCATCCGGACACGGCGATGTTGGTCGAAAAGCTCGCGCCCACGTCGGCCTCGTACAGCGTCCAGGCGCCCAGGCCGGCGCCGAAGTGGTCCCGGTCCCATTCGATCCACCACGCGAGTTCCGGATAGGCCGGGTGGTTTTTTCCGAGCGATGGGATCCACGCCCGGCCGCAGAGCCGGCAGAGCGTCCAGGAGGGCGACGTGCCGCGGTCGACGTGGCCAGCGGACCCGCATCGGAGACACGGCGCCCTCATTCCTCCGGCTCCGGATCCGGGGTGGGGCGCCGGTTTCGGATCTCCTGGACCATGGAGCGGACCTGGGCCAGGATCTCGGTGGCCATGGCGAGGGCGGCGTCGAGATTGGCGCCCCCAGGCGCCGTGTGCGCTCGATGGTGGCCATCAGCCGGGGGTTGATACCCTTCCAGGTCGGTCGGTCCGGGAAAGAGCTCGGGCTGCCTGGGGGGGGCGCGGCGCGCCATTAGTTGCGTTCCTCCGGGAAAAACACCTCGTAATCGTCGAGCCAAAACTGGCGATCCAAGTGGGGCTTGAAGTAGATGGAGAGCCGTGCACGGCCGCCCTCATGGGCGCACTTCTGGCACGCCCGCTGAATGAGGATCAGACCGTACTGGTCGTCCACGCGCGCCACAAATAGGCCAACCCAGGCGCTCACTCGTTAGGCCCCTCGATCGAGCGGGCGCCCTGACCGAACCGAAGCGAGACGGTCCCCCAGGTGAACGGGCACCACCACCGCGCGCTCGACACGAGGTGGACCGTAAATTGCGGAGCTCCGCGGTCCAGCGCGGCCGCCATGGCCGCCCTTTCATTCTGCGGGATGTCGTCACCCAGGTAGGACCGAACGACCGCGAGGGCCTCCGGGAGATCGCGGCCGCGGCCCATGTAGGCGTTGCCCCGGCCGTCCCGGACGTAGACTTCGACGTTGACGTCCACCGGGCGGCTCATCGGCGCCCCCCCTTCCCGGGAGGGGGCTGCGCGGAGGCCCGGGCCCGGAGCCGCTCGACGTGGGCCGCGAACACCTCGCCCTCCTGGGCCCGGGCCCGGCGACAGTGAACGCACGCGCACGTCGGCCACGGGGCGCCCTGCTTGTGGTAGGCGATGGCGGAGCTCCCGGAAGCCACGCGCCGGGAGCCTTCGAAGGGGCGGGGGCTCACAGCACCACCACCCGCGTCCCCGAACTGAACCCCTCGGAGGGGCGCCGCTCGGCCCCGAAAGCGACCTCGGTGCCATCGGCCCGGGTGAACTCGATTTGCTCGGCCTGGTGGATCTGGCGCACAAAGCTCGTGGAGCCGCGGTGCTCAACGAGCTCGAAACGGCAGCCGTCCGCGCCGACGCCGGCCACATGGAAGACGTCGCCGGGCACGAGCTTGGCGAGCTCGACGGAGACGCGGCGCCGGCCGGCCATCCCGCTCACCACCGGCCCTGGGGGTCGCGGGCGGTGCCCCAAACGGGCGCCAGGTCCAGGCTCTCGCCGATCATGTCGGCGGCGTAGGCCGCGACCTGGCGGTGCCCCAGGTCGTACTCGGCCCCGATGATCTGGAGCGCGAAGCCTTCACCGCACCCCTCCGCCTCCCACTTGCGGACGGTCCGCTCGCTCACGGCGAGATCGTGCGCGAAGTCGACCTGTCGACGGACCCCACGGATGTGCATGATCGTCGCCGGCGTGAAGGCCAGGCCGTTTTCGAGGAGCCGCCTCATCGGTCGCCGCTCCGCCGCCACCGCTCGTCGGTCCAGCCGTCTTGGTGGCCCCGTCCCCGGAGGTTCCGGTTCCGGTGCGCGTAGCACACGTTCGCGCCGCGCGTCGCGTAGCCCGCGCACTTCCGCCACGCGCCCCGGGGCCCCAACACGAGAGCCCTGCAC
>SDBV01009602.1_pt1 | contig 12832 bp, 12 predicted proteins | sample 2277081 | NCBI WGS metagenome assembly SDBV01 (sample SAMN10402039, study PRJNA504765) | marine sediment metagenome | isolation source: marine sediment core GS10_PC15, 223 cmbsf | place: Arctic Ocean: Southern Knipovich Ridge | collected 2010
CGGCCCCCGAATAGGATGTAGGCGGGAATTCCGACATAGGGCAGGAGCAGGATTCCGAGAATCCAAGCGATCGAGGCGCCGGGCCGCTGTTGTTTTCGCAGGACCCGGGCGATGAGGAGCAGCGTTAGCAGAGTAAGAAGAACGGTCAACGCATGGCCGGACACGATATAGAAAACGGTTTGCATTGTAGTTACATGAGCCGGGAACCGGGTCTCCTCCTGCTATGGTAGCCCGGCCTTGCCTGCAAACGCCAATGAGAACAGTGATCTCACAACCCGTGCATGGGCCCTTGGTCAGCATGCTATGATTTGAACTGTTGGCGATGGTGCATGGTGCAGGAGTTACGGATGGACCGCAGCGAAATGATGTCACGACTGGAAGACGGGCCTGGTTCCTGGGACGTCATCGTCATCGGCGGAGGCGCCACGGGCCTGGGGGTGGCTGTCGATGCGGCCTCGCGTGGCTATGAGACGCTTCTCGTCGAGCAAAGCGACTTCGCGAAAGGGACCTCGAGCAGAAGCACCAAACTCGTGCACGGCGGTGTCCGCTATCTTCAGCAGGGCAACCTGTCCCTCGTCCTCGAGGCCCTGCACGAACGCGGCATCCTCAGGCAAAACGCGCCGCATCTCGTACACGACCTGCCCTTCGTGGTCCCAAATTACGACTGGTGGGAGGGGCCCTTCTACGGGATAGGGCTGAAGATCTACGACCTCTTGGCCGGCAAGCATGGCTTCGGTCCGTCGCGGAACCTTTCCAAAGAGGAGACCGTCGAACATATCCCCACAATCGAAACCGAGGGACTGCGGGGTGGCGTGGTTTACTATGACGGACAGTTCGATGACGCCCGACTTGCAATCAACATGGCCCAGACCGCCGCGGACCATGGCGCGACGCTGCTGAACTACGCGAAAGTGACTGCCCTTATCAAGGAAGGCGGCACGGTGAACGGCGTCGAACTGCGCGACGAGGAAAGGGGCGATGAGTACATCTTGCGTGCGAGCGTGGTCGTCAACGCCACAGGCGTGTTTACCGACAGCGTCCGGCGCCTGGACGACCCAGCCGCCCCGGCGATGATCAGTCCGAGCCAGGGCGTGCACATCGTCCTGGACAGTTCCTTCCTGCCCGGCGACAGCGCCATCATGGTGCCGCACACCGACGACGGCCGCGTCTTGTTCGCTGTCCCCTGGCACGAACGCGTTATTGTCGGCACAACGGACACGCCCGTGCAGGAGGTGTCGTTGGAACCGCGGCCTTTGGCAGAGGAGCTTGAATTCCTCTTGGTGCATGCCGCGCGCTATTTGACCAAGGACCCGGCGCCCGAAGATGTGCTATCCGCATTTGCCGGCCTGCGTCCTCTCGTGAAGGCTGGGGACGGGGGTGACACCGCGGCCTTGTCCCGGGACCACACGATCGACATCTCGCGCTCGGGCCTGCTCACAATCACGGGAGGGAAATGGACCACCTATCGCCGAATGGCGCAAGACGCCGTCGACCAGGCCGCCGTGATCGGCGGGCTCGACGAAACTCCATGCCGCACGGAAGAGCTACGTATCCACGGTTACCACGAAAGCGCCGAGAGCTTCGGGACGCTTGAACTCTACGGCGACGACGCGGCGGGAATCGAGGCGTTGATTCAGGAAGAGCCCCGGCACGCAGACCGCCTGCACGAGAAGTCAACCGTCATCGCGGCGCAAGTTGTCTGGGCCGTCCGGCATGAAATGGCCCGGACGCTCGAGGACGTGCTGGCACGCCGGACGCGGTGTCTGTTGCTCGATGCCCGGCAGAGCATCGAGATGGCCCCGAAGGCCGCCGCGCTCATGGCCGGGGAGCTGGGCCATGACGAGACCTGGCAACGCGAGCAAGTCCAAGCGTATACCGAGTTGGCCCGCGGCTACGTCTTGACGTGATCTCTTCGGGCGGCCTTCGCCCAGCCTCGGGTGCTGAGTCCGTAAGCAAAGAATTGAGGCCCCGGGGAGGGGTTACGAATCGGGAGGGGAAGGGTCTTGGGTCAACCCCGGGGCCTGTTGATTCTATCCTCAGCGCCCAAGAAAGGTTTCATTTCGCGGGTCGAATGTGTTCACTTGCGGACGTTAACAAGGGCAAAAGCGACCAAGGTGCGCAAGGTATTAGAGGTGTGCGTGGAAGAGATATTGGCGCGGGCGGCCGAGTGCTGGCCACCTGTCGCGTGAGTGGTGTGGCTTCCAGCGCATCTTTGATGTTACGCGTCGCAGATCAGGTAATTGAAGGGGTCGTCTTCGAAGTGGAAGCCGTAATGAAATACCTCCAGTTTCAACTGGAGCAACGTCCCGTCATGGGACTTGCATTGGCGGTCACTTAGAGGTCCGCAGAAACGCCGCGGCTTTCCGCCCCTGAACTTCACCGCGAAGACCTCGCCGGTCTGTTTCTTTTGCCAGTACTGGTATTCAGCGTTCATTCAATCCCTTTCTCCCGCAATTCCCGTTATTCGCTACGTTCAAGTTGGCCTAGAGAATCTTCTATGCAGAACAGACTGCGATATGTTAGAATGTTTGGCTCAGTTCGTTTTCTGTACATACTGCTCTAACCAGGGAGGAGAAGCATGGCGCGGACGATCTGGCGGTATACCCTTGATTCAGGGGAGCAAAAGCTTTGGGAGAGAGAGGACATGCGCGGCTGGTGCAGGGCCTTTCAGGGCTGGGTTGAAGATGAGGCCCGTGAAAAAGGGCTGAAAAAGTACATAATCTACGATGGAGACGGAGAGGTCCTTGCCAGGGACGTCGTGAACGATCTTCCGGAAGCACGGACTTTTGAGGGCCGCCGCGCCCTTTAGGCGCGTCATCCTTGCAGCCCGGCAATAGGAGCTGCTCATTTCGTTCGGCGTGTATCATCCGTTGGCCAGTCCGTGATTCGCCCCATGGTCGAGGTCACACTGCTTCTTGCGTGGCCGTTTGACTGCAAAGCGTGTGCCATATCACGACGATATTTCGTAAGCATTTAGATATATTGAACTTATATCATTTGCTGACCCTTGGTCAGAACCCGAGCGTCGGTGCGCGACAGACGGGAATTGTCGCGCATGGGGGCGAACGTACGTATTTGAACCGCCGGAGTGGACACCGGGTGAATCAGCACAGAATCCCGCGAATTTGTGATCCAGGACCCGATCCTTTGGAGCCGCTTAGCTTCTGCGGGCGCGACAAACAGGTCCGACGAAGCCCAAGTCGCAACAGTCAGCCCGGGCCGCGAACGGATGGCACTCCGGCCTATCGCGGGCACTGGGCGCACATACTGTGTATGCTCGCCGGCCTGGTCCGCGGTTTTCGCCCTCTTGAAGGAATCGGAACTGCGGCCCCTCTCCGGGTTGAATCTCTATATTTCTGCACACGGGAGCAGTCATAGTTTTTATGTAACTGTACAATGGTGTAAGTCTGTAAATCGGCTAGCGTAGGTAGGCCTTTAATATCTGATCGAGATTAGCTTATAATTGGCCACTGGGTTGATTGAATTGGAGGATGAAGATGCTTGAACGGGTTAACATTCGGAGTTCGGTTTCGGTATACGAACAGATAGAGAATCAAGTGAAGTTCGCCGTAGCTTCGGGTAAGCTTAAGGCGATGGACCAGCTTCCTTCGATCAAGGAGTTGGGAGATAGGCTGGGGATCAACTTTAATACAGTCGCCAAGGCGTACCGGGACCTCGAAGTGATGGGCCTGATATATACTCGCCGCGGAATGGGATGCTTCATTCAGAAGGGCGTCCAGAAGAAGTGCCGCGAGGATTGCTACACGCGTGTAGCCAAACGGGTCAACGAGGTCGTACAGGAAGCCAAGGCCGCGGGCATTCCCAAGAAGTTCTTGCTCGCGATCATCTCGAAGAGCCTTCAGACAGAGTCAGAGCTCTACGGCGAGACGCCCAAAGAAGTCTTGGCCTTGCTCAAGAACAACTCCAAGTAGCTGGAAGATTCTCTGCAGGGAAGTGTTCGCAGGCCGGGCAGGGGGATAAGAGCAGCGGCATGAAATGTTGCTGGCCCTCTGGCCCGCTTGGGTCCGTCTCCGCCTTGCTGTATCTCGTGGCGGACTGCGTCGAAATGCACTGAGTGCTGCGCTGCATTTGCCAGAGCTCCCCGGCGCCAGTTGCATTTCACAGGGCCGTCGGCTATCGTCGTATGGATTCTCCGAAAATCGGGGCAAGGAAGAGGGTCCGTATGAGCGACGACAGGCAGGCGCGTGGCGCCCTTTACTGGCGCGCGAACAACCGGCTGATCTTGGCCCTCCTCGCCATCTGGGCGACCGTCTCCTACGGTTGCGGCATTCTCTTCGTGGAGACCCTGAACAAGATTCCGTTTTTCGGGTTGCCACTCGGCTTCTGGATCGCACACCAGGGTTCCATCTACGTCTTCGTCGTGCTCATCTTCTTCTACGCCTGGCGGATGGACAAGCTCGACAAGAAGTTCCACATGGACGAGTAGCGCCACATGACGACCGCTGCTTGGACCTTCGTCTTCATCATCGTCACCTTCTCGCTCTACCTCTATATCGGCTGGCGATCGCGGGTACGCGAATCCGCCGGCTTCTACGTCGCCGGGCAGGGCGTCCCCGCCATCGCCAACGGGGCCGCGACGGCGGCGGACTGGATGTCGGCGGCCTCGTTCATCGGCATGGCGGGCTCGATCTCCTTTATGGGCTACGACGGGACCGTTTACCTCATGGGCTGGACCGGCGGCTACGTCTTGCTGGCGCTCCTGCTGGCGCCCTACCTGCGCAAGTTCGGCCAATACACCGTGCCCGACTTCATAGGCGATCGCTACTACTCCGACGTCGCCCGGATTGTTGCCGTCATCGCCGCCGTTTTTATCTCGCTCACTTACGTCGCCGGCCAGATGCGCGGCGTAGGCATCGTATTCAGCCGTTTCCTGGGTGTACCTATCGCCACGGGGGTCATTGTCGGCATGGTCATCGTGGCCTTCTTTGCCGTCCTCGGAGGCATGAAGGGCATCACGTGGACTCAAGTGGCCCAGTATACCGTCCTAATCGTTGCCTTTCTGATTCCCGCCGGGGCCATAGCGGCCAAACTCACAGGGATTCCCATTCCGCAGATAGCGTTCACCACGAGCGACATCATGGATCGGCTTAACGCGATTCAGACAGACCTTGGATTCGAAGAATACACGAAACCCTTCCAGGGCTTGTCAAAGCTCAACGTTTTTTGTATCACCGTCGCGTTGATGGCCGGAACCGCCGGCCTCCCGCACGTCATTGTGCGCTTCTACACCGTCCCAAATGTCCGCGCCGCGCGTTATTCGGCAGGGTGGGCGCTGCTGTTCATCGCGCTGCTCTACACGACCGCGCCCGCCGTTGCGGCGTTCGCCCGGTACAACCTGCTGCAATCGCTCGAGGGATCGTCGATTGTGGAGGTGCGGACCCAGGACGAGAACGGCGGCCAACTCGAGCGCCCGCTGTATGACCTGGCAAAGACCGGTGCGGCCGGCATGGACCTGAATTTCGGCTGGACGAAGGAATGGCAGAAAACGGGCCTGTTGGTGTTTGAGGACAAGGACCAGGATGGTGTAATTCATCTGTCCGCGGACCCGGAGGCGAATGAAGTGACCATCGACCGGGACATCATCGTGCTCTCGACACCCGAGGTGGCGGGCCTGGCGCCATGGGTGATCGCTCTGGTGGCAGCAGGAGGTCTGGCAGCAGCCCTGTCGACCGCGGCAGGGCTGTTGCTCGTAATATCGAGCTCGATTGCGCACGACATCTACTACCGGATGATCAATCCGCATGCCACCGAGGCCCAGCGGGTCCTGATGGGGCGCGCGATGGTGCTGCTGGCCGTGTTCGTGGCGGGTTACTTCGGAATCAATCCTCCGGGATTCGTCGCGGAAGTCGTCGCGTTCGCCTTCGGCCTCGCCGCGGCGAGTTTCTTTCCCGCAATTCTTCTCGGCATCTTCAGCAAGCGCGTGAATCGCGAAGGCGCGATTTGCGGCATGGTCTCAGGCCTAGTATTTACGGCCGCTTACATTATCGGCGCCCAGTTCTACGGCATGCCACTTTGGTGTTTCGACATCTCGGCGCAGGGCATCGGCGCTATCGGCATGCTCCTCAATCTCGCCGTCACCTTAGTTGTGACCGCAGCGACGCCGCCGCCGCCGAAACGCGTACAGGATATCGTGGATTCGCTGCGAACGCCCGATCATGCCGGCCTCGCCCAGGTACTGGACGAGGCGCATGAGTAACCGGTGGGCAAAACTCCTGGACTTGATGGTGGAGGGGGGCGAACCGTCTATTCCGTTTATGGAGAACCTGCCGCTGCCGAAGCGTGTGCTGAAATGGGAAGCTGGGCGATTGTGGCAAGAATGGCCCGTCGATCCCGGCCTCTTCCACCCGCGCGGGGCCGTGTTTGGCGGGTTCCTCTCGGCACTGGCCGACCGCTCCCTGTTCCTCACGACCCTGACGGTCCTGGACGACCATGAAGCGGTGGCGACGGCCGATCTCAACGTTTCATTCTTCAGGCCCGTCACCGAAGGCACGCTACACATCGAGGGCGAGGTAATCCACAGGGGCAGGAGCCTCGTGCAGGTCGAGGTCGAATTCCGGCGCGACGACGGCAAGCTCGCCGTGAAGGCTTCAGCCTCCGAGGCCGTCATTGCCATGCAAGAGAGGTCGGACGGCATCTAATCCGCCGTACCGGCGCGCCAACCTCTGCCGAATGCCGAATCCGGGTCCACAAGCGAATACTTTGGCCCCCCTGAGTGTTCATTGAGAGACCGCCGCGGGCCCATGTGCTAACATGCAGACGCACGAGGCCCGTACAGACACCAAGAACACTCGGAGGAGAACTAAAATGAGATCGATTAGCGCAATAATTGGCGCGTTGGCGATTTGTGCCGCCGCATTCGCCGGGACCTCAGCCCTTGCCGCTGAAGAGGGTTCAGACACGAAGGGCGCCGTCCCGACCAAGGCCATCGCCGTGCTCAAGGCCACCGAAGGCAACAACGTCAGCGGTTACGTCACCTTCACACAGACCGAAGAAGGCACGCTCATCGAGGCCCACGTCATGGGGCTCAAGCCGAACGCGAAACACGGCTTCCACATCCACGAATTCGGAGACGTCTCGGCTGCTGACGGCAAGTCCACCGGCGGCCACTTCAACCCCGGCGGCCACGACCACGCAGGCCCGATGGACGGCAAACGCCACGTCGGCGACCTCGGTAACCTCGAAGCAGACGCCGACGGTCACGCCAAGTACAAGCGCGTCGACAAACACGTCCAAATCCACGGCGAGCACAGCATCCTCAGCCGCGGCATCACCATCCACGCCGGCACCGACGACCTCAAAAGCCAACCCACCGGCGCCGCAGGAGCACGCATCGCCGTCGCCGTCATCGGCCTCGCAAAAACCGAATAGGTTCGAGCCGCACAGTTGGAGATTATCGCCCCGCCCCCGGTCCCTCGGGCGCGGAGTCTCTATCGCCCACAAATGGAGCGCCGTTTGCGGCCCTGCCGGGCTCATCGGAAGGGATAGGATTCGGGGCTGTGGGCCACGCCGTGGCATTCGAGGTAGCATCGGCCGCTGTTTGTGCCCAGATCCTCAAAGCGTAGCAGCCCCGTTACAGGATCTCGCTGAACGATACTGATATCGAAATTGATCAGATGGGAGTTACTCGCCGAGGTCCCTTGAGTGGCGCTTATCCCGTGGGGGTCGTGGCAGACCGAACAGGGGGTGTTCGCCCCCTCGACGTGTCTTCGGTGCTCTTCAAACAGCATGTCGTTCAGGAGTATCTGACGGTCGTGGCACTTGTAGCACAGGGCGTAGGCCTGCTCGCTCTCCATCACATTGTCCGCGGTCCGATATTCGCGCTCAAGAATATAGGGCCACATCGAGCCATGTGGCCCCTTTGCTCCAGTGCCTCCCGCGCCTGGGCTCGAATCGCTCGCATGGCAATCGGAGCAATACAAGCGTGAAGAAACCGTCAGGGGTGGTATGAGGCTTGGCACGAGGTTGTTGCGCCCCGGGCCGACCACCGGATGCATTGAGGGATTGCCGGCCTGGAACTTCAAGCGGAGATTGGGCTGCTCGATCTGACGGCGGATATTGGGGCTTGGGACATTGGCGTTGTCGCCGTGACAACGAAAACAGACCTCATATTCGAAGTTGGCATTCTCAATCGGCGCACCCGCGGCGGTCACGCCGGGCACATTCTGAAGCGCTCCGGTCACGTTCGGCGCCGAGGCCAATTGGGGCCTGACCATGTGCGGATTATGGCAATCCTGGCACTCGACATGGCGGGGCATTATGGAGGGATTCTCGTCGGGCTCATGCAGATTCTGATATATCGTGACCGGGTGCCGGTATGGCCTCTGAATGTCGGCAAGCACGTTGTCTGTCGCCACGTTCCCATTGTGGCACACCAGACAGTTGTCCTCGTCGTCGGAGTAGTTGAGCAATCGTTCGGGCATGCCCGCCGTATGCGGGGAGTGGCAATTCTCACAGGCGTTTGCGGCGACCGTGTTCCATTCGGTGTGGGGCCAGGGATCGGCGCCGCCCCCCGACCATGTCCTCGTGGAAGTGGCGTGAACTGAGGTGGACCAGCCCCGCTTCTCATGACAGACGAGGCACAGGCCCGATGCGGTGTTGTCAACGGCCAGGAAGTTGGGGTGGGTGTTCAGATGGGGGTCGTGGCACGTCATGCACTGCAACTGCCCGTGCTCATCGAGCTTGACGGGCCCGCCGGCCAGCTTGTTCGGATCAACCAATTCCTGGTCCTGTCCGGCCAGACTTGAATTGTATTCAAAGGATATCGGGTGGTCGTCCGACAGGTCCGTGGTCAAATTGGCCCGGCCGCGGATCTTTCCTCCCACAATGATTGGTGGTCTGGCCTGTAGTACGCGCCCGAGCGCGATCGTGCCGTCGTGGCAACTCAGGCACTTCTTGGATGTGCCGGTAGGCTGGCCTGGCGTCGATATCAATGTTGAACTCGAATAGGGGATGTACACGAGTGTCGGCAACTCCCGGTTCCACAGGGGCATGGATGGGTTCGCAGAGTGCGTTGTGTGACAGAACACACAGATTCGAGACATCACATCGCCGGGCCCCGACACGGAAAGGTTGTGCTTGTTGTTCGCCATGCCGTCTCCCGGGGCGCCCAAGGCGTTTGAGGTCATTATTGAGACGATTACTATGGCGCCTAGGAGGCTCAATGCCTGATTCTTCATTGTACGTTCTCCAGGAGGTGGAAGACCTGAACACGCTGGTTAAACGAGTCCGCCACCCAAATATTGTCCCTTGAATCCACAAACAGGCCGCACGGCAATGAGAACTGGCCCGGGCCGGTCCCGCCTTCGCCGAAGGCCAACAACAGGTTTCCTTCCACATCGAAGATTTGAATATTCTCGAAGGCCGCGTCCACCACATAAATCTGGCCGTGCGAGTCGACGCCTATCCCCTTGGGCCGGGAGAAATGACCTGCGCCGTCGCCCACACTTCCGAACATCGAGACGAAGGTCCCGTCCGGCTCGAATATCTGGACGCGAAAATTGAGTGAGTCGGATACGCAAATCCGGCCGTCGGGCATGGTCGCAATATAGGTGGGAAAATTGAATTGGCCCGGTCCGCCGCCGCGCTCGCCAAAGCTGTTCATCTTCTTCCCGTTCAGGTCAAACGTAACGATTCTGCATTCGATAGTGTCCACGACATGCAGCCGGTCCTGCGACGGACTGAGGGCCAGTCCCGTCGGCCGCGTCAGGTCGTCTTCCCCAAACGTTCCGAGCAGCTTCTTGTTCTTTCCTTTGTCGAAGATGGATATCATCCCGGCCACCGAGTCGGCCACGTATACTTTGCCTTTCTTGTCTACGGCGACGCCAACTGGCGACTGCAAGTCGTCTGCAAACTTGGGCTTCAAACCCCAGGATCTACCATCGTACCCCTCAGAAAAGTAAAGGGTCGGAACAGTCGGATCTGCAATGATCAGCAGCCCGGACGCGTTCGTGGCAATGGCCACAGGCTTGACCCACTCGGGCTCTTTCTTTCCCAAGAGCAGTCGCGAAATCCGCCTAGACCTCTTCTTTTGACCGCTGGTATCGGTATTCGTGAAGGCGCCGACGTATTCGATTCGCGCTGGCTCGGGTGGTCCGGGCCAGACGAGTTGAGACTCCGAACTCTCCCAGGCGGCGTCCACTTTCGATGGTGACCGATCGAAGAGGACGACGGCGGCCAGCGTGCACACGAACGCCGCGCCTGCACCGGACCCAGCACGGCACACTAAACGCCATTTCCTTGTCTGCACTATCAGCATTGGATTCCCCCCGTCTTTTCATCCATTGTCTTCAAAGTGGCATCGAGTTCGGCGACCAGCTGTTCCGTGTCCAGCGATGCGTCCGGTTGCACACGCTCCACCAAGTGCAATGATAAACCAAAGGCAATGCGCGATGAAACCGAAACACCCACTTCCAATCCCGTCACTGGATCGTATCCCGCCGCGCTGATAGGAGGTTCTGGGCGAGGTGCAAGTGATTCATCATCGAACATGATCTAGAAAGTCCTCGTGACACTCAGTTCTAGCTCTCTTCGATCTTCCACTTGGCCTCGTTGCTTGAGGTGGGACAAGGTAGCCTTCGCCTCGACCTCGAGATTTCGGTACCGCCACGAATACCCTGCCCTCACGCTGTAGCCCTCCAAGTCATTATCGCTGCTCCTTCCCTCCCACTCTTGATTTCGATACTCCGCCTCGATGGACAGGTCACTGCGCGTCGTCACTCTGGCTCCCAGGGAAGCGCCTAGGTTCCAAGCCTCGAGCTGTTCCGCCGTTTCCGAGAATGTTGAATTGCGGTGGCTGCCGCGGAGCTGCGTCTGCCACTTACGGAAGAAGAGTCGGCTCAACGACACAGTCTCAGATATCGTCTCTACGGGGCTAAATACCGAATCGATGTTCTCGTACTCAATCTCGGCCTGCAGGAAGCGCCATCTCACCTCCCCGCCGACCTCGTAAAGTTTCCGCGATTCTAGACGAGTGGCCGTAGCTCCTGACAATAACTCCTGTTCATTCAATTCGTATCTCCCGTATAGGGTCAACCACTGCCACAACTCGAGGCGCGGAGAAAAATTGAGTGTCGTAGTAAGCAGCGTGCTTTCGGCGCCATTTCCATTGGCTCTCGTTGCAGCCAAATCGACTATGCCCCCGGCCAAAGGATCAAGGCCGGCGAGGGGTGTGCCTGCGAAAGCCGTCCATGGCGAGGTATCTCGATCATCCAGGACACTCGCGGGATTCGAAGTGGTGGCGGCTTCCGAACTGCTCAGTGGACCATCCTGGCGCTCCTCCATTCGTACACCGCCACTTAGCGACGCCACGAGTCGTCCCCAGTTCTGAAGTCGCTTCGTATAGGTCTCAGTCAATCGTCCGCCGTAGATCGTCTGCTCGCTCGCATCGGTTTCCACAAAGTTGCCAAAGGCCTGAGCACTTGTCACCAGACTATCGAACAAGCGGTGCACAACCGAGGCCTGTCCGGACCAGTCCGTGGTTGTCATCGAGAACGTTTCCGTTTGATCGAAGCCTAAAGCGTACATCGACGTAAGGTTGTCCTTAATCCTCCAGCTGAGGTTCTCGCGCACAGACAGGTTCGTCGTTTCGCTAAGCCCGGTTTGGTCACGCAAATGAAAAGCGCTCCTCAGCCGAACGCGATCATCCGGGCCCATAAGGGTCGTATTATCCAACTTGAACTCTTGGCTCGTGAGTTGTGTGCCAGATCTGTCCCCCCTTTGCTTCGACCACTCGTATGCCATCGAGCCCTTGGACCGATCACCCAATGTATAGCTTGTGCGGGCCCGAACGTCGTCTCTTACTTCACCAAGGGCCAGGGTTGGGTCCGAGGCCTTTCGGCTTGAGTGAGCGTACGAAACGGAAAAAGGAAGCGGGCCCTTGGTGAAGATGAATCTGCCGCCCAGGGAACTGGTGGTGAGGGTGTAATCCTCCCCGAACGCTGACCCGACATCGGACTCCCGCCGATTGCCGAATAGGCTGAGTGTATACGGGAGCTGCTCCAGCAACGTCAGTCTGAAATCCCCGCCCAAATTCAAACTGTCTCTCCTGTCGACCGTAACGTTCGTCCCTGAAAAAGACTCCTGAAGGTATTCGGTCAGCACCCCCACCTGAAAGTTCAGTAGATTCGGGTGGTAAACATAGCCGTCAAGATTGAGCTCGAGAATTTCACTGAATTCGAGTTCTTCGGAGTCAAACGACGCGCCCCCGCCTTGCCGTTCGCGCTCTTCCATTTCGTTGAACATCCGTAATTCCAACTGCCCATAGATGTCCGTCACCTCGAATAGCTTGACCTCTTGGGCGGCCAACGGAGGCCCGCACCAGAACAGCAGCAACACCCACGACCTTAGAAGAAAGCCCCATCGGACCTTCTTCGATCCCTGCGCTCCTGGGCGCGGTGCAGCACCGGACCCGTGTTGAGACACCTTGGGTTCATTTGAGGAGATAGGGTTTGTCGGCAACATGAGGCATATGGCAATCTAGACATTCCTCGCCCTGTTCCGAACGATGCAGGTCGATTCGCGCGAATGTACTTGGAGTATGGCACTTGCCGCAGACTGCCGAGCCCAACGCGAACAACAGGTTCGGGAAAGCCGATTTGTGCGGGTCGTGACACGCATAGCACTGACTCGACCCCACTGGACCGTGACGGAACGCCCCCTCAAACATGTCCGCTTCATGACACATACCGCAAATCTCATGCTTCTCAACGATCAGAACATTGGCGGCCTGACGGTTATGACACAGTTCGCAACGCCTCTGCCGGTAGGGGGGGTGCATCGAGCGCTGCGGCGCCTCTACTTCAAAGATGACTTC
>SDBV01009604.1_pt1 | contig 12830 bp, 21 predicted proteins | sample 2277081 | NCBI WGS metagenome assembly SDBV01 (sample SAMN10402039, study PRJNA504765) | marine sediment metagenome | isolation source: marine sediment core GS10_PC15, 223 cmbsf | place: Arctic Ocean: Southern Knipovich Ridge | collected 2010
TTCATCTTGTCTGCTTCTTCTCGGAGTTTGTTAAAGATGTCAGTAATTTCTTTCCCAAAGTGTTTATGTACAAACTCTGCTCTTTGATCTTGAACGATTTTGAGGTATTCCTCTTTGCTCATTGGGTTCACATTAGATATGCGCATATTCTTAAGTCCCTGAGTAAAACGTTCAACAGACATTTCTTTTTTTACGGACTCCTCTGTATTGATAATATTTCTGCTGAACATTTCTCTTCTTCAGACTCACTATCTTTTCTAATGATAAAATGTTTAGATAACTTGAGATTATATATTAAATTAATATAATGGATTGGCCAGAAATAGCTGTGGAAAATTTTATTTTAGGATATCCTGATAGAACTGACCCTAAGTTTTCTTTCGAAATAGCGAGAAAGAAAGAGTTTGCTGATCTTAAATTAGCACCGACAGAAATAGTTCCAACTGAATCCGGGACCCCACTTCTTCACCAAGAGACTATGAGAAGATATATTTCCCCGAGCACCGATTACAAGTCGAATATTTTGTTCCATTCAATGGGGTCGGGAAAAACTTGCACGTCGGGTTTAGTTGTGGAAAACTTTAAGAACACAGAGGTTAATGGACATATTAGAAACCGAGCTTTAGTTCTTGTTAAAAACGACGATCATGTTCGTAATTACTCAAAGCAGATAGCTGAAATATGCACCAAAGATGTATATCTCAGCAGACTTGAGGGAGGCGAAACTGAAGAGGTCAGAAATAGAAACGGTTAACTAATTAAAGGAACAATACTATGTCAAAGAAAAGATTAAGTCAAAAGGCGATGCTCACGCAGTTGTCCTTTTCTGTCTGGACAGGCAGAGTAAAAGACAACAGAGTATCAAAAGAAGTAACGACCCGAAAGAACGCAGACAGAGATAGTGGTACTTGGTGGACGTATCTTATCCCGAGGTTGGCTATGAAAAGAATCAACACTGCTTATGGTAAATGCAAAGCCACTCACAATAGATACACGCTACCCTGGAGGGATGGAGGATATCGAATATTGCCGACAGCTATGTTTATGAAGTACTCCAAAGCGATGCGAGATGTAAAAGAAGATTTTAATGCAGCAGTTGAGCAGTTTTTAAAAGACTATCCTAGCTATCGAGCAAATGCACACAAAAGACTTGGTAAATTGTTAGACCATAAGACACTTCCAACAGTCGCAGAGGTTAGAGGTCGATTTGGTGTTTACCAAGAAATTTTTCCATTTCCAAGTTCTGCAGACTTTAGAGTAGATTTATCAGAAGAAGATGTAAAAGAGATAAAAAAGGAAATGAAAGCATCTATAGATGATACAATACAAAAGGCAATGTCTACTATCTGGCATCAACTGATTGAGCTCGTTGAAAAAGTAGAGACTACTTTACGCAAACCTGACAAGTCCTTTAAGAACTCGCTAATCAAAAATCTCAAAAACTACTGTGAACTGATACCAGAACTGAATCTAACTAATGACACCAAATTGGAGGATGTTAGGAAAGAGGTAGTAAAAAAACTCACAAGCCTCAAACCAGACAGCTTAAGAGATAACAAACGAGCACGCAAAGCTGGTCATAACGCATCAAAAGACCTGCTAAAGAAAATGAAGGCTTTTAAGAAACTGTAAATGATTAGGGGAGGGCAGGGTGAAAGCTGCCTGACCCTAACTATTTATTAAATTTTTTAGAAAGGAACAATACCATGTCACCAAAGGAATTGAAGAATGTCTTGTTAAAGACAATGCCAGTAGGCCTGCCCGTGCTTATTAAAGGAGCACCTGGTATAGGCAAGAGCGATATTGTAGCTCAAGTGGCAAAACAACTGAAGATGAATTTAATTATAAGTCATCCAGTTGTCAGCGACCCGACAGACTTTAAAGGGTTGCCAGGAATAGTAGATGGAAAAGCTGAATTCCTTCCATTCGGAGATTTAAGAAGCCTTATAGAAGCGAAGAAGCCAACCATAGCTTTCCTAGATGATTTAGGACAGGCTCCTGCCGTGGTACAGGCAGCAGCTATGCAACTGATTTTAGCCCGTAGAGTAAATGGACATGAAATCAGCGACAAGGTTGTTTTTATAGCAGCCACAAACAGAAGACAAGACAGAGCCGGTGTAACCGGTATTTTAGAACCAGTCAAAAGTAGATTTGCTACAATCATAGAATTAGAAGCAAATGCAAATGACTGGATTGAATGGGCATTCAAACACGAAGTACCTGCCGAGTTGATAGGCTTTATCAACTTTAGACCCGCCCTACTCAACACTGAAGAAGCAACAGCAGAAATAGTCAATCACCCCTGCCCAAGAACGATAGCTTACTGTGGTAAACTACTGAAAGCCGGATTGGTTAGTATAGAAGTCTTCGCAGGAGCAGTAGGCCCAGGTTGTGCGGCGGAATTGGTAGGCTTCTTACAAGTCTATAAAGACTTACCGGATATCGAAGATATACTGTTGAATCCAAAAAAAGCAAAGATGCCTACTGAACCAGCAGCACTTTACGCTACAGTAGCAGCCTTAGTAGAAAAGGCTACCAAAACTAACGCAGACAGAATATTCAAATACAGCAACCGTCTGCCAACGGACTTTAGTGTATTATTAGTTCGCGACATGATACGCAGAGAGCCTAAAATACAAAATACAAAAGGCTTCATCAAATGGGCAACTGATAATCAAGAAGTTCTATTATAAGAAAGGATGGTAAAAAATGAAGGCATTAGACAAAATATTAAAAGCACGTTCCATTCTCATCCTCGACCATCCTTTCTTTGGTAGTTTAGCACTACGCCTAGGCCTAGTGGAGAATAATAGATTAGAAACATCCACAGTCAACGGAAAGGAAATGTTTTATAATTCTGAGTTTATCGATTCTCTATCTATAAGAGAGGCTACAGGTGTAATGGCTCATGAAGTTATGCATTTGGCTTTAGGACATGGTTGGAGAATGGGCAATAGAGAGCGTGTAAGATGGAATATAGCTTGCGACTATACCATCAATGAGAATTTACAATCAAGCTTCACTTTACCAAAATGTGCTCTTACAGATGACACCTATAATACAATGTCAGCCGAAGCAATATATGAAGAGCTGGGACAGGAAGAACAAAAACAAAAAAACAAAAAAGATGGACAAGACCAAAGTGAAGACAAAGAGCAAGGCAACGATGGAGGGCAAGGCGACGGTGAAGATGAAAGCAACGATAAAGATAATAAAAATGATGATACAGACAATGAAAACAGAAAAGACAACCAAGACAAAAAAGAACAATCCGCCGACCCAGGTGGTTGTGGTAGCATTGAACCTATAAAAGACCAAGATGAGGCCAACGAAATGAAAGCCACCTGGCAAGCAGCAGTAGCACAAGCCGCTCAAATGTCACAAGGAGAACTGCCCGCAGATATTCAACTACAGATAGATGAACTTTTGAATCCTTCAATTCCTTGGTACATACTGTTGAGGGACTTTGTAGAAAAAACCGCTCGCAATGATTACGATTGGACACGTCCTTCTAGAAGGTATCCAGGACTGAATGTTATCCTGCCCAGTCTTATAAGTGAGCAACTGCCTGAGGTGGTCATAGCAATTGATACAAGCGGTAGCATAGACACTGAATCACTATCAAAATTCTCAGCGGAGGCTTCTAATGTATTAGGTGCTTATGATACTACAATAAGAGTGATATTCTGCGATTCCAGAATACATAAAGAAGAGGTATATACACGAGCAGACCTCCCAATGAAACTAAAACCAATAGGCGGCGGAGGTACCGACTTTCGTCCAGTGTTCGATTACATCAAAAAGAATAATCATACACCTGCCTGCTTGATATACTTCACAGATTTGTATGGTAGCTTTCCAATACAAGAACCAGAATATCCAACCATGTGGCTCACAACCACAGAAGACAAAGAAGCACCGTTTGGAATAACGGTAGACTTCAATTAGAAAGGATTATGTTATGAAAAAAGAGACAAGAAAAAAATTGATATGGAAGGAAAATTCCATTTGGAAAACCATACCTATGGTAATGATTGCAGAAGCTCTTCAAAAGCAAAAATGGTTTAAAGGCGAGTCTCTATACTACACAAGCATGACAAACGTAGAAGCAAAAAAATTCTTTGTAAAGGAGATAAAGAATAAACTTGATGGCTTACTCGGTCCTCCCAGGCTCTTTGTGTACCAATATCACAAAGGAGTTCAAATGGAAGTTCGTATAGTATGGGACGAAAATCTCAAAAGGTGCGGTATATATCTTAAGTCACCTATGACTCAAATATACTACCCCGGTGGTTCGTATAGAAATCCTAATATGGTAAATTCAAGATACCTAGAAGGAGTACTCGAAAGAATCGAAGAAGCTTTTGACCACGGTATTCCTAAAGTAGAGCGAGACCTGATGGAAGAAGAGGCTAAACAAATAAAAATAAAAAAAGCCAACGAGTATAAAGAGAATCTCAGTGATGAACTTGGAGTGGTTTTAAAATCAGTTGGCACCTATAGGCTTCACGAATATGAATATGGAAGAGACAAAAGCTTTGGCTTATGCTTCGAAAGGAATGACCCCGACGAAGATGTATTTCAAATCACAGAGATAAGAGGAGACTTTAGTAAAGTAGAAATAAAACAACTCATCAAAATTATAGGTGGTAATCCAAAGGCCATAGCAGACCGCCTAACCGGTAAAAAATAGAAAGGACAATACCATGCCAAATATTATTCTATATCACGGGACGACCGAAAGGAATGCAATGGGTATTAAAAAGAATGGATTCATTCCTGACAAAAAATACAATTGGAAGGTTAGCAGTAAGAAAGGCTTCGTCTATCTCAGTATAGCCTATGCCCCCTTCTACGCCTCTATGGCTGCAAAAAGAACAAAGAGACTATCTTTAGTACAGGTAGAAGTAAATACTAAAGATTGCTATCCAGAAGATGACTTCCTAATGCATATAGCAGGTAAGAAAACATATACCCAAAAAGAAATAGATGGTATTAAATTAAAAGATTATCAAAGCCTTTGGGAAGACAGTTTGAAATACCTAGGCAATGTTGCTGTCAAACCTAACAAGATTAAAATTCTAGGAATAAGAAATTTTAATAGTAGCCATCTATGGTGCAAATGTGACCCAAGCATATCACCCATAAACTTTAGGTTCATGGGCAGTTATTATAAAGAACTCACTGAATGGATTTTTGCAGGTAATGAAATCCTTAAATTTAACCGACCATCAATTATGTAAATAGAAAGGAATAAAAAATGGAAACTGTAGATTTCAGAATGCAAATAAGAACTCTATTAGTAAGGAAAAAGATTAGCATAGCCAAGTTATCCCGCTTGGCTGATTTAAGCTCGGCTACGGTATATAGATACCTAAAAGAACTGTCCGAGATATCTGCAGCTAATCTCACCAAACTATTCAACGCCCTAAACTCTATTGAAGAAAAAGGAAAGGAGTAAATATGGAAGCGGTACTACGAAAGGACTCATTAACAGAAACCTTTACCGACGTTCAATGTATAATCAATGAAACAGTCGGCCATTTTTGCAGTAACTATGGTGGTGATTTTGAGGAGTGGCAAGCAGCCGCTTACCTCGCCTTTGTGCAGTCGTGTGATTCATATAAAGAAAAACACGGTCGATTTAACACTTGGGTTCGCTGGTGTGTTTGGAAAGACTTGCTTACATATACAAGAAGACTTTATAGGCAATGGCCTTATCCAAATGAAACCAATTCACATATCCTATATCATCTAAAAGAAAGTATATCTTCTTTTTCCCCTATGGAATTCTTAGAAGAAGCAAACGAAGATGCAAAACTAATTATCAATCTAATATGGGAACCACCTCAGGAAATATTAGACGCAGAAATTAAAAGTGGGGACCACCCCTGTCATATGAAAATGGTACTTAAAAACTACTTATTCAAAATAGGATGGACTGGAAAAAGAATCAAAGAAACCTTTGAGGAAATAGAAAGGATGTTATATGCTTAAACTAATAAAATTACCTTACCAGCTCAAAGCTGTGCGTAAAATAGAACACTTCAACGGTAGAGCCTTACTAGCAGATGAAATGGGCTTGGGTAAGTCAATAGAAGCCTTATTATGGATAAAAAAACATCCGAAAAGAAAACCGATAGTAGTCGTATGCCCCGCTTCTTTAAAATGGATGTGGGAAGATTTCGCACATCATATTCTCAAAACAAGATGCGAGGTACTCAACGGAAGGACACCTCCAAAAATGAGAAAAAAACTATTGGAAAGCAACCATCCTTTTATAATTATCAATTATGAAATTTTATCGGACTGGAAAAAATACCTTAAAAAACTAAAACCTAAAATAATTATCATCGACGAAATTCATTATATCAAAAATCATAAAGCAAAAAGAACGAGAGCCATAAGAAGCCTAGTCAAAAAGATAACATATGTAATAGGCATCAGTGGGACTCCTTTACTAAGCAGACCCTCCGAATTATGGAATACCCTTAAGCTTATTCGACCAGACATTTTCAAATCAAAATTACTTTTTACCATTCGCTACTGTAATCGTAAATGGACAAATTTTGGTTGGGACATAAGTGGAGCCACCCATTTAGACGAACTACATGCAAAACTCAACAGCACAATGATGATAAGAAGATTGAAAAAAGATGTGCTAAAAGAATTACCAGAAAAAACTCGCTATGTTATTCCTTTTGAAATTGAACGAAAAGAATACGATGAAGCTGCCAATAACTTTATCAAATGGTTATCAAAAAAATCTATATCCAAAGCCAAACGAGCAGCAAGGGCTCAACACCTAGTCAAAATGGGGTACTTAAAAAGATTAGCAGCAAAACATAAAATGAAAATGGTTATACAATGGATTGATGATTTCTTAGAGGAAAATGATGGTAAGTTGGTTTTATTTTGTGTTCACAGAGATATTGTAAAAATACTGCATGACAAATATAAAGATATCTCCGTAACGATAGTTGGAGGAATACCACAAGCAAAAAGAAAAACGGCTGTGCATAGTTTTCAAAAGAACCCTAAAATAAGAATATTTATAGGCAACATCAAAGCAGCCGGAATAGGAATAACATTGACCGCGGCAAGCTCCTTAGCTTTCATAGAATTGGGATGGACTCCTGGAGAACTTACTCAGGCAGAAGACAGAATACATAGAATAGGACAAAAGAATGCTGCTAATATTTATTACCTTGTTGCAAAAGATACTGTAGAAGAACATCTTTGTCGACTGCTCCAAAGGAAACAAAAAATACTTTCAGCCACACTAGATGGTGGAACAAAGATTAACCAGTTAAACATTTTTGATGCATTAGAAAAAGAATTACAATTAAGAAACCGTCTTTTAGGAAGACACTTAAAAAAGAAAGGAGTAGGAAAATGAAAGCAGTCTCGTATAAAAGATTAATGGATGATAAAGAGCATTTCGTTGGGTTCCAACGAATAACAACAGAATACCTTCCGGCAGGAACAGATAAATGGCAATTAGAAGCTATTGATTATAACGATGAGTTGAGTTGTAATATATCTCGCCCTCCTCAAAATATAATCAGTATGCAAAGACCAAGTATGAAATAAAAATTTAGGGTTTGTGTTAAAAAAAACGATAATATATGTGAAAGGAGCAGAAAATGGAATGGTTAAAATACAAAAAGAAAAAAGAAGTTTGTGATATATGTAGCAAGCCATCTAATAAATTCGTTCAATGCATAGACGATAAATGTTGTCCTTCTTGTGCAGCCGAATGGGTAAAATGGGAAAAGGCAGAGGAAAGTCGTGGAGTATGTCTAGCTTGTTCTCACAACCCCAATAAAATATGTCACAAAGATTGTCCTCATTACCCAGCTAAAATTAAAAGAGAGAAAAATGGAATTCACAGAAATACTCGACCAGTATAATGTAGAGTATAAAACAGAAGGACACCACCATTGTCGTCCTGGCTGGATTCAAATAGATTGTCCTTTCTGTGCAAAAGATACTTATAAATGGCATATGGGTTATTCATTAGAAGGACATTACCTACATTGCTGGCGATGTGGTCCACACCGTCCCATCGAAACCTTAATGGAAATAATAGAACTACCTTTTGGTATATGCAAAAAACTTCTCGATGATATAATACCAGTTAGAATCAAAAAAGAAAAACCAAAAGGGAAACTTGTTATACCAAAAGGAGTAGTCAATTTATTACCAATTCATATCCGATATTTACAAAGCAGAGAATTTAATCCAAAACATCTAAAAAGAATTTGGAGAATACAAGGTATAGGCCTTGCTGCTAATCTGGCCTGGAGGATATTTATACCCATCTTCTACCACGGTAAAAGGGTCAGCTGGACTACGAGAACGGTCTCTAACAACCCTAACGTCACTAGATACATAAGTGCCTCGATAATACAAGAATCAATACCTCATAAGGCCCTACTGTATGGAGAGGACTATTGTAAAAAGGAGGCTGTTATTGTTCAGGAAGGCCCTACTGATGTATGGAGGACAGGGCCTGGAGCAGTAGCTACTTTAGGAACAAGCTATTCCAATAAACAACTCCTCCGAATGACAAAGTATAAGAAAAGAATAATATGTTTTGATAATATAAAAGAAGCTCAAGAAAGAGCAAAGGTATTATGTGATGACCTATCCGTTTTTCCTGGAGAGACTTTGAATATTCAATTGAATGCAAAAGATGCCGCCACTGCAAGCATCAAAGAAATAAAACTATTAAGAAAGGAGCTTTATAAATGAGCAACCCAAAATGGAAACCAAAAAATGTAGGATGTGATTGTACTGATGAAGGCTCTAAATCTATATGGATAGGAATTGAAGAAAAGAATATTTATTATTGTGCAGGCTGTGGTGAAATACAGGAAGAACCTGATAAGAATTATAATGGAAAGGAGGATTCAAATGGCTAAGACCATAGGAAAAATGCTTGACAAAAAAGACCTCTATATAACCATACATGTTGGAACGGCAGGTCATAAAAAAGAATATCACTTAGCATTACTGGTTGATAGCAGTCCTATTGTAACTAGCGAAAAAACAAACAAAAGATTTAATCTACCCTGGAACGATATCATTAACATGGCCATCAAAGCCGGCATAAACAATAAATAGAAAGGAGATATAAAAGATGTCTAAATTAAACTTTCCAAAAAAGGATAGGCGGTCAGATGGAGAACCATTTGTTAGAAACAGACCTTGGATAAAACAAGGGGCTTCTCTCACTGAGGTATATGTCAAACGAATATTAAGTTATTTCTATTGTCCAATAGTCCATTTTGACGATGCACCTAGGAATGTAACTGACATGGTATCAAGAGATTATATAAAATAAAAAAATTTTTATTTTTTACTTGACACTGTATATGATAAGTATATAATACTAACAATGAGAACCAGGAACGAGAACATAATAATAAAGATAACAAGTTCGCCCGTTGGGTGTGCCGACCTCCTACGGCAAGTTCTCAGCATCCAACGGGTTTTTATAAAAGGAGTTCAAAATGAAAGAGATATTTGTTTGTCTATCCTGTCGTAGAGTTTTTGAAGACTATGGAGATGACCATTGGCTTGAATGTCCTTATTGTCACGCAACGAAATTTACCAAAGCAATAAAAGGAGTCGATTATATATTAAAAAAGAAAAGAACTTAAATTAAAAAAAAATAAGAAATAAATCATATGAAGAATTACAAGAATACATATACATATATACGAAGTATATATATGTCTTTTGATAAAGGTAGAAATAAAAAGTAAAGATGCCAAACGAATACAATAAATTAGATTTTTGGAATAATACATTAGAAGTGAATAACTTCGATGAAGAATGTGCCAAGTTTTTAGTAAGTGCCATTCAAAAGATGAGAAAGACAAGTAGAAGAACTAATATAAGCAAATGGATACCTCAATTTGAAAAACTTCGCACCACAGATAGTATAGAAGAGGAACGAATTAAAAATGTTTTGATTTGGTATGTATCTCACTTGAAAGATAAATACGTTCCAAAAGTATATTCAGCGGATGGTTTTAGAAATAAGTTTTTCCAAATAGAGGCCGCTATGGAACAGATTGAAAAGGATGTTGAAAATGAATTTAAGGTTATAACCACCAAGAAGGGAAAATCTACTAAACATAGAATTTATTATAACGAAAATGAATAGTCACCAAAGAAGAACAGTAAGAAGGTTGATACAAAAACAAGAACTTATAAATCTAATAGTTTGTCGTCTTAAGGGACATAAAATTATAGATAGGTATGTTTTTACTGACCATGATATGCCAAACATAGAAAAATTTTGCCAGACTTGTTTTGAAGCCAAAAGGTCTAAACTCTATATAGACCTTTCAAACTTGCGTTTGAAAATATTACCTGTAACTCCTAATCCTAAATGGAAGACACTTATCTATGAAAATACAAAAACGAAGTAGCAACGAAGAAAGACTTATACTTATTGGAATGATTGTAGACATTACAGTTCTAGGTCGCATCAGTTCCAAGTGGTGGAAGGATATGTTTAAGAGTAAGTGGGCAAACATAGTAGCTAGATGGTGTGTTTCTTTTTATCACAAATACGAAGACGTACCAATGAATCAAATAGAAAGTCTGTTTGAGTCCTGGTCATCTGAAACGAATGATAAACAAGTGGTATCATTAGTAGAAAAGTTTTTGGATACCTTATCGGAAGAATATGAAAACCTTCAAACAGAATCAAACAGCGACTATATACTTGATATGGCAGGTGTATATTTTAACCGTGTTAGGGTAGAGAGGCTGGCTGATACTATACAGGGTGATGTTGATAGAGGAAAGATTGTTGAAGCTGTTAATCGAGTTTTATCTTTTAACCAAGTTGAAATGGGTGTAGGGGAAGGTATAGATATTTTACAAAATACAGAAGCTATGAAAGAAGCTTTTAAAGAACAACAAGAAGACATCATTAAGTATCCCGGAGCATTGGGTAACTTTTTTAAGGGAGCATTGGTTCGAGATTCTTTCATTGCATTTATGGGGCCTGATAAAGTAGGAAAATCATATTGGTTACAAGATATGGCTTTTAGAGGAATGACACAAAGGAAGAAGATTGCTTTCTTTGAAGCAGGAGATAATAGCGAAAACCAAATCATGAGGAGACTTATGATTAGAGTAGCTCACCATCCTCGATATGCTTCTACTATAGAATATCCTACGTCAATTGAAAAGGACGGTGAGTATTCTGTAGAGGTTGAAACAGAACGTAAGAAATTTAAAGATAAACTTTCTTGGCAAAAGGCTCGGAAGGCTTGTAAAAAACTAATGAAGAGGAAAATTAAATCTAAAAGTTCTTATTTTCGTTTGTCTTGTCATTTTAATTCTACCCTTACTGTTAGTGCTATCAAAGATACTATTCAAAACTGGGCAAGAGAAGATTGGTTGCCTGATGTTATTATTATAGACTATGCCGATATACTTGATATGGGCTATTCTAAATTGGAAGATAGAGACAGGATAAACGAAACTTGGAAGCACCTTCGTTTCTTATCTCAAATGTTTCATTGTCTTGTAGTTACAGCAACCCAGTCAGATACTTTATCTTATAATGCTAATATTATAACCAAAAGGAATTTCTCCGGAGACAAACGAAAAAATGCTCATGTTACAGGTATGGTGGGACTGAACCAAAAAGACCCCGAAGAAAAAGAAATAGGAGTGACAAGATTGAATTGGGTTGTTATGAGAGAAAGAGCTTTTAGTGTTCACAAGTGTGTCTATGTCGCAGGTTGTTTGGCAATAGCTAACCCGGTAATAAGGAGTACATATTAAAAAGGAGAATAGAAATGAGTGAAAAGAGAACGGTTAGACATTTTGTTGAGGATTTGTTATCGGACGGAAAAGATGCAGCCTATATAGTAATGATAGCAAATAATACTTGTTGGCAACCACAAATCGAGGAGGTTAAGGAGGTTATTAAAAGTTTTTCAAAGAAATTCAAAAAAAGATTTACGATTTAGGCCGAAAAAGACGATAATATAGTGTAAACAGATTTAGAATTTTAATTTTTGGAAAGGATAAGAAAATGGCAAAGGTAAAAATATTAGTATTAAGTCAAGTATCAGCGGTTAAACTTTTTGAAGCATTGGGCTACAAAACCGCGAACACCTGGACTGAGGATAGGTTGATGAAGAAAATCAAAAACCTTCCTGAACTCGTGGATGGTGTAAAGATTAAGAAACCTAAGGTGAAAGCACTTCTGAAGAAAATTCTTAAGGCTAAAAAAGTACGCATCAGAATGACAGATGCAGAAGAGTCGCAGCCGAAGACTACAAAGAAAAGTAAGAAGAAAAAAGTAGCAGCAGTAAAAGAAAAAGTATCAAAGAAAAGTAAGAAGAAGGGCAAGAAGAAAAAGACAACTGCTAAAAAAGAAGCAGCCGAAGTTGATGACTTTGGTCGTCGACTCGGAACGCAAGGGGCTCTAATTGATGAGAAGCTTTCCAAGAAAGGAAAGACCGCCGAAGCTATTGCGAAAGAAACCAAGCTAACTGTAGCACGGGTTTCCACTCATCTGCGAGACTTACTCAGTAAAAAATTCATCACGGAGAAGGACGACAAGTACAGTATCAAGTAAGGTTCCACGGAAAGGATATGAACAACCATGTATATAGTAATGAAAAGAATGGAGATATCGGCGGGTCATAAACTATGTCTTGCCTACGACTCGCCGTGCTCCAGACTTCACGGTCATAATTGGATTGTTGAAGTGGAGGTCTCCTCAGAAGAATTAAATGACGAAGGAATGGTACTTGATTTTACTGTAATCAAAGATGAAATAAAAAACA
>SDBV01009606.1_pt1 | contig 12829 bp, 9 predicted proteins | sample 2277081 | NCBI WGS metagenome assembly SDBV01 (sample SAMN10402039, study PRJNA504765) | marine sediment metagenome | isolation source: marine sediment core GS10_PC15, 223 cmbsf | place: Arctic Ocean: Southern Knipovich Ridge | collected 2010
AGCTTGTTCTTCCCATTTCTGAAAATACTGAAGTTAGAGCCTATAACCACTGTTTCTTTCTTCAAATTCTTCTTTAGTTCCTTAGCAAAATACTGATGTAAGTATGCAAAGTATGGGCTGTTTTTATCCGCCTGAGTTAAGCTTATGGTTATAGAAGGGCTGCCTGCACTTTGGATGAAAAACTGGGCTCCTCGCTCCTCTAAACCCTTTAACAGTGCAATCGGCTCTGCAAGGTCTATAATCGGAGACTCTGGGCCTTCGGTGCCAAATCCTCCGGGGAATCCTTCCCATGCGGAGACCTTTGAACCGATAAGGAAATTTTTATTGTTTACTTCCTTTTGGATACGTTCATATAGCGCGAATGCAAAACGAGATCTATTCTCCCATGCTCCGCCGTATTTCCACTTTCTGTCGTTATATGGCCTTAGAATCTGGCTTCCGAAGTATCCGTGACAAAGCTTCATATCAATTCCATCTGCACCGGCGTTATATGCTATCTTTGCAGCCAGAACAAAATCGTCCATGATTTTCTCTACTTCCTGTTCACTTAATAAGTCACCGCCATAGCCATGAAGCGGCTTTACTGTAACTCTTCTAGAAAAGTCAGGGTGAGATAATTCTCCCGAATGAGTGAGCTGGAAGATAAACAACATTTCAGGATTTTCTGCTTTTACTTTTTTAACAAACTCTTTTAAAGGTTTTTCGTTTGGAGCTAAAATCGTAAGCTGATTATCTCTCGAACGGCTCTCCTTTGTTACAGTAATCGCCTCCAGCGACACAAGCCCGGCCTCACCTTTAGCCAGGTTTTGATATCGCCTAAGCGTAATATCCGAAGGGTTCCCGCTTTTGTCTTGGTCATTACATTCCATTGCCTGCATCAAAAACCTGTTCTTTGCTGTACGGTTTCCTATCTTTATTGGTCTTAGCAATATATCTTTATAATTCATAAAGTTTTTCCTCCTCTAGTCATTTATATTTATTCGCTTATCTATCTCTGGGCTTACAAACATCTTTACTATGTTCTTATCTGTTTTTGTTCGTTTAGTGCGTCCTCCAAATCCCCAAGAGGCACTACTTGTGAAAACATCGGTTTCGGGTCTATTCTTTTATATCTCAGAAGGTTTATAACCTCTCCCCAGTCGTTGCCTATGCCTGCACAACTACCACGCACTTTCTTTTCGCCCAGGAACGAACTCAAAGGGCTCAAATTGAGCCATTTTTCCTTTACCTACCACACCCAAAGGCTTCAACAACTCCGCCTCTCCTAACCATCTTAAAAGCCTGCACATAAGTTTCTATTTTTCCAACTGCTTCCAGAACATAGTCAGCACCAATGCCGTCTGTTATCTTCATCACTTCTTCTATGATATCCACCTTTGAAGGGTCGATATAATAATCCGCAACGCACATTTTTTTTGCCATTTCCATACGCTTCTTGTTTGTTCCGGCAATTATCACCGGAGCAGCCCCTCGAAGCTTCGCTATTGCCGCATGCAAAATCCCCAGGCCGCATCCTATTATCACCACACTGGATGAGATTTTTAAATCCATCTTTTTTGATGCATGGATAACAGCAGTTAAAGGCTCGATGAATGCTGCCGAATAATCATCCACCTCATCAGGAATCTTATAACAGTTCTTCCATGGTGCTTTTACATACTCGGCAAAAGCTCCATCCGTGTGTATCCCAAGCTGGGTGAAAGTTTTGCAGAGCAAACCCTCTCCTCTCCGGCAAAAATAACAGCTTCCGCAAGGCAAGCAGATGTCTGCAGAAACCCTTTCTCCAACTTTTAAGCCCTGTGTGTTTTTTCCTGCTTTTACTCCGGAAGAAATGAGTAATTCTACTAATTCAGTATGACCATAATCACCTTGCAAATTCAACCTCTTTACTCCTATAAAACGCTTCTACGGCGATCCTCAAAATAGTCAATTTGGACTATGTTTTATTCTTAATCCAATTTTCAATTTTTTGACTATAGTTTTCGGGGGAATATGCAATAATTCCCATTTTCAAACTGAAACCTATACACATGTTGCCCTATTTATGTCACTTAAAAACATTAAAAAATTAATACAGTCCAATAACGATAACCTTCCCTGGAAATCCGAACCCTCTCGCCCATAAAACATTCCCAATAAAGATAACATTCCCTGGGAATCCGTTCAACTCTCTCAAAAAGGAAACCCAATCCTCTCTCTCCTTACTAAAATAGTCCTCCAAAACTACAGGAATTTAATAATCTCTAATTATGGACGCAGACCTGTTTACAGATTAAAGTATTACATGTATATCTCTTTAAAAGGAGTAAAAGAATAATGAAAAAAACAATTATAATTCTGATTATTTTGGTTATAGTATTTGGACTTTTTGCTTGTGTTAGTACACCAGATGAATATTTTATTGCTGCAGAAAATGGTAAGCTCACGGAAATGCAAATTTTACTTAGCGAGGGAGCAGATGTCCGTTTGGAATTATACGAAACATATTCGCCATTAGCTTTGGCTATAAGTACTGGAAAAATAGAAATTGCACGGATGCTTAAAGCAGCTGGTGCAGTGGAATAGCTATTTAAAATTCTCTAAGTGATTCGTGTATCCCTTTGTGTATATCATACCAGAAAGCAAGTGAAGCTTCTTTTTTTATTCGTGTCCATTCGCGGACATTTGTTGTTAATTTTATAGACGCAGCTGCATTAAGTCTCTATCTCCGTATACTTTATAACTAAATATCTGAGCGCATTGTCTGTAAGCTTAAGAATTACGCCGCAGTCCTTACAGATAAATCTGCTGTCCTTTAAGTGTTCAGAAGCACAGCTTATACAGTATACATTGTTACATTCCGGGCATTTACCCGCGGGGCATTCACCCGGCGGCTCACCATGGATTTTAAATGAAGGTTGAATCGAGATATTCTTAGGTACCCACCACTCTGTGCTGCATGATGCGCATATTATATGTTCCTCGGTTTTTTCTTTTATTTTTGCGAGTAAAATTTCAGCCTTCCTGTTTTCATTATCTTTTGAAAGTACATCCTGAGCAAGTTCTTTTGCTCTTTCTATACTGCCTGTTTCAAAGTAGAGCGCTGCAAGGTTGACAAATAGAGAAAGTTCCTCCGGTTCGGTTTCGATGCCCTTTAGTAAAGAAACTTCTGCCCGCCTGTATTCTCCTTTTATCTTAGAGAGGTTTGCAATCATGCTGTAGGTTTCTGCACAAGGATTGAGCTCTTCGAGCTTGAAAAGAAGTTCCTCTGCTTTTAAGATCATATCAAGTTCTATACATATAGTGGAGCAGTTTCTAATGTAGTCTGTATTTTCAGGTTCTATTGAAAGTGCCTTGCTATAATATTTAAACGCGGATTTATAGTTTTTTTCTACTGTATAAAGATTTCCAAGCTGATTTAAAAGTTTTGCATTTTTCTCATCTGCTTTGAGTCTTTTTTCTATAATAGAAAATGCAGTTATAACTTTATTATTATGCTTTAAGCAGTCCGAGTAATTAATGCAGATATCAATTTCTTCGGGGGCTGACTTATAGGCAGCAGCAAAATAACTCTCTGCTTCTGCATGCTTGTCTTTGGAGCATAAAACTAAACCATATAAATTATTAATCCACGGATTCAGAGCTCCATTTTTGTATGCTTCTTTAAGTTCCTTTTCCGGATTTTCGCCAAGCAGGAATTTATTTTCCGCATATTTTAACCAGTATGTTGGAAATTCAGGCTCCAGTTTACATGCCTTTTTAAAATGTGTAAGTGCTTTTTTTCTATTGTTCTCTTCTGAAAGTATTAAACCGAACAGAAAGTAAACTGAACTGTCCTCATATTTCTCTTTTACAAGTTTTTGGAGAATTTGTTTTGCTTCCGTTCTTTTCCCTTCATCAAAAAACATCCTGGCATTTATTGCCCTTGCTTCCTTATTGTCCGGATCTATTCTTTTTATACGTAAAAGGATAGTAGTAAGGTCAGTGTAAGCTTCCTGCCGGAATAGTAATCTCGCGGATTCTATATAAAGCTGTAATGCTTCCTCGTTTTTTCCTTTTATTTCCAGGATTTTTGCTTTATTGATTTTAAAAAGAGGCATCTCTGCTTGAATTTCAATTGCATTGTTATAAGATTCAAGGGCACTGTCCATATTGCCCAGTGCATGTTCAACATTACCAAGCTGATTTAAAAATGGGGCATTATCCTCAAATTTTGATAAAACAGCTTCCATATGTTCTTTTGCTTCCTGCATTCTGTTTAAAAGGTACAGTATGTTTGCTTTCTCATGCAGAGCTTCTTTTTTATCGGGAAGCAATTCCAGAGTTATATTTATATGGTACAAAGCTTCTTTATATAATTTTAAAATGATTAATGTTTCCGCAAAAAGGAAGTTTTCTTCTCCTGTTAATTTTCTTGATTTTGAAAGCTTTTTAAACTGTACCGCGGCAGCAGAAAATCTGCCCTGTTTAAAGTAGCTTTTTGCAAGAGTAAACCTGTTATCCGGATTTATAGGTATTATCTGATTCCACCTGATAAATGCTTTTTCTACTTCTAAAGGCCTTGATTCGACTGTAAGGTTTAATAAATGAAATTCAGCAGTATCCTTTTTATTATAGTTCTGACCGGCAAAACCAATCCGGCCTTCCCGGATTGTACTGTCGTGTACTTCACCAATCCACACATCATCAAGATAAAAGGAAAAATGATCTAACCTTGCAACTATCTTTATTAAATTTACAGACTCGGATATATTTTTACACTCTGTCCAGCTTATCAGCGGAATAGGATTTCCATTAAAAACAACGTCAAACCGGAAATGATTATTATCAGAAATTAAAAAGAAGTAGAAATTGTCATCATTTATATACCTTAGAATAAAGCCGAGAGAAGAATATCCGTTGTTGCCATTAAATTCTGTCTCCGCGTTTATAATAAAATCATTATAGCGGTAAACATTATCTATAGCCCATGCAAATATGTCTTTTTTATTCAGCGTTAGCGAAAAGTGCTTATTTTTAAAAGACACGGAATAATCTTCTGTACTTTCTGCGGTAAATCTTGCTTTTTTGGGCTTATTAAAAGGAGCAGACCAGTTTTCCTGAATCAATGTGTCGGGATCTATATCTTTTTTCTTCTTAAAAAAAAACATGAAAATTTATTATACTAAAACTTCTTCCTCAAAAATATTTCAAAACTATTAATTATATAATAATATTACTGACATGAATTCCAGCGGTTCTTCCGGCGATGTGTTCTCTATAGAGTGGCTTTGTCCGCCTCCTGTTAAAAGAGCATCGCCAGGTTCAACAATGTACTCTTTTCCATCTTCTATTGCAAGTCCCTTTCCGCTGATGAAGTAAAATATTTCCTCCTCATTATCATGTCTGTGAACTCCTATAGAACAGCCGGGGTCAAGGCTTATTTTCGCGCATAATCTTGCTTTTCCCTTTAATTCTTCTTTTTTAAAAATATGATGAATCTTCACTTCGCCTTTCCCTTCCCGCATTCTTTCACGTATCTGAATTTCCATATCTGATTGTTTTCTAAACATTTTCCTCCTCCAAAAAAAATCTAAATTATTTTGTATTAACATTTACTTGCTTGTTCAAATATTATTATATTAATATAAAGATATAGTAAACAAGGTGGGAAAATGGACAGAATATATTTAGATAATAACGCAACCACAATAGTTGATCCTGCTGTAAAGGATGCAATGGAGCCGTTTTACTGTCAAATGTACGGCAATCCCAATTCCCTCCATGTTTTTGGAACAGAAGTACATCCTTATATGAGGATTGCGATAGACAGGCTTTATGAAGGGATTAATGCCGGAGAGGATGATGATATTATAGTTAACGCCTGCGCGACAGAAGGGAATAATACTGTAGTAAAAGGTATATTCTATAATTATCTTGAGAAAAAAACTGATAAAAAGCATTTTATAACTACCCAGGTAGAACATCCGAGTATAATAAATGCTTTTAAGTCTATAGAGCGCCTGGGCGCCGAAGTTACCTACCTGCCTGTAAACAGCAACGGCATAGTGGATGTAGATATACTTAAAGGTTATTTGGATCCCGATAAAACAGTGTTAGTCTCTATAATGTGGGCGAATAATGAGACCGGCCTTGTTTTTCCTGTTAAGGAATTGTCTGAGTATTGTAAGGAGAAAGGCGTTCTCTTTCATACAGATGCAGTTCAGGCAATTGGCAAGATAGATGTAGATGTTAATAATGTGCATGCTGATTTTCTTACTTTTAGTGCCCATAAGTTTCATGGCCCCAAAGGTGTTGGAGGTTTGTTTATTAAAAACGGCAGAAAAATTGAGCCGCTTCTTTCCGGAGGCGAACAGATGGGAGGTTTGCGGGCAGGTACTATTAATGTAGCAAGCCTTATTGGAATGGGGCTCGCTATGGAACTTGCTAAAAAAAATCTTGATTTTGAACTTACAGAAGTAAGAAGATTAAGGGATAAACTTGAGACTGCAATCTCAGAATTACCGGAAACACAGATAATAGGCAGGGATACGCCCAGAACACCGAATACAGTACTTGCAAGTTTTAAAAGTGTGGAAGGTGAGGCAATGATCTGGGATTTAAATCAGAACGGAATTGCAGCATCCACAGGAAGCGCATGCGCGTCTGAATCTTTAGAACCCAATCCTACTTTTGTTGCACTTGGAATAAATAAAGAACTTGCACATACAGGAATAAGATTCAGTTTATCAAGATTCACAACAGAAGAGGAAATTGATTATGCGGCCCTTGTAATAAAAAAAGCTGTAAACAGATTAAGGGGGATATCTTCAGATATGAAGGACGACCTTAAGTCAATTATAAAATAGTACATCCGTGTACTATTATTTGTTTATAAGTGGCCGCACTTCCTGTGCTCCACTATTTCATAGGAATTTCAATTGAAATTCCTGTACAATTAAATAGTAAGTATAAGAAAAAGAGGTGTTATATTGGCAAAGAGTGATTTAGTAGGCGGTTCCCTCTGGGAACAGTATTCCGATAAAGTTAGCAATAGAATGAACAATCCCAGTCATATGGGCGCAATTACAGATGATGAAGCAGAAAAGTTTGGAGCAAAACTCATAATTGCGGACTGGGGTGCAGAAGCATGCGGAGATGCAGTCCGGCTTTACTGGGCAGTGGAATCAGAAACAAATATAATAGTAAAAGCAACTTTTAAGAGCTTTGGCTGCGGTACAGCGATTGCTTCGTGCGATATGATGTCGGAGATGTGCATGGGCCTTACTGTAGATGAAGCTTTAAAAATAACAAACATTGATGTTGAGCATGCTTTAAGGGATGAGGATGACACACCCTCAATCCCGCCTCAGAAAATGCACTGCAGCGTAATGGCCTATGATGTAATAAAAAAAGCAGCATCTATTTATAAAGGTGTGGATATGGAATTGCTCGATGATAAGGAGATGGTTTGTGAATGCGCGCGTGTCACTCTGCGAACAATTAAGGATGTAATACGCATAAACAACTTAAAAACTGTTTCGGAAATTACGCAGTATACAAAAGCAGGAGCATTCTGTAAGTCTTGTGTTAAACCAGGCGGGCATGAAGAGAGAAAATACTATCTTATTGATATTTTAAGGGAAACACAAGCAGAAATGAAAAGAGAAAAATACAATGCGGAGCCTCTCGAAATAGATTTTCAGTCTTTAAGTCTGATTCAGAAATATAAGGAACTGGAAAAGGTAATAGATGCTCATATTAAGGATAAGCTTGCAAAGGATAATGGAAGTATAGAGATTATAGACATTAAAGAAGATACAGATACAACTGAAATATTTATCCGCTACATGGGCGCATGCGCTACATGCCCCAGCAGTAAAACAGGTACTTTAAGTGTTATTACTAATATCCTTAATGAGAATATTAATTCCAAAATAAAGGTAAACATTGTTTAGTACTTTTAATAAAAATAACGAAAATCTTTTAATATTTTTTTTATTAACTGTTTACAAATACTGACAAACTTTTTTTTTTCTGATATACTTGGATTATCCCTTCCAGCGTGGGTAGTATTGCCTTCTGTTGCGAGTTGTATTAGGCGTGACCAGCAGAAAGGCCGAGATAATACGGCGTACATTGTTGGAAGGGAGTTTTTAATTTGCTGCCAATTCCGTAAGCCATTGTTTTAAAACTTCCGGCCCCTGAAGCTTATTTGCAAACCCGTACGGTTTTTTATCCAATTTTTTAAACGAATTCTTTATAATATCACGTGTATCTGCTGTTAGAATTATACAGTTGATATCCGGCACCATTTTTTGTAGTTCCAGCATGAGTTCTCTACCGTTCATGTTTCCAGGAAGGTGATAGTCGATAATAGCTGTATCAAATGGAGGCCTGGACGATTTTATAAGTTTTATTGCGTCTTTTGGATTATTTACTACAACAGAGTAATGGCCAAAATGCTCCACTAATATTTTCAAAGTCTCACCATGATCTTTATGATCTTCTATGCAGAGTACTCGCAGTTTTCTTATTTGTCCGGCTCCTGTTTCATTTGTTAGTATCTTATTTAATTTTAAGAATGTTACACCGCTTCTTCTGCTTTCTTCCGCAAAAATCTCCGGATGCACATTTCTATATTCGTCAATGCTTTTTTTAAGAAATCTGTTAACCTGTCTTGGAATTGTCCGGTCATTAAATTTTGATATCTTCTCAAGTTCCGGAAGCAGTTCTTTGTCAATACGAATTAATTTATCTTTGTCCATATAGTATTATAACAATTTTAGATTATATTGTATATAATGAAATTAAATTAAGCAATTTGCACCCCGCTACTAAATTACTAATATCGAACATTTACGTTTCATATATCGATTTTTTTCAGAACGTTCAATTATTATTTGAATGCCGTATGTAATTTAGTAGCGGGGTGCGGATTTTACAAGGCTGTGTATTGTTTTTTTGGGATCAATTTTTATTGACATATGATAATTTATGTTGAAAGTAAGGCTATTTTATGATACCGGAGTAATGTCTTTTTCCTTTAAAGTTACATCGTGAGCCGCGCCTTCTCGGATTGTTGTATAGGAAACAGGAGTAATTCTTGCTTTTTCCTGGAGTTCCTTAATACTTAACGCACCGCAGTTGCACATTGTAGACTTCATTTTGCTTAAAGTTAAACTGAGGTTATCCTTGAGTTTTCCTGCATAAGGAATATATACATCAACCCCTTCTTCAAAAGAAAGCCTATCTTCGGACCCGAAGCTGTATCTCGATATATTTAAGGCCCTTTCGGATCCTTCACCCCAGTACTCTTTTACGTACGAGCCCTGGATCCGGAGCCTTTTGCTTGGGCTTTCATCAAACCTCGCAAAGTATCTGCCCATCATTACAAAATCCGCGCCCATGGCAAGCGCAAGAACAATATGGTAATCATGAACGATGCCCCCGTCTGAACAAATCGGAATATATTCCCCTGTTTTCTTATAATGCTCATTTCTTGCATTAGCAACATCAATGACAGAAGATGCCTGGCCGCGGCCTAATCCTTTCTGCTCGCGTGTAATACATATGGAACCTCCGCCGATTCCAATTTTTATAAAATCCGCGCCGGCTTTTGCAAGGTAGTCGAATCCTTCTTTATCAACGACATTACCTGCGCCTACAAGCAGATTGTCTCTATAGTTCTTTTTGATAAAATTAATTGTATCCTTCTGCCATTCGGAAAAACCGTCGGATGAATCAATACAGATAATATCAGCACCAGCTTCTACTAACGCCGGAACTCTGTCCTTAAAGTCACGCGTATTAATTCCTGCTCCTACTATAAGCCTTTTCTCTGCATCTATTAATTCGTTGGGATTCTGCATATGTTCATTAAAGTCTTTCCTGAATACGAGGTATAATAGGTTATCATTTTTATCTAAAATAGGCAGTGAATTTAATTTATGTTTCCATATAAGTTCATTTGCTTCCTGAAGTGTTATATTGTCTCTGGCATAAATAAGGTCTTTAAATAGTGTCATCACTTTAGAAACACTTGTATCCCAATCACAATTATCCAGCCGGAAATCTCTGCTTGTAAGGATTCCGGACAGTTTTCCTCTTGCGGTTCCATCTTCTGTTATTGCAATTGTTGTATGTTCTGTTTTCCCGGTTAATATTCTTACATCCTTTAAAGTATTGTCAGGTTTTAGGTTTGAGTCACTTCTAACAAAGCCCGCTTTAAAGTTTTTTACTTTGCTAACCATTTTTACCTGGTTTTCTATAGATTGAGATTGGTAAATAAATGAAATGCCTCCGCACCTTGCAAGTGAGATTGCTAGATTGTGGTCTGAAACTGACTGCATTATTGCTGATGAAAAAGGAATATTAAGAGTAATAGCTGGCTCAGCACCTTTTTTAAACCTTGAAATGGGAGTCCTTAAATCAACATTATTAGGTGAACATGTTCTGGTTGTGAGGTTTGGTAATAATAGATATTCGCTGAAAGTTCTTGATGATTCCCTTAATATTAATGCCATTATAACTCCTTGCTTATATATTTAATATAATTATAATTTGAATGTATGATATTGTATAGAGGGTATCAGAATAATGGGCTTTAAGCTGATGCTTATGAATAAAATATTCAATTTGTATGAAACCGTGGAAAATTAAGTCAATAAACAGTACTATTAAACATAATTAAGTTTAATTTTGGAGTTGGTATTTTAATTCTATGGAAAATAAGAATGTGTTGGTAATAAAAAACGGATTAGAAGATTTTTTAGAAATATTTACAGAAGTAAAGAAAAACTTACCATTTTGCTTTAATCTGGTTGATTATGATGATTTTTTAGGAGATAAATACTCTGAAATATTAAGATCAAATAAACAGGTTAATATAATTATTGTAATAAGTGATAGTTTTTTAGTAGAAGCAAAAGATAATTTGAAACGGTATCTTACTTCAATATATAAGCTGCCTTTTAGTAATATAGTTATAATAAATCCTGCGGACAATTATAAAACTGATAGTACTGTATTAAGCGGAGAAAAGAAAATATTTCAGTTTTATAAGAGCAGGGATATTTTTCTGCAGGCAGAGTATTTTATATTATTTTTAATTAACCAGTTTAATACTATACTATTGTCAATTAGAGTCTCTGATTTTATAAGTGATTCATTTAAAGAAGTTATATTCTCGGAACAATTAAAAAAGAAGAAGATAAAAGTGGATAATCTTTATAAGGAACTTGAGGAACAGTCGAGGATTGATTACTTAACACAACTCTTTAACAGGGCTGCAATGTTTGAGTTTTTAGCAAGAGAAAAAGATAGGGCTCTAAGGGGAATCTGGAGACTGGATGAAAGCAAAGAAATAATTGATAAAAAAGAGTTAATAAACAATTCAAAGATTATTCACAGTCCTCAAGGCAAACGTCGTGATCATTTTGGTGTTTTTTCCTTAATTATGATAGATATAGATCATTTTAAAACTGTTAATGATAATCACGGGCATCTTGTAGGTGATAAAGTATTAAAAAAACTTGGTGAATATCTATTAAATAAAGATATTTTCAGAGAAAATGATATTGCAGCAAGATTCGGGGGGGAAGAGTTCATTGTTATTCTGCCGGAAACGAATGCGCATTATGCAGTTTTTCCTGCGGAACGGCTGGCTAATGAATTTAAAATGTGTCAATTTATAGGCAAAAATAATCAATCATTTAATGTTACGCTTTCGATAGGAATTTCTGAGTTCTATAGGAGTGATGTAAAGTGTGAAGAACTGGTACACAGGGCAGATACTGCTCTCTACTATTCTAAAGAAAACGGCAGGGACAGAATAACCGTATATGAAAATATTACAGAATATCAAAAAGAGTCAAATTAGAATTATTGTATGTGTATTTACAACTGCATCTAAAATAAAGAAACCCCGCAGCAGAACATCGCGGTATTCTTATGTTTGTAAGGCAGCCATGCTATAATTTATTGAATATATTTTTTTTGGATGCCAGGCCGCAGGCCGGTTATACATCGAAATTCGTGAACAGGCCGGTCCGGATAAAATACCAGGCCATCATTCATTTTAATTTAATTAAACAACGTATTATGCAGTTTATCATAATCACTTGCAGGCACGGCCTGATAAAGGTATATTATTTTAACCGTGCAAATAACTTAATTGACATTAGTATTGCTCTATCCTTATATTAACTAATGCTTAAATACATAGACTCACATTTTCATCTTCTTCATATGGAAAAAAAGAGGATTAAGATTGATAAATTCCTCGATAACCTGTTTAAAAATACTCTTATATACGGAATAGATATAGCCGTAGATTCAGAGGGCTTTAACAAACGGCTTGAAATGGCTCGAAAATACACCGGCCTTTATTTGTCTATTGGATTTTCTCCTGCCCATGTTTTAAATCCGAATTGGAATATGGATTTAAACATTATAGAAGATTATACTAAAGAAGACAAAATTGTAGGTATTGGGGAAACAGGCCTCGACTGGCACTGGAACTACGGCACAAAACAAGAGCAGATAGAGCTTTTTGAAAACCAGCTTGTGCTTGCAGATAAATTAAATCTTCCTGTAATTATTCATAACCGCAACGCAGATAAAGAAATAATAGAAACATTAAAAAGGGTAATGCCCAAAAGGGCGGGGCTGATTCATTGTTTTTCTTCAGACTATAGTTTTGCTCTGAAAGTGCTTGATATGGGATTCTATATATCGTTCGCGGGAAACCTCACTTATAAAAAAGCGCTTAACATTCAGGATACAGCCAAAAGAATTCCGCTTGACCGGTTGCTTTTAGAAACAGACTCGCCTTACCTTGCTCCTGTTCCTTTCAGAGGGAAAATTAACA
>SDBV01009607.1_pt1 | contig 12828 bp, 8 predicted proteins | sample 2277081 | NCBI WGS metagenome assembly SDBV01 (sample SAMN10402039, study PRJNA504765) | marine sediment metagenome | isolation source: marine sediment core GS10_PC15, 223 cmbsf | place: Arctic Ocean: Southern Knipovich Ridge | collected 2010
GATCTCAAGCTTTGTTTCAACGGCCCGCAAGAACAACCGGAATGTCTACTCCGAATTATACACTACCTTTAGTGGACACAACTTCATTACAGGGTAGCTTACCCTGGTAAACAGTTACGATTAATCCCCTTTGTAATTCCTTATTGTTCTGTTTTTACCTTATCAATCTGTGCTCCTGCCGGGGGTGGATTTTATTCAATGGGCTTTTGAAAATGAGAGCATACTCAGATACTTCTCAATTATTTTATTTATTAAGGAAATTCGGATAATCCTTTTAGCCCGGATCATCTTTTTTTCATTCACAAATCTTTCAGGCAATTCAAGATTATCATAAGTTGTTTGAAAGTACTCAATATTGTGAATTCTTGAATGTTCCAATCCGAGCCTGGCCAGGAAATTATTGTGTTTACTCTTTTTTATCAAATCCAGCCTGTATGTATAGATTTTATTGATCATGGCATCGATCAAATGGTTGGTCGACTGGGATGGAGATATTCTGTAAAAGGCCATTTGCTGGGCAACATAGAACATCTTCTTTACCTCACTGGTATACCGGAACCAGAAATCAAAATCGGCGATCGGGTGAAGTCCATTCTTGAAACCTCCCAGTTTCATAGCCACATCTTTGTGTACCAGTATACCAGGGAACGGCAGGGTATGAAAGTGGAAATAGGCAGGATGGAGAATCCTGATATCACTGGTCATTTCTCTGGTGGTGGATAAATCTTTCCATTCGTGCTCGCTCACAAAACTCGGGAAGACGATACCGCCACAATCTTCACCGAACTTTTGGAAAACCTTTTCACAGTATTCTACGTACTGACAGTGTAGCATGTCATCATCATGCAGAACGGTTACCCAGGGTGTCTCGGCAAATCGGAAGCAATTGTTGAAATTTTCGTCCTGGGGAACTGTTTCATCGGTCTTTATATATTTAATATCTGCATCCGGATAGCTCTCAACAATTTTTTTAAAGTCATCATGCGGTGAGTTGTTGTCAATAAGTAATATACTGCATTTAACTGTTTGGTTAACTGCACTGTCCAGGGCGCTTTTCACAAAATCTGTCCGCTTATAAACAGGCAGGGCAATTGTTAATTGATCTTTCACAGGCGTTTTTTTTATGAGCCGAAGGTACAATTTATATCAAAAAAACTGAATTGTTTAATAGATCTTTTATCAATATTAATATGTCATTAATAAAAAAAACTCTCATACAATTTTATAAATGTTAGATTTGTGGTTTCTGAAAAATCTGCACTGCCAATGATGAACATGCTAAAAAGGGTATACCATAGTCCTACCATGATGTCGTGGGCATCCTATTTTGTTCGCTTTGGCAGCGCGATTTTTGTGCTGCCACTGATTCTGAAATTTTACACTCCGGTTGAACAATCTTTCTGGTTCTTTATTAATACCATCATTGGATTTGCCATGCTGGCAGATTCAGGTTTTGGAGCAACGCTAATACGTGCGGTATCCTATTTTCATGCTGGAGCCAAATATCTTCCAAGAAACAAGAAGGAGTACGATGAGATTGACAAGATTACAGAGAGGAAACCACATTTTACCAACCTGGTGAATCTATTGACCACTTCTAATCGCATCTATATTTATCTGGGACTTTTTTCAGTGTTGATCCTGATGACTGGAGGTGTTGCAGCTGCCTGGAATATTCTTGAATTATCAGGGCACCAGACGGATATTTGGGTCGCGTATTTTACGATTATTCCCTATTGCTTTTTTATGATCCTTGCGGTCAAGTGGAGTGCATATATGCGTGGATTGGGATATGTTGCTAAAGAGGCCCGATTCGGAGCATTTCAGGGAGTGTTCAGGGTTATGGTATTCATAATCTTGCTGTTATTTAAGCTTGGACCAGCATACCTTATTGGCTTTATGTTTATAGAGTCGATCATCCGGCTTTTTTACCTTAAGTGGTTTGTTTTAAAATGGTTCAGGAGTAATAAGGTTGTCATTAAGGAGAAAAATTATTTTGACAGGGGGATATTCAGATCTTTATGGTCTGCAACATGGAGGACCGGCCTGTTATTCTGGGGATCTTTTGGAATTCAATCAGGAACTTCCATACTTGCTTCGCAGATGAATGATGTTGTATTGATGGCGAATTTCCTGTTTACCATGAGGCTATTCAACTTCATCTTAAGCATTGCCCGGGCGCCCTTTTACACCAATGTACCCAAAATATATAAACTGGCCGCTGAAAAAGATACCGGCAATTTGCGCAAGAAATCTTCAGAGTATATGTTTATCGGATTCGGGGTAATGATAGCTGGGTATGTGGTGTTGGGCCTATTTGGAAATTCCCTGTTGGAAATGCTGGATATTAATACTCGTTTGGTGCCTTTTGCAATCTTTTTGATCATAGCTGTTACAGAGATTCTGGACCTTCACGCTTCGTTCCATGCAACTATTTATACATCTACAAACCATGTGCCTTTTGTCCTGCCGGCTACGATCTCAGGGGCATTGATCATAATACTCGGATTTCAGATAATGCCATTGTATGGGATCCTGGGAATCGTTGGGACCAAATTCGTGATCCAGTTTATGTTCAATAACTGGTATGCACCGACTCTGTCGCTAAGGTTTCTCAAGTGGCCATTGTTTAAATACCTCTACCAATTTCCGCAATATGGTATTAACTTTATTAAGGAGATAGTTCAAACCAATATTATAAAGAGATAGTGATTCCCGATAATCTGGAGAATCAATAACATGGAGAGATGTTTAAGAAATTCATACTGATAGTTATCATTTTATGTTCGCTGGAAATCTTCCGGTTAGCGATTCTGCCTGAATTCCTTATCGAGGTAATAGAGATGGCCGGGGTAGCGGTCATCCTGTTTTTCCTGGTCATCTATTTTGTTTACGAAGAAAACAAAATTGGCAAAATGCGATTTGCTTTGCCTATTTCCCTGATACTGATTTCAGTTCTGATCAGCATGATCGGGGCCTATTTATTTCAGGGCCAATCGTTTTCAGCTACAGCGATGGGGCAACGTGTCATCTATTATTACCTGATCTATTTTCTGCTTCATTACCTTAAGATTCCTATCGACTTTACAAAGAAGACCATTGTGGTTTTTGCCATTGCCTATATGGTTTTGTATTTCGCACAATTTGCACTTTACCCAACGGTTCTGACGCAGAGTAAAATGTTCATGGACAGGGGAACCCTTCGCATATTTATGCCTGGAGCAGGTTATCTGGTAATTGCCTATTTCATTTGGCTTTACTATACATTCAAGGCATTCAAAGTCAGATACGTAGTCTTTCTTCTTTTATCTCTTGGTGTCTTTGTCCTTCTGGGTACCAGGCAGGTTATTGCATCAATGCTACTATTGTCCATATTGTTTATTTTCCAAAGCAAAATCGTAAAATCAAAGTTCATTATTTTTATGTTGATCGGACTGGCAATCATTCCTGTTTACTTTATCTTCCAGGACATCATATATGCCATGTTCGAAGTGACAGTCAGTCAGAGTCAGAGCGTGGAGAGCAATATCAGGTTAAAAGCGGCCAAGTTCTTTCTGACGGATTTCTACCCAAATAATTGGGCATACTTTACCGGAAATGGAGCCGCAGGATCATCTATGTATGAAGTACGGATTACCAATTATTCGGAACGATATGGCTTCTATCGGTCTGACATTGGTTTGATTGGAGAATATACCAAATTTGGGGCCCTTTTCGTGATTGGAGTGATCATAATTTTTTATCGTGCCCTGACAGCTAAGCTTCCTGAGCATCTCATGTTTATTAAATACAATTTTTTGGGATTGATCTTGACCCTGGTCACCGGCGCTGGTGCTTTTGGAAGTTCGAGTACAAATATTCTGATTAATTGCATGTTGTTATATCTGATAGACCTCTATCTGAATGAAAAGATGGAAGCCACTAACCAGATAAAAATAGCTTCAGAAGCCGGAAAATAATTCTATTTATGAAAATACTTATTAATACGTTAACCTCATGGGATGAAGCTCCAAGAGCAAGACATCAGGTGACAAAAGAGCTGGTAAATCGTGGACATGAGCTCTATTTTATTGAAAAAAACAGGGTTGGATTACCGGGTATATCCTTAAAAGCGGAGCAAAATTTTACAATTCTAACCCCATATTTTATCCTTGGTTATAAGTTCAGATACAGGATTCCGGTAATCAATGAAATTTATCAGTGCTGGTTGTTCAGAAGAGTAAAGGCTCGTTTCGGAGATCTGTTGGTAATTAACTTTGATTTTACGGCACACAGGTTGAAGAAAATCTTCAGCCAGACAGTATACTATTGTAATGATGAACATATTAGCAACAGTAAGTATCCCAGTCTGTTAGTGGATAATTACCACCGGCTATGTGAGACCTCAGTAATTAAGAATTCATTGCTCTGTATCACCACGGCACCTTATCTAACCAGAAAATTGTCAAAACATAACAAACATGTATATGAAATTCCCCTGGGAGGTCCGGATCCGTCATCAATACCCCTGTCAAGATCCAGGAATGAGAAAGGAATGATCACCATTGGTTTGGTTGGATTTATCACAGAGCGAAACACCTCATATGCTTTGATCAATAATTTGCTGGAAGATAAACAGATTGTCATCAGGCTTATAGGAACTGTTGAAAATCAGTTTCTTAAAAAGATCAGTGATCAATCAAGATTTGAATTAATGGGTGTGTTGAAAGATCAGGCCCTTTACGCTGCGATCCGGAGATTTGATGTAGCGATTATTCCGTATGATTTGGATAAAATCAATCCGGGAACCACACCGAATAAGCTTTATCAGTATCTGGCATGTGGGATTCCGGTTGTCATGACCTCTTTGCCCAATATGAAAGGTAAAGTGTTTCCGGAAGGGACGGTTTATGTGAGTGAAAACAGTGATGATTTTCCGGGTTTAGTAAAAAGGGCAACGGAAGAGGACACAAAAGATTATGAAGCTGTGCGAAGAGGGGTTGCATTTGAAAATTCCTGGGAGAGAAGAATAGGTGAATTCGCAACTATTTTAAAAGAACATGGACTTTACCGGGCATAATGCCTGCTGACCGTTTTGAGCCGGTTTTAAAGGTTATATTGATCGAAAAGGCAGACAATTTTTTTTGAAAAACCATGCCAGGAATTGTCTTTATAGAACCTTTGGATACGCTCTTGCCGGTCAATATTATCCTTTGAAGCCTTTAACAGCATGTCAATCTTAACCATCAGATCCTGGAAATCATTGAAAGTTTCTATCAATCCGATTTTGGAGAGGTCTCTGAAGGCGCCTGTTTCTGGTCCAATAATTGTTGCCCCATAAGAAAGCGAATCCATCAGTGCCCCGGAACTAAGCACTGAATCGGATTGATATGTAAATAAAACAAGCTTTGATTTTTTGATCATGGATATAAGCTCTGTTTCGACAATGAATTCGTTGATAAGTGTCAGGTTCTCATATTCAGTCAGAAACTGTTGTAGCTTTTCGGCTAATGTGTCAGATACTACTTTTCCGGCAATAAGAATTTTATAGTTATGAATGATCCCTTTTTCATGCAGAAATTTAAGAAAACGGTCTATCCCTTTGTACGGTGAGATCGTTCCCCAGATAATAATATCATATTTAAACAATTCATTATTCAAAGGTGGAGTATCCAGGGATCTCAAAGGATGATGTATGAATGCGCCGGGTGTCTTGTCAGGAATATGGTTCAATCCCTCTTCTGCATGAGTGACAATCAAATCACTTTTCTTTAGCATCTGGGAATAGAGAATGCTTTTGATGAATTGATGCCTGTTAAAATGGGATCTTTTATTATGTAGGGTCCAGACAATTTTTATCCGGGAACACTTGATGTAACGTAGTACAATTATAAAGAAGATGCTTTGTAAAACACCCCGATGTAATCCAGGTAGTTCCTCAATCCAGTTTAGATAAATGATGTCGATCTTCCGCAAGTAAATCAGGATCTCAAAAATCCCGCTTTTGGAAGGCTTGTCCGCATTCACTACATTATAATGCTTTTTAAGAGCATCTCTAAGATTGTCAACATATGGATTGACAATCCCGGTTTTATTGCGGGCTGTAATGGGATAGAGGTACACATTCTTCATTTCCCTGTTGATTTATTCCGATATTTTTCTCTGATAATTATAGATATAAACTTCAAATTACCAATCAAGTATCTTTTCCACATACGGCGTGGTTCCTGAATGAACCGGAAAAACCACTCAAGGCCGTTTTTTTGCATCCATCGAGGTGCACGTTTGGTAACACCTGCAATTACATCAAAAGATCCACCCACGCCCGTGTTGAAATTTACTCCTGCCAGGGTATCTCTGTAGTTAAACATGAAATTTTCTTTTTGTGGTGAAGGCATGGCCACAAAAAGCAGATTTGCTCCGCTTTCACTTATCTGACGGGCAATTTCAGTTTCATCCTTTTTTTCAAAATAACCATTGCGGAATCCGGCAATGACATCGGTGCCAAACTTTTCCACATAGATCTCGACCACTTTTTTCACAACTTCCTCACGGGCACCTAAGAAAAAGCACTTGTATTTCTTTTTTGCAGCAAGTTCCATCAGGTTTTGCATCAGATCCAGGTTGGCAACCCTTCCCGGAATGTAATGTCCCAGAAATCGAACAGCCCATACAATGCTCTGTCCGTCGGCATTGATCAGATCGCAGGTGATTACGCTCTGAAACAGCGATTCATTTTTCCGCATGGCTACTACGGTCCATGCATTAATCACTACATGGTTTATCCGTTCCCTGTTCTGGATGGCCTGATCAATTTGATCTATCGTCTCTTCCATCGTGATTGCATCTAATGGAATACCAAGGAAATCTATCTTTTTTTTGTTATGCATTACTTATTCTATGAAGGTGAAACGAGGCTTTTAATACCAATCAAAGTCAATGAATATAAACCAAAAAAGCAACAAATTCATTTAGATTTTTACTCATAAAACTGTTTTCTTTCTTTATCAGATGGGAATTACTCTTGATAGCCAAGAAATATTACTGACGAACAATTCATAAATGGACGCGTTTTATCATTAAAAAATATACTTTTGCCATGCTGAAATGAAACTGTGTTCATTTAGGTCTAATAATAATAGTAGTGAAGTTTGGTTGATAGATTCAAATATAGATAAAGTGTAATGAAGAGTGGTATAAGCGTGGTAATCTGTTGTTATAACAGCGAGCAAAGAATTCCAATAGTCCTGGGTTGGTTACAGAAGCAGAAGTATCACGATTCGATAGTCTGGGAGGTTGTGTTGGTTGATAATGCATCTAACGATAACACTGTTTCAGTTGCCAGGGATCAATGGAAATTGGATGCAATAGAGCTCAGAATTGTATATGAACCCAATCCAGGTATTAGCCATGCCAGAAAGCGTGGATTTGCCGAGGCGAAATATGAGATTATTTCATTTGTTGATGATGATAACTGGGTTGAAACCGGGTGGATCCAGAAAGTTTTTGACACTATGTATTCAAATCCTGATGTTGGAATCCTTGGCGGGCAGGGAATTGCCTCCTTTGAGGAGAATCCTCCAGAATGGTTTTCCAAGTATCAACGTTCATATGCGGTTGGGCCCCAGGCCAAAAAATCTGGTGAACATAATTCAATCCTGTATGGAGCAGGCTTAAATATCAGGAAGAGTTCCTGGGAATTCCTGATGGAAAATGGATTTTCTTTTCAACTTACAGGTCGAAAAGGGAAATCTATTAGTTCCGGAGAGGATTCGGAATTGTGTTTAGCTGTGTTATTGAGTGGCAGGAAGTTATACTATAAAGCTGATTTACAATTCCATCATTTTATGCCTGCTGAACGTATTAAGTGGGAATATCTGGTAAAACTAACAGAGTCGTTCGGGCGTTCTTGTCCGGTCCATGATGTTTACTTTTCCATTCTCAGAGACCGCAGGGGATTCAACCGTTTGAAATACCAGCACAGGTTTCTGAACCTGCTGCGTTCGGTTTATGATAACTTCCTCTTCATACCCCGGTACATGAAACTTATTTTCTCCAAAAAACAGGGCAATGATGACCATTTAAGATCTGCATATCTTTGGAATAGTTTAAAGGAAAAGATCAGATCGTATCGAAGATTCCCTGCAATGGTAACGGAAATTCGCAATGGTGCATGGAAGATCAATAATCAGTTATAACTCTCGTACTGAAACAAAAAGAATCATTTTTTCGTAAAAGATAATTATAAAGTGTTAAACATAAAGAATGTTAACATTGTGCTAATGTCTTTTACTATATGTAATGATCATGATTATTTGATTAATTTTGCAGGGAGTGTTTGAATAGTTTTGAGACAAGTACATAAATTCGATCGGAATGAGACTGGTTTTAACCATTCCCTTTTTATTTGCTTATATAGCTGTTGTTGCGCAGGGTGTGCAGCCATATGATCTCCTTTTTGAGGACAAGGAGGGGGGTAGAAGTATTGCTCATGATGCATTCAGTATGATCTTTCAGCAGAATCTTGATAATACTGACTTGGGCCCTTATACAAAGACAACCTGGGCCAGAGATTGGAACAATCCCCCGTGGGCGAATGGTGTTTACACCGGAGATAGAGCTGTGATAACCGATTATAACCTGGGCGGTCGTTCTTCCAGGGGAATGAAATGGACATTTCCAGAGGGAACATTTAGTGCCAATGATAATCACGGATATCAATGGCGGACGCCTTTTGGAGATGTTTATAATGAATGCTACCTGACTTATTCAATTTTGTTTAAACCAGGTTTTGAACCTGTTCAAGGAGGTAAATTACCTGGCCTGCAGGCAAGTCCAATTGGCGGAGCCCCAGACTGGAATGAAGGTTTTGGAGGGTCATTGATGTTTAAGGAAGGCCCCAAACCCGTCTTTTATTGCTATCATCATGATATGCCCGGACAATATGGCGAAACCAGGGGGTGGGCTTATAATTTTGATGTTTCAACAGATATCTGGTATGATATTACCTACAGGGTAGTAATGAATTCAATCACAGATGGAGGTGCCGTTAACTACGACGGGATTTTGGAAGGATATGTGAACGGAAAACTGGTAGGCCAATGGACCGGGTTGAGGCTCAGAAATCTTTCCAGCCTTGGATTAGATATAGTGCGAATTCAAGGTTTTTTTGGTGGTGGGGATGACAGTTGGGCTACAGTGAGAGACGAATGGATGATCATAGATAATGTTTATGTATGGAACTATAGTGATCAGTATCTGTCTGATAATCCTTCAGTTAAACGTGGGAACCAGACAAACTCATTTGGTGATATTATCGCCACACCCATGGACCCTTTAACCGAACCCCCTGATCCTGATCCTGATCCCGATCCAGACGACCCGGATATTCAGCCTCCTACAGTCCCCAGTGGATTATATGCAACAGATTCATCTCAAACTGCCATCTCACTTACATGGAACACGGCAACTGATAATGTGGCTGTCACAGGCTATACAATATATAAAGATGATTTTCAGCATGGAGTTATTACGGGTAGCAATGCGTATACGGTTACGGATTTATCGGCTTCAACTCAGTATGCTTTTTCCGTTTCGGCAAAGGATGCTGCTGGCAATGAAAGTCCAAAATCATCTGCGATTTACGTTTATACCAGAAACATGGATACGGAATCGCCCACAGCACCTTCCAATTTAAGGGCCGTCAGGATTACTGGTAATTCCATTGAAATAAACTGGGATGCTTCAATAGATGATGTGGCTGTAAAAAATTATAGTATCTACCTGAACGGTGATAGTGATCCAGCGGGTTCCACAGGCAATACTGTTTTTATTATACCTGGATTATCACCCAATACCTCCTACACGATTTCAGTGAGGGCGTTTGATACTTCAGATAATCCCAGTCCGCTATCCAATGAAATAAGTGAAACCACCGGAGCTTTGGATAGTGAGCCTCCATCGACTCCCACCGGCTTACGGGCTACGGAAGTTACAGAGAAAACCATTTCACTGGTATGGAACCCTTCAACAGATAACGTGGCAGTAAACAAGTATAGAATCTACGTGAACAATGTTGATCCGGATGTGGCTTTCACAACCCAACGGACCATCGGGAATCTTGAACCAGGATTGGATTATAGCATAACAGTAAGTGCGGTTGATGAAGCTTCAAATGAAAGTCCTGAGTCAGAAGCTCTCGATGTTACTACGAAGAATGAAGATATAACCACAGAACCGACTTTACCTACCATTTCCATTGTAGCGGTGCAGGACAAAACCATCAAGCCGAACTCAATTACCGAAATGACATCATTGGGGTTTGCCGAGGTCATAAATTATGGTATCGAGGTTACTGAGCTGGATAGTTCCTTAAGTGATCCCATCATATTAACTGGATTAAAGACATCATCTGTACTAAATAGAGGCAGGGTTTCTGAGAATCTTCAGGTATTGTATAATTTTTCAAATGGTGAAGGGAGTGAGGTTAGTGATATTTCAGGGGTGGGTGATCCCATGACTCTGCATATAAGCAGAGAAGGCGTTACCACTGAATGGATCAAGGGACAGGGATTAAGGGTTACGGAGAATACTATTATTTCCAATATGGGCACCGCTACGAAACTCTTGGAGGCTTTGCCTGAAACAAATGAAATTACCCTTGAAGTCTGGGTAAAGCAGGAAGAAATGATTCAATCGGGTCCTGCGAGAATAATCACCTTATCAACAGATCATTTTAATCGCGCAGTAACGCTTGCACATGAGGGCAATGAGTCTGCTTATAAGTATGTGGCCAGATTAAATACCACTGGAACGGATGCCAATGGTGTACCGGAAATAGCATCAGATATTGACTTTACAAGCAAGAGCCTTCACCATGTGGTATATACCCATGATAATGATGGAATGGAAAGACTCTACATCAATGGGCAGGTGTTTTATTCAGGAACACGTGAGGGTAGTTTCTCCTCATGGGATGATGATTATCAATTTGCATTGGCCAATGAGATTACCGGTGACCGCCCATGGATAGGGATATTTTATCTGGTAGCAGTTTATAACAGGGCACTAAGTGAGAGTGAAGTAGATCAGAATTACCAATCTGGATTTGGTCAGATACAATTTACAACCGATCTGGACACACTTGAATTCAACGTTAGTTATAAGTTATCTCCCTTTGTGAGGACAAGTCAGGGCACTGTTATTGGAGATGCAAAAGACTTCATTTACAAAAACGTAGCCTTAACTGATAGTCTCCTATCCTTTTATCCGAATCCAAACAGTGGAGAATTTACAATTATAATAAGAAATAGAGACGAAAATGTAAAAATGGCCTATTTGAGAATTGCAGATTTCGCCGGTCAGATTCATTATAACAGTGAAATAGATCTTTCAGAAGGTTTGTTGGAAAATACCATTATAGTTCAGCTTCCGGCAGTGTTGCGAAGTGGACTCTATTCTATTATTCTCATTGCAGGAGCGAGATCGGTAGCAGAGAAGCTCTTACTCATCAGATAGAGCTGAATAATCCTGCATCAACATTTCCAAGTTTTACTTAAATCACTTGATTTCTCATACCAATGACTGGAATTTGAGGATGAATGGTGTCCGTCTTTAAGAGAACATATTTATCTCTTTTTTCAGAGTACACGCTCATCAATTAATTATCAGATGTTTGCGTACTTTTTGAAAATAGAATTGTATAAATATTATAATCAAATGATTTAATCATTGATTACGAAAGTTGATCAAATATTGATTTTCTGACTGGAAAATGACAGGAGTTTTGTATAAATTGCTTTATTACCAGAAAGAAAGATCCTTGAAGATAAAAAAGTCCATAAACCCAATTGTAGCAATCCTGCTATTAATTGTTTTATTCATTTCAGTTGTTGATTCAGAAGCGCAAACCATAAGGATCATGCCACTTGGGAATTCAATTACACGTGGAACCATGTGTACGAATGGCGATATATTCAATTGTACAGATATAAGTGATGCTGATGCGATTGGTTATAGACATAGGTTGTTTAATCTTCTGACGGCTGCCGGCCATGATTTTGACTTTGTGGGTAGTGAGACTTATGGCAGTTCGGTGATGACCGATACAGATAATGCAGGATTTCCGGGAATCAGGGACTCCCAGCTGGCAGATATCATGGAGACAGGTACTTCCACCCATACCGGAGTGGTCACACCGGGCCCTTACCTGGAATCGTTTCCAGCAGATATTATTTTATTGCACATTGGTACGAATGATGTTCTGGCGCTTGATTATACTGTATCTGATGTTGAGCGGATCCTTGATGCGATAGACAACTACGAATCCAGCTCAGGACAGCCAATAATGGTGTTTTTAGCCAGGATCATCAGCATGGAGGATAGCGCATGTAACACACATCCTGGTGTAGTCTTATTCAATAGCAACCTTTATGAAATGGCCGCTTCAAGGATTGCAGCAGGTGATAATCTGACGCTGGTGGATATGGAGTGTGGTGCTGGATTTGATTACTCTGTTGACCTTATGGATCAGGTTCATCCAAACCAAACCGGATATGATAAAATGGCTGATGCCTGGAATGCAGTTGTAAGTGGCTATATCAGTTCATTGACCATGTATGATCTTACAGTAATGCCACCGGTCGGCAACGGAACTACAGATCCAGGTGATGGAATACACACCTATATCGCAGGGACAACTGTAAGCATAACCGCCACAGCATCTACGGGCTATAGTTTTGACAGCTGGTCCATTGATTTAGGCGGGACTGCAAATCCTGAGGACATCACTATGGATGGAGATAAGACCGTACAGGCAAACTTTACACTGAACAGTTACCTGTTAACAGT
>SDBV01009609.1_pt1 | contig 12825 bp, 7 predicted proteins | sample 2277081 | NCBI WGS metagenome assembly SDBV01 (sample SAMN10402039, study PRJNA504765) | marine sediment metagenome | isolation source: marine sediment core GS10_PC15, 223 cmbsf | place: Arctic Ocean: Southern Knipovich Ridge | collected 2010
CGAAGCCATCTGCTGACCGAGGCCGAAATCCGGGTCCTGTTCCCTAAGGTAAAGTTTCCCCTCCAGCTTTTCTGAATCGTATGCAAGCTCCACGATATATGCTGAACCGTCGAAATCGACCCCCAGTACATCGTTTTTAGTCGCAGCCGTCTCGGCCCTCAGCTCAAGGGCGGCGCTGAGCTGAGCCGAGATATCCACGCCCACAAGGTCCCCATCACCATCGCCCCTGTCCTCGTGGATATGGGACACACCTACCGTAACATCAGAACCGGGCACTACAACTTCAGCGCGTACTCCGTAGGTGATCCCTGTCGCGTCCGGGTCGGTGGTTTCGTAATTGACCACTATAAAGACCGGGTTGAACCCGGCGTCCCGCTCAGGTACCGGCGCCTTGAAGAAAAGCGTTCCATCGTCGTAATCGATATTGTAATCGATATGCCTTGCCAGCTCCTGGACAGAGAGGACCACATGACTCTGGAAGCGGTCCCTTACCTCTATCCTCACTGATTCAGAGTTAATTACCACATCACTTGCCGAAAGATGGTAGAGGCCGGATGTCCCGTCGCCCGGTATCTCGTCCTTCACGAAATTCTGCTCAGTCTCACTGACAAACAGGTTGTAGGAGAAGGCCTCGCTCTGGTATTCCGACCTCAATCCGGTGAAACTGCGGTCGTACCTTGACAGTTCAGTTACTGTGAGCCCTGAACTTGTATCCCCGAATAAGGCATAGAACTGCTTCTTCTCTATCTTCAGATACAGTTTTTTCGACGTGGGTGCCTCGTAATCCTGCTCGGCGCCGTCTCCATAAAGAGTATAGTAGGTGTCCGGATTAATGGTTCCGTTAAGTCCTTCGCCGGCTGCCCCGTGGGGACCTGCCGTGTCGTACTGCATGGTCAGAAGGTACTCGCCTTTGATTTGACCTTTGGCGAAGAAAGCGACCCGTCCGTCGGTGTAAAGATCCTCCTCGCCGCCTGAATCTTCCAGTGACTGCATATTGCCGGTGACGGTGTTGTAACCTACGGTTCCCTCAGCGAGGCCAACAAGCACCCACTCCTTCCTCCGGGCCGTCAACCACACCCTGACCTCTTCGTCATTACCCTGGAGCCTTATTTTCAGTACCGCTTCCCCGGAACGCACAGTTGGCTGGATGAAAAGTCGGGTCATCCCGTCGCGGCCAATGAGGAATTGTCCTCTGGAGCTGTTCGGTTCCTGAGGGTCGTTATGACTCCCGGCAACCTGTTCCCAGACCTTATGCGGGGAATATACCGAATACTGCCCGACCATGGTGGGCCTTGCCGGTTTTCCCTTGGAGTCAGTTAATTTGACTGTTATCTGCACTGGTGTTGTGCCATCGGCTATAAGCTTTGACAGCTCAGGTACTAAAGTGGCTTTAACGGGGCGTCCTGCCAGGTAAACCGATCTCTCTATACTGCCGAGCTTCCGCCCGTTTTTGCCGTACTGGATCGCTTCGAAACGGTTGTCACCATCGACCAGCCTGACACCTCTCCAGACACTGAGAGCGGAAAGTTTCAGGTCGTTTGTGATCGTACCCTCAAAGGCAAGAGGGTTCACTTTTACCCCGTTAACCATAATTTCAATTCGGCTGCCGGGTTGATGTTTGACACCTACCTTAGTGACAGGTACACCCGGAGAAAATTCTTCAGATGGCCACACCCATTCGAGGTTTCCGTTGGCGATATCAAACCATGCCATATCCGTAAGAGGATGGTCCTCGACCGTTTGCGGTCTTATCGCCTCAATAATATCCACACCTGGGGGAGGTCCCTCTCCCGGGCGCAGCCCCTTGATGATTATCGTCGTAGTGTTCTGGTCGTTGATAGGTACGAGTTCGGTACGCTTCTGTACCGTTGTCGTGATGACGTTGACCTCCACCCGCCTGTTGAGGGTCCTTCCCCTGACCGTATCGTTGGTAGCCAACGGTTTATCGGGGCCTTGCCCTTCAACGGTGAACACACCGGATGGCAATTTCCATTTATTCCTCAAATATCTCGCCATGCTTCGTGCACGAGCCTTGGACAGTTCGTAATTATCGGCATAAAGACGCCTTCCCCTCGCACTGATGGGGATACTGTCAGTGTGGCCGGTAACTGTTACACGCCCGATCTCGGCCGGGTCAAACAAGGAAGAGATGATGTCAAGGGCTTCCCTGTCCTCCGCTGTGAGACTGGCCTCGAAAGTCCCGAAATGAGGCCGGAATACGAACTTCTTGGTTCTCGTTTCCTCGTGTTCAGCGACCTTAAGGAGAACGTTTTGAACTGCAGGAGTGCTCATGTCTTTTTGAACAGGGGTGTCGAAGGTAACGCTCGCGCTGCTTGTTACCTCGATCATCTTGCCCTGGACATATTTAACCGGTTTGTTGCCTTCCTCCGGGTCCAGAGTATTTATGCCGCTGTCTCGAATCCACTCAAACCCTTCCCTGATCTTCGTTTCGAATGTGATCCCCTTCTCCCAAGCTCCGGTGACGTCACCCACGTTCCAGATAAGCGTGCTTTCCTGGATCTCGGGATCGGCGATCGGTTCCCCTTCCAGTTTGGCTGTTCCGATCTCAAACTCGACACCTTCAGGAAGGGTGACTCTGAAACGGACATTCCTTAACGGAACCTGTTCCCCTTTCATGTTGGCGCTGAAGGTGACCCGGTCCTGCTCTGCTACCGTCTTCAGTATCAGGACAGCGCTGCCTTCCACAGGATCTTTCGGGGTCAGGTAATAGTCTACTCTCCAGAGTGATCCGCCGGCGAGATCCACGAACCTGGACCAGGGCCTGCCCGCCTGGCGCGTGTCTTCGTCGCACGCCACGACATCAAACATCTCCGGGACTGTTTCAAGGTCAAGCTGGACAACATGAGTGCCTGATCGTACTCCCTCAAAGTGATACCTGCCCATTGGGTCCGTTACCACATAGGTCCCGTCCTCCAGGAAGATCCGGATCCCGGCCACACCGCCCGTTGTCTCATCACCGCATACACCGGAAAGAACCCGTCCCATTATCACGTTCCGGCTTCGGAACAGTTCCTCGGCAACGCGCACTGCGGCAAGTGCCGTGTTGGAAACGAGGATCCCGGAGGAAGCCACATTGAGCGCCACCGCTTTACCTGGTCTGACGCCGGCGCCCACCCTTGCGACAAAGGTAAAGGTAACCGATGAACCAGGTGGAAGATCTCCCACGGAAAAGGCCAGGGAACGACCATCGGGAGCCGTCAGGGGATCGGGAGAACCCAGGCCGCCGGTTGTCGTGGAACCTGATTCGTAGCGGAACCCTACCGGCAGATCCGTCGTCAGAATAGTTCCGGGAACGGTGGTACCGGAAGTGTTTTCAACTGTAATCGTATATGTCAGATAATCGCCGGCGGAAACGGTGCTTTTACCCGCCGAAGCGTATACCCACAGGACGCCGACCGCGTCGAACAGGAAGGGTACCGAGGAGGTGTCTATTGGAGCCACCTGATCTCTATATTCACCCGAAAACTGGGCGCCTGAATAACCGTAAAGGATGCCGTCGTTCGAGTTTTCTACCGCCGCGCCCGAGCGAATGTACCCGGAAAATGCACCGGTATCGATTCCAGTTTCGGTGAGAAGCAGTGTTTCAATAGTATTAGTCGTCACATCCTCAACCGTTACGACGATAGTGTCGGCCACTGCCGGATCTGCGTTACCATCCGGGTCGGTAAGAAGGATAAATACCGGATCGTTCTGGCTGAAGTTCGCCGCCGGTTCCAGAGGCACCGGAGCTCCAAGGTTGATACTCGTCCCGGTCGCCGGGTCGGAAGGAGCAGGGGCCGGGGTGAACACGGCACCATCAAAGTACGGGGTGATGCCCACCGTCAGGAACACCGACGGTGAGGATGGGGAGTAGCGGAAAAGCTCCAGAACCGAAGGAGAACCGATTATCACTGTGGAGATATTTACCGAGTTGCTGAAGGCGGTCTGAGGGGTGCCGTTAAGTACGTAGTCTACCTGAGCCGTGTTGCTGATAACAGTCCCGGCGGGTACCGCCGACGCCGCTGAGGGTATTAGCGTTGACAGCAAAAGACCCGGCAACAGGAGCCTAAACAACCAGAGTCCCGGTAACAGTGACACCTTACCGAAAGTAAAATTCTGTGTAAGCCTGGAACCTGCCCTACAGAGGAAGGAACCAGGCGCACACAGGGCCGGTCCCGCGCTCATATTAACGCTGGGTCTGCCTGCACCGGTGAAGCGAGCGAAGATGTTATAAACCACACAAAAAGCGCGCACAAAACCGTAACCGGCAGCCGAACGAGCGGCTGCGGCCGACTTTGCGACGCCTCCTGATATGGTTCCTTTGTTCACGGTCACACCCATATGGACCTAATCGATGGTGACCGAGAACCCTACTGTTGTTGAAGTACCTGCCGTCAGATCAGCACCAAGAGGAATTGTCACAGAACCAGGAGTGGTCGTGTTGTAATCTCCCGGAGCTACTGCGCTGTTCGAATCCGCCACACCTCCAATACTTATCGAGTCAACGACGAAGGTCGTGTCACTGGGAGGCGAATCCACCACGGTGACACCCGTCGCCGAACCGGTTCCCGCTGAGTTATCTATAGTGATAACATAACGAACCACAGCTCCCGGGACGGCAAACGCATTAGGCGACGTGTTGCCCAGTGGGTCCGAGAGCACATCAGCTGTTTTGGTCACGACCAGGCTGGGTCCGGTAACCTGGTAGTATCCCCTGTCGGAATGTAACCCATCGTTGGTTCCATCACCTGCTGCCATACCAGTCGCGTCAAGAAGGACGTTCTGCAATGTACCCGCCTCCCAGGGGCCTGCAGAGGCCGCGATCACCGTTCCGCCCACTGCCGTGAGGGCCTGGGCCTGCAGATCAATATTTTCCACCCAAGTTATCGTCGTTGCCGAAGAAGAAATATCGGCCACCACGAAAACCCGCCAGGTGGTATCGGCAGGCATGTCGTCAAGGCCGGCTCCCATCGGCGTTTCAGTTCCGTCGTAGGTGCCGTTGCCGTCATCGTCCCAGTAACGAGTCAAGTTACTCGTCACCGGACTGCCTGTGTTATCGGTGGTTATGGTGAAATCCAGCGTCGTGTTGGAGGCGTTCACAACGTCGAAGGCCAACACATTGACCCCGACCGTTCCGGCGACGCCAGGCAAAACGTCCACAGTCAATGCTAATGCAGTTTGGTTTGTCACCGTAAAGGTGACCAGACGGTCAACCACGAAAGTAGCTGTGTCCGTAGTCGAATCGGCCACAGCTCCCGCGTTCCAGTTGACTACAACCGTGTTAGTCACCGATGTGTTGGCGGCGGTCCCGGCGGCCATAACCGCCTGAGGGACACAAACCGCGAACACGGCAACAAACATAGCCGTGATCGTTAATGTACTTATCCTTTTCATTTTGTTTTTCCTTTCTGTGTTTCTGTCCATACTCAGCTCCGCAATTAATTGTTTGAGATCAGAAACGCCTCCGGCCCGGAGCTAGCCCAAAACGTTTTCTGGTTTTTTCGAAAATGGACTTTCACCTCCTCATCTATTTAAGTTTCTTTTCACTTTCAACAGGGCCTCGGTACCAAGGTCCTGTCTATTTACTTAATCAAGGCCATGTTTAAAATATTTGCCAAATCTATTTGCCAAAACTATTTGAGCCTCACCCTGAAAACGACCTTTCCGCTCTCTCCTGGAGAAAGGGGGCCGTTTCGAATCCAGCGCAGGTGGGTGTACTCCCGGGCCATGGCGGTCCGCGGCTTGCCGTCCTCTCCGGTGACCTTCAGGTTGTCGGGAAGGTCATAAGATCCCCCGCCGTCAACCGAAAAGGTGATCGCCGTGCTCTCGCCGCCTGCGGATTCACCGATGTATTCAGTATGCTCAGGCACAGGGTTTACCAGAACTACATTTTCGGCAGGTTCCACACCCTGGTTCGTATAGGTGACGGTGAAGATCAGCTCATCACCGGGGATGGCGTTGCCGGCCTCTACCAACTGAACTTCCTTTTCGCCATCCTCATTAACCACCTCGATCTCCTTCTGGATAAGGGACTCAAGGACCACCTGACCTGGTTCCTGGGCGAATCCGATACCCGGAAGCGGCATAAGGGTCAGCGAAATGATCAAAATTAATAACCAGCGTTTCATAACCAGCCTCCTTTAGTCGATGGTAACGTCGAAGGTGATAGTCTGGGTGCTGGACGCGGCATTCAGATCGCCGATGCTGATCACAGCGTCCGGAGGTATGCCCGACACGGTTCCTGCCGGCGCGCTGTTGAGTTCCAGAGAACCAGGTACATAGGTAGTGTCGGTGGGGATTGGGTCGGTGAACACCACTCCCGTGGCTGTGCCGCTTCCCTGGACTATGAGTTCGATGGTGTAGGTGATAGTAGCTCCCGGGATGGGTTGGTTACCTCCCGGCGAAACCCCGCCATCGTCAACTACAAAGGATTTGATCATGGTAAGCGACGTGAGGATCACCTGGTAAGTGCCGTCATCATTCCCAGTTCCACCGCTTAGACCCAGGACCAGGTCCGAACCGTTGTCTCCGACCCCCACCTGTACCGATCCACCCGCGGCGTTGGTAGAGGTAGCCGTAAGTCGAACGTCAGCCGTGTCAAGATCGCCCACAGACGTATCGCCAAAATCGTTCACGACGAAAAAATAGATATTTGAGTCGACCGGGATGGATTGAGCTCCAACTACGAGGAGGGTTGTATCAAATATTCCGTCACCGTCGTCCCGATATATCAAAGGGGATGACGGGGAAGCGTCCGGGTCGAACTGATCTCCCCCCAGCGTATTGTCGGCAGCAAAATCCCAGTCCTCATCCCCGTTGCCCAGGTTGGACACCAGGAACTGTAGGGGTACCCCGTTGGTGGGCAGGGGACCGAATACCGAAACGGTCGCCGCATCTGCCCAGGACACATCCACATCCACAAGCTCGGCTACGGTGACTCCTACAGTACCGCTGTAAGCGGTGATAGTGGGAGACGATCCGACGGTGTAGTCGGCCCTGGCCTCGTTAATGATACGATTACCTGCCGCCGTCCCCAGTGCCCAGGCACTCGGTACAAGCGCAAGGCAAAACACCATTGCGATAGTTACTGCTGCGATCCTTTTCATGGCCTTTCCTCCTCGTTATGGGGCTTTCGCCCCGAAATGCTCAAATAAACAACCTTTTCTATCTCACTCTGAGGTTGTATTGGATTATAAAGCTGGACCCCGGCGCCGGCAGGAAAACCCCTTTGGGGTTTACTTGGAACCCGGTTACAGCGCTGTCGTATCCATCGACGTCGCCCGGCGGTGAAATTGTGTAGGCGGGAGCCGCACCGTTGTCGCTCGTAAAAGCCAGATCATCGGCACCGTCTCCCAGACCTGAGAAGGTATAGGTGAGTCCGCTCCCGCTGTTGGCGAAGATGATCGGCGAGGCTGTACCGTCTCCCACGTAGAGCTCCGTACCCGCCGGGATTCGTTCCCGTAGAAACACCGTGTCGGCGTTGGTGGGTCCGTCCCCCGTATTGGTCACAAGAATCTGGTAACTGACCGCAGCCCCGGGTATGGACTTGGCATTGATGCTGTTGAATGCGCGTATGTCGCTGGCAGACAGAGTCGATTTCAGCAATACGATATCCGGCAAGGTGACCCATACCGTGTCGGAAACACTGTCGGCCACGGCCGGATCGTATTCAGATGTGGCATTGATCACAATGGTGGCCAAGCCGATCGCCGTACCGCCTATGCCGTAAACAGCGATGATATCTACGGAGGCTCCGCTGGCGACAGCAACCGTGCCGGCGATAGGGATGACGGAATCACCCGTATCGTAAATGGCGTCTCCATCGTCCAGGTAGAGTGTCACAGAGGGTAAATGGGCGCCTGTCCTGGTATAGGCGAACGCGAAAGCATCATCACCGTTACCCGTATTCACCAAGTGGTGGAATTCGTAGACGCTACTCGCCCGCGCCCCTTGTAAAGAGTAAGCCCCTGAAAAGATCAGATCAGCGAACTGGGTTGACGCGGCGCCCCCACCGCACCCACCGATGTTATCGTCGATCTGGGCAGGAAGGGATGGCTGCTGTAGATTGGCGTTAGCGGAAGAGACGTGGATGGAATGACCCGTGCCCGGTGCAACACCAAGGTGAGCCCACCATTCGATAGCGAATTCCATGGACAGTCCGTCTGTGGAACCCCACGCCCCTGACCCAACGTCATAAATGGATTTGTTGTCAACAGTACCGGGCATGGAGTAGCCGTCGCCGAAACCCAGACTGTCCACCGTGGCATCCCCGGACGCGGCAAATGCCACATATGTACCAATACTAACGTCAACGTTCTGGTTGCTGCCCCTCCAGACCGCGCCAATGACCGGTTCATCTGTCTCCATCAGGCCGTTGTTATTGGTGTCGGCATAGTAGACAAACTTATTTATATTGTTATTGTTCGAGCTGTCTGATCGTGCCGTGTACAGGTAAAGGTAAGTCTGGTCGTAGGTCCAGGTGAACTGGACGAGATCCCGGCCCTCGGAAACTGGCTGCGAATCACGATCAACCCAGGGATCGGGCGGCGGGTTTGGATTGTTGGCGGGGCCGTCGCAGGCGTTATTGTCGTCATCAGCGATAAAAAATCCCCAGTCGGACATATCACCATCAATGGTAATTGGGTTCAGTGTTGACGCTATCGATGGTTGTCCATCCACAAAACCGCAGGAACAGTCACTGGAGTAAACAATCCCTGGGAACGTCAGGGAAAGCGCAAGCAGAAAGAGTGTCACTTTCCTATTACGAGGCTGATCGGTTAAATTCCTTATTGCCCTTTCTTCCCAGCGCTTGGCCACCGTTTCCTCCCGGCTTCATATCTTAATCAGGAATTCCATGAACACACCAACCCCGCCTTCAAGTCCTTTTCATCAAAAAAGGCAGAAGTTGTTGAGTTGTCACGTCACCGGATAACACGCAAATACTGTTCCAACGGTCGCCTGGCTAAAAGGAGCCTCAAGTAACTGTTATTTAAAAGTTTTTAAGCTCGACCTATGAACTGCCAGTCGTTCCGATTTAACCTATTGGAAATCTTTTCAGACCTTGTGTCTATTTTTATATTAACGCTATTTATGCTAATTCTACCATTCCTTGGATAAGTCTCAATATCCTCTCTGTCAGAGCTTAATTTTCCATCAGAGAAAATGTCCTAAAAAGGAGCTTTCCGAAAAACTCACAGTCACGCCGATGGCGTGATCGAGGTTCTCCGACACGCTGCTAGTGGTGGATTTCGCCTTCGAGATCCTCAGCCTCTATGATCTTCAGGAGGCTGCCTACTACCGCCGAGTCGAACTGAGATCCTGCTGATCTTTTAAGTTCCGCCACCGCCTCCTCGACGCTCAGAGCCGAACGGTAGGGGCGGGAGTGGATCATGGCATCGAAAGCATCCGCGACAGAGAGGATGCGGGTTTCGAGGGAGATCTCGTGGGCGCGAAGCCCGAAGGGATAGCCTGTGCCGTCACAGCGTTCGTGGTGAGTCTGGATACAGATCTTGACCGGCTCCAGGTAATCGATGGGGTCCAGGATCCTCTGGCCGATGAGCGGGTGTTCCTTGATGCGCTCCCACTCTTCCTCAGTCAACTTGCCCGGCTTGTCGGTGATGGTGCTCGATATGACGATCTTGCCGATGTCGTGCAGAACCCCTGCGTAACGGATGATGTCCTTCTGGCTCTCGGAAAGACCCAGATAATCGGCCATTTTGAGGCTGTAGTTCGTCACGTTCTCGGAGTGGTCCTTGGTCCAGCTGTCCTTGGCCTCCACAGCGTTTACGAGGGCCTTTATGGTCTTGAAATAACTCTCCCTGATCGCGGTATACAGGCGCGCGTTCTCGATGGCGATGGCGGCGTGATTACCCAGGATGGTCAATAGGAACAGATCCCTTTCATCGAATGAACCTCCCCCTTTGCGGTTGGTAACGTTCAGCACACCGGTGACTTCGCCTTTGATTTTAAGCGGTACGCACAAAAGAGAATCGCTGTGGTAAAGGGTTTTGTCGGGGACATCCTTCCTGATGCTGCTGACATCTCTGACCAGGATCGGTTTTCCTTCTTCAACAACCCATCCCGAGATGCCCTCCCCCGGACTGACTCTGGTTGAGTTTATGATCTCGCTACTCAGGCCCTCGGCATGTTTGATGAGAAGACAGCCATCGTCGTCCGTGAGCATGATGGACACCGTTTCCGCTTGCAGAAGAGATGCCGTCTCAACAATGATCCTTCTGATGAGTTTTTCGTCCTGAAGCTCGGAACCGATGACCTGGCTGACTTCGTGGATGACGCTGAACTGCCTCACCATGTCCTCAAGGGTGCTGTTCTTGTCCGCGATCTCCTCGGCCATCTCCTGGATCTTCCGGTTCGACTCTTGCTTTTCCTGAAGCCGCATTGTGAGCTCCAGGTTCCTCTCATTCAAATTGTCCGTGGCCACCTGGACCTGGGCCGACAGTTTTTCCTGGAAACTCTCCTCCTGCTCCAAAGACCTCATCCCGGCCAGGGCGAAGGCTGTTTGCCGGGCCACCGAGACGATGACATCCTTGTCCCTGTCGCTGAAGCTGCCTCCGCCCAGGCGGTTTGCCGCTACAAGGGCTCCCAGTTTGCGACTCCCCACCTGGAGTGGGGCCACGATGAGGCAATTGAGCTGTCCTCCATCGAGTCCCTCCTCGTGCCCGGGAAGGAGCTTCGACACTTCCTCACTGGTATCCAGTTTGACGGTTTCCCCCCTATTCAGGCACTCTTGCGCCGCAATCCTGAGAATCTCATCCCTGTCGCGGTGGGCGGGCTGCCACAGCTTCATCTGGGGTCGCCCATCGGTAAATCCGAGATCCCTGGCGTCTACCAGACAACCACCTTCCTCACTGATGATGTAAAGGCTGCATACCTCACAGTCGAGAGCCCTGCGCACGACTTTCAGCGTAAGGTTCAGTATCCTACGGGTGTCGAAAACGGTGGACATGGCCTCGCCAAGCCGCTCCAGTATCCCGACAGTCTGGTTTCGCTGATCCAAAGCTATGCGTAGGTGGTCGTTCTCTTTTGTCAGGCGGTACATGTCAGCCGCCTTCTTTATGTTGTGAGTGATCACGTCGGGATCGTCTTCAAGAAAGAACATGGAGTGCGCACCGTGCTTTATAAAGTTGGACAGGAGAGAGAGACTCTCCTTTGGACCGAACACGAGCACTGGAGGTGGCATGGACAGCCGCCTGACGGCATCGAAAGATTTACGGTTGTCCAGGGATGGTACGGAAAGATCGAGAAGAACGACGTCGGGTTCGATACCCCTAAGCATGATTTCCAGCTCATCGACACTGTCGGCCACATCCAGTTCGAAGATGCGCCCGGGAAGTATCTTGCGAAGGCGCTCATCCTGTACACCTGGACTCCGGCGAACCAGCAGCCTGAGTGTCTTATTGATTTGACTCACACTCGCTCCATGGTCTGGTGAAAGAGCCGGATCAATCCTCGAATTTAAATTCGAGGAACTGTCCCCGTTCTTTCTCCTCATCAAGGATGCGTTCCCTGATCTCAGCAATGGTGAGCCTGTCGGACTTAAGCTCCGTGATCCTGGCAAACCTGGACCTGATCATGTCGGAGTCATAAAGTCCGTATCCCCCCTGGGTCCGCCCCTGCAAGGGAAACAGCCCCTGGGTAGTGTAAAAGTTCACCTTGGACGGGGAAATCCCCAGCATGCGACAGATATCCTTACGTTTAACCAACTTGGACATGGTTGCACCTCACCCACAAGTGTAAAGTGTTACTCTCCAGTTACACTTAGAGTAAGGAAATTTTCCTTTTGAGTCAAGGGTTTTTAGAAGGTTATTTAAAGTGCCTTGGGAACTGACAGGTGCCTACTACCCGGTTTTTCAAGGGGATTGCCTTCACGGCACATGGGACATTCAGATGGATCGAAGGCCGGAGCGTGGACAGGAAGGAGAGATAGATGGGGAAGAGCGGTGGGGTCGATCGGTTCTTCAGCGTAACGGTGGACGATGGAGGCGGTGCCCACAACGACCCCACCACACTGGGACGCAAGGTCCACGGCCTCCCTGATGGAACCGCCTGTGGTGACCACGTCCTCCACGGCCAGGATACGTTCACCTTCCTCTATGGTGAACCCTCTGCGGAGTTCCATCCGGCCATCGACTCTTTCACAGAATATGGCCCTTGAACCCAGGTTGGCCGCGACCTCCTGCCCGATGACGATGCCGCCGACGGCTGGTGAGATCACAGTGTCGATCTCCCCCTGCCCCGCTCCGGTAAAGGCATTGCGGGCCAGATCGGAGAGCTGAATACCGATGCGGCGTGCTATGTCAGGATACTGAAGTACCAGGGCGCACTGAAGGTAGATGGAACTGTGGCGACCGGATGTTAGGCTGAAATGCCCCTTTAAAAGTCCCCCACAGTCGCTGAAGATCTTGATGAACTCACTGCTTGCCATCGCGGTTTTCAATGAGTTCCTTGATCTTGCTCTGCAGAACTTCGTTCTCATAGGGTTTGGTAAAATAGGCGTCGGCTCCCATGGCCATCCCTTTTTTGGCGTCCTCGTCGGAGTAGTAGACAGCTGAGATCATGACAACGATGATATCCTGGAGCGTCGGCTCTTCCTTTATCTGACGGCAGAGCTCGAAACCGTTCATGCCGGGAATATTGACATCGAGAAGGACGACATCCGGGTTCTCATCATGGATCTTCTTCAGGGCGTCCATCCCCTCCTGGGCGGTAACGATCTCATAGCCCTCCATCTCGAATATCTGCTTCTGCATGGTGAGGATCACTATGTTATCTTCCACTATGAGTATTTTTTTAGGCATCGACCCT
>SDBV01009610.1_pt1 | contig 12825 bp, 11 predicted proteins | sample 2277081 | NCBI WGS metagenome assembly SDBV01 (sample SAMN10402039, study PRJNA504765) | marine sediment metagenome | isolation source: marine sediment core GS10_PC15, 223 cmbsf | place: Arctic Ocean: Southern Knipovich Ridge | collected 2010
GTGGAACACCTTACATCACCGTGGAAATAGTAAACGATTAACTGAGTGTCTTGCTCGGCGTCCTGAAGATTGTTTTCTTTTGCGGCTTGTTGAGAAGGAGGTGCCGTATTATCAGGAGAATCTTCTGTAACGGGATTAGTTCTACTTTCTTTTCCTATCATGTAAGCAAGACTTCCGACAACAAACACAATCAGAACAATTGCAAGGATTTGTTTCGGTTTCATGCTCATATCTCCATCATCAACTTACTGTAACATGCCTTTAATCTCGTCGGGCGAAAGGACCTTGCCGACGACTTTTACCTGGTCGTCAACCGCCAGGGCCGGTGTCATCATCACGCCGAACTTCATAATATCATTGATATCAGTGACTTTCTCCAATTCATACTCGATGCCCAACTCTTTTGCTGCGGCTTCAGCGTTCTCTGCCAATTTTTTGCACTTGGGACAGCCGGCTCCTAAAACCTGAATCTTTTTCATTATTAAATGCCTAAAAGAACGCTCCGAAAATAATTCCTGAAATAGTAGCCATAATAACAACCAGTGTAACGAATACGATTGTTTTTTGAGTACCCATTACCGAGCGAATAACGAGCATGTTAGGTAAGCTAAGAGCAGGCCCTGCAAGCAATAATGCCAGGGCCGGCCCTTTGCCCATACCCGAACCAATCAGGCCCTGTAGGATAGGCACCTCGGTAAGCGTGGCAAAGTACATAAACGCTCCGGCGACAGCAGCAAACAGGTTTGCCTGAATGGAATTGCCCCCTACCGCGCGAGAAACCCACTGCGAAGGAATTAGTCCTTCCTGATCAGGCCGACCAAGTAAAGCACCAGCTATGAGTACACCGAACAACAGTAAGGGCAAAATCTGTTTGGCAAAACCCCATGTTGCCTGCGACCATTCGCCAAGTTCATTCTTCTTAAACCACATCGCTAAAACAGCAATTAGTACTACTGAGAAACCAGTCGTAATAATCCATTTTGCCGAATGTATTGAATACCACAAACCGGTGCTACTGGCCGGTTTTGCCCAGTTGGCGAATACTAAGATGCCCACCATGCTCGCGAAGTAGACAGCGTTTTGCCAGAGCGGTTTTGCTGCCTCTGGTTCGGGCACCTGCATCTGGTTATTAGCTTTTTCAGTTTCTTCCCTGCGGTAGATAAAGTGCATTAAAAGACCGATGACTACACTGAAAAGGATAGCGCCCACTGCACGGGCAATGCCAAGTTCAAGACCAAGAACGCGGGCGGTGAGAATGATAGCCAGGACATTAATCGCAGGGCCGGAGTACAAAAAGGCAGTTGCCGGCCCCAGGCCTGCTCCCATTTTGTAGATGCCCGCAAAGAGCGGAAGCACTGTACATGAACAAACGGCAAGAATAGTACCGGAGACACTTGCCACACCATAGGCAAGAACCTTGTTTGCCCTGGCTCCGAGATACTTCATAACCGAGGCCTGGCTTATGAATACACTGATTGCACCGGCGATGAAGAATGCCGGTACCAGACACAACAGGACATGCTCCCGCGCATACCATCTTACCAGGGCCAGCGACTCGAATATCGCATTTTTGAACCTAAGCGAATCAATAGGCAAATAGAAACAGGCGAGAAATACCCCCGCTACCAAAAGAAACTTTTTCCATTCGGACTTAAAATTCATGCGGTTATTCCTATCGGATAGACTTCAAAAGCACTTGGTCGTCTTTTGCCTGTTCCATAATGCAGTGTCTTATGCACGAGAAAAACTCAAGTATGCACGGTCTTTTGAGTTTGTAGATGACGTTAAGCCCATCTTTATAATTATCGAGGATACCCGCAGAAGTCATAACTGAAAGATGCCGCGAAACGTTCGACCTTTCAGAGCCAACGTGCTTTGCTATATCGCATACACATTGCGGCCCATCTTCAAGATAATCCAGGATGGCAATCCTGATAGGGTGAGCAAGCGCCTTTACGATTTCGGCCTGCCTGGCAAACAACAATCGCTTTTTTTTTGTCAACATATTGTTAGACTCTCTATATGTATATGTGATTATATACTCACATAATAACATAAACGGAAGAGGTTTTGCAGATTTTCTTGAAGTGCTCTAGACAGACGAAAGAGCGACATAGCCGATGATTCGTCTCTTTGTACGACGCAAACTCTTATGTAATAAAAGGTTACATTAAGGGCTGTATCGCGGTGAATTTTACCAGTGCACCGGCGGTTTGTGGATGCGGTTCGATCTGACCGGCTAATCCCACCTTTTGGCCGATGAATGATGTCATATCAGTTTTTGCGGCAGCATCGGTCGGCAGCGCATAGCAGATTACCTTACCCTTGTCGTCAACAACGATGTAATGGAGCAGCACCTCTTGGGGCCCATATACATTCGAGGTTCGGAACTGGCCGACCGCTGCGTATTGACCAAGGTCCTGATAGTCTGCGAGTTTTTGGTTCTGTGCTTGTGCTATCCTCTCGTATATCTGGTCTAATTCAGCGTTCTGGAGTTTATCTTCCTTGTCAACCGCTGCGGCAAGTTCATAACGGTCAATCTGGCCGAGGGCAAACTGTGCGTAGCGCGCTGCCTTGTCGGAATCATCGGCTGCGACAAGCTCATTTAAAGCTTCCCTGGCCTGTGAGTAATTCTGTTCGGCAAGCGGCTTTATTACTTCAGCCTTAATCGTATCCTGCACAGCGTAATATTTTCCGAGTCTGCCGGAATCAGCAGGTACCGCCATCGGAACAACTGTCAGAGCCGGCCGTGTTGGCTCAGGCTTAGCAACAGGTTTCAGTTCGGGCGCCGGTGCCGACTCTACGGGTAACTCAGTTATGTTCGCCGGCCTGGTATACTGGGTGCTGACCCAGAAGAAAACACCATTGGGCGGAACAATTTTGTAATAGTCACCCATCTCCTCTCCCAACAATACTACTTTATCGCCTTTGTTGAGATGAAGCTGTATGCGGTCGGAGTGAATGGGTTCATAGTATTGCGAGCCGGCATAGACCCGGACTTCATCACCGGAAACAACTCCCGTGTCCGGATTTGCTGCGTCAATGGTGACATACTGCTTGGATATCCATGAGAACGAGTCTTTAGAAGGAAGAATTCTCGACCACACGTTCTTGGCGCTGACGATTTTTACAATATCCCCACGTTGCAGCTTGCTGCAGCGATAGTAATTTGTTCCCGGGCCTGAACGTACATAAACGTCGTCACCGACTATCTCGGCAAAATACGGGAAGGCCGGAAGAGCAACGCTGTCAGACTCGGCAACTGATACAGGTTTCGGTTGCTCATCGCTTTGTTGACCAAAGCAATTTAGTGTGACCAATACTACGATGAGGATTGTTAAAGCAATATATGAGTGTTTGTGAGAATCCATTTCTCTTGCTCCGTGAATTTAATCCCTATAAGGTTGTTAGCCTGTTCAATAACATTAAAGTTAGCACGAGACCTCGTGGTTGTCAACGCTTTTTGTCGGCAGACAAGACATGTCATAAGTGTTGTGAATAGAAAGGGTTGTACACCTCGGGAAAAAAGACAAATTAACTTTGGAGCCGCTGCAGTTCATCGCGGCACATTTTTACTTGGCCGGGATCGGTCAATTTGGCCAATGCCGGTTCCAGATGCTTTACGGCAAGTTCTGCCTGATGAAGGTAGCGTGAGTATAGTATGCCAAGCATAAGCTGGACCTGCTCGATATACTCGTAGTTACCATAACTGCTGATGAATTTTTCGTATGCCGCTGCGGCTTCGTTGTGTTTGTTCTCACTGGCAAGCTGGTTAGCGATATCAAGCAGATTCTGTCGCGGAAGCACCTGCTCTTTGTCGAGGTCAATCAGTTCGAGATATTTTCCTGTGGCATCGGGCGTGTTCCGTTCAGCGATTCGCTGGGATATTTCATTCCTCAGTTGCTGGATGTGCTCGAATTTCTTCTTGTCGGCATGGCTTTTTTTGACCTCGCGCACCTTTATCTTCTTCGCACCGGTACCGGTGAAGGGGTCATAACCACCGGCTACTACATCACGGTATTGGCGACGGCGATTCCATTGCCTTAGCATCGACCACAAATCATAAGTACTGCTGCTTATAAGGCCCAGAGCAAGCATTGCAAGTATAGACAGAATTCCAAATGCGTAGCCCGACAGGTGCGCATCGTAAGCGACGTTAGGCACAGACCTTTCGAAGATGTTATCCCAGAGAATGAGCTTAATGCCGATGAAGTATAAAGCGGAGATCTCGATAGTGTCTATGAAGTAAAGAAGCCAGTAAAAAACGGTTACCAGCGTCTTTGGGAAAAGGACGAGATAGGCTCCCGTAACAGCGGCAACCGCTCCGCTGGCGCCGAGTACCGGTCCGCCGCCAAGAAGAGCGTGGCCTATACTACTGAAAACGGCTCCAGCAAGATAGAAGCTGACGTAGCCAATGTTACCGAGCTTGTCGTTTACGTTCCTGCCGAAAAGATAAAGAAAGAACATGTTTCCGACGATATGCATTACGCTTCCGTGAAGAAAGGCATAGGTGACGAACTGCCAGATGTAGGGCCGGCCTGGAATGAGCATGAACTGCTGTGCCCACAGGCGAAGAATTTCAGGATTGCTCTTATCCGGCCAGTTATAAGAAAGGACGAATATCAAAAAGTTGAGGGCAATGAGCGCATAATTCGCATACGGTGTACGATAAGGCCGTATACTCGTCCCTATTGGAAGAAACATAAACATATTAACGCTATCCTATGCTATGGCAATCGAAACGGAGCATTTTACAGGTAAAGCTGACTGTGAGCAAGGCATAAAACTGTTACAGATGTGACAAGCAGACCGGCAGGAATTTACTTTATTTCCGGACGTGTAAATGTTAATAAACTGACACGGAAATAGTGTAACGTGTGACTCTTTGAGCCACAAGTACAATGACAAAAGCAGAGATATACAAGCATCGAATCAAAAACATAAGGGCTCAACTCAGCCGCCAGGACGCTGACGCTCTGTTGATAGCCAGGTCCGCCAACGTCACGTACATAACGGGCTTTTTAGGTGACGATAGCTGGGCACTTTTGACAAAGCGAGCGGTTTACCTGATTACAGATAACAGGTACACCGAGCAGGCACAGCAGCAATGTCCATGCTGTAAGATTATTGAACGAACAGAACCAATGACAAAAGCGGTGGCAAAGCTGCTGGACAAATACAAATCTGTTGAGTCCGTCGCAGTGGAAAACTCCATTTCCATTGCACAGCTAAAGGCGTTGAGAAAGAACGTAAAAAAGCGAATCAAGCCTGTTGCCAATATGGTTGAAAACATTCGTCGGGCCAAGTGCCATGATGAAGCCAAGGCGATAAGAAAGGCCGCAAAGATAGCTTCGCTGGCATTGGCTAAGGCACTTCGATATATGAAGCCGGGTGTTACAGAAAACGAGCTGGCCGGAGTTATCGAACTTGAGATGCGAAGACGCGGAGCAAAAGTGAGCTTTGATACAATAGTCGCATTCGGTCCCAACGCATCACGGCCTCATCACAGCAGCGGTAAGAGAAAACTCAAAAAGAACGACAGTGTCCTGATAGACTTCGGAGCTAAGCTCAACGGGTATTGCTGCGACATGACAAGATGTTTTGCCGTTGGCAAGCCAGGCAGACTTTTCGAGAAAGTATATAAAGCTGTACAAGAGGCTCAGACAGCGGCCATAGAAAAGGTCAAAGCGGGGGTCACTTTGAAGTCTGTCGATGAAGCTGCAAGAAAAGTTGTTCGCGAGCATGGTTTCGAACCGCATGGGCATGGAACAGGACACGGCTTGGGACTGGAAGTACATGAGATGCCGATAGTCGGACCGCAAAGCAGGGGTAAACTCCAGATCGGAGATGTAATCACAATCGAGCCGGGAGTATATATACCGGGCAAACTGGGCGTGAGGATTGAAGATGACGTCTTTGTGACCCAAACCGGCTGCAAAACCCTCAGTTCTTGACCTTAATGTCCGAATGTCTATAATGTATATGTTCGCTAGGGGTGGTCCGCTGCAGCGGGCCTGAGAGAATACCCTTTGAACCTGATCAGGATTAAAACCTGCGTAGGAAAGTGATAAGCTTGAATCCAAAGCAGTTTCCGGTGTAAGTTAGAATCGCTTCCCTACGGAGCGATTTTTTTTATTTGATTAACTGCAGAGTCCGCAAAGGTCGCAGAGATGCAAAAAGCTGAAAAATTAAATCAAATCACAGAACGCATCATCGGCGCAGCCATAAGAGTCCATGAAGCCCTTGGGCCCGGTCTGCTTGAATCTGCATATGAGGCGTGTTTGGCTTTCGAACTCGCAGAATTGCAGCTCCACGTTGAGCGTCAAAAACCAATGCCTCTTCTGTATCGTGGTGTTAAATTAGATTGTGGCTATCGACTTGATTTAATGGTCGAGAAATCAGTAATCGTGAAGATTAAAGCAGTTGGCCGATTAGAACAGATACACAAAGCCCAGCTTCTATCCTATTTGAAGTTGGCTAATTGCCAAGTGGGTTTGATAATCAACTTCAACGTTAAGCTACTCTCCAACGGGATTACCCGAGTAGTAAATAATTTTCCAGAAACTCTGCGGTCTCAGCGTGCTCCGCGGTGAATTTTAGGAGGTAAAATGACAACTCAAATACAAGCTGCTCAGGCCAGCATAGTAACGCCTGAAATAGAGGCTGTCGCTAAACATGAACAACTCGAACCTGAATTTGTCCGAGATGAAATAGCATCCGGCCGTATGGTTATACCGGCTAACAAACTGCATCTGAAAACGAATCTCAAACCAATCGGTATCGGCAGGGCCCTGACTGTCAAGATAAATGCCAATATCGGCGCCAGCAGTGTCCGCTCGAACATCGAAGCGGAAATCGAAAAGATGAATGTCGCACTGGAAGCCGGGGCTGATACGATAATGGACCTGAGCACGGGGTGTGGACTCGATGAAATTCGCGAGCAGCTTCTGGCGTATTGTCCGGCGCCATTTGGAACCGTACCGATTTACCAGGTCATCGAGGGACGAAATGTTGAAGATATCGATAGAGAGGCAATCCTGGAAACTATCGAAAAGCAGGCCAGGCAAGGAGTGGATTTCTTCACTATTCACGCGGGCGTTTTAAAAGAGCACTTGCCGCTGCTTGGAAAGAGGATCGCAGGGATAGTCAGCAGAGGTGGAGCACTGCTTGCCAAGTGGATGCTTTACCATGACAAGCAAAATCCCTTGTACGAAATGTTCGACGACCTTTGCGATATCATGGCTGAGTATGATGTTTGTTTTTCTTTAGGTGACGCGTTGCGGCCCGGCGCAATTGCTGACGCCACCGACGACGCTCAGATTGCAGAACTGCGGACGCTGGGCGAATTGACACAGCGTGCACAGGAGAACGGCTGTCAGGTGATGGTCGAAGGGCCTGGGCATGTACCATTCGACCAGATAAAAAAGAATATGGAATTGCAGGATGAAATTTGCAACGGCGCTCCATTTTATGTCCTGGGGCCTCTTGTAACAGATATCGCGCCGGGTTATGACCATATAACCAGCGCTATCGGCGGCACTGCGGCGGCCTTTTATGGCGCGTCGTTTCTCTGTTATGTCACGCCAAGTGAGCATCTGGGACTGCCTACAACCGAAGATGTGCGGGATGGGGTTGTGGCTTCGAAGATTGCTGCCCACGCGGCGGATATCGCAAGGGGCATTAAAGGTTCATTAGAGCGAGACAATAGGCTAAGCACTGCACGAGCGCAACTTGATTGGGAAAAACACCTCGCAGAGGCGCTCGACCCGGCAACAGCCCAAAAGATACATAACCGGACGTGCGCCGAAATCGCAGACGAGGGCACAACAAAAGCGGATTACTGTACGATGTGCGGCAGGCAGTGGTGTTCGGTGCGAATCAACCGAGAGATTCGTGACGCAGCCCAGAAACAAAAAGCGGGCTCAGAACAAAGATAGCCTATACCTGACTGTAATAGGTGAGCGGGCTGCAAGCCGGTCATGTCTTCATCGAATCCAGCTCAATCAGTGCGACGGGGGCAAAAATAAAAACAGGAAGCCACGCCCAGAACTCGGGTACTATCTGTTCAAAAAACACTTCTGTAGCCAGCATTTTGCAGACGAAACTCGCTATATAGCAGGCTGTGGTGATAGCGAAACTGATAATGATAGCAGACTTCATAGCCCTGGGGTCGCGACAAACGAGGATGGGTAGTGACACGAGCAGCATAATCAGATTGATTATAGGGTCGGTAATGCGAAAGTGTTTCTGGCTGTAAAGCTGCGCCACGTCTTTGACTTTGGTTCCTGCTGCCGCGAGCTTAGACAACTGCGAGGAGCTTAGAAGAGTCTTGTAACGTGCTCGGTATCTGATTGGAATATCGGTGGGGGTCAGGTCGGTTTCAAAATACTCGACAGGCTCAGGCGCCTTGGCAACAGTTTTTTCGGTGTAGCTGCCATTGACCAGATCCCAGCGTTTTTTCTGGTAGTTGTAGACTGCTCTTTCAGCGGAGATCCGGCCTGTAACCGTCCACCGCAAGGTGTTTGGTATTCTGGTACGTGTCAAAATGGTGGGATATCGCAGCGTTGCGTTTTTAACATCGAACTTCTGGGCACAGATAAGAGCCCCGTTGCTGTCACTGATAAATTCGACGTCGTAAGTCTCCTCTCCCGGAACTGCGTCGTGTGAGCGCACAAGCTTGGGTGCAAGCGGAGGAATTATGAATTCCTGATCAATTACTAAAACGGCGGTCAGCGCAATAGCCAACACGACGATAGGCACGATAACCCTCTTGAGGCTGACTCCTGACGCCATTACGGCGACCAGTTCTCCGGACCGTACGAGCTTGCCAAGGGAAAAGGCCGCGGCGACTACGGTTATCATGCCGGCGAAATCACGGAAGTAAAGGCAGGTGTGGATAGCATAGAAACTAACGATGTTCCTGATGACCACAAAGAAGCCGATGTTAGCGTGCTCGGTAAACTCATCGATATTGACAAAAAGGTCAATGAGTATTCTCAAGCCTATCAAAACGGCAAATGCAATTCCGTACCCAACCAGGAAATTCTTTGCGATATATTTATCAAGCAGTTTCACTCAACGCCTCAATGTTTCATAAGCTTATACAAAATAACGGATGCCAGAACAGCCAGGGTCACAAAACCGGCCCACATCAGCAGAATTCCCACGGTAAGGCCGGCACCGGGATTTTTTGCTACGTTTTTTCCCATCATGATACAAACCACCAGCAAGCCTGCCGGTATGGCACTGGCGCCGAAGGCGCTTAACAAGTGGCCTCCTCGCAAAATTATACCCAAACCTATACCGATGAGAATTAATGGTATACAACTTATACCGAAGACCAGACGCGTGTGAATTTCCACGAGAATCTGGATAACGGCCTTTTGTATATATATCTGCAGTTTTTTCTGAAACAACTTAAGCTTGTCGCTGGGTCCGTTCTTAAGCGCGGCGCTAACAGCCCGAGGAGATATTGCTTCCAAAACATCCGAACGGGCTACTTTCTCAGCTAAATCACTGGGTAACAGCAGCCCACGGATAAACTTTCGTCCCGCCGCAATGCCCTCGGTGCCGTCAATTTTTTGCCAGCGTGGACTGAGCAACTCCAGTTTTAATGTGGGATTGAATTCGTCACCTTCTATTTTCAGCAAGGCCTCTGAGCAACGCCAGGTTCTCCGTGGCTGTTTAGTTCCGGTGTCAAACTCGAGAATAGAAACTCGCCCGGATAAAGCTACTTCCTGACGCCCGCCTGTAACTGCCATGTTGGCTACAGCGCTGGTTGCATTAATCTTTACCGAATTCGGCTCACCGCGAAGTTCATAGAAACTATTGGCGTCGGCGCTCATAACCTCTGTTATATCCTCAGCCAGAAGCTCAGCTGCGAATTGGGCGCAGGTTTCTCGAGCACTTTGCTCAACAGGATAGAATTTTAGAGGATTAGCACGGATTTGCTTCATCTGGTCAATTTTCTTGAACTTTATATTGTCGCCAAGCAGTGAAGGGAATTCAGCAACGAAGGGCAAACGCTCCACATAGAACCAGCCCTGAGCTTCATCTCCTATCTGATACAGGTTACGGGCAGCAATCCGCACTTCGTTGAAACGTTTGTGTGAAGTATAGGTTATAGTGGCCTGTTCTGTAGTTATGATTCTTCGTATTCGCCCTCCTTCAACCCTGGTGATAATCACACCAGTAAGTGTATCCGTTTCAGGGTTGGCTTCGTCGGCATAAATTCTATACTCCCTCTTAGGCTCTTCATAAAAACCTTTTCGCTGGATGTTGCGGAAAAGTATTTGTTTTGCGTCAGCTTTCAGCGCTTTCTCTGCGCGGTGGAAGAACTCAGGAACTACATAGAAGCTGAGAATCAAATTCGCTATGGCAACTATAATTGCAAGGACCATACCAGGATATATTAGAGTCAACAGACTGATTCCGCTGGCGCGGCAGGCATCCAGTTCATTATCACCTGCGAAGCGTCCATACACCATAGCCGCGGCGAAAAGAGCTGAAAGCGGAAGGACAAAGGTAAGGGTAATCGGAATGAAATAACCAAGCAGGTGAATAACCTGCCCGGGACCTACGCCATACTCCTGAATAGGCCTTAAGACGATGCCCAGACTCATTATTAAAGTCAGCGCTATCGTGGCAAGAGTGAAGACCTTGGCCAACTCGCGAAATATATATCTATGAAGCACAAAAACCATAATTAGCCTATTTTTACATAAACGGTTTGCACCATGCAGCGATGATGCAAATCTGAGCAGACCATTTTAGTTTATAGCGGCGATTTTCCAACAAAATTCTATGCACGTTTGTGCTAAATCCACCGATATCAATTGAACTTGCTTTGACAAGGGCAAATGATTAGAATAAAAGACGCTTCATAAGCTTCTTTTTGGGAGTTGTGTATGAGATTGTTAAACTCGGTAATTTACGTTTGTTTTGTGTTTGGCCTTTTCTGCGCGGTATGTCCTGCGGATAAGGTAGTGTTGAAGGAGGGACAGATAATTACCGGTGATATACTGGCTGAAAAAGACAGCCACCTCGTAGTAGATGTGGGAGTAGCTGTTTTGAGGATTCCACGAGAGCAGGTACAGGATTATGAATACTCCGAGGGATTTGAAATCGACCTAATTGACGCTAATGATACAAATGATGTGTCCGTGAAAACGATAGTAGAAACAGACAAGCTCTACAGAACGGCAAAGCTTAAGAAAACCACAATTGAAAAGTGCGTGGACGCAGTAGCCGAAGCGGTTGTCAAAGTCTCGACGCCCGGTGGTATGGGCTCGGGTTTTTTCATTAATGAGCAGGGATACCTGATAACAAATTACCACGTAATCGAAAAAGAAACTAAGCTTGAAGTCACTGTTTTTCAAAAGCAAAAAAACGGCTTTGAGAAAAAGAAATTCAAGAACGTTAAGATTGTAGCTATCAATCCTTTTGTGGATTTGGCGCTTCTGAAAGTAGAGGACCTGAAGGATACTTCAATCAAGTTTGCTTATCTTGGTAATATAAACCACATCAGGGTCGGTGAAAAAGTCTTTGCCATAGGCAACCCGCTCGGGCTGGAGCGAACGGTCACCGATGGTGTCATAAGCACAAAAAACAGGGCATTTGAAGGATTGGTGTATATACAAACCAACGCCGATATTAATCCCGGCAATAGCGGAGGACCATTATTCAATCTTGCCGGTGAGGTCATCGGCGTTACAAATATGGGCTACATTTTTTACGGAGGCCTTGGTTTTGCTATACCAGTTGATTACGTGAAACACTTTATCGAAAATCGCGAAGCCTTTGCATACGACAAAGACAATCCCAATTCCGGCTTCAGGTACATTCAGCCGGATGCACGACGGAAGAAATCCAGGCCGGAATTTCCAAAGGACTGATAAAACATTTTTGCTATCCTGAAGGGAGTCGAGGTGAACATACGAACTTTTTTCTGCAACAGGTGCTCAGCGCATTTACTCAGCTTCGGTCTGGCGGCATTGTGTTTTATGGTCGGCAACAGTTTTGGATTAGACCTTCCGGAAACTGCCAGGCTTGTCCCCCCCGATACACTCTTGCTGGTTGATATAGACAACTACAACAAGTCTAAAGCTCAATTTGAGAAGACCAGCCTTTACAGGCTCTACAAAGATCCGGCAATGGCAGCCTTTGTCGAACATGTCAAAAGCAAGTGGCAGAAAAACCTGAAAGAAATGGACGAGAACAACCTGTTCAAAGCACTTCTCGACGCCGACGTCGAACCTGATGGACGATTGGCAATAGCTGTTCTTCCCAAAGAGCAAAATAAAGACAGCAATGAGCCACCTGCTATAATTATTACACAGTGGGGCAAGAACATCACTGAAATCAAGAAAATTATCGCCAAGGCAATACAAAAGAACGTTGAGATGGGCGGCCATAATAAGCGCACTGAGACTTTCCGAGGTGTGGATATTGAAGCCGCGGTGGATGAAGCCGGTACACCGTTTAGTTATTGTTTCATCGATGATTGCTTCATTGCAAGCCTGCACCCGGAAGGATTAAAGTTCGTGGTAGCACAAATCAAAGGCGCGACCAGCCCTACTCTCGCAGACGATGTGGACTATTCAGCTACTATGCAGGCAGTCGGTGCAAAAGCCGACCTGAGTTTGTATGTGAACATAAAACAGATGATTAAGACGGTGATAGCTGAAGATATAAGGGGAACGGCTCAAACAACTTTAACTAACCTTGGTTTTGACAATGTGCGTTCCTTCGGCGCATCAGCCGAGTTGGCAATTGAGCCCCGAAAGCCTTACAACATAAAAGCCCTGCTGAAGATAAATGGCTCGA
>SDBV01009611.1_pt1 | contig 12824 bp, 9 predicted proteins | sample 2277081 | NCBI WGS metagenome assembly SDBV01 (sample SAMN10402039, study PRJNA504765) | marine sediment metagenome | isolation source: marine sediment core GS10_PC15, 223 cmbsf | place: Arctic Ocean: Southern Knipovich Ridge | collected 2010
GTGCTATCGGCGGTGGATCGAGAACCCGACCGGATGAGCACATGGCGCGTCAGTCGCGAAGCGGACCTGCCCCTGGCCTCGCTTCATAAAGACGCGACCGGTGGTCGCGCGAGGGGCGGCGACAGTCAGTTGGTTGTGTATCTGTGCGCGACCACCGGTCGCGGCTTTATGAGTCAGACGTCAACGCCGCCGCTCATTCCGGCACCAGCTCCTTGGCCAGCACCGCCAACTTCACCGCGTGAACGCTGCGATAGACCTCCCCGGGCGCCCGGCGCACGCCGTCCACCGTCAAGAGGTCGCGCTCGATCGAAATCCCGAAGTGCCGCTGGTTTGCCTCCAGGTACGGCAGGATCAACTGCCAGTCCTGGTCCGTCAGCTCCGCGAAGCTGCCGCCGTTGAGCTGCTCGGGAACGAGTTTGTGGTGCGGGTCGCGAACGAAGATGGCCCCGCCCGAGGCCAGCGAGAAGAGGTTGGACCCCGGATAAGGGCTCTGCTGGTCCCGAACGTTGCCCCGGTCGTCGAACTCGACGCCGTTGAGGACCACGAAGCCGCCGCCGTTGTGCGGGTCGCCGGCCATGAACGACTCGGCCAGGAAATCGAGACAGGTGCCGTTGATCACCACCCGCGGCCGCCCGGCGGCGTTGATCAGCGGCCGGCCCGCGGCGTTGCCCATAATGTAGACCTCGCCGCCCTTGGCCCCGTACATGAAGGTCTGACCCACGTCGCCGTAGACGACCAGCGTGCCGCGTTTCATGATCTGGCCGAGCTGGTCCTGGGCGGTGCCGTGCACGTGGATCTCCATCCCGTCGATGCCCGAGGCCAGGTAGTCGCCCGAGCTGCCGAACACGTCGATCCGCATGTCGTCGGTCGCCGGCCCCAGGCCGCATCCCGTAAAACGCTGACCTTTCAGCCCGTAGACGATCAACTGCTTCCAGCCGAGCAGATGTGCGCGGGTCTCGATCCGCGCTTCACATTGCTCGCCCTCGGGGGGAAAGTCCTCGGCGAAGATGACCAGCGTGGTCTCGCCGTCTTGCGGCCGGCGGAGGTCTTCGCGGGTGCCGAAGTCGATCCGCCGGGCGTGACCGGGCCCATTTTGCGTAATCGGAGGCACCGAATCCAACAGCGAATTGATCGACTGCCGGACGATCTGCAGCACGGCGCTTCGCTTCATCCGGCCGCAGTCGTAGCGGCGGTCGTTCAACATCGCCAGCATCCCCAGGGCCCACTCGAAGCCCCGGCGGTCCCGCCGGGCGGCCCGTTCGATCTCGCGGGTCAACCATATCAGACGGTCGAAATCCCACGATGCAATCAGGCCCGAAAACCGGCCGAATAGCTCACGTGAGCTTCCTCGAGACGCCGCCTGCTCGATCTCCCCGGCCAACTCCGCGGCCCCTTCTGGTGCCTTGGGGCCGCCGTTAAGCTTCACGGCCCAATCGCCGGGAGGAGAGACGATGGGGCTGCCGAACTTGTCGGTGCAGGAGACCGTACACTGGCCGTTGTCGCGGCCGACCGTAAACACGAACGCACCGCCGTCGGTGTGGCTGCCCCCGCGGGCGTTCCAATAGACGTCGGCCACGGGGCGAAACCGCGGGTCGTCTGCCGCCAGGGAGTGGAGCGTGGCGTCGATGGCCTGCTTCTCCGACGCCACCAGGCCGATCGTCGCGTCGCCCTCCTGCAACGCGAATACCTGCGGCCGAAGCATCGACGTATCGGTGATACCCAACAACTGGAACTTCTCGGCGTCGGGATTGCTGCGGGCAATGATGAAAAACCACGGCCCGTCCGGCGAGCCGTGCATGTGCAGCCCCTGGATTGCCTTGTAGGCCTTCTTCTTCTCGGCGGGCAACTGTTGGAAATCGAACTCGGTGGTGGGGGCCAGGGCCTCGATCACGTGCTCGGTCGAGTAGCCGTAGGTGCGGGTCCAGAGGTCGAACAGCAGCACCGAGACTTCCGTGTCGGTCAAGAACTGCGGCTGGATGTTGTGCTGGCGAAGGTACTGGGAGATACTGAAATAGTTGGCAAAATCGCCGTTGTGGACCAGGGCCTCGTTCATCCCGATGAACGGGTGCGATCCGGCCGGATGCCAGACCCGGCCCTTGGTCGGATAACGCTGGTGGGCGATCCACACCTGGGCCTGGAAATCCTCCAGGCCGTAGTACTGAACCACGTGTTCCGCGTAGCCCACGATCTTGAAGATCAGCAGGTTCCGCGCGTGCGAGAGGACGAAGGCCCGCTTCTCGCCCAGCGCGGCGTAGAAACGACGATTCAACTGGAAGCTGTTCTGGTAGATCAGTTCGTCTTCGACGTCCCTCGGCGGCGCATCCTTCAAATCGTTCTCTTCAGCGAATCGGGCCAGCGACTCGTGCTTGGCGCGAACGAAGTAGCGGACCAGGTCGGGGGGACGGACCTCGAGTCCCAGATCCCGAAAGTCGGCCGCCGGCTCCAGCCGCTGCTTGTGGTCGATCTTCAGGTCCGGCGAGACGAAGGCCTTTTCCACCTCGTTCTCCGCCTCCGGATCCAAAAGCGCGATCTGAAGGATGTAGTCGTCGCGCAAGGTGGACGGGTCGACGCCCAACTGCTCGGGCCTGAAACAGGCGGCCGCGATACCCCCGCCCTTGCCGTTCCCGCGGTTGTGCATCTGGATCGAGGGCTCGAAGATGTGGCGGCCGCCCACCGGCACACTGGCCGCGAACCCCACCACCCCGCAGCCACCTTCCTGCACGACCGCTCCCGTTTGCCCGGCACGAGAACCCCGGGTCAAACGCCTCCGCGACGCCAGCATACGTTCGGCAATCCCGCCGGTGTGACTGATACCTTTCACGTTGCCTGCTCCATCTCCAGTTCGACCCTGTCGGGTGGCTGTGGTGGAGCGAAGCGACCCCACAGAACGCCAATCCTCTGGGGGCTCGCTGACGCTCGACCCCAGCCACCCAACGATCTGTTCACTGTCACGTTGCCTGCTCCATCTCCAGTTCGACCCCGGACCCGGCCGGTTCAATAGATGCCTTGTTGTCATAGTCCAGATGTACCAGCAGGTCCGTCCTTCCAACCAGCTTGTCCACGCTGCTGAGGCCGAATCGCCAGAGGATCTCCTGGAGTTGCACGTACCAGGAGTGGAAGAGATTCACCAGGCGTTGGGCGGCCCAGTCGAAATCGAGATTCATCGAAAGTTCGGGATCCGTGGTGGCGATACCCCGTGGACACCCCCGCCCGCTCTCGCACACGCCGCATCGCACACACTCCAGGGCAACCATCTCGGCGGTGCCGATCACCACGCCGTCTGCACCCAGGGCGATGGCCTTGACCACGTCCCATGCCGTGCGGATTCCCCCCGATGCAATCAGCGTGATCTTGTCCCGGATGCCCTCCTCCTGGAGGAAGCGATGCACCTTGGGGATCGCGTACTCGATGGGCATCGCAATGTTCTTCTTGGCGATGTCGGGAGCCGCGCCCGTGCCGCCGTAGCTGCCGTCCAGGTGGATCACGTGTGCACCGGCGTAATAGCTCCCCACCGCCACCATGTCCACGTCGCTGGGAGTCGATACCTTCACCGAGACCAGGGCCTTGGGATTGATGTGCCTGATCCAGTCTACGTGCTTCTTGTGATCCTCGACCGAATAGACGGAATGGAACGGGAAGGGAGAGAACAGCGAGCTGCCTTCGACTGCCTCGCGCATCCGGGCCACCGCCGGGGTGACCTTGTCGCCCAACAGGTGACCGCCCAGGCCCGGCTTGGCGCCCTGGGCGTACTTGAACTCGACCATCCTCACCCGCTGGATCGTCTCCTCCCTCACGCCGAACAGGCCCGTGGCGACCTGCGTGATCACGTGGTCGTCGTACTCTTCCAGCGGCTTCGGATAGCCGCCTTCGCCGGTGCAGGTGAAGGAGTTCATCTCCCGCCAGGCCCGGGCCCGGGCCAGCATCGTCTCCAGGCTGATCGAGCCGTAGCTCATGCCTCCTCCGTAGACCGGGAAACCGATGGTCACCTGGGGTCTCCCGTCGCCTCGGCGGTTCAGCGGGATGCTCAGATCCACGTCCTCCGGTTTGAATTCCGCCTCGGAAGGTTGGCCGGGGAAGGCCAGCCTCATCCGGTCGAAACCGCCGCCTGAGGCGCCTATTCTGTATTCGATTTCCTGCTCCGGGAGACGGCCCGTTTCAGACTGTATCCAGGTGGCCACCAGCAGATCCGCCGTCCAACGCAGATCGCCGAACGTCTTCCAGGAGGGATCGGCTCCGACCCGCAGCGCCCCCGCCGGACAGTGATCCACGCAGAATGTCCCTTCGGCCCGGCAGATCGCCGACCCGCGACAAAGGTATGACTTCGGTGCCAGCATCCGCTTGCCGGCCTGCTTGTGTACACCGTAGGGACACACTTCCGCACACTTTCCACAGGCAATGCAGGCCGAAGTCCGCACCACCTTGAATTTCCCCATCTGGTTGCGGAATCGCGACGGGCACGGCGAAAGGAGCCGCTGGCCGGCGGGATGACCTCCCGCAGCCACCGGCGGATGCAACTCGTCGTTGGTCGATTCCTCGGGACACGCCTCGCCCGACTCGGTCAACGAGCGGATTCTCTTGCCGAAAATGGGAGCGAAACTCTCCCGCTCCAGGTCTTCGAAGAACATCGCACGGCCAAGCTCGCCGCGGAGCCGGCGAACCTCCCGCAGCCCCATGGCACCCAGAACCTCGATCATCTGCGAGTGCCAGGAGCCCAGCAGATTGGTGATCCTCTGAGCGCCCCAGTCCGGCGGAACCCGCTCCAACTCCACGGGACAGGCGACCCGCTGATGGCAATCGCGGCACACCCGACACTCCATCGCCACCAGCAGCGCCAGGTCGACACCCACTCCGTCGGCCCCGCAGACGATCACCTTGGCCGCGTGCTCGGGCATGGCGATTCCGCCGGTCACCAGCACGGTCACCTGTTCTCGCACGGAATCGTCCAGCAGCTTGAAGTGGATCTCCTTGATCAGCTTCGTGACGAAATCGGCGCTTCTTGTGCCCAGCCCTCTTCCCCTGTAATCCGCCTGGAAATGGAGGATCTCGGCCCCCGCCGCCGCGAGCTGGGAGGCCCGCTTCACGGCATGTTCGTCCAGCGGGACCCGGACTGAGACTATGATCTCCGTCTGCGAGGACTTTGCGCTGCGGATAGACTCGAGTGCCCCGTCGCAGTACGCTACCTCGGCGATCGGGATCCCTTCCAAGGCGGCCGGATCGTCCGTCTGAGGATCAAACCTGACGATCAGGTGTCTGCGGTGGCCGGCCAGCGGACCCGCGGCATCTTCAAACGATGCCACCGCCAGCGTCTGCAGGGCGTCGGCCGCCCGAGCGATGGCCTCCCGCGTGGGTTGGCCCACAAAACCGAACGGTGGAACGTCGAGCACGATGGGGATCGGGATTTCTGCCAGGGCGGGCACCTCCGTCAAGAGGTTGCCTTCCCGGTCGAATTCGAGTCGCTTGGGGCGTCTCCCCAGTTCGATCACCGTGCTGATATACTCGCGACCGTGAATGCCGTCCCTGGTGGGCCGCACGATCTCCGACATGTCCGTCCACATCTCGTCGAATCCAAACGAAGCGAAGGGGCCGGCGTAACCCGCGCCCGACACCGGAATCCGGCCGCTTTCTGCCTGCTTCCAGATGCTCGCCAGCAGATCCGGCTTCCAGTAGTCGTCTCCAATCCGCTCGAATCGGGGATTGCGCGCCCGCGAGAGGATGTTCTTCTTGCATTCCTGGACGCAGCGCAGGCAGCTTACGCACATCACGTCGGCGGTGTCCACGATCTGGCTGGGGTCGAACTCGCGTTTCCGATAAACGTCGTAGACGCACGAGTCCCGCTTCACGCAGCGCAGGCAACCCAGGCAACCTTCGGACTCCAACGAGCTGAACTCCGGGATGGGACCGAATCTTGGCGGAGCGTCGTCGACGTCTACGTGGTACTTCGCCGCCGTCTTCCATTGGCCGTTTTGCATGGTTGTCTCGTCTGCCGCGATCAGGGTTGTGGAATCTCCGGTCTGGGGAGCAGTCCCGCACGCTCCATCACCTCGGGCAACAGCTCTTCCGACTCGATGGCCTGTACGTGTACACCCTTGATTCCGGGAATCTGCCTCAACGCGTCGATCAACTCTACGGTGATCTTCAGCCCCTCTTCCCGGGAGTCCGAGGCCGACTTCATCCGCTGGATCAGGCCCTCGGGCACTTCCACGCCCGGCACGTTGGCATTCATGTAACGCAGCATTCCCGCCGAGCGCGGCACGATAACGCCCGGAAGAATCGCCACCGCTTCGGTCAGGCCCATCTCAGCCGCCTTGCCCACTGCCTCGGCGAACCGGCCCACGTCGTAGACGGCCTGCGTCTGGATGAAATCTGCCCCGGCCGCGATCTTCTTGGCCAACCGCACGACTCGGAAATCCTCGGGCGGTGCCAGAGGTGTCCATGCGGCCCCGATGAAGAAAGGTGCGGCCGGCTTGATCGAGTCGCCGCCCTGCTGCACCGCCTCGTCCCGCAGACCCTTCAAGATGGAGAGCAACTGGATCGAATCCACGTCGAAGACGTTCTTGCAGCCGGGATGCCCCTTCAGCTTCCCGCCGCCGCCCGCTATCTGGTGATCGCCGGAGATGGAAAGACAGTTGCGCAGCCCCAGCGCCCAGGCTCCCAGCAGATCGGATTGGATGGCGATCCGGTTGCGGTCGCGGCAGGTCATCTGCATCACGGGCTCCAGGCCCTCGTCCAGCAGTAACTTGGCCCCCGCTATGCTCGACATCCGCACCACCGCCGTCTGGTTGTCGGTCACGTTGTAGGCGTCGGCGATTCCACGAACCACTTGGGCCTTCTTGCGAATCGCCTCGGGGTCGGGCCCCCTGGGCGGCCCCACCTCCGCAGTCACGGCGAAATGGCCGGCCGCGAGTATACGTTCCAGGCGGCTCCCGGCGTGGCTGTTGGTCTTCATTGTCTGAGATCCTCGCGCACTATCCTGGTGGGGCCCCCGTGCCGAGAGTTCGACCAGTCCTTGGGCGCGTGCACCTGCGACAGCGAGTCCAGAGATCCGCGCTGCCGGGCCCGCTCGACGATCAGATTCCAGACGCAATCCGTGTTCTCGTCCACCTCGCACTTGCCCTCCTTGCGAGTCCCACCACAGGGGCCGTTCATCAGGCTCTTCGCACAGCGAGCCACCGGGCACAGCCCAAACGTTTCTCCCAGCACGCAATCCCCGCAGGCGGCGCAACGGGCCGTCCATAGCCCCGGCTCTTCACGGATCGCAAGGGCCGTGGTGTTCACGCCCGGATAGACCGGTGTCTCCACGAACCGCTCGGCCACCGCCTGCACGCCGATACCGCAGGCCAGGCTCAACACGGCGTCGACCTTCGGAACGATCTCGTCCAACTCTTCCAGAAACTCCCACTCGCACTGCCGCTCCAGCGTCTTTGCCTCGATCTCGACCGGATGGCCGTGCACCTTCAGCGCCATTTGCAGCAGCGGTGCCAGTGTTTCCACCTCGCGTTCTCCGCCGGCCGCACACTCCGCCACACAGGTGGCGCAACCTACCAAGAGGATCTTCCCGTGGTTGCCCAGCGTGGCGACAAGCTCGTTGATAGGTTTCCACTCCGCAACGATCACTTCGCCTCTCCTTTCTTCATCGGGTTGGGGCCCAAAGGTCTCACCGCCTCGGCCCGGGCCATCGCCAGGGCCAGCAGGTCTTGGGCCGAGAGCTTCGCTCGCCGGCTCAATCCCAGCCGCTCGCCGCCCATGCCAATCTCCTCCAGCAGGCCGCTTGCACGGTCGACTCGTTTCTCCGCCTTCAAGCTGCCCACCAGAAATCGGCACCTGTCCTGGGGACAGGCCACCAACTCCACCGCGTCCGCCCCGTGCTGAAGGATCTTCAGCAGGTGTGGAACATCGACCTTGCTGCTGCAGGGCAACATGGTCGGCCGCACGGTCAGTCCCCGCACCTGCTGCGAGGCAATCTCGACGTCGGCATCGCCCGCAACTGAGTGCTGACAATAGAGAACCACGATCTCGGGATCGAAGCTCATTCGTTCGGAGTCCCTTGCTCTTGATACTGTCTTGTCGACGGCACGTGCCGTGCACGCGCGCTTCTCACCGGGCAAACCGGCGCTGGTGTGCCCTGCGTCCCACAGTGTGTCCCCTCAGAGACCTTTGAAAAGGCCGGATGGACACCTGGGGATCTTCAGCACACGCGGAACGTGCCACTGGCGGCCAGTCTTGCCGGCCGGACGCCCCACGCGCTGGATGATAGTCGGGCGCGAACTCGCCCTAACTTCTAGTCTTGGCGGACGTGACGGCCAAGTCAAGTCCCCATTGCAAACGTATCTGGCAGGTTTTTCTGGCGACTCCCTCCAGCCGAAAAGGGGAAACAGGTCCAATTTGTGCGAAGAAGCACCCTCCGGGCCATTGGGGGCAAATTAGACCTGTCCCTGTTTTCGGCGAAATCGCCAATTATTCGTCGTCGGTCGTCCCAGCAGATCCGGCCGCCCTCTGCTGTAAGATTACAGATGCTAATGCGCCTATTAGAACCGTTTAGGCAACTGGCGACGAGCCTCCAAGGCCCCCGAAACGCCGCCGGGGGTTCCCGCTTGCCAGCGGGCCGACCCCTACGACTGCCCCGCGTCCAATTCTCAAAATGTCTCACTTGTCGGGCACCGACCAGCGGCGTCCCGTATTAAACGTCGTAATACAGGTCGAATTCGTAGGGCACCGGTCGCAGTCGCATGGGGCCGATCTCCATCTCCCGCTTCCAGTTGATCCAGCCCTGAACCAGGTCGTCGGTGAATACCTCACCCCGTGTGAGAAACGCGTGGTCCTGTTCGAGGGCGTCTATGGCTTCCGCGAGCGAACCGGGGGTCTTGCGCGTGTTGGCAAGCTCCTCGGGCGTCATTTCGTAAATGTCCCGGTCCAGCGGCTCCCCCGGATCGATCTCGTTCTCCACTCCGTCCAAGGCCGCCATCAGAAGCGACGACCACGCCAGGTAACCGTTGCAACTCGGGTCCGGACACCGGAACTCCACCCGTTTGGCCTTGGGGTTGGACGAATACATCGGTATCCGACAACCGGCCGAACGGTTGCGAGCAGACATGCAAAGGTTCACCGGAGCCTCGAAGCCCGGCACCAGCCGGCGGTACGAATTCGTCGTGGGAGCCGCGAATGCCAGCAGGGCCGGTGCGTGCTTCAGTATCCCGCCGATGGCGTAAAGACCCAGCGAACTCAATCCCGCGTAGCCGTCGCCCGCAAACAGCGGCTGGCCGTCCTTCCAAAGCGAAAGGTGCGTGTGCATCCCCGACCCGTTGTCGTCGAAGATCGGTTTGGGCATGAACGTGACCGTCTTCCCCTGACGCTTGGCCACGTTGCGGATAATGTACTTGTACCACATGAACTGGTCCGACATCTTCAGCAGCGACTCGTACTTCATGTCGATTTCGGCCTGGCCGCCCGTGGCCACCTCGTGGTGGTGAGCCTCGATGATGATCCCCAGCTTCGACATCTCCTCTACCATCTCACCCCGCAGGTCGTGGTGCGTGTCCGACGGGCTGACCGGAAAGTACCCGCCCTTGAAGCCCGGCTTGTAACCCAGGTTCGGTTCCTCGAACCGGGCCGTGTTCCACGCACCCTCGATCGAGTCGATCTGGTACATCCCCGTGTTCTGCGTCTGCTCGTAGCGCACCTCGTCGAAAATAAAGAACTCCGGCTCCGGACCAATGAAACAGGTGTCTGCCACACCCGTCTCCTTCAGGTACGCCTCGGCCTTTCGGGCGACGTGCCGCGGGTCGCGGGTGTAGTCCTCGCGGGTGAGCGGATCCACGATGTTGGCGATCACGCTGGCCGTGGGCTTGGCGAAGAAGGGGTCCAGGCAGACCGTCTCCAGGTCCGGCACCGCCATCATGTCCGACACGTGGATCGCCTGCCACCCGCGAATCGACGATCCGTCGAAGCCCAGGCCCTCTTCCAAGGTGCCCTCGTCGAGGGCCTCCACCGGGAACGTGCAATGCTGCCACGTACCCAGCAGATCAACGAATTTCAGATCCATCATCGCCGTTTTGTGCTTCTTGCAATACTCGAAGAACTCCTTCGGAGTCATTCCTGCTTCCCTCCTGTCTGTGGTCCAAAGACGCCGCGGTACGGCGGCTTCCAATCTGCTAAACCGTATTTTCCGTAAAAACACGTGGTGTTCCGGCAACGCCCGGAACCTGATGTCGAACCTATCCGCGGCCGCCGTGTCCCCACGATTGATTGTGGGTTGCCCCGCTCCGCCGCAACTTGCTGAGCTTCACCACGCTTCACGCGCGCCATTCGTCGTGCCTCTCGAAAACAATACCATTATTTCTTGTCGCAGAACCGCTTGGCCGAATCCAGGTAGAACTTCAGTTGCCACATCTTCTCCAAAAACTCCGGCCATCCGCACTGGGGCTTGAATCCCTTTTGGGCCTCGGGAAGGACCATCACGCCGGACGTCACCTGGCTCTGGAACTCCTCCCATAGCTCAGCCCACTTGTCGAGTGCCTCCCGCAGCAGACTGCCGGTCACGTGCCTGTAGTGGCGCAGCTCCGCCTGGGGGGAAAGCTTGCTCGAGTCGAGAAAATCCTCCCCGGCCCAACGCGGCACCGACCTGAACTCGTCGTTCACGTACACCCCCCTTGAGGCGAAGCTTGACTGACTCGTGCGATCACTGGGGGCTGTTCTGCCTGGGCCGTCTTTTCCAAGTCGTCAGGGGCCAACTACCCGATGGCCGCCGAACCGGTCTCGCCGGTCCGGATCCGGATACACTCCGGCAGGTCCATGACGAAAATCTTGCCGTCGCCGATGTTGCCGTTGCGCGCACCTTCGATGATCGCGTCCACCGTGGGCTTCACAAAGTCCTCGTTCACCGCAATCTCCAGGCGGACCTTCTTCAGCAGGTTCACCTCGATGTCCACGCCACGGTAGGTCTCATGGTAACCCTTCTGCTGGCCGCAGCCCAGCGCGTTGGTCACCGAGAGCTTGTAAACCCCGGCCGTGTAAAGAGCCTGCTTCACTTCATTCAGCTTTTCGGGTTGGATATAGGCGACAATCAGCTTCATGTTTCCGCCTCCTCTACTGCGTTGTGAAGACCTGGAAGCCCGCGTAGGACTCCATGCCGTGTTCGCCAATGTCGAGGCCGCGGAGCTCCTCCTGCTTGGAGACCCGCAGGCCCATCGTGCTCTTGATCGCGTAGAACACGATTGCCATAAACGTCATCGCGAATGCTCCGGCAGCCAGCAACCCAAGAGCCTGCACGCCGAGCTGCGCGAATCCGCCCCCATAGAAGAGGCCGTTGCGGCAGTCAGTGTACCCTGCCGCCTCGAAGAGGGCCTTCTGGCCGAACAGGCCGACCGCCAGCGTGCCCCAGATCCCGTTCATCCCGTGCACGGGGACAGCACCCACGGGGTCGTCGACCCCCACCTTGTCCAGCAGGATCACCCCCAGCACCACGATCACGCCGCCGATGGCCCCAATCACGATGGCCGCCCAAGGCGAGACGAATGCGCAGGGGGCAGTGATGGCCACCAGTCCGGCCAGGGCGCCGTTCATGGTCATCGAGGGGTCCGGCTTGCCGAAGAGGATCCAGGCGACAATCATGGCGCAGACCACGCCCGCGCAGGCTGCAAGGCTAGTGTTGATAGCGATCAGCGATATGGCCGTGCCGTCGCCGACCGCCAGCGTGCTCCCCGGGTTGAAGCCAAACCAACCGAACCAGAGCAGGAATACGCCCAGCGTCGCCAGGGGGATGTTGTGTCCGGGAATGGCCCTGGCCTTCCCGTCCGGTCCGAACTTGCCGATCCGCGGCCCCAGGATGATCGTTCCCACCAGGGCGATACTTCCGCCGGTCAGATGCACCACCGTAGAGCCGGCAAAGTCACCGAACCCCATTTCGGAGAGCCAGCCGCCTCCCCAGATCCAGTGCCCGATGATCGGGTAGACCAGGGCGCAGACGAATGCGGTATAGATGAGGTAGGCAGGGAATTTCATCCGCGAGGCCATCCCCCCGGCAACGATCGTGGCGGCGGCACCGCAGAAACACGCCTGGAAGAGCCAGAACGCGTAAAGGGGGACCCCGGATGGGTTTTCTGCCCCCTCCAGCGCGAAGCCGGATAGCCCAATGAAGCCGTTGCCGGCCCCAAACATGAAGGCGAAACCGACCAGAAAGAAGAAGAGACTGCCCAGCGAGAAGTCCAGGAAGTTCTTCATCAGGATGTTGGCGGTGTTCTTGGCGCGGATCAGGCCCGCCTCCAACATCCCGAAACCGGCCTGCATAAAAAAGACCAAAAACGCCGCCAGCAGCACCCATACGGTATCCAGGCCAACTTCCATTTGCGGTCTCCTTGTATTCTCTGTATTCTCTCGGTCTGTGGAACCTCCACGGTTGGAGAGCAAAGGAGATGCCAAACGGCCGCTCTGCTAGCAAAACGACGCAACATACTTGTTAATAAAGAGTTATGATCGCAGATCTGGGCGAACATGGAGTCGGGGAGGGGACATTGGTGGGCCAATATGTGGCCCAAAGGCCAGTTTCTGGCCCGGCTCGGCGGGCACCGACCGCCAACCGTATCGTTCATGCGGTGCCGTACAGGCGGAACTCCGTTTCCACTGGGCCATCGGTTATCCGTACATCTGGCGGCTTTCGCAGGTGTCCGCGTCGACTACCCGATGGCCGGAGAGCCGGCCTCTCCCGTTCTGATCCTGATACACTCCGGCAGATCCAGGACGAAGATCTTGCCGTCGCCGATGTTGCCGTTGCGCGCACCTTCGATGATCGCGCCCACCGTGGGCTTCACAAAATCCTCGTTCACCGCAAT
>SDBV01009612.1_pt1 | contig 12824 bp, 12 predicted proteins | sample 2277081 | NCBI WGS metagenome assembly SDBV01 (sample SAMN10402039, study PRJNA504765) | marine sediment metagenome | isolation source: marine sediment core GS10_PC15, 223 cmbsf | place: Arctic Ocean: Southern Knipovich Ridge | collected 2010
TCACCTCCCTCATACCTTTCCTGTCAGTTTCTTTTTCAGCTCGGCTCTCGCCCGGTAAAGGCGGCTGGCCACGCTGCCGCGGGGAATATCCAGCAGGCTGGAGATTTCATCATAGCTCATCCCCTGCAGGTGTTTCATCACAATAATCTCGCGCATCTCAAGCGGCAGCCTCCCGATAGCTTCCCACACCTCGCGACGGGTACACTCCTCTTCCCGGCTCTCTCCGGTCTGGGCCATCTCCAGCAGCACCGTACCTGTAATCTCCCGGCGTTCCACCCGCCCGCGCTTTTTAAGAAAATTCGCCGCCTCGTGGCGCAGGATAGTGTAGAGCCAGGCGGGAAAACTGGCCGGGTCGGTCAGCTTGCCAATTCCGCGCCAGGCCCGCACGAACGCGTTCTGGCTGATATCCATTGCGTCCTCGCGGTTGCCGCAGATACCGAGGCAGAAAAAATAGGCCCGCCGCATGAATAATTTTACCAATTGTTCGAATGCGGTTATTTCTCCCTTGCGAGCTGCGGCGGCCAATGTGGTCACATCGGATTGCATCTGTTATCTCGTATCGGCTTAAACATTTGGTATGCCCACCCGGAACCGTTCCGGGGGTGTTTTCAAATCTATAGACAGCGGGATGGAACGGAATCTTCCATTTTTTTTGCGGGTCAGGCCGGGCTGCCGAACAACCGGTTGCAATTGTCCGTGGTGACTCGCGCGATGTTTTCTACCGTTGTGCAGCGCATTGCAGCTACTGTCTCGGCAATGTGGACCAGCAGCGAGGGCTCGTTGCGCTTGCCGCGCCTGGGTACCGGGGCCAGGTAGGGGCAGTCGGTTTCCAGCAGCAGACGGGCGGCGGGGATAGCGCGCACTATTTCAGCTCCCTTGTAGTTCTTGAACGTCACCATCCCGCCCACACTGAAATAGCAGTCCAGTTCGATCAGCGCGGCAAGCTCGCTTTCATTGCCGCTATAGCAGTGCACCTGCCAGAGATTTTTAGCGTGGGCGTAACCACGCAGCATGTCTATCAACTCGCCGTAAGCCTCGCGGCAATGGATCACCAGCGGCAGGGCGTTGCGCGCTGCCAGCTCGATATGCGCTTCAAGATTTTCTACCTGTAAGTTCATTGGGCTGTGGTTGTAGTAGCGGTCCAGACCGGTCTCGCCGATAGCGACAACGTTGGGGTCGGCGGCAAGGTTATCGAAAAAGTCGATCAGGCCGGGGCTGTAATCCTTGGCATCATGGGGATGCAGGCCCACGGTTGCTGAAATCATCGGGTGGGCCGAGGCATTCTCCAGCGCCGCCACCGAGGTTTTTTTGTCGATCCCCACGTCGATTATGCGGGCCACGCCGGAGCTGGCTGCCCGCTCCAGCACCTCGGACAGGTCGTCCTCGTACTTCTCGTCGGTCAGGTGGGCGTGGGAGTCGCAGAGGGTAATATTCATTGGTCAGCGGACCTGAGATAAAGAACAGCATTGCCCCGACAACAAATTCAGGTTATCAGGAGTTGAAGGGGCGAACCCTGTGTTCGCCCGTAAAATGTCTATTTCACCAGCTTGCTGATTTGCTTGAACTGGGCCGTGCCCGCCTTTTTCAGCAGCTCGAACAGGGCGCTCTCGGTGGTGGTTATGGTCGCGCCCTCGCGGGCCATCCGGGCCAGAGCCACAACGCGGTTGTCCGGGCTGCGGCTGCCGACAGCATCGGCTGCCACCTGTACGTGGTAACCCCTGTCCAGGGCATCAAGCACGGTCTGCGTTACACACACGTGGGCTTCCATCCCGGCCACCAGCAGCGTGTCGCGTCCGCTTTCGGCGATTCGCTCGGTCAGCTCGCGGTCCCGCAGGCAACTGAAAGTTATTTTCTCGGCTATTTCAGCATCGGAGGCCAGGGAGCGAATGCTCTCCACGGTTTCGCCCAGGCCCCTGGGATACTGCTCGCTCACAAGCACCGGCACATCCAGTATCCGGCAGCCCGCCAGCAGACGGGCGCAGTTGGCCAGCACGGATTCGTTGTTGTCGATCACCGGGGCCAGCCGATCCTGAACATCCACTATCAGCAGCAGGGTTCTTTTCCGGTCCAGCAGTTTGCTTCTTTCCGTCATCGTCTCTCTCTCCCTCAGATAACCCGTCCCGGCTCGATAGTCTCTCCGCGGGGGATTATCACTATCCCGCTGCGCACAAAGAAACCGTCGCCCTCCTGGTCCGGCTCGTTGTACTTGGGCGTTATTTTAACTCCATCGCCTATCCGCGTATTTTTATCCAGGATCGCGCCCTCAATTTCCACATCACGGCCGATCCCAAGCGGGATATCGCTGATGTCATCGCGTCGCAGCAATCCCCTGTCCTGTCCCTTATTTGCGCTATCGTAGAAATCCGCGCCCAGGATCAGGCTGTCCTTGATCCTGCTGCCGTGGCGCACCTGGCCTCGCACACCGATAATCGAATGGCTCACATCGGAGTGGTCCACAATAGAGCCCTCGCAGAGAATGGCCCGCTCAATGTTGCCGCCCACCACCTTGACCCCCGGCAGACTGCGCGGGTGTGTGTGAATCGGCCAGTGCTCATCGTAGAAATTAAACGGGGGCACGGGTTCGGTGAGCGAGAGGTTGACCTGGTAATAGCTCTCGATAGTACCGATATCCTCCCAGAACCCGTCGAAAACGTAGCCGTAAACCTTGTGCGACTCGATAGCCGCCGGGATAACCTCGCGGCCGAAATCCGTGAACTTGCCCTCGCACAGAAGTTCCACAAGCGCCTTACGGCTGAACACGTAAATGCCCATCGATCCCAGGTGACGGCGGCCACGGGGATCCACGCCAAAACGCTTCATTGTCTGCTCATCGGTTACCAGCGACTCCTGTACCGCCGGGTCCTCTGGCTTCTCCACAAAATTCACCAGCCGCCCGTCGCCGTCCATCTGCATGATCCCCATCCGGTAAACATCCTCGGCCGGGGCGGGCAGTGTGCTGACTGTTATGTCTGCGCCGGTTTTCATGTGCTGGTCAATCAGCCTGCCATAATCCATCGAGTAAAGCTGGTCGCCGGAAAGAATCAGTACGTACTTGATATTCCACTCTATTATGTAGCGCAGGCTCTGACGGATCGCATCGGCCGTGCCCTGGAACCAGTTAGTGTTGGTCGGAGTCTGCTCGGCGGCAAGCACTTCCACAAACCCGTCGCTGAAACGGCCGAAACGGTATGTTTGAAACAGGTGACGGTGCAGCCCGGCTGAGAGAAACTGGGTAACTACAAAAATCTTACGGACCTGAGAGTTGATGCAGTTGGACACGGGCACATCGATCAGCCGGTATTTTCCGGCCAGGTTGATTGCCGGTTTGCAGCGCGCCAGTGTAAGAGGGGCCAACCGTGTTCCACGGCCGCCGCCCAGAATCACCGCCAGCGTATCTCTGGTATACATGGGTACCAGACCTCGTTCCGAATTAACCGCAGCTTATGATTTATTGTGTATATTTTAATTTATAGCTGGAATGCGGCCAGTCAAGTCTTGCCCGGCCTCAACGGCAGGTTGATTTCTTGCCCCGTCCTGCATATTATGGCTTCAGATATGCGTTCGCATAAAAGGAGATGATTTGAGTAGCAGGATATTTTACCGTGTTCCCATCTGGAATCTGATGATCCTTGGGGGTTGATGTACTTCGCGAGGTCTGTACCGGCATCTGCCGGTACAGGGCGAGCGCAGGCAAGCAGCACGGGTAGCGTTTTTTTTACCGTGTTTGCAATGTGGTTATTCCCATCTCATAGGCCTTGCGAGTTCGGCGCAGTAGCGGCAAAAAATTTCTTTTCATCATTTGGAAAAGAAAAAGCAATGGCTTTTCCTGGTTTGTAATTGGCGATTTTTCTTGAAGCGGTTGGTTTATGAAACAGCTTATAGGCAGAAGAGAGTTTCTATTTGAAGCAGCAGCGGCTATGGCCGCGGGTAAACTGTGCGCGGAAACTCCCAGCGGAAAAACACTGGCCGCGGCAGCTAAAGCAGGCCGCAATATAAAGCCTGCCTTGAGCGCGGCGATGGATTCACTGGGCGGTATCGGCGGATTCATTAAGGGAGGGGAGCGTGTGATGCTGCTGCCCAACCCGCAGGGAATGCGCACCGGGGCAAGCACCAGGGCCGACCTTGTGGCCGAAACAGTGAGGCTGTGTCTTTCCGCCGGTGCAGCCGAGGTGCGAGTCTGCTCAATCCACTCCGGCTCGCGATGGTCGGGTACCGGGATCGACAAGGCCGCCCTGCAGGCAGGAGCTTCGCTCTGGATGCCACATGGCCCGGACGCCTGGCGGGAGCTGAGTGTGCCAAACGCGGTGCGTCAGAAAAGAGTCCGCGTGGTCTCGCCCGCCCTGGACAGCGACCTGCTGATCAACATGCCGATAGCCAAGCATCACGGCAGCACCCGGTTCACCTGCACGCTTAAAAACCTGATGGGGATCAATGCGGGCAACTCCGGCTGGCACCAGGGACCGTCGTTCCTGGCAGACAGCATTGTCGATCTGGCCAGCAGGGTGCTGCCACAACTGCATATCGTTGACGTTACCGAAGTGCTGGCCGAGAACGGGCCGTTCGGGCCGGGACGTAATATCACACCCGGACGGATCGTGGCGGGTGTGGACCCGGTGGCGGTCGATACGGTTTGCGCACGGCTGGTGGGGATGGACCCAGCCGATATCCAGACTATTGTCAGGGCGGCGGCTCGCGGGCTGGGAACCATGAATCTGAGCCGGGCGGATCTCTCGGCGGAACTCACAACCTGGCAGGGAGTGGCTAAAGTTGATGATCAATAATAATGACAATCCCGGCTGGAAGGATTTTGTCCTGCTCTGCCTGCCGGAATCCGAGGGGCCTCTGGAGTTTGTGCGTCTTCACGGCGATGGCAGCGCGCGCAGTTTCTACCGGGTGCGTGGCGCAGCCAGAAGTTGTGTGTTGATTGTCAGCCCGGAGCCACCGAGGCACGAGGCGCGGGGCGTGGATGAAAATGAAACCTGGGTCTACGTGGCGGAGTTGCTGCGCAACTGCGGGGCCGATGCGCCGGAAGTATACGGGTTCAGCAGAGAATCCGGTCTGATTCTCTGCCAGGACGCGGGTGACCGCCTGCTTCAGGCCGAGGTGCTGGCCCGCGGGCCGGAGTCAGCCTGGACGGGCGAGGTCTATGGCAGTCTGCTGGAAACTCTGGCCACTGTCCAGGCAGGCTGCGGAGCTGTTTTTGAGCCGGAGCGGACGTTTAATCCGGTCTATGATGCGGATTTCAGCTACCAGGCGGAGTCGCTCTATTTCGCCCGTTTTTTCCTGGGAAAGCTCTGTGGGCTGGACCACGGGAGTCTTCACCCGGAGCTGCGCCTGCTGGCGGAAACGGCCGCCGAGAGCGTGGGTGAGCGGGTGATGATCCTGCGAGATTTGCAGAGCCGCAACGTGATGTTGCAGCAGCCGGGCGACAGGTTGTACCTGATTGATTTCCAGGGTGCGCGCATGGGGCCTGCCGCTTACGACGTGGCCAGCCTGCTCTACGATCCGTATGTTCCGCTGCCTCAATCGTTGCGCGATGAACTGGCGGGAATTTACCCGGAACTGCTCGCCCGGCAGGCCCCGGTGGCGGCCTCGGCGTTTGAGCGCGGTTTTCCGCTGGTAGCGGCTCATCGCATGATGCAGGCGCTGGGCGCGTATGCCAAGCTGGGCCTGGCGGACAGCAAGCGGGAGTTTCTGGCCTATGTTGCACCGGCCCTGGGCAGCCTTCGCTACCTGCTTACCTTAGGGGAGTTCGAGAGTTTTCCATTGTTGCGGAGCACTGTGGATGATATCTGTCTGCCGGAGGACGTTCCCGGTTGAGGCAACTGTTGGATGTTGCACAAGAGTGCGCTTTGAACTACCTTGGCGGTAGCTTTAACTATTCTGATGCAACTCCAAATAGCTGTTTATTTTGCTTTTCGCCCGTTGGCAGGTAATACCTAAAAGCACAACCCCCTGTTTCCCCCTTTATTAAGGGGGACTAAAATCGCATAACCCAGTCCTCTGTGCCAAAAAACCGAGGCCGGACAATTCCCCCTTTGCATAGGGGGTGTCCACGATGAAATCGGGACGGGGGTTGTTATGACTTAAGGTTTTGAAACAGTTTATCGAAAGGACCAGGCCGGGATGAACAGGTTTTTTACTGCTCCAGTGCTGCTATTCTGCATTTTTCTTTTCGCCTGCGGTCAAATGGTGGAAAAAGAAGATAAACAAACAACCGCACCCGCCGCGGCAATGCCGGAGGGTGCGCATCCCACCCTTGCCTGGATCGAGGCCTGCCGGGTGCCCGGAGCTGGCTGGGGCTGTTATCCCGGCGACAGCTCGTTTGTCTCGCGCACCGGCATGGCGGTCGATGCCCTGTATAAGCTGGGAGCGCTGCGCAAGCTTGAGGACACCAATGTGATAGTTTCCTGGCTGCAGGGCATGCAGCAGAGCGATGGCGGTTTTCTGGAACGGCGTGACTACTACAACGGCAAAAAACTGCCGTGGGGTTCGATGAGTGCGCTGGAGCCGACTTTCTGGGCCGTGCGGACGCTCAAGTATTTCGGGATGGGGCCGGCAAATACCACTGCGGTGGCCAAGTTCGTAAAAGCACGCCAGCGGCCAAGCGGCGCGTTCGATGCCTACGAGATCGGCTGGGGTGGTACGCGCGAAGCTGTTTACAGCACATACTGGGCGGTTGCCACGCTGAAAGAGATCGGTGAGCCGGTTCCGGACTCAGCCAAAGTGGTGGCCTGGCTCAAGCAGCAGCAGGACACCAATGAGCTTCGCGGAGGGTTCCGCCTGTCGGTGGATAATTATAACTACGCCTCCGTACCCGGCACCTACTATGCTGTTCAGACTCTGGCCCTGCTGGGAGCCAGACCGGAAAGACCCCGGGATGTTAAAGCATTCCTGCTTTCCACTTTCGGTCAGGAAGCCGATGGTGGATTCGAGATAGGCCACGGAGATAACTGGAATAATTTCGACCACTATTCGCTGACCGAATGTACTTCGATGGCCGTGGCAAGTCTCAGGATGCTGGGCATGCCGCTCGCCGACAGCGACACTTCGCGCGCAGCGAGGCCCAAAACGGACTGCGTGGCCTGGTTGTCCTCGGTGCAGAACCCGGATGGCGGGTTCGCCAGGGTGGGCGTAACGGACCAGACCCCGGTACCCAGCCCCAGCGAGATGCGTTTCACCTGGCAGGCGATAAGTGCGCTGAAGATGCTGGGAGCCGATATCCCCCGTCCGGCGCGGGCAGTGGAGCCATTATTAGAGGTGCAGGTTCACACACCTCGCCACCGTCACCCCACGGTCCACAACGATGATCCGGTGGAAGTCCGGGCCTACCGCCGGATAGCCCAACCGATCTACGAGCACTTGCTGGCAAAAACCGGCAGCCGGGTGGCGGCCCTGCATGGCTTGAGCAAGTGGGCCAGGGCTGTGGTGGGGCCGGAGAACGCCAGCTACATGACAGGCGGCAGAGGCCTGCTGATGGGCGGTTGGGGGCAGTGCGGCCAGATGAGCCAGCTCCTCCAGCAACTCGCCTGCAGTGTGGACCATGCCGCGCGCTACAGTTTTGTGATCGGCGATGTAAACTGTGAGATACTGGTGCAGGAGGACTGGTGGGAGCAGCCTCACTGGTGCCTCTTTATCCCGTTCACCAACGAGTATCTGGACCCCGGTATCACCACTGGGGCCGGTACAAACGATGGTTGGAGTGTGCTGGACCTGATCGTGGATCACAACACTCGCCGCCGGAACCTGAACTACCCGAGCCGCACCGAGTTGGGCGACTATCTGTTTAACAGCGTACGGATAGAAACTATTGATTTTGTGCGCGGCAAATGGGGCCGCGAGGTGAAGATGGACAGCACGACCACATACGACAGCCCGCAGGCACGTGAGTTGTATCCGCAGAGAAGCTGGTAGCGGAGAGCTTATCGCAACCGTGCTTGACATGACACCCCGGTGGCGATAGAATGAGTCTCCTCTGCCGCGGCGCTCACCAGTGCGCTGAGCGGGATAAACCGGGAAGGGAGGAGGGACCGATGATAAAAGATATATTTGAAGATTTCAGGGCGATCAAGGCCAACGATCCGGCGGCCAAGAACTGGGTGGAAACCCTGCTTTGCCACACGGCCTGGCACGCGATAGTGCTGTATCGGATCGCTCACTGGCTGCATACAAAATTGCATATCCCTGTCATGCCGCGCTTTATCGGCGTGATTGGCAGAGTCTGGGCGGGCGTGGAGATCCATCCTGGCGCCAGGATCGGCCGCCGGTTCTTTATCGACCACGGTACGGGAGTGGTTATTGGTGAGACCGCCGAGATCGGTGACGACTGCGTGATGTTCCACGGGGTCACCCTGGGCGGTACGGGCCATCACAGTAAAAAACGTCACCCCACGGTGGGCAATAACGTGCTGATAGGCACGGCCGCCACCCTGCTGGGTCCTATCGATGTGGGCGACAACGTGCGGATCGGAGCGGAAACAGTGATCGCCAACCGCGATGTGCCCGCCGGAACGACAGTGGTGGGTGCGCCGGGTGTGATAGTTAAACGCGATGGCCGCAAGGTGGAAGAAAAGCTTCCTCTGGCCCACTACCTTCGCAAATCACCGCCGAGTCAGGGGTTTCAGGGAGAGGGTATCTAAATAGAACTACACTGGTATATAATATTACACTAGTGTCCCAACGTCTGACGAAGAAATTGCCGTAACTGTATTAAAATTAAAGTGATAGAACAATGAATGACATGCATCGACTTGAAATTGGTTTTACATTATGGCCTGTCATATTCAGCAAGCACTTTGTAAGAGAAATGTCATTCCCGCGAAAGCGGGAATCCAAATTATACTAAGCGGTAGTTTGTGACACCATGATAAAGAGTCACATATTTTTACTTGCAAGAAGATCAACAAAACATGTTCTCATAACTTCCCTGGATTCCCGTTTGCACGGGAATGACGTGCTTTTCTTAGACAATTCCACAGGTTTTGCGCTTGTCACTCCTTGAAAAAAGGCACATTTTACAAGGGTTTGCGGAACCTGATTCCCAAACTGAAATAATACACTCTACTATCCAATTATCACTACTATAATTACGTTGGGACACTACTGATAATATTAAATAAATGAGAGGCGATAATGGCCAGGTGGACCACTTGCCTGTTGATTTCGCTGCTGGCTGCGGGAATGGTAGCGGAATGCCGCGCCGGCTCGGGGGAACTCCATGGCGGCACGGCCCGGGCGGATATCACCCCGCCGGTTGGCTGCTGGCTGGCTGGCTGGGCCAGCAGGGACAGGCCCAGCGAGGGCGTGCACGATAACCTGTTCGCCAAGTCAATTGTGCTGAGCAGCGGACAGGATACTCTGGCCATTGTAGCCTGTGACTTGATTCACATCACAAAGGAAATTGCATCCGAGGCCCGGGAGATTGTGGAGCGAGAGACCGGCCTGGCGGGCGGCAAGGTGCTGATCTCCGCCACGCACACGCATTTCAGCCCGATGGTGGGTAACAGGGCCAGGGATGGAGAGAAAGCCGACGAGGCGTACCTGAGCGTACTGGCCCGCAAGATAGCCTCCACGGTTATCATGGCGCTGGCCGATATGCAGCCGGTTAAAATCGGAACCTCGCGCACCGATGTGCCGGAGTTGCTGTTTAACCGCAGGACAAGGCGGCCCGATGGGAAAGTGACCATGACGTTTGCTCTGCCTCCTGCCGAGGATAACCTTACGTTCGGTCCCACGGACCCCTCGCTGGGTGTGCTGCGCATGGAGGACACCGAAGGCCGCCTGCTGGCGTCGATGATCAACTACGCCTGCCACCCTGTTAGCGGCGGGGGCCATGGCACGGGTTGGGAAAGCTGGTTCTACGACATCTCGGCTGAGTTCCCAGGAGTGGCCACGGCCCTGGTGGAGAACACGGAAAGCGGCAACTGCCTCTTTACCCTGGGCGCGGCTGGCAACCTGGTACCGATCCAGCGCGGAGTAAGCCCGCGGTTCAAGATCGGCAAGGCGCTGGGCGGGGAGACTATCAGGCTGCTGCAATTTATGGAAACCAGCGCGGATATAAAGCTGGCGACACTCAGCCGTCAGGTTGAATTGCCGCTTAAAGATGTCCTGGAAAAAGATTCCTATGTGAAGTTGCCCAAGAGCGGTAAGCTGGAAGTCGAAGTACAGGTGGTCCGGATTGGCGGGCTTTATCTGGTGGCCCTGCCGGGCGAGGTGCTGGTGGAAGTGGGCAGCTCTATCAAAGAAGGCTCCAGCGGGGAGCAGACACTGATTGTCAGTCTGGCCAACGGCTCGATAGGCTATATCTGCCATCGCGAGGCCTACCCCGAGGGCGGCTATGAGCCGGGCCGGGCCTCGCTACTGGCCCCCGGCGCGGCGGAACTGCTGGCGGCCCAGTCGCTGGAGATGATCAGCGAGTTGAAGCGGGCCCAGTAGGGCGGTAAATAGCTATTAGTTCCCCGCCCGGAACGGTGTCAGCCGTCCGCCATTGGCGATCATTCTCTCCAGCCTGAGTATATTCAGCATCATGTAGCGCGGCTGATGGAAATTCCCCTTGCGCATCGTGTGGTAGCTGGCCCTGTCAACCAAATCTCCCTGCCTGCCGGCTGCCTGCGCCCAGACTCCTATCCCGTTGTCCGCCACCGTTCTCATGGTCGATTCCGCCGTGCTCCCAGAACGGCAAATATGAGTCGAATAGCCTGGCGCGGTAGTTATCGGCAAGGGCAGTTAGAGCTGTTTGAGAAAAATCCCCCCTGGCCCCCCTTTGATAAAGGGATGGGAGCCTGATTGCATTTCAAAGTCCCCCTTTTGAAAAAGAGAACTTAGGGGGATTTGATTCAGATACCACGCAACTTGCCACGGAGGATTTTTATCCAAATAAAGATATCCAGCAAAAATAGCCCGGCAGGGTTCTCCCTGCCGGGCTATCTCGTTTCTCATCCGCAAAAAAATATCAGAGCAGCTTCTTGATCCGGTCCTCGAAATATTTCTTGTCGCGGTAGCCCACAATTTTTTCGGTAATATTGCCGTTACGGTCGATAATGAAAGTTGTGGGGATACCGCCGTAAGCCTCATAGGCGTCCACTATTTCCATGTTGGACATCGCAATAGGGTATTTCACCGCGTTCTTATCCACAAATTTCTGCACAACTGTCGGGCCGCCACGGTCCACCGAAACGCCCAGTATCTCCACACCCTTGCCGTTGTACTGTTCGTAGAGTTCCACGAAATGGGGAATCTCCTTAACACAGGGCGGGCACCAGGTGGCCCAGAAATCGATAATCAGCACCTTGCCGCTGTAGCTCTCAAGCGAGATAGGCTCTCCGGACAGGGTGGTCAGCGAGAAATCCGACGCCTGATTTGAACTGCCGGCCTGGTTCTGAGACTGAGCGCTGGCATCTCTGGGGCTGGGCGATCCACCACTACAGGCCAGCAGAATGCTCAAGGCCAGTATCGCAGTTATTTTAAGGGCAAAACTTATTTTAAACATTACAGTCTCCTTCCAGATATTTTTAATACCCGGGCAGGTTCAGCACTAGCCTACATTTACCAGGCCGGGGAATAGTTGCAGCAGAAATCCACTCAATATGGAAAACATGTCAAAAAAGATCAATACTCCAACGATTATCAGGAACGCACCTGCAATTTTCTCGAAAATACTCAGATGGCGGCGCATTTTCTTGTACACGCCGAAAAATTTGTTGATCGCCAGGCCGGTGAGGATAAACGGCAGACCCAGTCCAACCGAGTAAACCGCCAGCATGAACATCCCGCTGCCCACACTGCCCTGCTGGGCGGCAAGGGCCAGGATCGCGGCCAGGATCGGGCCGATACACGGTGTCCAGCCGAACGCGAACGCCGCGCCGATCAGGAAAATACCCAGTACGCCCAGCGGGTTCTCGCGCACGTGGATGCGTTTCTCATAATTCAGGAAACCGATCCTGAAAATGCCGGTCATGTGCAAGCCCAGCACGATAATAAGTCCGCCCGCCACCCGGTTGAACCAGATGCGGTAGATGAACAGCAGCTTGCCGATAACACCGGCGCCGGCTCCCAGCATGATAAACACGGCGCTGAATCCCAGCACGAAAACCACAGTGCTCATAAATACTTTTGCCGTCTGGTTTTCGGCCTGTTCGCTGCTCTCCTGCAGGGAATCTATCGATACCCCGGAGACGAACGAAATATAGGCCGGTATCAGCGGCAGCACGCAGGGGCTGATAAAACTGAATACCCCGGCACCGAACGCGGTCAGTAGTGAAACACTCTCCATCACACTCTCCCTTTACTTCTGCCTTCGGCTCTCAACTGCCGCCGGAAAGGAACACGCGTCCGGCCAGGCGTTTGGATGTCGCGGCCAGATCATCGAACAACGAATACAGGGTAGGAGTAATAATCAGGGTCAGGAATGTCGAAGTCGTCATTCCGCCCAGAATCGCCAGACCCACCGGACCCCAGTTTGCCGCGCGGCCCTCCGAGGGCCCGAACAGCCAGGGGGCCAGCAGCGGCGCCACCATCGGCAGCAGCGACAGGATTGTAGTGGCCGCGGTCATCATGATCGGCCGCATCCTCTTTTGCACTGCCTCCAGAATCGCCTCGCGGCGCGCCATGCCCCTGCTTCTTAGTAAGTTGATACAATCCACCAGAATTATTCCATTATTCACCACCAGGCCGCAGACGATAATTACGCCGATATAGGCCACGGTGCCCAGATTAGTGCCGGTGGCGACAAAAATAAGCGCCACGCCGATAATGGCGAACGGTACGGAGAGCAGGATTGTAAACGGGTGAATGAACGACTCGAACAGTGCGGCCAGCAGGATATA
>SDBV01009613.1_pt1 | contig 12823 bp, 32 predicted proteins | sample 2277081 | NCBI WGS metagenome assembly SDBV01 (sample SAMN10402039, study PRJNA504765) | marine sediment metagenome | isolation source: marine sediment core GS10_PC15, 223 cmbsf | place: Arctic Ocean: Southern Knipovich Ridge | collected 2010
TTGATAAATAACTCTAATAAGTAATTTTTTATTTTCTATTTTTTGTTTCATAATCTATCTCCACTGGCTCATTAACCATAGCATAATATTCATCCAATAAGGAAGCATTAATATAAGTTGTATGTTCATCTTGATAAACACCATAAGCTTCATGAATATGACCACAAATATGATACTTGGGTTTTATTTCTTTTAATTTATCTCTTAATGCAGGACAACCAACTGATATAAAACCATCTTTTACTTGATCATTAATTCCAAATGCAGGACAATGAGTAATGACAATATCAGTATCAGAGGGGATTGTACTCCAAATTTCTCTTAGTTCATCTACATTACCCATAAAAGCCCAATTATAAAAAATAGGACTAAAAGGAGAACCCCAAATTTTTATTCCTTCAATTTCAACAGAAGAATTACATAAATAAATTATATCTTCTGAAATATTAGGTTTAAGATTTGCTCTATATAATTTTTCAAGAAAAAAATCATGATTGCCACCTATAAAGATTTTATGTTTAAAAGGTTGTTTAGCAAACCATTCATTAATATAATCTAAATCCATAGGACTATTCATATCAAAATCACCTGCATGGATTAAAATATCACCTTCTGGTAATTTAACTTCATGTTCTGCTCTGTGAGTATCTGAAATGATAACTATTTTTTGCATAATCCAAACCTTTCAATATAAAGATCTATACCTTCATTAAGAAATCTTGAAAGTAATTTATTAGTACATCGTTTTCTTTTATAATGTTTTTTAACAAAAGCTCTTAATTCTACACTTGTATCAATTTCTACAATTGCTGATCCATCTGGATTATCAATAACATTATGAATTTTAAATTCCATATTAAACTCCCTTACTAGATATAACTTCCCATTCATCAGGATGTTGACTACACCATTTATCAATAGTATGTGTTGTTACATAACGATAATGTTCTTCACCAAAAGTTTCACCAAAAGCTTCATAATACCATCTAGCTACTCTACCTGCTGATACTTCTCTAGTAGGCATTGAAATAAAACGTGCAAATAATTTAATTCCTGTAAGCCATGTAGCAAATCTACCTAATGCATGAACTATACCCCATCCTTGTCCTAAATCATTTTGAGCAATACTTAAAAGAGAATTAATCTGATTTTTCGTTAAATTTTTTCTACGATATACAATATGTTTTCTATCAAATATTACTTTTTTAGTATCTGATAATTGTACATATTTTTGTTGTTCAAATACCTTTGTTATATCATTCGAAACAATACCTGGATGATAAAATCTAACTGTTTCTTGTGTTCCTCTAATTTTTCTCCATAAATGATGAATCCATGTAGGAGCTGTCATAAAAAATTTAACAATCTTAACACCTGTTTTTTCAGGTCTATCATTCATAAAAATATCACCTGGTTGAATATTAATATTCATTATTTACTCTCCTCCATAATTGATATAGTTCCATCTCTATGATATCGCAAAACTCTCCAACCCATTCCTGCTTCTTCTGCTTGTTTTTTAAGATTTTCTTTTGTATGCCAATCCCAAACATCTGTTTCACCTTCTATTGCACCCTCCCAAAAACGTCTATCTGCAATTTGACCACCAATGTTATGTTGATGCCTGATAATTAATATTTTCTTTTTAATTTTATTTCTCATTTAAAATAATTTTAATAAAACATTTGATATAGTTAATAAAAATCCTCTACCTAATTCTTCTTTAGTTGCATTACCATTATATTTAGACCATAAACCCATTGTAAGACCTAATACAACACTTTGAATAAGAAAGGGTATTAAACCTAAACTTCCCCAAATAACTAAAGGTAATAATGAAAATCCACACATAAATCCATGCATATAATGATTGTCATAACCAAACATCCAATCCCAATAGCTACTTAATGATGCCCATAATAATCCAAAGCATATAAACCATGCCCATACAGGAGCATAAATACCTAATAAATAAACACCTATAAGTTTTACAATATTAGACATTGCATCACGTTTTTTCTGTATATTTTTAAACCATCTAGGAATATATGGAAACTCTTTATCTTGATCTTCTTTACTACTGCCACCAAGTCTATAAAGAATAGCCGATATAATACTTAATACAAATTGATAAATAATATTCATTTTATTCTCCTTTAATCTTCTTCTATTTGAAAACTTATATTACATTTCATAGAATTCCAATAAATAATATCTTCTGATGAATTGCCTATCATTGGTATTAAATCGCCTGTAATATCATAATTAATACTTTTAACTTCTTTTTGTGTTCTTAGCCACTCAATTGCTGATAAAAAATCTATTAATTTCTGTTTAGGAGTATCAGTATAATGTATCAATTCTACCTCTATTAAAGTAGATGGTATTTCATGATAATCATTAGTGAAATTGCAACTAATTAATTCTAATTTACAATTTTTATTTTTCCAAATTATTTTCGATTCTTCTGCTTTAATAATATTTTTAATAGTTTTATTAAAATTCATTTTATATCTCCAATTTTTTACAAGTTCGTCTAAGTATAACTAATTTAGCTTTAGAAAAAGGTTGAAGTCTATCTCTTTTTTTAAGGGCATCTTTTTTATATTTAAAAACATGACTTCGAGATAATATAGAAGTAAAATCATATTTATATCTTTTATCTGCCTTTGCAACAACATACCAACTATTTGTTTTAGCCATTATTTACCTTCATTATAATTTCTCTTAATTTATTATGAAAAGGAGAATATTCATTCCATGCATGGGCAGTATCTATATGTGAAAAACCTTCTAATTCACTTTTTAATTCTAAAGCTAGTCCATTAGATTTTAAAGTTCTTTCGATACAATTATCACAAGGATAGGATTTTTCACAACATATTCCACAACGACAAGTACTCATGCCTATTCTATCATATAAACTTTTCACTTTATATAATTCTCCTTTTTGAATTTTTGACGAGCTTTAAATGCTTCTGTTGAAGTATTAAAGTAACCTAAATGAATATGTTTTTCATTATAATAAATTCTACTTCTCCATCTTTGAGTTCGTTTAAAATAATCAACACCAGGATGTTTAGTTTGATTTCTTCGACTATTTTCAAGATTTTGACGATTAGTAATTCTTCTCAAATTACTTTTTCTATTATTTAATCCATTATTATCACGATGATCAATAACCAATGGTTTCTTTGTAGGTAAAATAACCTGATGTAAAAGTAAACTACTAGAACCAACTTTAACATAAAATGTATTTTTATCTTTCATAGAGTGCCACTTATATTTCTTAACTTTATCTAAATCTTGAATATCAAACCAAGTAGACATTCTATAATTACCTTTTCTATCATATAAATACATTTCACATTCATTTCCATAAATAAAAATCTCATTAGGATCAAATCTTGTTCGTTTAGTTTTATTTATTTTCATAATTATTCTCAATAATAAAGAGGTTCTTCATATGTGCTTTTATAGCCAAAGGCACGTTTATATTTCTCAATAGTCTTTGGCTTACCAAGTGCTTTTGCTGTATTATCACTAAGCTTTACGAGAGGTCTACCTTTTGCTTCAACTGCCTTAACAACGATACTTAAAGGTTCAGCACCTACATCATTTGTAAGATTTGTACCCCAACCATAAGCAGTATTAATCTTACCTTTAAAAGCTTTTTCTATTTTATAAATTTTATCAATATTTAAACCATCACTAAAGATAATTAATTTTGTTTTTGGATCTATTCCTTTATCTTTATAAAATTTTATTGCCTTTTTACCAAATTCTATTGGATCTCCTGAATCTTGTCTAAGTCCTTTCCATTGTTCTGCCTTTTCTTTTGTAAAATCTTTAAAAAAGAAATCGGATCCAAATGTATCTGTTAAAGCAATAGATAATTCTTCTCCGTACATAGAATACCATTGACTAAGCATTTTATTTTGACAGTGTTCAAGGCTATATAAATTTTCATCATGTAAACCAGCACATACCATAGGAACTTCGTGTGCCATAGTGCCTATTGGTTTTAAATTAAAATACTTCGCTAAGTATACATTTGATGTACCAATTAACGATTTTCGTGTGCTTTCTTGAATCATTTTAAGAACGTGGGCTTGTACATGACTAGAAAATCTTCGTCTTGTACCAAACTCTACAAATGAAAAAGGATTAGTAATAATTTTATCTATTTTAGGTACTAATTTCTCTTCTAATAAATCGCATATTGTTATTCTAGTGTCTGGTGATTTCCAATCTTTATAATATAATTCATTTACAATACTTAATATTATAGTTTCCCAAAAAATGGCACTCTTCCACTTTCCCTCTGTTTCAATAATTAATTCTTTATCTTTTTCAGATACATAAACTGGTGGTAAATTTAAATTAGATAAAAAATTTAAATAGTCTTTTGAAAATATTTTTTGATTATTTAAATAATTTAATTCATCCATTGTAAATTTAAGATTCCGTACTTTATCCAATTCCTCTATTAATTCGGGAATATTAATATGTTCTGCTAATTTGATTTTAGATCTATTAAAAAAGGCATATTTTACTTTAACATTAGGATAGTATTTATAAGCAAACTGTCCCATTGTAAATTTATAAAAATCAATATCTAATAAAGATGAAATAATCATGGTTTATGCCTCCATTTATATCCACCAGCAGTTTTGTTTATTCCTTGAACGCATCGTACAATAGTGCTTTGATGAATCGATAATTTATTACTAGCTTCTTTAATACTTTCAAATTCTTTAATAAAATTACCACTCAAATCATACTGTAAAACAATTTTATACCTATCCTTAACTCTATTAACATCCATCTCAATAAATCTACAATTGGATAATTCGTAATTTCCGTTATTATCCTCTCTATCTATAGATGGTTGCTCTAAATTATAAGCCTTGTCTCTAAACCATAAAATTTTTAATTCTTCTTCCGTGATATTACATTTTATACCCCTTAATCCATAGTCTTTATAATATTTATTATTTGGATTTTCACACCTTTGTTTAATACATTGCAATGTTTTTAACCAAGGGTATTTTTCTTTATATTCTTTTTTATATATTTTACAACATTCTTTACAGTAATATCTTAAACCATCTTTATTTTTACAATTTTTATAAAATTCGCTTAATGGTTTTTCTGGTTGCAAACATTTAGGATTTGAACAAATTTTACTTTTCATTTTTAGACTCTTTAACAAATTGAAATATTTCCTCTGTCTTTCGAATTTGGACTCCTAATGCTTCCCACTCCATAATAGGATTAGCTTTAATAGCTTTAATACTATCCAATACAACCATTACCTGACACCCCTTTTTAATTAGTCCATCAACTGCATATTTTACACAATAATCACCTGCTACACCATATACTACTACTATATCAGGATTTATTAACTTTACATATTTATCTGTATTAGAATTGCCAGTAAATACATCAAATTTAGTTTTATTTATAACTATATTTCTTAAATCTAAATTGATAAGTACTGGATTCTCTTCATCTAGTTCATTATAATAATAACCTGGATCAGTTTCTTCTATAAAGTTTGCTCCATCTGATTTTCTAATACAATGATTAGGAAATGTATTAACAAAATCAGGCTTATCAGATAATTCTTCATCATCCATCCAATGATAATCTCTTGTATTTACAACCATTATATTATTATCTTTTGCAAATTTTGTTAATTTTTTTAAATTAGGCTTTATAGATTCTGCTCCTTCAACATATAAAGCACCATCAGGGTTAATAAAATCTTTCTGACAATCAACTGCCCAAAATATAATCTTTTTATTTTTCATTTTAATATCCTTTTAATGTTTATCTATTAATGTTTCTATTTTACCAATTAAATCATCACCATTATCTCTAATTTCTTCTAAAAGATCTACAACCTCTTGTTCCCATTCTGTATAACTAGGACTATAAGCATTTACTGTTATAGTACTTGCTAAGATAAGACCAAATATCATTCCTAATAATATATTTTTCATTTTATCTCCTTATACTTCCATTTGAAACCACCTGAAGTTTTTGTTTTTCCATTAACAACATTATAAATATTTTGATGTTTGATTTTTAATTCTTTTGAAACGGTAAATATATTATACCATTGTTTTATAATTTCACCATTTTTATTTATTTGTAATACTATTCTACACTTATCCTTTTTACTATTTAATGATCTTTCAATAAATCTACAATTAGATAATTCATAATTTCCATCATTATCTTCTCTATCGACTGTTGGATAATTCATATTATATGCCTTATCTCTAAACCACATAAATTTTAAATCAGATAAATTCAATAAACATTTGATTCCTCTTTCGCCATAATTCTTATATCTTTTATTTTTTGGACTATTACATCGATTTCTAATATCTTGTAATCTATGTCGCCAAGGTTCAGATTTATTTAAATGACGACGTTTTTGTTTTATTTTTTCTTTTGTATTTATAAGCATAATGCCTGTTTCTTTTCTAATATTTCTTCTAAACTTAACGGATTATATCCGATTATTTCTGGACATATATTCATATATTTTTTATCATCTATTACATTAGCATGACAGTGACCATGTATATTTAAAGTAAATCGACCTTCTAATTGACAAGGATGAATAGGAATATGAGAAAATATAATTCCATGTTTAGGCATTATTTTATATGCTCTAATATCTTTAAAATAAGGAGTATAATCATTTAATTTAAAAATATCATGATTACCCCGAATTAAAATTCTCTTTTTAGTAATAATTCGATCTAAAGTACATAAACACCTACGATACATAGCACAATCACCAAGAATATATAATTTATCACAAGGTCTAACAATTGCATTAATATTCTTGATAATTAAATCATCATGTTCTTCAATAGTTTTAAAATCCCTTGTTAATTTACCATCATTATCAAGAAATTTAAGAATATTAAAGTGACCGAAGTGAGGGTCAGTCAAAAAAAATTGTTTATGCATTTTTTCTCTCCAATTCGTTTTCTATATCTTTTAATCTTCTATTATATTCTTTTATATCAATATTATCATTATCTAAATCTTTTTGTAATATTTCAAGTTCATCTTCATATGCACTCATTTATTATCTCCATTAAAAATTTCATTAATACATTCATCTACATAACTATAAGGATCGCAAACTACAACACCATATTTAACACATATTTCATTTATACATGTATATAGTTCTATATTAGGTTTCACAATTGATTTTAATTCTTTTTTACACAAATTACAAATCATTTTTATCTCTTTCTCTTTGATCTATTGCTTCTAATATATCAATATAAGCGTTACATAACGCAGAGGATAATCTTTTAATTATATTTTGTCTTAATCTTATATTATATCCTTTATGTAAATTTAAAGCTTGTTTTTTAAATCTTAAACATTTATCCCATTGGGTAATATTATATCTTGCTTTTCTTTCAGTATAATATTGAGTATTAAACTCTATTAAACCATATTTCGGATTAACCTCTTGAATCCATTTTTGTGTAAAGGGTATTAAATCCGATGGTACACAGAGGTAAAATTTATTTGCTCCCCTAAAAAAATCAACCTTATGTTTCTTTTTTTTCTTCTCTTTATATAAATCAGATTTATTTGTTTTAATCTCTATTTCATATATTGCTTTTTTAGTATCTATTAAAATATCAGCTTTTTCTCTACAACCACTATACACTTCGTCACTACATAGATAACCACGTTTAAATCTATAATAATAGAGAAGTGCTGTTTTTAAATGTAAAGAAGAAATATTAGACATTAAATTCCATTTTTTCTCGTTTGATAACTTCTTCATTTAAATAAGTTGAAAGTTCACCCTTTAAAACATTAAAATTTTTCACTACTGATATTGCGTGTTTTGATATATTAATCGGTTTAAAAATTCTAAATTCCTTTTTTAATGAATTACTTTGAAATTTGTATTTTTTATTAAAATTATATAAAGAATTTATAAAAAGAAATGCACCACCAGAACCACGTTCTTCTATATAAAAATTTTTTTCAAGTTCAATATATTCAAAAATATAAAGCCATTGCCCTAAAGATCCCACAAAAGCATCTTCACTTAAACATATCATATTTTCTGAATAATTCTTAGGATCTAAAATATCAGTTTTAAAATCACATACATGAAATAATAATCTTTTCATTTTATATATCCTTCTTTTTTAAGATATAACCAAAGAGTAGATAAAACATTGCTTAATTTTTTCCCTTCCCTAAGAATTATCCATTGAAAATCTGCTTGGTCATATGGTTTTATATTACTATATCCTACTTTATATTCATCATTCATTTTAATAATATCTAAATAATAACAATCATTAATTTTCTCAGGTAATTCTTTTAATATTTCATCAGAAGTAGGTGCAGAATAATATATTCCACCATCAGGTATTTCTTTATCCTTGCCATTAAAATATGATATAATAAAATTATCAAATATTTCACAATATCCCCTTACAAATATTCCATCATCAAATCCTTGATGAAAATTAGTGAAATAATTCATACAATTGTTTTGTGGAAATCTATTTTCTTTTAATTCTTTAGCTATTTCCAAGTCTACGCAATATTCTTTCATAATTCTATACCCTTTAAGGATGATTAATTAACATTATCTTATATAATAGAACATTTTATACCTTTTCAGATATATTTTAATTATTCTTTATTTGACGCTTAAATTCTCGCATTACTGCCCATATAGCAAGTCCTACCATTAAAAGTGAACCAAAAATTATACCAATTAATAATTTCATTTTATTCCTCCTTCATTTTATTTCCAATCAACAATAGTTACTAAATGAGATAAAGTATCATTAATAATAGGTTCAACATCTTTCCAATTTAAATTTCCATTAGAACAGCCAGGTTTAGGTATATAAATCTTTGGTAAATCAGCACCAAAAATCTAAATTATCTTCTACACAACCTTCATACCAGAATTTTAGTTGATAAGCTGATCTTTTAATTAATTCTAAATCTGAATCATCCATCCAAACATGCTTTGTAGGAAAAGTAATTAATCCTTCTTCATACCAATGAAATACTATATTACCTTTTTCTTTAATTGCTGAACCTAATTTTTTAGGAAAACCTGGAAATTTATCTCTTGCTTGTTGTGCAATACCTCTACCCATTACACATTCGCCATTTTTCTTTACAAAACCATTGGTTGTGATAACAATAAAAGAAGTAGCATCTGTTTTATGATATTTCCAAATATTATCTTTTATAACTTTCATATTCTTTCTCCTTTAACATGGATAAAAAATTGGCGAACATGGTGGTGGAATTGTTAATTCTAATTGAGGAATAATTATTCCCATTATTAAAAAAGTCAAAATAGTAGCTATTAATACCACTATTCCATTATATAAAATTTTATTTTTCATTATCTATTTCCTCAATTTCCTCTTCTTCACTTATCCAACTATATTTCCATTCTAATATATGATATAAAATACTTACAAGTATTAAACTATTAAAAACATGAATCCAATGAATTTTTAAATATGATCCGATAATATTTGCAAGAACAGTATATATAACAATTGTAAATACGGATAATCCTTTTCCTATATTCATTTATTATTCCTTTAATAGTGTATTTGTAATCCTAAAACTTTTTCTTTATTAAATAATGTATAACATCCCATACAATGAGATTTAACAAATTCCAATCCATCATGTATTTCATCATCTTTACTAATTAAAATATCATCCTTACAATTATCATCTGCTTCAGGATTTCTAATAACTTCAAATGCAACGTCATAATCATTTGGTATATTTTCTAAAAGTTGTTTTAATTCTTCAACAGTCATTTATTCTCCATTTTTTGTAATTCTTGATACATATATCGAAATATATAATCACGTTCATACCAAGTATCAAATTCTTGATAAAATTTAATTCTATTATACATATAATCAGCAATATCTTTAGATTTCTGTTTCTTTATTCTTTTTCGATTCAAATCTTGTAATACTTCATAACTAGACATTGTAGTATTAGAATTACCATATATTTTATGATTAATAAATGTAGATAAAATAATTGCTATTAAGGCTGACATATAAAAAATTTTATTTGACATATTATTTCCCTTTAGTAAATAACCTATGCAAAGCCCAAACACTACCTATAATTATTCCAAGAAGTGATAAAACTACTGATCCTAAAGGAGTAATATATAAGGTATAAAATAAGTGTAAGCATAAAAGAACTAACCCTGCTACAATTATTCCAGCTAAAAGATCTAAAAATATATTCAATATTTTCTTAATCATGATTTATCTCCTTTATTATATTATACCACATTATTCTTTATATGTCAAGAGTATTTGTATAATAATTGCTATCAATTAAATTTCTATTTTTATCATAATATCTAATTCTTCCCAAACCTTTTATATGAAATTCGGGCATTAATGAAAAAGAACACAAAGCTTCATTACCTTTACAATCTACAAAATCATAATACCAAATTGTTTTATTTTTTAAAAAATAAATTACAGCATTTCTATATGACTTTATATTATCTAAAGTAATATTGTCTAAATATTGTAACATATTAAAAATCTCCATCCGCAACTTGTAAACAGGTCAAACCCATGCTTCTCCACATATTTACTACTTGATTTCTATCATCCAAAATAAATTCTACATAATATTTATCCTTTATTTCTGCGTCAAATATTTCTCTTTTAACAATACAATCTTTTCTACTATCTCCTGTTTTTCTCATATATAAATCAAAATTTATATCTATACCTGCTGTTTCTTTAAGCCATTTAATTGTTTTTTCTTTACAAGAATCTTCTCTACCAGAAAGAAAAATAATATTTGTTTTAATACCACCAACATTCCATTCATACATAATTGAACTTAAAATTTTTCGAACAGGTCTATTAACTAAATCAGTATCACATTTATCATATTCAAAAGGACTTCTACCATTATGAATACAGAGTGTACCGTCAAGATCTATTATCACAGCATGTGGTAAATCTGGATTTTGTTTCATTGGTTCTATTTCTTCAATTTTAGGTTTTAAATATTTATTATACATATCCCATATTATTTTTGCACCAACTAAATTAGGTCTTTTGAGATCTCTTATAATACATTCTTCTGGTGAAACATCAAAAAATTTAATTTCAACTTGTACTTTATTTTCCATAGTAGGATCATTACCATATAATCCTTCATTGTAATCACTAACAATTTCTCTAATTTGTTCTTCGTGTTTTGGAAAAAAATTAGTATCGTCTACAATAACACTTTTACCTTCTGCTAAACTATTCAAAATAATATTATCTCTTAATCTCAATATAAAACTTTCATTACCCTTAGAATATTTTCCAGAGTCAAGCATAGAACGTAAATCATCTTTATTAACTCTTTTAATATTACAATTTGATTTAGCTACTTGTTCTTTAGCCCATTTCGATTTACCTGATGCTGGTAATCCTTTGCAAATGATAACTTTTCGCATATCTTTCTCCTATATTAATTTATATTTCCAAATAAAACCGCCACATGATTTATATTTTCCTTTACAACATTTAATGATATTAGTCTGAAAAATTTTTAAAACTCTTTCTGCTTCGATAATACTGTTCCATTCTCTAATAAAATTTCCTTTTAAATCAAATTGTAATATTGGTTTAATATGACTTTCTTTATTTCCTTTACTAACATTATTTTTTAATTCTATAAATTGACAGTTTTCTAAAGTATAATTTTTATTGCTATTTTTTCTATCTATAGATGGTTTCTTCATATTCTTGGCATTATCTCTTATATATAAAAATTCAATATCTTTTTCTATTAAATGGTTTTCTATACCTTTTTCTCCATACCATTTATAACCAACATGTTTTGAATTATCACAGCGTTGATTAATATCATTTAATACTCTTTTCCAAGGATATTTTTTATGTGATTCAACTCGATTTAATTTTACACATTCTTTACAATCAGGTCTTAAATATTTTCCACTTTTATAAAATTGATTTAATTCTTTTTCTAATCCACATTTTGTACAAATTTTAGTTCTCATATTTACTGATCCTTCTTATTTTGAATCTTCTGTTTCCGTATAACTTCTAGTTTCTTTTGACGTTTTTTAATAGATGGTTTTATAAAATATTTACGATCTCTTAACTCTAATAAAAGTCCATCATTTTGAACCATTTTTTTAAAAATCTTCATAGCTTTTTCAAAAGAACCTTGTGAATCATCATTTATTTTTACTTCTATCATTATTCTTTCTCCTTTAATTCTAACATTTGTCGTAAATTAAATTTACTCTTTTTATTTCTATAACAAAACTCACATTGCTCTTGTTCAAATTCATCTTCTCCTATTTCTTGACCTTCTAAAGACATATCACAAGCATCAGATGCCATATCTCTTGTTATATATTGTCTTTCATTTGTTTGCACAACTATATAACCTTGATTGTTACAGCCATTATTAGGACATTCTTCTCCAAATTGTTCAATAATTTTATCTTTATCCATTATTTCTTATCCTCACTATATTTATGAGTAGTAAGAGCATCAATTAAATCTTTAACATATATCATACCAGCAAGTGATCTAAGTTGATTAATTGCAGTACATACTTCTGTCAGTCTAACATATCCATAATTTGCTAATTCTAATTTATTTATAAATCCTGCTTGAGTAATATCAATTTTAATATCTTGCGATTTTTCTTCATCATTAATATGATTATCAATAATAGCTACTAAAGATGGTATTTT
>SDBV01009614.1_pt1 | contig 12822 bp, 12 predicted proteins | sample 2277081 | NCBI WGS metagenome assembly SDBV01 (sample SAMN10402039, study PRJNA504765) | marine sediment metagenome | isolation source: marine sediment core GS10_PC15, 223 cmbsf | place: Arctic Ocean: Southern Knipovich Ridge | collected 2010
CGACGAATAAAAAGGCCGATTACCGCGCGCGCTTTTTCACTCCCGAAAAGGAGCTTCCGTTCGCCGGTCACCCTTCCATCGGAACGTTGTTCACGCTGAGACATCTTAACGAAATACGAAACAAAAAAAATTACGTTCAGCAGATCGGGCGGAGGTTTGTGGAAATGTCCGTCGCGCCCGGCGGTTTGATAAACATGGATCAGGGAAAGCCCAAGTTCGGGAAAAAATTAGGGGAAAAAGTGGTAATGCAAAAAGCCGCCCGATTGCTGGCTCTTGACGTCAAAGATATCGAGGGAGCGCCGCGCGTAGTTTCAACCGGCTTGCCGCATTTTATTATCCCGTTAAAAACATTTTCCGCCCTTAAAAGCGCGAAGATACAAAAAGCCTCTTACAAAAAAGCTGTGGATGAAACCGGCGCGGCGGCAATCATGCCTTTTACAATTTATCGGGGAAAGGTTCGTTGCCGGATGTTCGCGCCCGCGCTCGGTGTCGCCGAAGACCCCGCAACGGGAAGCGGGTGCGGGCCGCTGGCGAGTTACCTTTTGAGGGAAGGGTTTTTAAAATTCAAAAGGGACGGCGTTACGACGGTAGAAGTAATGCAGGGCGTAAAGCCCGGCGGCGCGTCATTACTAATCGCGCGGGTGCATGCGCGGAAAGGCCTGATGCAACGGGTGGAAGTCGGCGGATATTGCAGGTTCGTCGCGGCGCGGAGATACGGGCTTGGGGAGCTTTGCTTATATCGCAGGTAATGCCGAATAGACGACAAAGACAGCTAGAGTTTTAAATCTATCAGGCTTTAACCGAGGCGTTTCTTGTGCGCGTCCACCTGTGCGCGCATACGCTTGGGCAGGCGGTCGCCCACCTTTGCGATGTACTGTTCCATCTCGTCCAGTTCTCCGCGGAAAGCCTCAACATCGACGCTTAGGAGTTCTTCTATATCTTCTGACGGGATATCGAGTCCGTTCAAATCGATGTCTGCGGCTTTGGGCATCAGTCCTATAGGCGCTTTTACCGCATCTGCTTTTCCGTCTACTCGTTCGCACATCCATTTAAGCACGCGGCTATTTTCGCCGAATCCCGGCCACAGCCATTTGCCGTCGCTGTTTTTTCGGAACCAGTTGACGTAAAAAATCTTCGGGGCGTTTTTCCCCAGCTTGTCGCCCATGTCGAACCAGTGTTGCCAATAGTCGCCGATGTGGTACCCGCAAAACGGCAACATGGCCATCGGGTCGCGGCGCAGCGCCTTGACGTCTAGGGCGGCGGCGGTCGGCTCCGAGGCCGATATTGCGCCCATAAAAACGCCGTGATCCCAATCGATCGCCTCGTGCACCAGCGGCATAACCTTTGTGCGGCGTCCTCCGAATATGAAAATGTCTATCGGCACGCCCGCAGGGTTTTCCCAATCGTCGCTGATGACCGGGCACTGTTTGGCAGGCGCGGTAAAGCGCGCGTTCGGGTGCGCCCCCACCTCGCCGGAAGAGGGCGTCCACGGCCGCCCAAGCCAGTCCGTGCCTTTTTCGCACTCCACCTCCATACCTTCCCACCATACATCGCCGTCGTGGGTGACCAAGCAGTTGGTGAAAATCGAGTTATCCCTGATCGTATCCATGGCCATCGGGTTGGAGTTCATGCTTGTTCCCGGCGCAACTCCGAAAATCCCGGCTTCCGGGTTGATGGCGTACAAACGCCCGTCGGGGCCTATTTTCATCCACGCGATGTCGTCGCCTATGCACTCGGCCTTCCATCCGGGAATCGTTGGCCGAATCATTGCCATGTTTGTTTTGCCGCACGCGCTCGGGAAGGCGGCGGCAATGTGGAAACGCTTGCCTTCGGGGCTTATGAAACGGAGGATGAGCATATGCTCGGCCATCCACCCTTCCCTTTTGCCCATGGCCGACGCTATGCGAAGCGCCAGGCACTTCTTGCCCAGCAAGGCGTTGCCCCCGTAACCGGACCCGAAAGACCAGATAAGGTTTTCCTCTGGGAAATGCGCTATGTATTTTTTCTCTATGGGGGCGCACGGCCACTGCCCGTTATCGCCCTCGCCGTCGGCCAGCGGCTTGCCGACCGAATGCAGGCAAGGGATAAACTCTCCCTCCTCGCCCAGAGCTTCGATAACCTTGTCGCCCACTCGCGTCATTATGTGCATGTTGGTGACGACGTAGGGGCTGTCGGTGATTTCCACGCCGATTTTTGCGATGGGCGAACCCACCGGCCCCATCGAAAAAGGTATGACATACATCGTGCGCCCTTTCATGCAACCGTCGTAAAGGGCGGACATTGTATCTTTGAGTTCCTTGGGGTCCATCCAGTTATTAGTGGGGCCGACATCCTCTTTCTTGGAGGTGGAAATGTATGTTCGGTTCTCCACGCGGGCGACATCCGAAGGGTCGGAGCGGAAGTGGTAGCTGTTGGGCCGTTTCCCTTCGTCCAGCTTTTCGCCAAGCCCCGCATCGACCAGTATTTTCATCATCCTGTCGTATTCGGCCTGGGAGCCATCGCACCATTCAACCTCTTTTGGTTTACAAAGAGCCTTTACCTCCTCGACCCATTCGACAAGTTTTTTGTTTTTTACAGATTCGACCATATCAGTTGCTCCTCATTGCACTATCCATGCAAACCGGTTTTTAAATTACGACACTGTATCGATAATATCAATTCGGGGGAAAATGAACAATACTAATTATAATTGCTTTCCCAGCAGTCCGCCGGCATTCCCATAACCGGATTTCGCAAAAAACGCCAGACGTTTTGCCTACTCCGAAATTTATTGGAGGGGGACGGCTAGCGGGAGGGCAAGTTTATCAGAACTTTTTCAAGCGCGGCCTTAAGGTTGGCGGCATTAGGATAAAAAAAGTTACCGTAAGAATAAGACCAGATAACCTCGCCCGAATCGAGACCGATAAGAAACGCGCTAATTTTTATTTCGTGATCGGTTTTCGGTTCGTCATGCCGGGATTTGAAGAACCTGAAAATTTCAAAAAGGCCCTTTTCGGCCAGGCCTTCGGCTGAAATGATCAGCCCCTCGATTTCCAGGATCAAAACAGCGTTTACGCCGATACCGAGATTCCGCACGACGGAAAAAGATTCCTTCCCGCCCACTCTAAGGGCCTGGTGGACTCCAAGAAATTCCTTTCCCTTTTCCCTGTCATTTTTTAATTCGCTGTCCAAAACGATTGGAAGGCGGGTTCCTTTGGAACTGCCCTCAAACCGCCGCCGACCCGCCTTTTCCAGAAGAACCATATAGCTCTTGTTCGGATCGAGGAACGCGCCAATCGATGCAAGGGATGATTTGCCTATTGCATAGCCCTTTTTCTCAACAATCGTTCCGGCATGATCCGCCACAAACCGGCCTCGTTCAATGTTCAACGGAACGTCCACAAGGTCCGACCAGCCGACAATGTCGGTAAGGATGGAAGCATCGGCCATTATTGAAACGCTTTTAACGCCGGCAATTTCATTGGGCCTGTCTTTGTAGGCCGTAGTGGCGCATGCAAAAGACGCGGCGGCCGCGGCAAGCGCCGATACCATTAAAAGTTTTTTGATAAGGTTTTTGGCGAGAACCCGGGCATTCTTGATTATTGTATTCAGCATTGCCTTCTCTTCTTATAGAATAACTAAAAATGATTTAAAAGGAAGGTAAATTGAGCGGCATAATAACATATCCCGATAAAAGGCTTCTGGAAAATTCCGTCAATGTAAACGCGTTCAACGACGAGATTGCGGCGCTGGCGGCCACGATGAAGGATATCCTTTTGGAAAATAACGCCGGGGGCCTGGCCGCGCCGCAGATAGGCGTTCACCTGCGGGTAATAGCCATTGGCCGTAAAGACGGTTCCGCTCCCCTCGTCCTTGTAAACCCGGAGACGGCAGACCAAGACGGCTACCAGTACGGTATGGAGGGGTGCCTCAGCATTCCCGGCGCATGGCCAAAAATCGAGCGCGCCGAGCGCATAACCGTAAAGGCGCGCGATATTAACGGAGAACCTTTCATCCGTGAAGCGCATGGGGAAACGGCGCGAGCCATACTGCACGAGATAGATCACCTCGACGGCATATTGATGTGGGACCTTCTGCCCGAAGAAGAACGCAACGCGGTTATAAAAGATTACATGAAAAACGCCTAAAGAGATTGACTGCGGAAAAATCTAAAAGGCTATTCAAAAAATCCGCATAAAATTTTTAGTTGCCTGATCTTCCGAAACCCATTTTAATAGGAGGGTTATGAAAATCGTATTTATGGGCACCCCCGGTTTCGCCGTGCCGACCCTCGAAAAGCTCCATTCGGTGGACCACGAAATTGCGCTTGTAATAACCCAGCCGGACAGGCCCTCCGGACGCGGAAGGAAGGTGACGCCATCGCCCATAAAGGAAAAGGCGCAAAAACTGGGGCTGGAGGTCTACCAGCCGCAGGACGTGAATACGGCGGACTCCGTGCAGAAAATCCGCGCGGCAATGCCGGACGTAATAGTCGTAATAGCCTTCGGGCAAATACTAAGGAAAAACGTTCTTGAAATGCCGGCACTCGGCTGCATAAACGTTCATGCGTCGCTTTTGCCGAAATATCGCGGCGCGGCCCCCATCAACCGCGCAATCATGGATGGAGAAACGCTTACCGGCATCACAACGATGAAGATGAACCCCAAACTGGACGAAGGAGACATACTCCTGCAGGCTCCCGTTAAGATAGAATTGCATACCACCGCCGGAATGCTTCACGACCAGCTTTCGGTTCTTGGCGCGGACCTTATTTTAGGGACGCTAAACAAACTGGAAAAAGCCGAAATAAGCCCTAAGGCTCAGGACGCCGGCAAAAGCACATACGCAAAAAAAATTAGTTCCGCCGAAAGAGGCATCGACTGGACCAAGGACGCGGAAATCGTTGACAGGCAAATAAGGGGTCTTTCGCCTTCCCCGGGGGCATACACTTTCTTTGGAGATAAAAGGCTTTTGCTTCTTGATTCAACTTCAACCAAGGAATCGCCGCCCGACGAATCTCCCGGCTCCATACTGGCCGTTAAATCCGACGGTTTTGAAGTTTCGTGTGGAAGTGGTAAAGTCACTATTCTGAAAATTCAGCCCGAAGGTAAAAAAGCCATGGAAGCCGTGGATTGGTGCCTTGGAGCAAGAATCGATGAAGGTGAACGCTTTACGCCTAAATTATAGAGGGAGTTCCGAATGAATATATGCGTTCTTGGAACCGGCTACGTTGGACTGGTAACGGGCGCCATTTTCGCCGAACTAGGTAACGAAGTAATATGCGTTGACAAGATCGCCAAAAAGATAGAGATGCTCATCAACGGCAAGATGCCTATTTACGAGCCCGGCCTTGAGGAACTCGTTACCAGGAACCACAACGAGGGGCGGCTAGAATTCATTACCGATTTGAAATCCGCCATTGAACGTTCAGAAATCATATTCATCTGCGTAAACACACCGTCCATGGAAAACGGCGAAACCGATCTTTCATACGTTAAAAACGCCGCAAAAGAGATCGCACTTGCGATGAACGGTTACAAGATTATAGTAAACAAAAGTACGGTACCCGTGGGAACGGGCGACATGGTGCGAGACATCATAATGGAATTCAGGCCCAATAACGAGAAGTTCGACGTGGTTTCAAATCCTGAATTCCTGCGCGAAGGCTCCGCCATTAACGACGCGCTTAATCCCGACCGGATAATCATAGGCGCATCCACAAAGCAGGTGGCGTTCAGGCTTCTGGAACTATATGCCTCGCTGGAGGCTCCGATGCTCATCACGGACGTTTATAGCGCAGAGGTGATAAAGTACGCCTCAAACGCGTTTCTGGCCACAAAGATTTCTTTCATAAACGCCATTGCAAACCTTTGCGAAAAGGTCGGGGCGGACGTGGGGGACGTTGCCAAGGGAATGGGGCGCGACCACCGCATAAGCAAGGATTTTCTTAATCCTGGGCTCGGTTTCGGCGGCTCGTGTTTCCCCAAGGACGTAAAGAGCCTTGTACATACATCTTCAAAGATGGGCTACGAATTCGATCTCCTTAAACACGTCATGGAAATAAATGAAGACAGGGCGCAGCACTTCGTTAACCTCATTAAAAGCAGGTTTCCCGACATTAAAGGAAAAACCTTCGCCGTTTTGGGCCTTTCTTTCAAGCCCAATACCGATGACATGCGCGAAGCCAAATCCATAGAGATAATAAACCTCCTTATTAAGGAAGGCGCCATTTTGCGGGTGTTCGACCCTATTGCCATGGAATCGGCCAAGAAAATACTTCCGGACGTAACTTACTGCTCCAGCGCATACGAGGCTTGCGAGGGGGCGCATGCTTTCATACTCTCAACCGAGTGGCGCGAGTTCAAACAGCTGAACATGGAAAGAATAAAAGGGACGATGAAAAGCCCTGTAATTTTCGACGGGCGCAACATTTACGACCCGGATAGAAAGAAAAGGATGGGGTTTGAATATTACTGTATGGGAAGGGGCAAGTGGCTAAAGCCCTCCTGACGGGAGCGGCGGGTTTCCTGGGTTCGCATTTCGCTGAAAGGCTGATTGCGGAAGGATACACCGTGATCGGTGTCGATAACTTCATCACTTCTACACCGGAAAACATCAAACACCTGAGAAACGAACCCAAGTTTGAATTTATCGAAAAGGACATAAACAAAGGGCTGGATTACGCAGGCGAACTTGATTACGTTATTAACTTCGCCTCCCCTGCAAGCCCCGTGGACTATACGGAAAAGCCGCTTGAGACACTGAAAGTCGGAGCATTCGGCACGTACAATTGCCTTGAACTTGCTAAAATCAAAAAGGCCGTTTTCTTCCACACTTCGACTTCGGAAGTTTACGGCGACCCTGAAATTTCGCCGCAACACGAAAGCTACTGGGGTAACGTAAATCCGATCGGCCCCAGGGCATGTTACGACGAATCCAAGCGGTTCGCCGAAGCGCTTATAACGACCTACCTGCGGCAAAAGTGGGTGGATACCCGAATGGTGCGCATCTTCAACACCTACGGGCCCAGGATGCGGCCAAACGACGGGCGCGCCGTGCCGAATTTCATCATGCAGGCACTTGGTGGAAAGCCGATCACTGTTTACGGCGACGGTTCGCAGACAAGGAGCTTTTGTTACGTCGATGACCTTATAGAAGGCATGACGCGGCTCCTCTTTTCAAAAATCCAGGCTCCCGTAAACATCGGCAACTCAACCGAAATCACTATTCTGGAAATAGCGAATATAATTAAGGAAAAACTCAGCTCGAAAAGCGAGATGATGTTCAAACCGCTCCCGGGCGACGACCCCAAACAGAGAAGGCCCGATATTACGACGGCAAAAAAGGAACTCGGCTGGTCGCCCAAGTTTTCCCTCGATGACGGCCTGCCGAAAACAATCGAATATTTCAAATCGTTTTTGTAAAATAAACGACCTGCAATAAGAAAACCACTCGTATAACATGGGAACATGGATTTGAAACCAAATAAAAGGATCATCCTCCTTGGCGACGGAATGCCGGACGATCCGGTAAAGGAGCTCGGCGGTAAGACGCCCTTAATGGCCGCCATTACGCCGAACATGGACAGGATGGCAAACGAAGGAACCGTCGGCATGGTAAAGACCGTCCCGGACGGATACGGCCCGGGTTCCGACGTGACCAACATGGGCATACTCGGCTACGACCCCCGGAAGTACTACACGGGCAGGGCTCCGCTTGAGGCCGCCGCCATGGGCGTCGGTCTGGGACCCGACGATGTGGCTTACCGTTGCAACCTCGTAACCCTTGCGGCAAATCCTTCGGGCGTCCTGATGGACGACTTCACGGCTGGCCACATCGAAAGCGGGGACGCAAAAAAACTTATTGATTCACTCAACGATTTTTTCGGCGGCAAGGAAATAAGGTTTTATTCCGGCGTAAGTTACCGACACCTGATGGTGTGGAAAAACGGTATTTCGGAAATTGAAACCACGCCGCCGCACGACATAATCGGAAATGACATAAAGGATTTTTTGCCAAAGGGCGAACGTTCGGAAAAATTGCTCCAGATAACCGGCGAGGCGCAGATTCTGCTCAAACAGCATTCGATAAACAAAAACAGGGAAACGGAAAACAAGAAAGCCGCAAACTCCATATGGCTTTGGGGCCAGGGCAAGGCGCCGTCCATGCCGAAACTGGAAGACCTGCGCGGCCTTTCGGGTGCGATGATATCGGCCGTCGATCTCATGAAAGGAATCGGTACGCTGGCTGGCATGGAAATCGTCAACGTAAAGGGCGCCACCGGATACATAGACACTAATTACGAAGGTAAGGCCGCCGCCGCAATCAAGGCGCTGAACGAAAAGGACCTGGTCTATTTGCACGTGGAGGCGCCGGACGAAGCGGGACACGAGGGTTCGCTTGAAAAAAAGATCAAAGCTATTGAAGATTTCGACGAAAAGGTTGTAGGCCCACTCCTTGAAGAAACCGCGAGGCTTGGCGGAAGGGCGATAGTGCTGTCCGACCACCGCACCCCGCTTGCAATACGCACGCACGACAGCCGTCCCGTTCCCTTCGCAGTCTGGCCGAAGAGCGCCTCTGGGGGCGGTCATGCTTCATTCGATGAATCGATTGAGCGGCACACAAATATTATTTTCGATGAAGGGTATCTTCTTTTTGAATGGTTTATAGATTATAGTTAGGGCGTGTAAGGAAATTAATGGAGTATTTAAAGTCCCAGCAGGCGCTGGACGAAATGAAGAGAAAGGGTCTCGTCTGTCCTTTTACGATTTACGCCGACGAATATAAGCTGAAGAACAATGTCGACTCGCTCTACCTTTGCTGGCTAAAAACCTTCGATTACATGCGGCAAAACAATACCGATGTTGTTGATACATTATATGCCGAATGCACCATGCCGCTGATTTACCAAACGTGTAACCTGTTCCGCAAGATGCCTGGCTTGTAAATGACGGCCAACGGCAAAACCGCTAAAAATCTCCAGGAAATCTGCGTGGAAAATGGAATAAACGTCACCTTAAAACGCAGGATCATTTTAGACGTAATTGAAAACGCCAAAGGCCATCCGGACGCCAGCGTCGTTTACAGGCTTGCAAAAGAGAAGGACGCATCGATAGGAATTGCCACCGTATACAGAACGCTAAAACTTATGCGAAAGCACCACATACTGGACGGGCCAACCTTCGGCCACGAACACGGCCACTTTGAAAATCCCACAAAAGAACATCACGACCATCTTGTATGCACCTCGTGCGGAAAGATAGTGGAGTTTCACAATAAATCGCTTGAGAAAATAAAAGCGCACGAAGCTCAAAAACACGGGTTCGATATGCACAGCCACAAACTGGAAATATTCGGATTGTGCCCGGCCTGCTCAAAAAATAGATAACATCCCCGCAACTTTAGCCCGATATAGACGGACTAAAGAAGCCGTATGATCTTCGTTTTGGAGCGCGTCGTCTCCAGCTCGTCAAGCTCTTTTACGGCGGCGCGAACATTCTTCTCACTGGCCTCGTGCGTAAGAATAACCAGCGGCACGGTCTCCTGGGAACGTCCTTTTTGAATCACCGACTCTATGCTTATGTTGTTCTTCCCAAGGATTCCCGACATAGCCGCCAGCACGCCCGGCTTGTCGTCAACCGAGAAGCGCATGTAATAACAGCTTTCCACCTCATCTATCGGCTTTAACGCAAGCTTCTTTCTGGCGTTTTGCGAAAAGGCCACGGGGCTTACCCTGCCGACGCACCCGTGGGTGATGTTGCGGGCGATTTCGACAATATCCGAAATAACCGCCGTCGAGGTGGCGTCGCCTCCCGCGCCGGGTCCGATCAGCATAAGGTCCGCGGCGTCGGTCTCTATTTCCACCGCGTTGGTAACGCCGTCAACCTTCGCTATCGGCCTGTCGCATGGAACCATGGCGGGATGTACGCGCACGTCTATCCGCCCGTTGTCCATGCGCGCTATCGCAAGGAGTTTTATCACGCGCGAAAATTGTTTGGCAAAATCAAAATCTTCCGGCGTAAGGCCGCTAATCCCTTCGGTGTAAACCGAATCGAAATCGACGGGTGTGCCGTATGCCATGTTTGCGATGATTGTTATCTTGTGCGCGGCGTCGATCCCCTCAATGTCGTAGGTCGGATCGGCCTCGGCATAGCCAAGCTTCTGGGCTTCCTTTAAAACGTCGTTAAATTCCACGTTGCTTTCGGTCATCTTGGTGAGGATGTAATTCGCGGTGCCGTTCACTATTCCGAAAATCGACTTTATCCCGCCAAGGACGATGCCCTCTTTCAGCGTGCGCAACACCGGCACCGCGCCGGCGACGCTCGCCTCGAACCCCACTTCAACCTTGGCTTTGGCGGCCATCTGAATTATCGTTTCGATTTTTTTGGCAAGGAGGTGCTTGTTGGCCGTAACCACATGCTTGCCGTTTTCTATCGCCTTTTTAATCCCGTCGAACGCGATCTTTTCGCCGCCGATAAGTTCGACAACTATATCGACGTCGTCCCTAGAGATAACGTCGTTAATGTCTTTCGTAAAGAGACCTTCCGGCAGTTTCGGAATGTCCGACTTCTTGCCGAGGTCCAGGTCGGCTATTTTTTTTATCTCAAGTTCCGCGTCCAGCCGTTTTGCGATGTCTTCTTTGTGCGCCATCAGGTTGCGCACCACGCCCGAACCTACTACGCCGCACCCTAAAAGCCCTATCCCTATTTTTTTCATCCAAGCGCTCCCTTAATGCCGCGCACTGCCTGACGCGTGCGGTGTTCGTTTTCAACAAGCGCGAATCGCACGTATTCGTCCCCTTCCCTGCCGAAACCTATGCCGGGCGAAACGGCAACCTTGGCTTTTTCCAAAAGCATCTTGCCGAACTCCATCGACCCTTCTTGCCTGAACCGTTCCGGTATCCTGGCCCACACGAACATCGTCGCCTTGGGTTTTTCTATTTCCCAGCCGACGCGGTTAAGTCCGTCCACCAAAACGTCGCGGCGCGCACGGTAGATTTCCGTTATCTTTTCCGGCACGTCGTCCGGCCCGTTAAGGGCGATGATGCTGGCTATCTGTATCGGCTGGAATATTCCGTAATCCAGATAACCTTTTATGCGGGTAAGCGCCGTAACCATTTCGCGGTTGCCGCAACAAAAGCCTACCCTCCAGCCGGGCATGGCGTAACTCTTCGAAAGGGAAAATATCTCCACGCCCACGTCTTTCGCGCCCGGCGTTGCCAAAAAGCTGGGCGCTTTATATTCATCAAAGTTAATGTCGGCGTATGCGAAATCGTGTATCACCATCACCTCGTGCTCTTTTGCGAACGCGACAACCTTTTCAAAAAAATCCGCCTCCACGCACGTCGTCGTCGGGTTGTGCGGAAAACTTATAAGAAGCATTTTCGGGCGCGGCCAGTTGTTGTTGAACGCGTCGAGCATCGTCTCAAAAAAATCCTTTTCGCCGGTAAGCGGAACGCTGATGACGTCACCGTTTGCAAGCACCACCGCGTAAGTGTGTATCGGATACGTCGGCGTGGGAACAAGCACCTGGTCGCCCGGCCCGATGCACGCAAGCATCAGGTGCGAAATGCCTTCCTTGGAACCGATTGTGGCAACGGCCTCGGTTTCGGGGTCTATCTCCACACCGTAACGCCGCTTGTACCAGTTCGATATTGCAAGGCGCAGTTTGGTGATGCCGCGCGAGGCGGAATAGCGGTGGTTGGGCGGTTTTTGCGCCGCTTCCACCAGCTTATCGACTATGTGGTCGGGCGTTGCCATATCGGGATTGCCCATGCCGAAATCTATTATGTCGTCGCCGCGTCGGCGGGCTTCGGCCTTAAGGCGCACCACTTCGGCCAGAACGTAGGGCGGCAACCTGTCGATACGCGCAAAGTTAAACTTCATTTTTTCTACCCGTAAAAAGAACTTCTATTTACCTTTCAAAACGCCTTCATTAAAAACATTTTCCGCAAAAACATTTTCAGCCATGTACGAACTCCGTACAAGCGGCCCGGCGAAAACCTTGCTTATGCCGATGCGCCTTGCGGATTCGGCCATCGTGTCGAACCATTCCTGATTGTAATACCCCGCCACCGGCGCGTGTTTGCGCGAAGGCGCCAGGTACTGCCCTAATGTAACGATGCTCACCCCGTTGTCGTGCAACCGCCCAAAAACTTCCAAAAGCTCTTCGGGCGTTTCGCCAAGTCCCGCCATAATACCCGATTTGGCCGTTATACCGGAACCGGACGCGTATTTTAAAAGTTCCAGCGATCTTTCGAAATCGGCCTGCGGGCGCACCTTGGGATAAAGCCTGGGAACCGTTTCAATGTTGTGGTTAAGAACGTCCGGTTCGGCATCGAGTACCGTTTCTAGCGCTTTAATGTCGCCGCCGAAATCGGGAATCAGGAGTTCCACTAAAACGCCGGGGTTTTCTCTCCTCACCGCATTAACGGTTTTTGCAAAATGCGCCGCGCCGCCGTCTTCAAGGTCGTCCCGCGTTACAGATGTAATCACGGCGTATCGTATGCCCATCTCTTTTACAGCCCGCGCAATGTTTTGGGGTTCGGCGATATCGGGCGGGAGCGGTTTTCCATTTTCCACCGCGCAAAAGGCGCACGAACGATTGCACACACTTCCCAGAATCATGAACGTCGCCGTCTTCTTTTCGAAACACTCGCCGATGTTCGGGCATCTGGCTGATTCGCAAACGGTGTTCAGGTTTTTACGCCTTAGATTCTTTTTTACTTCCGCAACGGAAGAGAGCCGGAATTTTTTAATCAAGAAATCCGGCTTGCGGTCAGGGATCATACTTTTTCCGTTCCATTTGGCAGAGTTAACTTATCACGGAATTATATCCGCTTGA
>SDBV01009615.1_pt1 | contig 12821 bp, 7 predicted proteins | sample 2277081 | NCBI WGS metagenome assembly SDBV01 (sample SAMN10402039, study PRJNA504765) | marine sediment metagenome | isolation source: marine sediment core GS10_PC15, 223 cmbsf | place: Arctic Ocean: Southern Knipovich Ridge | collected 2010
GGCTATAAGCTCAATATCATTGCTTTTCTGCAGGATTTGCTTTAAGATAAAAGCAGAAATGCTGTATATGAGGATGCATGTGTGTTATGTGCTTTTTTCATTTCGCTTTTAAAACTTGCCCGTATAAGAAACCCAAACGGTCTGTTTGGGTTGAGAAACTACCATAACAATGGAAGAATAAAATGCAGGAATACAAAGGAACAAGATGGTATAGATGTGATTTTCATTTGCACACTTCATCAAGTTTGTGTTTTGGAGATGAAAACAAAACGGCTGAAGCCTTCATTGAAAAAGTTCACAGGGAAAACCTTGATTGCATTGCCATTACTGACCACAATACAGGTAATGGTATTGATGCTATAAAGGATATTGCTAAGGATAAAGGAATTACCGTATTCCCAGGTGTCGAGGTAACTTGTAGCGATGCAAAAATCCATATACTTGTTTTGTTTGATACGGATAAAGGTACAACTGAAGTAGCAGATTTTTTAATTCATCTTGGACTCTCAAGAACTGATTTCGGAAAAATGGATGCACACGTGCATAAGGAAGTTCATGAAGTTTTAGAAGAAGCAAATAATGCAGGTGCTATTGCAATCCCAGCGCACATTGATGAAAACAATGGTCTATCCTTAATTTCAAAGCAATCAAAAGAAAAAATATTTAAAGGCAACCTTTTTGGATCAGTTCAAATTATTCATCAACCTCTTTTAGAAAAAAGTGTCAACTTCAGTGAAAACGAAGAACTAAAAAATTACTTAAAAGAATATTATAAAAAAGATGTATCACTTGAAACTGCGAAAAAATGGTATAGTTGCAATGAATATATTTGTGATATTGCAAATGTTACTTTTTCGGACAATCCTCTAAATGATGGCAGCCCAAAACATGGCCTTTGGGGTATTGGAAAAAAATACACTTGGATTAAAATGAATGAAAACCCGAGTCTTGAAGGGATTAGGCAAGCATTTTTAGTTCCATCACTCAGAATAAAAAATTGCTTTGAAAGTGTTGAGACACCCTATCAATTACCAGCAACATGGATAAAAAGTGTTACCTGTAGAAACACAATTCTCTCAAAAAAAGACACTGATATAGTTTTTAACTTCAGCCCTCAAATGACCACAATAATCGGAGGGCGTGGTAGTGGCAAGTCGAGTATTTTGCAATTTCTCCGAGGGCTTTTTAATAAGTATATTGACATTAAATATTTGGAATCAATTAGAAATGAGTTCGATGATTTTTATAAATTTGCTGACAGACAAAAAAAAGGCGTGTTTAAAGATAGCTCTGTTCTAATTGTCGAAATAGTTAAAAATGAAATTATTTATAGAATTACAGGTAAAAGCATAAAAAATATTGATTCCCAAGACATAACTATTGAGAAATATGATTCAGATACCGCGCGCTTCATCCCTGTAAACGATGAAGAATATTTAAAACTTTTTGATTTTGATATCTATTCCCAAAAGCAAATATATGAAGTAGCACAAAAAATCAATGCACTTAGGGAAAGAATAGATTCAGCAATTCCTAAGATGGATGAATTAAGCTCTGAAGTAAAACAAAAAATCAATCAATATTTGACAACATCTGCTCAAATTAGAGGGATAAAAGACAATCTTGAGGAAAAGAAATTATTGAAAGCTGAATTATCAGAAATTAATGCCCAAATTAATTCATATAAGGAAAGTGGTATTGAGACACTTATCAATCAAAGGCAAGTGTTTTCATCGGAGAATGAAAAAATTATTTCTTTCAAAAACAGTCTTCAAGAAAAAATATCTTTGTTTGATGAAATACTTGAGTCATTACAAGACTATACATTTGATATAACTGACATTTCGGAAGAGCTGAAAACAATTCTTTCTAATACAGACAATACAGTAAAGCAAGTAGTTGATAGTATTAAAAAGGCTAAAATTGATTATACAATTAATATTGAAAAGCTTAACAAAGATATAGAAAACTCTCAATGGGTAAAAGACCTTGCTAAAAATAAAGAAGAAATTGAAGCAAAGAAAACCGAACTTGGAGAAAAAGGACTTAAAAATATCGATAATTTTGAAAATCTTATAGAGCAGAAGGAAAGTAAAAATCAAGATATAGCAAGGCTCAATAAACTGGAAGATACACTGATAAAAGAAATTAAAAAGAGAGATGAAATCTCCGGTGAATTACTAGCGGTTAGAGGTCAAATTACATCCGCAAGGATTAAGTTTTTGAATTCTATTCTGAGTGGTCAAAATGTCGAGATAATAGTGAAACCATATAGAGATAAGGACTCATATGAAATAGAGTTTCGTAATATTATGCAAAGGCCCACTGGCTTTGAACAATCAATCGAATTTCTTGTTGATAAATGCTTTAAAGGTAAATTGCCAGATAAAATAAAGGAAATTCATAAAGATTTAGATGCTTTAAGGAAGGGAGAAATACCTCAAGGGTATGACGGTCATTTTAAGAACTGTATACAAGGGCTTGATGATAACCAGTTTGTCAAACTCAAACTATTACTTCCGGAAGATGAGATATTTGCACAATATAAACCTTCAGGTTCAAGTACCTTTAAACCAATATCAAATGCATCTGCGGGTCAAAAGACGTCTACGATATTAACGTTCATACTATCTCACGGAACAAAACCTTTGATACTTGACCAGCCAGAAGACGACCTTGATAACCATCTTGTATATGGTCTAATTGTTGACCGTTTGAGAGAATCAAAAGAAAATCGACAGGTTATAGTGGTTACCCACAATGCAAATATACCTGTAAATGGAGATTCAGAACTTATTATAGCAATGGATTCGGAAAGCAAGTATCTGACTGTTTTTAAAGATGGTACCATTGAAGAAGCTCATATTAAAAAAGAAATATGTGACGTTATGGAAGGTGGTGAAGATGCCTTCAAACTACGTTCTAAACGATATGAATTTTTAAACGCATAAGGTTTAATCTATGAAAAAAACAAAATACTCCCTCTCCTGGCTTGAAGGTTTCCTCATGGATGCCTGTGATATTCTACGTGGTAATATGGATGCCTCGGAATTCAGGGAATACATATTCGGAATGCTTTTTCTTAAAAGGCTTAGCGATAAATTTGATGATGACAGGGAAAAGAGAAAAACAGAGCTGCAGAAAAGAGGAAGAACAGTAAAGCAGATTATTGTTGATTTAGAAAAACCGAACGCCTATGACTACTATGTACCTGAAAAAGCTCGATGGAGTGAAATAAAAGACCTCAAAAAAGATGTTGGTGATAAGCTGAACAAAGCCCTTGCAGTCCTTGAAGATGCTAATGAAGATAAACTGTTGGGTGTTCTGAAAAATATCAACTTCAACCGAACCATAGGAAAAAACAAGAAAACTCTTACGGATGAGACACTGGTGGAGTTTATTCTGCACTTCAATAAAGTAGTTCTTAAAGACGCTTATTTCGAATTCCCCGACCTGCTTGGTGCGGCATACGAATATCTGATTAAATACTTCGCTGATAGTGCCGGAAAAAAGGGCGGTGAATTTTATACTCCAAATGAAGTTGTAAAACTTATGGTTAGCATACTTGAGCCTGGAGAAGAGGAAGAGATTTATGACCCCACGGTAGGTTCCGGCGGTATGCTCATAGAATCAAAGAATTATGTGGAATCCCGTTATGGTAATGCGGATAAACTCAGTTTTTTCGGGCAGGAATTAAATGGGACAACCTGGTCTTTGTGCAAAATGAATATGCTGTTTCATGATATATACGACGCCCAGATTCTTAATGGTAACACCATAGCAGATCCCCAGCATATTGACTTGACCAGGGCGAGTTAATGCGGTTTGACATTGTAATCGCTAATCCGCCATTTTCACAGAATTATGGAGATATTAAAAACTTCCGTGACCGTTACAAATACTGGATGCCCAAAAAGAAAAAAGCAGATTTTATGTTTGTACAGCATATGATTAGTGTACTAAAAAACAATGGCCGAATGGCCGTTGTTATGCCCCATGGTGTTTTGTTTCGCGGTAGTGAAGAAAAAAGCATGCGTAAATGGATGGTAGAACAGGGACTTCTTGAAACTGTTATCGGATTGCCGCCAGCCCTCTTTTATGGAACAGGCATTCCCGCTTCAATATTAATTATCAACAAAGAGGGCGCTGCAAACAGAAAGAAGGTTCTCTTTATCAATGCGGACAGAGAGTATAAAGACGGGAAGAACCAGAACAAGCTTCGGCCTGAAGATATATCAAAGATTTCTTATGTCTATCATAAAAAGGCAGAAGTTGATGGATATTCTAAAAATGTACCCCTTGAAGAACTGAAAAAAGAGGATTTTAACTTTAATATACGCCGCTATGTGGATAATTCGCCACCACCGGAACCGCAGGACGTGCATGCACACCTGCATGGTGGTATACCTGTAAAAGAAATTGATAGTCTGGAATCCTATTTTAACAACTATGCAGGTGTTAAAGAAAAGATATTTAAAATCCTGAAAGAAGGTTACTTCTGCTACACAAAGGAAATTGAAAATAAAGAAGATATAAAGGCGCTTACCGATACTGCAGAAGAAATAATAAATAAGCATAAGACCTATGAGAAAAAGATAAACAGCTGGTGGAAAAAATCGATTGAACATCTGGTTAATTTGCTAAAGAATAAGAATCTTTTTAAGTTGAATAAAGAATTTTCCAAATCTATTACCGAACAGTTTTCTAAACTTGGTATTCTTGATTTAAACAAATCCCGTGGCGCGTTTGCAGCGTATTGGGATACACTTTCATCTGATATGAAATCTGTGTCTGCCAGCGGTTGGAATGCAGAACTTATTCTAGAGGATGAAATTCTTAAGTCGCAATTTCCTGATATATTGGAAGAACTAAAAACAAATGAAGCAACCCGTGATGAAATCGAAGCAATGCTCAAAGAGGTAAATGACCTTGAAGATGATGAATTCAACGAAGAGGATTATGAAGTTTATCCCAAAGCTGTGCTAAAAGAGTATAAAGACAAGCTGAAAGGGATTAATGGAGAAATCAGGGCAGCAAATGAAGAGATTAAAAATCTAAATAAGCGGATTAAACTGGCGGATGATGACAAAATTCTCTTAACTAAAAAAGCGGATTTTGAAAAACAGGTTGTGGAGTATGAGGTTGCTAAAAATGAGGTAGAACAAAAACTTGCTACTCATATTGAATATGAAACAAAACTGAAAGAAGCCAAAAAGGTTATAAAAGAGATTAAAGACCACAAAGAAGAACTGGCAGAAAAGGCTCGCGAAAAGATTACTCCAGAAGAAGCCAAAGAACTTATTCTTGCTCGTTGGAAAGAAGTGCTACATACAACTATTATGGCCTATGTTGCAGACTATCAGAGAGAGTTTTTAAGCCGACTTGAAAACCTGTATGAAAAATATACGGTAACGATTAATGACATTTTGGAGGAGCGGCAAAAAGAAAGCGCTCAGCTTGAAGGGTTTTTAAAGGAGCTGAGGTATGAATAATTGGTGTGAAAATAAATTATACGAGCTTGTCGATATACGTGTAAGTAATGTCGACAAGAAAATATATCCAAATAAAAAAATTGTACATCTATGCAATTACATGGATGCATATACAAACAACTATATAACTTCAGCTATTACTTTTTCAACTGGTTCAGCAGACCTAAATGAGTCACAAAGGTTTAGTCTACTTGAAAATGATGTGGTTATTACAAAAGACTCCGAGACACCAGAAGACATTGCTGTGCCCTCTGTTGTCGCAGAAGATATAAATAATCTTGTATGTGGTTACCACCTTGCCATATTAAGGCCTAAAACCGATCAGATCTTTGGACCTTTTTTAATGCATAAAATGAACTTGCCTCAAGTTCAGAAATATTTTTTTAGAATCGCAAGTGGCAGCACAAGATATGGACTTACAATTGGAGGGATTGGAAATGCAATTCTTTCTCACCCGCCCCTATCACACCAACGAAAAATTGCCCGAATCCTCACAACCGTTGACAACATTATCGAAAAAACTGAAGCGGCTATAGCAAAATACAAAGCAATCAAGCAGGGCATGATGTACGACCTCTTTACTAGAGGGATGGATATTAAAACCGGGAAACTTCGCCCCGCTTTTGAGGATTCTCCAGAGTTGTATAAGGAGAGCGAGTTGGGGATGATTCCGAAGGAGTGGGAAATTGTCAGGCTCGGGGATGAAAGATATTTTGATTTAAAAACGGGAGGAACGCCATCAACTGCTAGACCAGAATATTGGGGTTGGAATATACCTTGGATGGTATCAGGAGAAGTGCATAAAAAACGAATTTATTACGTTGATAATACAATATCTGAATTAGGCTATCAAAATTCAAACGCGTATATGTATCCTGTGCACACAATAGTAATAGCGTTAGCTGGACAGGGTAAAACAAGAGGAACCGTTGCTCTAACATATTTGGAAACAACTAGCAATCAATCTATAGTTGGGATTATTTGTAAACAAGCTAATCCTTTTTTCTTTTACTTTTTGATAGATTCACAATACGAAAATCTTCGAGCTGTTTCAGCGGGAGCTGGAAGAGCCGGATTAAGTATTGGAATCTTAGCAAAGTATTTAGTTGTCTATCCCAATGAAGTTGAACAGAGAAGTATTGAACAGAAACTAGACAGTATCGATAAAACAATAATGAGTGATATTTCTTATCTAATGAAAACTAAGTGTTTGAAACAGGGCCTTATGCAAGACCTTCTAACCGGTAAAAAGGAAGTAACCCTTGACCCGGAAGACTTTAAAGAATTGGAGAATTAAATGGCAAAGATTGAAAACCATAAATACACAATAGAAGAAGCATTCAGGAATTGTTTTTACATTGTCCCTGATTACCAACGGGAGTATATCTGGAGCGATAAAGAGGTTAATAAACTGCTTGAAGATATTGATGATGAAATCGGTGGTTCTTCAACCAGTGAATATTTTATTGGTACTATACTTGTTTCTCCTACTACACAGATGAATCATTTTGATGTTATTGATGGACAGCAGCGCCTCACTACTTTTTTTCTTATTCTCTGTGCATTGCGAGTACTTTTTAAAAATAAACAGCAGGAACATACACTCAATGGTCTAATTTCAACCAGCTATACCGATAGGGATGGAGAGATTAATACAAGCTTAAAGTTAAGCCTTAGGTATGAAAATGCTGACGAAGTAATGAATGCGATTGTAAAAGCTAATGATAAACCCGAAGAAGTGAAAAATGTAGTAACTCTTGCGGGAGTTAAGCAGTTTGGGTCTCTCGAAAATCTTATAAATGCATACAATAAAGTTTATCATTTTTTAAATTCGAATTATAAAGAAAATGGAGCTTTAAAAAAGTATTGGGGCTATCTCTCAAATAATGTCATCTTTATTCAGATATCAACCGATGTAAGCAGTGCCCTGAAGATTTTTGAAACCATTAATGAGCGTGGTGTTGGTCTTAATCCAATGGATTTATTAAAAAACATGCTCTTTACCAATGTTAAACTGGATGAGTTTAAAAGGCTTAAAGATGAATGGAAAAGAATTACAAAACCATTGGAGGAAAACAAGGAAAAACCACTACGTTTTCTGAGATACTTTTTAATGGCCAATTATAAAATTGAAAATGAAAGAAGTGATAGTACTGTACGTGAAGATGAAATTTATGAATGGTTTACCAATAAAAAGAATGTGACCCTTTGTAACTACCATGCAGAGCCTTTTGTATTCGTACGCAAAATCATAAGCAATGTAGAGAATTTTATTTCATTTGCCCAAGGCAAAGGTAATGATGGTAAAGACAATATATATATGAACAATATCCGCAAGCTTGCCGGTGGTGCATTTAGTCTACACTATGTTTTACTGCTTGCATCTTATACTTTACCTAAAGAATTTTTTGATTACCTGCTAAAACAGCTCGAGACATTTCTTTTCTATTACATTATAACAAGAACACCAACGAAGGAGCTAGAAAGAAACTTTTCCAATTGGGCGGATGAGCTTAGAGACATTTCAAGTATTACAGATTCAGAAGAGCAAAAAGCAAAACTGAATGAATTTATCAAAGAAAGATTTCAGAAAAGCAAAATTTCAAAAAGTCAGGAGTTAACCGACGCTTTAAAACGGTATAATTTCTATTCACTACAACAATACCGTACCCGTTACATTCTTGCTAAACTAACCCAGTATGTTGATATGGCATACAAAGGTTTAAAAACACCAGGTAATTTAAATGAATATACTGTTTTAGAAATTGAACATATCCTGCCCAATACACCAAATGATGAATTAACCGCAGATTTTAAAAAAAAGAATAAAGACAAAGAATACAATGAGTATAAACTGAAACTTGGCAATCTTACACTTCTGGAAAAACCTATCAACATTGTGGCTGGGCGTAAGTTTTACGAATCTAAAAAAGAAGAGTATCTCAAGTGTAAAAATTATTTAACCAGCAGCATTGTAGGTCTTAACACTGTTGGCAATAATTCTTCCATTAATAGAATAAATGAAAAACTTAAGTCATTTGATGACTGGGCTGCTGCCTCTATAGATGAACGCCAACAAATGCTTATCAATCTTTCCGAGGATGTCTGGAAAATAGAACCATTGGAGAGTTAAGAGATATGTCTGAATATTTAAATGTAGAGAAACCTTTTTTAGAAAAACTACGTCAAATCGGCTGGGAAGTTATTGATCACGGCGCACATGGTATCCCTGGAGATCCGACTAAAAGTCTGCGAAATAATTTTAAAGAAGTTGTTCTTGAAAAGGTTTTTAAAGAATCAGTAAGAAAGATAAATCTGACAGAAGACGGCAAAGAATGGCTTACAGAAAAACAGCTTGATGAAATATTAACTGAAATCACCGACCAGATCGGCAAAAGCCTCCATGAAGCCAATAAAGCAATTTTCAACTTACTGCTGAAAAATACGACCGTTGACTGGAATGAAATTACCTGTGAACAATCACAGGTTGTTCGTTTTATTGATTTTGACAATTGGGAAAATAACTCCTTTATCGCTATAAATCAGTTCAGGATAAAAACTCCTGGTGGTCCCAGGCAGGGCATAATACCGGATATTGTTTTATTTGTGAACGGGATGCCTTTTACCGTAATAGAATGCAAGGATACAGTCGTCTCCGAGCCCTTATCAGAAGCTGAAATACAAATCAGGCGATACAGCAACCGCCGGGATGATGATTTTGGAGTTAAAGAGGGAGAAGAACGGCTTTTCCATTTTAACCTGTTCAGTATCATAACTCATGGTACAGAAGCCCGTTTTGGTACGATTAGCGCCGACTTTGATTATTACTATAACTGGAAGGATATATTCCCTGAAACCTACAAAGTTATTAACCCAAAACAATACTCGGTAGAAGAAGAAAGTCGTTATGCCGATAGAAGTGATAAAATTGCCCCCGAAGACCGTCAGGAGGTTGTTATTCATGGCATTCTCAATAAGGAGATTATGCTTGATGTATTGAGACACTTTACACTCATTATGGAAGTAAAGGAAGGGGTTGAAGTAAAAATTGTCTGCCGCTATCAGCAATACCGGGCAGTTGGCAAAATCCTTGAACGATTAAGAACGGGAAAAACCGACAGAGAACGTTCAGGTGTGGTCTGGCATACCCAAGGGTCCGGCAAGTCACTGACTATGATATTTCTTGTACGTAAGTTAAGAAGCCAGGAAGACTTGAAAGACCATAAAATCATTATGGTTAATGACCGCACTGACCTAGAAAACCAGTTGAATAACACTGCGAAGCTAACCGGAGAAAAAGTTACCATTATTGAAAAAAGAAAGGACTTGCGGCCATTTCTTTCTGACAATTCTTCTAACCTTAATATGGTAATGGTTCATAAATTTCTTGAAGAAGAGATACGGCATTCAAAATCACTGATGAAAGCCTATGTCGAAGAGGGTGAAGTTCCCGAATTTAAACCTTTTGAGGTTGTCAATACATCCGACCGTATTTTAATTCTTATTGATGAAGCCCACCGTACGCAAGGTGGAGATATGAGTGACAACCTTTTCACGGCCTTCCCAAATGCTACCAAAGTTGCCTTTACCGGCACACCGCTTTTAACTAAAAGGCATAAAATTAAGACTCATGAAAGATTTGGCAGCACCTCCGAATGGATTGACAAGTATCAAATCAAACAATCGGTAAGAGATAGGGCAACTTTGGATATTATTTATATTGGAAAAACCAGTAAAGATACCATAAAAGACAAAGAAGGTTTATACAGAGAATTCGAAGATGTTTTTAAAGAGCGGACACAGGAGGAACGGCTTGAAATCCAAAAAAGGTATGGAACAATGCGAGCCTATCTTGAAAACAGGGATAGGCTCAGGAATATAGCCGAAGACATTGTTGAGCACTATACCAATGAAATAATGGTAAATGGTTTTAAAGCACAGGTGGTTGCAAGCTCTGTCCTTGCAGCAGTAAGGTATGAATATCTCATTAAAGAAGCTATAGCGAAGAAAATAGAAAATAAAGAATCAAAGAGTGATGACGAAATAGATGAAGATTTTATTAAGCAATTAAAATTCCTTGAAGTTTGTACAGTCGTTACCATGCAGGATAATAATGAGCTTGGCTTTATCAGCCAAGCACGTAATAAGGCAAAAAATCTTAATGCTGTGGATAACTTTAAAAAAGATTTTGACTATAATAAACCTGAAACCGGTGTGGCAATTCTTTGTGTGTGTGACAGGCTGTTAACTGGGTTTGATGCACCTATTGAGCAGGTTATGTACCTCGATAAAAATACTCGAGAACACGACCTTTTGCAAACAATTGCCCGAGTAAACCGTCCGAAAGGGCCAAAAAAGAAACATGGAATTGTTGTCGATTACTTTGGTGTAGCAAACCATCTAAAAGAAGCTCTGGCCATCTACGCTGAAGAAGACGAAAAGGAATTACAAGAATTTCTTGAATACTTCCGTGATATCAATAAAGAGATACCAGTATTGGAAGCCCGGTACAATAGGCTTATTCAGTTATTTACCGATAACGGAATCCAAAAATTTGAAGATTTTGTTAATCAAAACATGGTAGACAAAAAAGAAGAATATGAACTTGCAGAAAAATGTATTGACCTTGCTAGGGAAATACGATTTAGAGCACAATTTGATACATATCTGAAAGCCTTTTTTGATAGTCTTGATTTATTGTTCAATGTAGATACAGCAAATAATTACTACATCCCTGCTAAAAGATATGGCTATCTCCTGATGAGAATTCGCAACCGCTACCGTGATGAAACAATGGATTTAAAATGGGCTGGAGAGAAAGTCAGAAAGCTAATTGATAAATATCTTTTATCCTTAGGTATTGATAGTAAAATACCACCCGTCTCGCTGCTTTCTGATGAGTTTCCAAAAGAACTGGATAAATATAGAAAATCACCAAAAGCTAAAGCTTCAGAAATGGAACACGCCATTAGACGACATATAAAAGTAAATATGAACAATGACCCTCAGCTCTATACAAAATTCAATGATAGACTAAAAGCAATTTTAGAAAAATACAAAGGCAACTGGGATGTAATAGTAGATGAACTTGATTCTCTGCGAACTGATATGAAAAGTAAAAATCGAGATTTATCAGAAGGCCTTGATGAAATCGAAGATGTTTTTTATCGAAATATTGTTAATAATGCCTTCACAAAAAAGAATAATGATACAGATAACACTGTCTTTGAAAATGCAGTTCCTTACGTGGCCAATGAAACAGAGGTTAAAAATCTGGTTATTGAAATTGTTGAGTTGTTAAGAGAAAAATTAAAAATTCCTAACTTCTGGAAAAGGTTTTCTGAGGTTAAAAAACTGCAAGGTGAAATTGATGACAAACTTGACTTTTCCGGAATTAAGGATATTACTAATAAGCATGAACGCATCTGTGCTGATATACTAAGCCTTGCTAAAAAAAGGGAATATGATTTAAAAGGGCAAAGTAAAGACAATGCTTGATAATGTTATTATAAATATTAAAAAGAGTATGCGAAAAACTCTCAGCATTTATATTGAGCGAGATGGGTCGGTCTCCGTTTTGGCACCCGATTCTTCAAGTGATACTGATATTGAAGAGGTAATAAAGAAGAAAGAGTACCAGATATATAAGTTACTTGCAGAGTGGGAAACGACAAATATTTATAAAGTGGAGCGAGAATTCGTTAACGGCCAATCTTTCATGTACCGTGGTAAAAACTACAGACTGGAAATAACTTCTGAGAAACAAACCGCACTGCTAATATTGAAAAATGGATATTTCCTGTTAAACAAAAATCACAAGAATAAAGCAAAGCAGTTATTTATTGATTTTTACAAAGAAAAGGGTATGCCAAAAATAATAGAAAGAGTTGAGAAATATAAAAACAGACTGGATGTAGTTCCATTTCAAATTAGAATTATGGAATTAAAAAACAGATGGGCTTCCTGTTCAATAAAAGGCAATTTGAATTTTCACTGGAAATGTATTTTAGCGCCACTTGATGTACTCAGCTACATAGTGGTACACGAACTCGTGCATTTAAAAATAGATAACCACACAAAGCAGTTTTGGAATGAGGTAGACAAAGTAATGCCGGATTATCAGAAACATATTGAATGGTTAAAAAATAATGGCGTAGCAATGGATATATAAGAACGCTTCGCATGTCCTATTCTCCAGCGTAAAAGACGGGCAAGTTTTAAAAGCGAAATGAAAAAAGCACATAACACACATGCATCCTCATATACAGCATTTCTGCTTTTATCTTAAAGCAAATCCTGCAGAAAAGCAATGATATTGAGCTTATAGCC
>SDBV01009616.1_pt1 | contig 12821 bp, 11 predicted proteins | sample 2277081 | NCBI WGS metagenome assembly SDBV01 (sample SAMN10402039, study PRJNA504765) | marine sediment metagenome | isolation source: marine sediment core GS10_PC15, 223 cmbsf | place: Arctic Ocean: Southern Knipovich Ridge | collected 2010
CAGATGCTGTTAATAATATATTATCGCATTGATATTCAGATGGTTACGAGGCGCACTTATTAACAATTTGAAACCCGGAAATTTGTCCCTAATTTTATATGAACCTTTTTAGACTGGACTCATTAAACTTAATTACAAAAGTATGAAAAAGAAAGCAAAATCAGTAGCTGGCATTGATGTATCAAAAAAGACCTTTGATGTAGCAGTGGGAGACAATTCTCAGGATGCAAGTATTAACAAGGCTTGCTTTGCTAACAATGAAAAAGGATACTCAAAACTGGATGGATGGTTACAGGAAATGGAATTAACCTTTGTAGATGTGCTATTTTGCATGGAGAACACAGGCCTTTACCATCGTCTGCTAGCAAATTTTTTAATCGGAAAAGGTGCTCTTGTTTGGGTAGAAACTCCTGTTGAAATAAAATGGTCAATGGGCATTCAAAGAGGCAAGAGTGATTGATACTACCCATTCATAGGACCACTTTTGGTTATTCTTAATTGATCTCATTCATTCTTATGATGATGTAATCCCGTGTTACAAAACCGGAAATAACTTGTAAAGTTATTCTGGTTTTTAACACCTTTTCTTCTTTGGCTACTTTCTTCTTTTGTTAACAAATCCATTTTCTGTTAATATCATGCTGCCGGTTTGTATATGTCAGCCGGGATCCTCCGACCAATACCCTGGTGATGCAGCTCATGATTGTAATATACGAAATACTCTTTTAAGCCTTGATACAACTCCAATCCATCACTGGCAGGATGAAGGTATACATGATCGTATTTTACTGATTTCCAAAAGCGTTCAATGAAAATGTTGTCAACCCAGCAGCCCTTGCCATCCATACTGATCTGTATATCCTCCTCCTTTAGATACGTTACCCAATCCTCACAGGTAAACTGGCTGCCCTGGTCCGAGTTGATGATCTCCGGCTTCCCATGATCTTTGATGGCCTGTTTTAGTACAGATAAGGATGCTTCAGCCTCAAGAGTATTGGATATCCCCCAGCCGACAATATATCGGCTGTAGAGATCAATAATGGCTGTTAGATACATGAACCCATTCTTCATCGGAAGATAGGTGATGTCGGTTGCCCAAACCTGATTAGGACGCTCTATATTGAGTCCCTTCAACAGATAGGGGTGAATATATTTCTTCAAGCCAAGTTTGCTCAGATTCTTCTTCGGATAGATGGCCATCAGACCCATCAGACGTAGCAGTCTGCGAACGCGTTTGTGATTCACTACGAATCCCAACGCGAATAGAAGATCCTGCATGCGTATGACTCCGTGTGAAGGATGCTTCAAATAATGCTCATCCAAAATCCGCATGATTTCAAGATTCTCCGGTTTTTCCTCACAAGGCTTGTAATACAATCCACTGCGGTGGATCGTTATAAGTTCACATTGCCGTCTCATGCTCAATTCATGCTCAGTATCAACAAGTTTGCGAAGCTGATTCACAGTCCGATCTTGTTTAAGCTTTTTTTTAAAAAGTCATTCTCGATCTCTAATTGACCGATCTTGGCATAAAGCTTCTCGGGGTCAACTCCAGAATCAGCTTCTGATTTCTTGTCAAATACCTCAGCGGAATGTTCCAGAAATTCCTGCTTCCACTTGCTGATCATCGTGGGATGTAATTCAAATCGTTTTGATAACTCTGCAAGAGTCTCACGCTCCTTGAGCGCCTCAATTGCAACTTTGGCCTTAAATGCCCCTGAAAATTTTCTTCTTTTTTGTTTCATGCTTTACTGGTTAAAATTAATCCTTAATTTTCAACTTAACCAGTGGCCCCAATTTTGGGGAGTATTAATGTGATCCGGTAGATGCAGGGAGGATCTACACATATGCTTTTCGCAACCAGGACAAAATAGTTCCATATGAGGAAAAAGACAAAAAACTACAGCAAATTGCTGATTACATGGCTTTAAGAGAACGCCTGCAGGATTGCATCAAAACCCTTTCAGTTCCGATTAAGGAGTTAAGATCAGTAGGTTTAAAGGAAGCGGCTCAAGCAAGTGAGAAGGCCTGTGCAAAGAGTATCTCAACCATGAGAAAAGAGCTGGAAAAACTGGATAAGAAAATCAAGGATCTTATTGAGGAAAGCGAGGATTTGTCAGAGAAATACAGGTATGCTACTTCTGTTAGATGTGTTGGATTTGTTGCGGCAACATATCTGCTGATTTACACTAACGGATTTACCAGGTTCAATTCTGCTAAACAATTAGCTTCATTTGCCGGGATTGCACCATTTGAATATACTTCCGGAACCTCATTAAAAGGCAGGACAAAAGTTCATCCCATGGCCAACAAAACGCTGAAAACAGTATTACATATGTGTGCGGTCAGTTCAGTCAGACATAACCCGGAAATGGTGACCTATTTTAAACGCAAAGTTGAAGAAGGAAAGAATAAAATGTCAGTATTGAATGCCATTAGAAATAAAGTCGTGCATCGCGTTTTTTCTTGTGTAAAGAATAAAAGAATGTACACTATGGATTACGCTGCTTGACATATTTTTTTCTTTCAATTGCCTCGCGGAGCGAATTGAGAAAATAATTTAAAAAGTATTTGGTTTTTCTATAGAAATCAAGTGAAACAAACACTTTTCGCAGCTCACCACCAGGATTTTGCATCCACATACCAATTTTCGCATCTTTCTCCAATTGATATAAAATCATATCGTAAAGGTTTGTGCAACTTTTACAACTATAAACATTAGAATAAAACTCTTGTCTATCTTTAATAAATGTCATAATTATTTATCTGATATTTCGTAATACTAATCCAGAATAACTACATAAAAATAAAAGTATAATGAATTAACCTACTATTCTTTAGAAAGAATACTGCCAAATAAATGGACGTTTTTGCCAAGTGCCCAACCTCGTACTGTTTGATTTTTTGGTATGGATAAAAAAGGCTACAAAAAGCGTAGATTTAGAGAAGCTTTTAACTAAACCTTATTGTAAAAGGAATTTAGTTAGAAATCTAAATCCTTTTCTCCTAGTTCTTCTGGTGTTCGATAGAGACTTCTCAAATAAGATATCATGGCTGTGCTAGCGCTAGCAACAGCCACCTTCTGGTATTTCTTATTCAATGGATCATTTTTATCATCTTCACCATAATCAGATATCCCTCTAAAAACCAGCCATTTTGTTTGATACTCAACACATGCAGGACTAAAACCACTTCCTTCCATTTCAGCAGCGATTATACCTTTTTCAATTGGAATCTGATCTCTTAAATTCTGAAGTGTCTTGCCATCAGCAATAAGCTTTGCACCAGAGGCAATTGTTCCATCTTTCAATTTCGCAATTTGCAAGGATTCCATTGGTAACTCCTCAGGATCAATCTCAAGAATTTCATGTGTTTTATTAAAACTTTCTTTCCAAATATTTTCAAATTCATTGAGATATATTTTTGGGAAAGTCTTAATGCTGTAATCATCTACATTAAAAATTCTTGGTCGAAATGTTATACCATCCTCTTCAATTCTTTGGAATTCATAGTTAACAATACTACTGGCAATCACTGTACTGTATTTTGTAATCTCAGTCTTATTACCCGCAGCTATACCACACAAAATAGAAATATCACATTCGAATTTTTGAAGGAACCTGCTACATGCTATTGAGCAGTTTACATCACCAGCTCTACCAACTAAAGTGGCAATACCGTCCAAAGGTCTTTTCCCATCCCTTCTTTCGATTTGAGTTTTATAGAACCATAATCCATTAATATCTCCATCTTCTTTTTCCCCATTTTGAGCAAAACCCAGAATTTTACTAAGTATTTCAAATTCAATTGGTATAATAGTAAATATTATAAAATCTATCTTTTCTTTTTCACCATCGAATACCTCATTGCTTACGTCTTTTGACGTTATGTATTTTTTGAACTTATACATAAAATCAGCATACATTAACTTGCGAGCATCACCTTTTGTCTCTTTCGATAATGCATTAACTATTGCCCTACAACTCTCCGATAAATCCTCATTTATATTCTGCATTACAAGCTAATTTATATTGAACTCATAAAGATTATAATATTTAAAATCCCCATCATCCTGTGAATAAGTTTCTCCTTTTTCTGGATTAAAATCAGCGATGGAAAAGTAGCCCTTAGCCGGACTACCAAGATATTCCAAAATACCTCTAATGCTTTTTATTGTGCTCCCCCCTTTATGAAATTCATCAAGAATGATTATGTCAGTTTTTGGAGGTATCTCTACAATATCAGTTTTCCAGTCCTCATTAATGCTTGATAGAGAATCATAGCCTAGCTGGCCTTTGGAAACTTTATCTATAATAATTCTTGGAATTCCTATTATGTTTACTTTTAATATTTCATTTAATTTCCTAGCAAATAGACCAGATGCAGAAAACTTTAAAGCTCCATCTTTGCTCTTGGTTACCTTTTCTTCTGGGTATATTACAACGAAATTCAAACTTGTATTGATGTAGTTTTCATCAATAAATTTATTAAACTTATAAACCAGATATGCCGCATGATTATCCAGCCATAGTGAAAACTTAGGGGTATAAATTTGCTTTCTATCTGGTAGAATTGGCTTTACCTGTTCAGTCTCATATTTAGATTTACTAGCAAGATCCCAAAAATCAAAACTTCGCATTCTCAACACATCTTCCTTCTCAGTATCAGTTTGGCCGAGATCAAGTTCACATTGATCACACTCTGAGCTGGGAGACTCTTCTAACTCGACATCAACGAAATACTTTACTCGATAGTTGTCATCTTCGATCTTTATATCCCTAAATCCTGTAGAAGGTTTACCACCTCTCCTTATATTATTAATTATGCTTATTAAATGAAGTTTCTTTCTATTTAAGCCAATGAGTTTCTCTCTTACAGTTACTACTGATTCCTTTAATGTATTAGATGTATTTAGAAAATCAGCAACTAAAATTATATGGCCACCTCCATAGTTTTTAATAATTTTATGGGAGAGCTTTTCAATATTGTATGCCCCTTTAAAACCGTTAAAGTCTTCTTTTAACTCAAACTCAATATTACCTGATAAAACAGACATACTTGTTTTAAGCCATGGTGATTCCTTCGATATATAAAATATGTATTCTAACTCATCTTTATTAATATTCAATCTAGATATGTAGTCCAGCGTAAGTTCTCTGATTTCTTCGTCACAATACCTACCATCATAAAAATACCTACGACAGATATTCTTATTTTTAGATGATTTAAAATGTCCCAATTTTCTAATAAGCTTGCCACTTAATCTTTGAACTGTGTCGCTGTATTCTAACTTCGTTTTGTAGCTTTTCGAGAATTCAGATGCAGTATTGTCAACTACTTCAATAATTCCAGCTTCCTTGAGATAAAAAACATGCTTAAATAAAAAATCATCATATACAGGTAACCTATCAAATATTAATATTGCTTTAAGTGACTTTTCACCCTCAATTAAAATACGAAGTTGGTATGTCAAGTGATAGATTTGCTGATCTCTGTCGATACCCCTAAGATCAATAAGGATAACAGTCTGGGAATCAATAAGCCTACGAGTATTTGCTTTTGCTATTCTAGTTTCCTCATAAGCCCACTTTAAAAATCTATATCCAAGAAAACCAGCATTCTCCTGGGATTGTTGTTTATATATAGGGATGGAATAGTTAAGAATATTTAACGATTCTCCTTTTTCACTGGCCCACGCATAATTTTTTTTACCTAAAATACCAGTTACTAGTAGATTATATGATTGCCATTCAGGTTCAGTGATTAATTCCTTCTTAATATTTCCAAACCTAAAAACTAAGGGGTAAATAATGTTCATGGTATCACTTCAATGGTAGTCGAATCGTAACCATATTCCCTTCAAATTCAGGCATTTCATCATATCTGGTTACCTTCGCTCTGTATAAACTTTTGCCCATAAACTCATCACCTAGTTTATAAAACATTTTTCTTTGGGTCAATGTTGATTCTTTGAAATTAACAAAGTAATGCCCTGCCCTAACCGCAACACTACCTCCTAACATATCTATTGAGGCATTTAGCAATGTAGGTAATCCCATTCCAGTTCTATATTCTGCAGTATAGGGATTTCCACTGAATGGCAATTGTCCTTCTGGATCTCTTGTAACTCCTGGAGAGAAAGAATGAAGCAATATCTCACCTGATGAACTATATTGGGTTATTTTTCTATCCAAATGGAAATACCCCTCTAATGGTTCGTTTTCAACTTGAGTCTTAACAAGAAGGGAAAAGACAAAATCATCATTGTCGGAAGAACTCTCATACTGTTTATTAACCTTTTCATTAGCTAAAGCCTCATGAAGAGTATCTATTATACTCCTACCGTTATCCCAATAAGAAATAGTCAGCATCTTTCCTGGTCTATCAAAGAAAGAACCTGTAATAAGTTTTACCGCACCTGAATGTCTAAATGCATTTGTCATGCACTCATATATAATCCTATTTGGGATAACATTTCTCTTTTTATTTTCATAATTTTTCAGGTGTCTCTTAAGGATCTCCTGAATCACTGTCCATAATTCATGTTGCTTTGCGATCGCTGAAGATTTTTGATCGTTCTCTATGTATGGAATGGAAAATATTGAAAAATAATCCTTCTTCATTAATTCAGCCAATCCTTCGTCATTTGCTGTAAACTTATCAAAGTAGTCCCCCGATAAGTTACTTTCTCCAAAATACTGAAGATCACTGGATCTCACAAGAGAAGCAAAACTTCTTCCAGTAATCTCTTTCATTACTATTGGAAATCTCCAAAGCCTCATGATATTCCTCACATCAATATTAAGAGGCAAATGATAAATTACTTCAATACCTTGAGTTAGGAGTCTATCGGTAAACGCTATCAGATGAATCATACTCGAAGTTGTTAGGTATTCAACTTCGCTCATGTCAATTTGAATAACGTCTGGATTATTATCTTTGAAGGCTTCTTCTATTACCAATTCTATCCCTCCGACATCGGCACAGATATCAGGTAATTTAACGGGAGTATCGATCATTTTTTGTATCAAACTCAACAATAAATTTGCGGAACACTAAGATAATGTTATTATCACAAATTCCAAATATCTGGGATTTACGATCGAATAGTAAGTTTCCTGTTTGTCGTCAGACAATTATTTATTAAATTTACAATGAATTGTGCAACCAAGTGCTTTTAACTGCAATAAATTAGGTGGCCTATTCGGTGGACTAAGAAAACTACACAGGACGTATCTGTCTGATTAAACTATCTTTGGAGTCATAGGTTCAAGAGCCCGCAGGTACACATAAAAGGCAGTTAGGGAGCCTATTAGGAGGCATGACGAGAGTGAAACGAACTCAGACTGCCTTCTTCTCATAAAGGTATTCCTGGAATCCAATAAATGTACTGCGGATACTATCAATCTCCCCAAGCTCATCCTTCGCATCAGTAATAGCACTGTACTTTAGTTCCAAAAGATCTGGCAGCTTAGAATCATCCAGTTCATCAATGCCAGACTGCACGTACTGGTTCAGAACAAAATCCAGAAAAGACTGCTGATTCGGATTGTAGTTGTCAAAATGAATTTTTGCTCTCTCAGCACGTTCAGAGCGTGGAACCAGGTTCTTGTGGTATGGAAAACCCGGACTAAATGGTTCTTCGTCACATTTGGGGATGTTTTATCCTGTCTGAGATAAAATCACCTTTTTCCGCAATAAATCAAAGCTCGCCCTACCATACATCTGCCGCTTAATGCTTTTAATTCTGTTTACATGACCTTCTACGGCTCCATTGCTCCAACGCATATTGATTCCATTTTCGACAGCCTCAATATCTCTCAAAAGGCCCCTGGCAAAGGATCTCAAGCCAGTTAGTTTATACTTTGATCGTACTACGAACTCAATCCATCTTTTAATATTACCTCGTCCTCTTACCAGCATAGTTTTGAATATCTGAACCAGTTTCCGGACCACACGAAGTTCAACTATGTTTTCTAACAATGTTTGCAGATATTTCCGTTCCTGTTGGTCAGCAATATCATTTAAACAAAACCCAATGTATTTGGCCAATTTCCTTGGACTTAATGGTTTCACATAGGGGATCTTTGTGTGCTGGATTTGGGTATAGCCAGGAGTACTTATCTTAAAATTATTTCTGATGACATTTATGTTGTGATAGGCTTGTGTGGCGCTTCCAGAAAAACCTAGTTCTCGGATCTCATTAATAATGTCTTTAACCTTATACCCTTTGGTATTTAGCTGGTTCACAATATGACTGGTAAACGATTCAATGTTTGTGGATTTTGGATGCGTCCTGGGAGACAGTGACTCTTGAGTAAAATACGAATAGACTGTACCACGGCTCATTCCCAGATCTATTGAGATTCGTCGTATGGGGACTCCCTTTGCCTGAAGCTCTTTGACCTTGCTAAATCTTTCCAGTCTTTGGTCAATTCTAATTCCATTAACCTGCTTCTTAGAAGTTGTAATAATCCTTGGTTCAGTTTCAGACTGGCTAAGTAGTTCATCGGTTTTAGCTTTTATCAGCCGACTTATGATTCCGCTAATACTCTTGAAATATGTATCTAACGCATCCGACAGATTCATTAACAGATGAAACCGGTCAGCTACCTGAACAGTATCAGGACAAACTTCATTAATAGCTGCAGAATATGAACTACTCCGGTCTCTGGTAACGATTTCAACATCATTATACTTCATCAGCCATTTCTTCAAATCTTTACCATCTCTTGAGGGCAGTATATCAATGGGTTTGGAAGTCTCCATATCAATTAAGATGGTCCCATAGCTAACTCCCTTACGATATGCCCAGTCATCAACGCCGAGAACTCTGGGTTGTTTTATCTCAGGTAACGGCTGATTATGTGCCATTCTTGTGATAGTGGAGATGCTGACGTCAATAAATAATTGTTTGGACATAAAACTGCCGAGCTTTCCCGTCATTTCAATAGCAAAGGATTCCAGAATCTTCATTACCCTGTTTGTTCGCCTTGAATATCTTAATATCACCGGGGTTTGTTCTGAGAAAACTTTTCGTTTGCACCGGGGGTTCCAACATTTGAACTTACGAATCGCAAGCAAAATGACGGTTTTATATTGAAAAACAGGAAGATCAGAGATCGTTCTTGTATAGCGATCATGGATCCTTTTGCTATACATAGCACAATCAGGGCATCTTGAACGTTTGGATTTAAAGGAAGTATTAATCCAGATAGTTCCATTTGTATACTCAATCTTGTCAAGATTTAGCATGGGCAGGTCAATAAGTTGTTTTATCATCTCAAGTAATTGATGGTTAACTACTTAAGATAGCAAATAGCTCTCTTACAACCAAGAATAACCATCTATTATTTGCCTGATTATCAAATAGATATCAACAACGGAATGTTGAGTATTCTTCCCCAAATGTGACGAAGAACCAGTTTGCACCGGGATTGGTGGCTCAGTGTCAACCGGGTTTAGTGGTCTAATTTATCCGGTATTTCCAAATAGTACTCAATTCCGAAAGTTGAAATCTTTAAAACTTTTGATGTGATTGGGATTTTGACTAATTTATGACTGCAACGGTCTGGGTATTTTCTGTTTGCATAATTTCATGATTTCTTTGACATTTTCTCCATTGCTTTCGTCCAAACTAAGACAGTTTTATTAAATTAATGTTTTTAAATACGCCTATATATGGACAGAGATTTACAGGTTTTATACCTCAAACTAGATTCAAGTGCTCAATCTTTAACCAAAATAGCATTGTCACAATTGATCTTAAAAATTATCTATGGATCAAACCAAGATATTAAGATTAGCACTATTCAAAAACGCATTACCTCACTTTTGAAATCACAGATTTCTATCGACCGAATTGAAGAAGCTGTGCGCCTGTTAATAGATGACAACAAAATTTATAAATCTGATAGATTCTTTAGTATAGTTGATTCACAAAAAAAAACCATTGAAAATTCACTCAGATCTTACAATGAAAGAATGGATCGCATAATTAAGAATTTCTTTGCAGAAGCTTCTAGCACGGAGAAAAACCTGAAGGACTGGATTGAAGATGTAACCATCGAAATTCTCTCAAAAACAAAATCAGATTGGATGGATTCAAGAGTTAAAGGGAAAACCAACTTTGGACTAGATGATACAACATTTAGCAGGCTGGAGTCTTTAACTATAAGGAATAATTCCTTGGTTGTGGATGATAAGGAATGGCTGATCAAACAATATGCATTTTTCTTTCAAAGTGGAGACGATGATTTAGTTTCGATGCTATGGGATTTTGGCACAAGTGCCTTTTGCTCTCAATTAGTAACCTCTTCCACAGGGACAGATCAGTTTACCATAGACCAAATTAGAAATACATATTTTTTCCTTGACACTAATGTTTTGATGCACCTACAACTTGAAGAAGGTGAATTTTATACCTCATACAAGGCGCTAGAGACAATTTTTCTAAAATTAAATATCAAACCTTGTTTCTTTGAGATCACCCGAGAAGAATATGTTGCTACAATGTTGCGCAAACAAGAAAATCTACTACAAATTGCGACCAATTATAGTGCAGATGTATTGGGAGAAATTAATGATGAATTTCTGCAAACCGCCATTAGGAGACAGTGTAAAACAGTGGAGGATTTTAACCGATTTTTTGATGAGATCCTATTACCTCCGAATAAATTTGTTGAAGAACTTGATATCAAATTGATCGACAGTCCAGAAATAGAAGAGGCAGTAAATAATGGGACAAAAAATGAAAAAGTATTAGGAATGTTGAACTCCATTTATAGAAGATATTATTATCGGGAAAGAGACGCAGGTAAGTTTAAAAATAAACGAGCTGCCGATGTAATTCAAGATATAAGAAAAGAAAATAAGAATTTCATGGCTCTTGAGCATGATGCAGGAATTATTGGCGGCACCCAATTTTTCAGGAGAAAAAATAAAAGCTTCATTTTAACTAGAGACAAAACATTGAAAATGTATTGTTCAGAAAACACAATAAGAAATGAACCTCCAGTTGCCATAGGAGTCGATGCCCTAATAAGTTGCTTGGCTATTGATAATGGGGGAATTGATATAGATCCTCGGGAGTTTAAACCTCTATTTGCAAATATTATTAAAGGAGATCTAATTCCAGCGAAAGAAACATTTCAGGTTGAAGATCTTGCTAAGATGTTAGAAGTAGAAAAACAGTTTAAAGAGTTACCAGACGAAGAAATAAAAGATATCGCACACGAAGTATACCATATGCGGCTAAAGGATGCCAATGGTGAAAAAACTTCTTTGTTTCTTACCAGAAGGTTTCAATCAGCAAAGCTTAAATATGGCGAGGAGTTAGAAGTTGCTATGGATACCATTACAAGAGCAAATATCGACAAACAAGAGCTGCAAAAAAAAGATACAAAATCACGACGTTTATTAAGAGGCCGGATACAATCGGAATTAAAAAGAAAATTTCGAATACGATATGTTATTTCAAATTTTTTGGGCTCAATCTCCATTGCAGTTATACTCGTACTTATTTACCTAATTATTCGCCAATTTGTGCTAGCAGATCAAATGATTCACGATGTGGCTTATACTATAACGGGTTTACTGGCTGGGGGAGTTTTGAACTTATTGATACTTTTCCCAAAGTTTAGGAAACAATACAAAGCCAATCTTTCAGGTATACAATTACTCACCGAAAAACAACTTGATGAGGAGCTAAATGGCATTCTTAATGATGAATGATGACATATATCTAGCGATGACAATTAACAAGATCCTTAAGGAATTTCAAAAACTGGAACAGACGTAAAAGGAGATTGATCCAAACCTGGATCAAGGAACAATGTGGGGGATAATTCGAAGACTATATCATTAACAACCGAGACCAGAATGTCTGCCTGAGCTTGCGTATTACGAGAAAATGCCCCACAACTTAATGAACCGCTGCTTACGAGACCCTTGCGGGAGGAGGTGTGAGAAGCGTACTGGAGGTCAGTTGGTCGTCAGCCGTCTACTCGATTGTGCTCAGTTGTTTTTATATTATCGCCATTATAAATACACCTGCAAATAGAATTGCGATCAATGTGGTAATAATTGACACATTTAAAATCTGTCCAATTGTTTTGATTTTATTAAATTCAGTTGTCCATTCAGCAAATATTATATTCCACTCTTCTTTTATTTCTTCTGGTTTTTTATCATTTATCTTAGAGAAAATCACTAATTTTTTCAGGGAACCATATTTTATACTCATTATGGTATCTCTTTTTAGAATCAAATGTTTATTGTAACCTGTCAATAAAATATTCAACATTGAGTATATTACAATTATTAAATAAATCAGTTTGCTAAAACAATACTTTGACAAGTCAAATCCTTTCATTTGAAAAACTAATAATGCGCATATTCCTATCGATATACCAAAAATCCAATTACTGAATTCTTTCAAAGATTTCTCTGCTTTATCAGAGTATTGAAATTCTTCGAAAATATTATCAAAATTTGCCATAGTGGTTCTGTCTTTTTACAATTAAGCACAACTTATGTACATATAATAATGTTGCTTATTTCTCATATCCTGTTTACACTGAATATCCCATGAAAAATAGGCGTATCAGAGAGTTTTGTCATCAAAACCCGTAAGATTTTTTTGCAAAATGCAATCCAGTAATTCCATGTATGTGTATATGGGAATCTGCATGACTTGCTACTGAATTGCCACATGAAGTTGTTGGGGTTGATGGCGTAGTTAATATAATCATTTCACCAGACTATATCAAAGTTTGCTTAAAACGAAGTCCGAATCGAATATTTTGGTTGTCACTCCAGCA
>SDBV01009617.1_pt1 | contig 12819 bp, 8 predicted proteins | sample 2277081 | NCBI WGS metagenome assembly SDBV01 (sample SAMN10402039, study PRJNA504765) | marine sediment metagenome | isolation source: marine sediment core GS10_PC15, 223 cmbsf | place: Arctic Ocean: Southern Knipovich Ridge | collected 2010
GCGTCTACCACCTCACCGGCCGCGCCCTGCGCCTGCTCGAGGATTCCGGCCAGCTGGACACCGTCTCGGAACGTGACCGCTCCGTTTTGAGGCTCGCCGGCCTCCTCCACGATATCGGGCACTATCCGTTCAGCCATGCGCTGGAGGATCTCGAGAGCGAGTTGATGCCGATGGATCACGAAGAACAGGCGGGCAGCTTCCTGGCCGACGCCGAAGTCGCCGCCGTCCTCGAGGAGTTGGGGCCGGAGACCGTCACCGAGATTCACAACCTCATCCTGGGTCGCTCGGGTCGGCCGCTTCAGGGACTGGTATCGGGCTCCCTCGACCTGGACAAGATCGAGTACCTGAAGCGGGATGCCGCTTTCTGCGGGGTTCCCTACGGCGAGATCGATGTGGATCGACTTCTCGATTCCCTACGGATGCTCGTCGACCCGACGACGGGTGTCCTCGAGATCGGGGTGGCACCTCAAGGCGTGGCCGCGCTGGAGTCACTCCTGTTCGCCAAGTACCAGATGTTTCGCAACGTCTACTGGCAGCATGCGGTCCGCGCTGCCACCGTCACCTTTCAGCGTCTGGTCCGCGATGCCCTCGTCGACGGTTGGCTCGAAGTCGCGGAGATCGTTGGCGTGGGAGACGAAGAGTTATTGAGCCTCATGGAGGTGAGGGCGCGGGATCACCCGGCGGAGAGCGCCACGCGAGCGCGCACCCGCCTCATCCCTGCGATTCGTAATCGGCGGCTCCCCAAGCGCGCTGCCGAGTGGTCGGGCGATGCCTTCAAAGTCGAAGTCGCTCCCTGGTTCAATGGCAGACCGGGTCTCAGAACAGCATTGGAGGATACCCTGGCAGCCGAGTACGGGTTGGAACCCGGCAGTCTGTTTCTCGACTACCCTGCGAAGCCGCGCATGCTGGAGCTCGACATCCTCATGCTGCGTCGCGACGAGACTGTCCAACGCCTCACGGCCGAAGGCAAGGCCGGGCTGATCGATCTACCGCGGCTGGGGCTCGACCTCTACCATGCGGCTCGCGTCCTGCGCGTCTTCTGCTTCGCGCCGATCGCTATCGATGATCCCGAGAGGATCATCGAGCTGGTGACATCGCCGGAAGAGGCGATAGAAAGGTTCCTCAATAAAGATTCCTGAACAAAGAGTGATGAAGATCGAAGGACCAGTAGATTCATCACTCTTTGTTCAAGAATCCTGCACCTCGACGATTACGGCGGTGACGTTGTCGAGCCCACCTCCCTGATTCGCAGCCTCGATCAGCGCTTCGGCGATCTCGCCCAGGTCCTCTGTCTCGCTCGCGAGGATCTCGGCGATTTGCTCGTCGGTCACCATGCCGCTCAGTCCGTCCGAGCAGAGCAAGAACCGGTCGCCTGCCTGCATGCCTTCGAAGTGCATATCCGCCTGCACATGCTCTTCCGTCCCCAGCGCACGGGTGAGGATGTGAGAGAGTGGGTGGTCCCGTGCCTGCTCCGAGGTCAGCGCGCCGCGATCGACTTGCTGCTGAACGACGGTGTGGTCCTTGGTGATCTGGGTCAGGACGCCATCGCGCAGCAGGTAGGCCCGGCTGTCGCCCACCTGGCCGCTCAGGTAGTGCCCCTCGGGTAGAAGGGTGAGTAGCGTCAGTGTGGTGCCCATCCCACGCTTCTCGGGTTCATTGTCGGCACGTTCGAGGATGGCCCGATTCGCTTGCTCGATCAGCGTCAGCGCCGCGCTCTCGAGCTCGGCGGCGCCCATCCCGGAAGCGACGGCTTCCACGACTCCGGGGCCCACCGTTTCAGCGACGATCTTGCTGGCCACCTCGCCGGCCGCGTGGCCACCCATCCCATCGGCAACGATGAAAACGCCCCGCGCCTCGTCAGTGAAGAACGAGTCTTCGTTGCCTGATCGGACTCTGCCAACGTCGGATTTACCTACGGAACGCCACTTCATCTAGCCTCCGAAGAGTGCGTCGAGGGGGTCGGACAAACTAGCATGCATCGGGTCCAATTTCCACGGTAGGCCTCTGGAACTCGGCTAACTGCACCCGCCCAAGACCTTTCTACTGACCTGATTACGCGCGCGCAAGTACCTCCTGTCTCACCCTGGCTTTCCGGTCCCCCAATTTCGAGACCGTTCCACAACTAATCCGGAGCGTCAGAGGCGTGGGACGACAAGAAGCGATACTTCGCAGGCGGGGAAAACATCCTATGAAATGGGACTCCCCCATGACGTCGGAGGAGCCGCCGACAGACCGTATTCAGCCCCTTTTCCTGATTAAGCGTACCCTCATGACCGCCAAATCGGTCCGCGGACTCCTCGAGCTACAAACGGCGTCCCTGTACTCAGTTGCGGGGCCACCCCGGTCCATGTACTGTCCACAGCATCTTTCTAAGATCATCCGATGTGCTGGCCGCCGGCGTGACTTTCCGCCCTGAGGCCGCGGGTGGATCTCAATCTTCTGTCGTTGAATACACAGGAGCCTCGAATGAGCAGTAGGGCCATTCCAGTCATTATGGTCTCGATTCTGGTCCTTTCCTGCTCCGGAGATTCTGGCTCAAAGGACGCCGCCCAGGGCGAGGCGGCGAGCACGGGGAGTGCGATCATGTCTGAAGGACCTCCGGAAGTCAGTGGAGACGTCGTCGAGACGGCGAGCGGCTTACGCTACATCGTCATCAAAGAGGGAGAAGGACCCGAGCCCCAGCAGGGCCAGACGGTCAGCGTCCACTACACGGGCTGGCTGACGACGGGCTCGAAATTCGACAGCTCGGTCGACCGCGGCCAGCCTTTCAGCTTCGCGATCAGCATGGGAAGAGTGATACGTGGCTGGGACGAGGGCGTGATGATGATGAAAGTGGGAGAGAAGCGACGCCTGATCATTCCACCCAGCCTGGGATACGGCGAGCGAGGATCCCCACCAGCGATACCGGGTGGATCCACGCTGGTTTTTGATGTCGAATTGCTCGGTATCGCGGAACAGTAAAAGAGACTTCCACCCCGTTTTGCAGTGCCCGAGACGCCGCAAATAGCCGTAAGCTGCACCGGGCTCAAGAAGAGCTATGGGGAGGTCGTCGCCGTCGACGGGCTCGACCTCGAGGTCCACAGCGGCGAGTGCTTCGGCCTCCTGGGCCCCAACGGTGCGGGCAAGACCACGACGATCGAGATCCTCGAGGGGCTGCTCGAGCCCGACGCCGGTACGGTCGAGATCCTCGGAATGCACTGGGGCTCCGACGACCGGGAGATCCGCCAGCGACTTGGCGTCCAGCTGCAGGAGACCAAGCTGGCGGAGAAGCTGAGCGTCGAGGAGACCGTCCGTCTGTTCTGCAGCTTCTTCGAGCGTTCGCGCACGGTGGACGAAGTCCTGGACGTGGTGCAGTTGCAGGAGAAGCGGCGCGCCTGGGTATCGAAGCTCTCGGGCGGCCAGCTCCAGCGCCTCTCCGTGGCCTGCGCCCTCGTCAACTACCCCGACCTCCTGTTCCTCGACGAGCCGACCACCGGGCTCGACCCGCAGTCGCGCCGCAAGCTGTGGGAGCTGGTTCTCGAGTTTAAGCGCGAGGGTGGCACCGTCCTCATGACCACCCACTACATGGAAGAGGCCGAGCGGCTCTGCGATCGCGTCGCTATCGTCGACCAGGGGGTGATCATCTCCCTCGGAACGCCTCGCGAGCTGATAGCGGCTCTCGGCGCCGAGCACGTCCTGGAGTTCACCCTCGAGAACGGAGCTCTCCCGTCCGACGACTGGCTGCTCGAGCTCCCGGGCGTGCAGCGGGTCCACCATGAAGACGGGACCACCGCCCTCACCGTGGCCGAAGTGCATGCCGCGGTGCCGGCGCTGCTGACCGGTCTGGCGGAGCGCGATCTGGCTTTGACCCAGCTCTCCACCCACCACGCCACCCTGGAAGACGTCTTCGTCTCTCTCACCGGCAGGCATCTGCGGAATGAGTGACCGCTACCACCCGTTATTGGAGCTCACCCGCGCCCGTTGGCTCGAGTTCATCCGCGAGCCCGAAGCGATCTTTTGGGTCTTCGTCTTCCCCGTGTTATTGGCCGGCGGCCTCGGGCTCGCCTTTCGGAACCGCGCCCCCGACTCGCTCAAGATCGGCATCGAAGATGGGCCGGGCGCCGAACGCGTCGCCTCCGCCCTCGAGAGCGCCCCCGGCTTGTCACCCCTGGTCCTCAGCTCAGAGGACGCTGGGGCGCGGCTTCGCACCGGAAGGATCGCCCTCGTCGTCATCCCGGGCGATTCCACCACCTACATCTTCGACCCCACCCGCAACGAAGGCCGACTCGCCCGCCTCAAGGTCGATGACGCCATCCAGCGGGCCGCCGGCCGCCTGGACCCCCAGCTCGTCCGCGAGCGCGAACTCGACGAGCCCGGCTCCCGCTACATCGACTTCCTCATTCCAGGGCTACTCGGGATGAACCTGATGGGAAGCGGCATGTGGGGGATCGGTTTCAACCTCGTACAGACCCGGCGGCGCAAGCTCCTGAAGCGCTACCTGGCCACCCCCATGCGGAAGAGCGATTTCCTCGCTTCTTTCATGCTCTCCCGCCTCCTCTTCATGGTGCTCGAGGTGGCCGCCCTCGTCGGTTTCGGCTGGCTCGTCTTCGGCGTGGGCGTCAAGGGCTCCTTTCTTGACCTCATCCTCGTCGCCCTCGTCGGCTCCCTCTCCTTCGCCAGCCTTGGCCTCTTCACCGCCAGCCGCGCCCAGACCATCGAGGGCATCTCCGGCATCATGAACCTGGTCATGATGCCCATGTGGATCTTCTCCGGCGTCTTCTTCGCCTACACGAATTTCCCCGAGGCCATGCAGCCCTTCATCAGGGCGCTGCCCCTCACCCCACTCATCGAGGCCCTCCGCTCCATCATGCTCGATGGCGCGCCCATCACGGCGAATCTGGGCCGCCTGGCAGCCATTGTGGCCTGGGGAGTGGTCAGCTTCCTCATCGCGCTTAAGGTGTTTCGCTGGAATTGAGCGCGGGGCAGGGCGGGGGCGAAGAGCTGATGGGTCACCGAGTCGCGCGCAGCGTCTGCCGGAATCTATGACTGTACGGCCCAAAACGGCACGCGCTTTCGGCGACCCATTCAGCTCCGCGCCCGCGCCCGCGCCCGCGAATCTGATGCGCCCCATCTACCGACCCACCGCCGCACCGGAACAGCTCCCCAATTTCGGTGTAGACAACCTTGACAAACCCTTGACACGCACACACTATATATGGCTTCCTGCCGGGCGGGCACCCCCGATGAAACTTTTCGGCCTGCCAGGTGTTACAAGCCTTTCGAGCCCTCTGAGTTACGGGCTTGGGCTGTGGCCAGCGGGTGTCCGTGGGGCTTTGAATCTCCCCCGCGGTCGAACAACTCAACCAACGAACCAACCGTGGGAGACTGATGTACATAAATCAGCAGCCGGAGAAGACCAAGGCCCCCAAGAAGAGCCGGCGACGCAGGGCCAGTCAGGCTCTCAAAAAGGGATCGCAGGCCGACGACTCTGCGCTCGATCAGTACCTGCAGGAGGTCAGCAGGTACAGCCTGATCACCCAGCAGGAGGAGATCAGGCTGGCACGTCTCGCCCAGAAGGGCGACGGCGAGGCGATCCAGCACCTATGCCAGGCCAATCTGCGCTTCGTAATCTCGGTGGCGAAGAAGTACCAGGGCCGGGGTCTGCCGCTGAGCGACCTGATCCAGCAGGGTAACCTGGGACTGGTGACGGCGGCGGTGAAGTTCGACCCGGACCAGGGAGTGAAGTTCATCAGCTATGGCGTGTGGTGGATTCGCCAGGCCATCCTTTCGGCCCTGGCGCATCATGGCCGCTCGGTGCGCATCCCGCTCAACCGCGCCGCCGAGCTGTCGAAGATCATGAAGATGCGCCAGTCGCTGAAGGAAGACCTCGATCGCGAACCGACCAGCGAGGAGATCGCCCGGCGTCTCGAGATGAAGCCGGAGACGGTGGAGATGCTGGAGGCGCTGAACGCAGGCGAAGTGCGGCTGGACGCGCCCATCGGCGACAGCGAAGACTCGAGTCTGGTCGAGCGCTTCATCAGCGATGATGCGCCGCCGGCGGTGGCTGAAGTCGAGCATCGGCTACTGCGTGACGAGATTGACGAGGCGCTGACCACGCTCCGCGAGCGTGATGCTCTGGTGCTGCGGTTCTATTACGGTCTCGCCGATAATCGCGAGCACACGCTCGAGGAGATCGGCCAGAAGCTCGGCATCACTCGGGAGCGGGTACGTCAGCTTCGTGACCGGGCGCTGAAGGAGTTACGCGAAGGGAACAAGGGGGCAGCCCTGGCATCCTTCGCCGCGTAACGGTCAGCTCGCTGTACAGGTGATGAGACGGGAGCCGCGATGCGGCTCCCGTTTTCTTTTGCATCTTGCTCGCGGTCGGCACCCGATCCACTTTAGGCTCCCATGAAACGAACCTTTACGCTGTGGGTCATGCTGGCGCTGGCGGGCTCGGTTGCCGCGGCGGCACAGAGCCCCGCTGACCGCGGGACAGCTACGACGAACGACGTTCTGTCGCCGGAAGCCTACCTGGGCTATGAGGTGGGGACCGACTTCAGGCTGGCGCCCTGGGATACCATCCTCGGTTATTTCACCCAGCTCGCCGATAACTCGCCTTACCTCCAGCTCGACACCCTCGGTTCGACCACGCTGGGGGAGGCCTTCGTTCTGGCTACCATCACGGCGCCGCGGAACTTCGCGCGCATCGGGGCCATCCAGGCGCGCCAGGCCCGGCTCGCCGACCCCCGGCGGCTGAGCGATGATGAGCTCGATGAGCTACTCGATACCCAGCCGGCCGTGATATACATCGCCAACAACCTGCACTCCACCGAGATCGCGTCCAGCCAGGGGAGCATGGAACTGGCTCACGCGCTGATCACCGATCCTGCACTGACCAGGCTGCTGGATGATCTGGTGATCCTGCTCGTGCCATCCGCCAACCCGGACGGTCAGACCATGGTGGTCGACTGGTATGGACGCACGATGGGCACGCCCTACGAAGGCGCCGCCTTACCGTGGCTCTACCACCACTATGCCGGTCATGACAACAACCGCGACTGGTTCATGCTGAACCTCGTGGAGACACGCCTGGTCACCGACTTGCTCTACTGGCGATGGTTCCCGGAAATCGTGTACGACGTGCACCAGATGGGGAATCGCGGAGCCCGCTTCTTCGTCCCGCCGTTCGACGATCCCGTGAACCCGAATCTGGACCCGCTGCTGATTCGGATGATCTCGCTGTTCGGGATCAAGATCTCCACCGATCTGGAAGCGGCGTCCAAGTCGGGCGTGGTCAATTACCGCACTTACGATCTCTGGTGGCATGGCGGCAACCGCTCCGTGCCAACTCGGCACAACATGGTGGGCCTGCTGTCGGAGACGGCGAGCGCCCGCTACGCTTCACCGATCTTCCAGGAGCCGGGCCAGCTGAGCGACGAGCCCCAGCTGGGAGTTCATTACCCGAACCCGTGGCCGGGAGGGTGGTGGCGGATGCGCGACATCGTCGACTACCAGCTCATAGCGGCGCGCTCCGTGATCGGCTTCGCCGCCGGCCATCGCCGTGAGTTGATCAGCAATTTCGTAGAGGTCGGCCGTCGCTCGATCGCCGCCGGCGCTGACGAGCCGCCGTATGCCTACGTCATCCCCAGCCAGCAAACCGATCCGGGCAGCGCCGCCCGCATGCTCGAGATCCTCCGCCTCGGTGGGGTCGAGGTTCACCAGGCGAAGTCCGGCTTCGAAGTCGACGGGATCCAACACCCGGCCGGCGCCTGGGTGGTGCTCATGGCCCAGCCCTACCGGGCTCACGCAAAGGACCTGCTGGAAAGACAGGAGTATCCCGATCGCCGCCTCTACGACGGTGGGCCCCCCGACCGTCCCTACGATGTTTCCGGCTGGACACTACCGCTGCAGATGGGGGTGGAGGCGATCGCCGTGCGCTCCCGGTTCGAAGCGGAGCTGGAGCTGCTGACCGACACGATCCGGCCCGCCCCTGGCGAAGTGCACGGAAACGCCAGCGCTTATGCGGTGGACTACACACACAACGCCGCTTCGCTCGCCATCCACGAAACGATGGCCCGGGGCGGCGAAGCGGGTTTCTTATCTGAAGCTCTCGAGGCCGACGGGCGCAGCTGGCCGGCGGGCACGGTGATCCTGAAGGGGAGCGGTCTGCGCGAGACCCTAGTCGCGCTGGCGACGCGTGAAGGACTCGATTCCTACGCCATCTCGGGGGCAGCCGAGGGCTTTCGCCTCAAAGACTTCAGAGTGGGACTCTACCAGTCCTGGACGGCGCGGATGGATGAGGGCTGGACGCGTTTCGTCTTTGATGAGTGGGACCTGCCGTACAGGAGCCTACACGACCCTGAGATTCGGGCCGGCGGCCTGGACGAGCGCTACGATGTGATCATCATCCCGGATATGTCCCGGCTCCAGGCCGTCGAAGGACGTGGCGAAGGGACGGTGCCGGCGGAGTACGCCGGTGGACTCGGGGCGGAGGGCGTGGATGCGCTGCTGACTTTCGTCGAGCGTGGCGGAACCCTGGTATGTCTGGGAGCAGCCTCGAATCTGGCGATCGAAGAGTTCGAGCTGCCAATCCAAAATGTTCGCCCCGATGATGCCGAGCAGCGCGCCGGGACGGCATTCTACGCTCCCGGCTCGGTGCTCAAAGTTAATTTGGACCCTGACCATCCCCTCGCCTACGGGATGCCTGCCCAGACCGGCGTCTACTATTCGAACGGACCCATCTTCGAAGTGGCCGGCGGAGCTTCAGGCGTCGACGTGGTCGCCCAGTACAGCGCCGGCACTCAACTGCTCAGCGGATACGCCCTGCACAGCGCCTCGATCGCCGGCAAGGCAGCGCTGGTGGAGGCTCAACTGGGCGCCGGACGGGTCATACTCTTCGGCTTCCGCCCCCAGCACCGCGGCCAGCCCCACGAGACTTTCAAGCTGCTCTTCAATGCCATCTATCGCGGGTCGGTGGCGGGACCGGAGCGACTGGAGTTCTAGCCGTTGCCAGACATCGAGCAGCAGGGCGCGCGAGTCGAGCTTCCAGCGCTGGCCCTCGAGACTGCGTTCCTAGCCAGCGGGCTTCCTCGCGCACACCGCGTCGAAGCGCTGGACCGCGTAGGCGCGGCGGTCAGGGCGCGAGGTGTAACACCCGCCTTCGCCGCAGTGATCGACGGTCGTCCCAGCGTGGGTATCGGCCGAGATGAGCTGCTCCGGCTAGCCCGCGGCGCCGGCAAGGCAGCGACCCGCGACCTCCCCACCGCCGCGGCCCGCGGCGTGAACGCGGGGGCTACCGTTTCCGCCACGCTCTTCTTGGCCCACAAGGCGGGAATCGCCGTCGCGGCCACCGGCGGCATCGGCGGCGTTCATCCGGGTGGCTCCGATGTATCCGCGGACCTCATCGAGCTCGCCCGTACTCCCATCATTCTCGTCTGCTCGGGCGCGAAAGCCATCATGGATCTCCCGGCCACGCTGGAAAGACTGGAGACGCTGGGCGTCATCGTCGCCGGCTACGGCACGAACGAATTCCCCGCCTTCTGGACCGCGAGCAGTGGCTTACGCACGCCGCTGCAGGTCTCGAGCATCGCGGAGGTGGCTGACATCTGGAAGGCGGCCCGAGCGCTGGGCACAGCGGGGGCGCTGCTGCTCTGCGTGCCGCCACCCGAAGCGGACGCTCTGGGGCTCGGGGAGAGCCGCGTCGCCATAGAGAAGGCAGAGGCCGAGTTGGCCGAGGCGCAGGTCGAGGGCCCCGATGTCACTCCGTTTCTCCTCGACCGCATCGCCCAGCACACCGACGGTCGCTCGGTGAAGGCCAACCTCGCTCTGTTGGAGAACAACGCCGCGATAGGAGCCGAGCTGGCCCGAGAGCTACAAAAAGATGCCGGCGCCGCTCAAAACCCTCTCTAAAAGGAATGACGGCGCCGGCTCGCTCCCGCACGGGCCAGGAGCTTAGGCTGAATACCTACGGATTGATGTAGTAGTTGATCTTGAACCGAAAGATGCTTTCTCCCGGCGTGCCGAACAAGTCCCCGAAATCGCTCCCCGGCCTGAACTCTCCCGTGGGATCGGAGCGGGTCTTGTTCTGTGACCAGACCAGGAACATGGTGGAGCCGCCGATATACTCCCAGCGCAGCACCAGGTTCAGGTTGAACTGCTTGAAGTTGAAGTTCGGATCGTCGAACGTGAAGTCGACTTCACCGTTGCCGTCCTGATCGACCTCGTACACACCGCCGCCGCCCGCGGACGGGACGAAGCCGAGCCGGTCCGGCCCGTAGTTCTCGAAGCGATCGTCATAGGCGGAGGCCCGCGGCGACACTACGTCGTCGAATGAGCTATAACTACCCGCCGAGACGAAGGGCTGCGCGTACAACTGCAGACTCAGGTTCGGCCGGAACGTCCAATCGAGCCGGGTGGTGACCGAGAGCGTCTGCTGGTCGAGGACGCCCGTCACATAGCGCGCCAGATCCCCTGCATCGAGCCCCGTCGTCACATACTGCCAATCGTCGTGGTTCCAATCGTAATTGGGCCCCAGCGTCAGGCGGAAATTGTCGATCGGTTGCATGCTGACGTCCAACCATACACCGCCGCCGCTCGAGCGCTCGTCGTCGCCCCATAGCCAGCCACCGCCCGAGAATCTCACCCACTTGCGACTATCGCTGTCCACCCCGTACCAGCCGCTCCAGCCCGCCGGCCCCTTCATCGCCGGTCCGCCACGCAGCACGCGCGTGTTCAGCGCGCCAGCCCAGCGCTCGACCCCCGCCCAACCACCCCAGTAGTTGAGCAGCGTGAAGCTTCCATTCACGTTAGTCCCGGTTGACGTGCGCTCGTCTCCGAAGGTATGCCGGTTCCAGAGGTTCCAGTTGACGTTATAGCGGCGGAAGATCGTGCCCGGCTGGAACTCCCGGTAACCCACCCACACGTTCTCGCGCACCACATCCGCCGCTCGCTGGAATCCGAGGTCGTTCACCTCGAAGCCCGGCGATACCCACTCCACACCCACGTTCCCGCGCCAGTGACCCCCACCGATCTTCCGGAAGGCCACGCCGCCCGCACTCCCCACCAGCGAGGTGCGCGTCGAATCGAAGCTCAAGTGGTCCGCGTCCGGGCGCTGGAAGAAGCGAGCAGAACTGAGCTGCGCTCCCGTGATCGCGTCCGTCGAGCCGCGAATGTGCGAGCCCATCACTTTGCCGGTGATCTCCCAATTGGCGTCCCAGAGACGGTGTCTCAAATCGATGCCCGCCGCATACGCCGCGGAGTTTAAGAAACCCAGGCTGACGGGGATGTCGCGGTTCACCGCCGTGACCATGACACCGAGAGCACTCTGACCGTCGCGGAAGTCTCGTTGCAACCGGCCCACCGCGTAGTTCGTCAGCGGCTCGACGGATTCCTCGAAGCGCGTGCCGTCCGGCATGACGATCTTCGCCTTCTCCTCCCCCGTGAGCGCGGTCAGTAGGCCGATCGACCAGCCGCCCGCTGTCTTCCCCGTCAGCTTCCCGGCGCCCAGGATCGTCGTCTTTCCCGGGACATCCACGAAGCCGTCAACATCGGGGAACCCGCGCGGCGTCCGCCCGATCCGCCGCGAGTGGAAGAGTTTTTCCCTACCGCCGTTCCCCGGCCGCAGGCTGAACTGATAGATGTTCGCCCCTTCGATGAAGAACGGCCGGCGCTCCTCGAAGAAAACCTCGAAGACCCCAAGGTTCAGCACCGAGGGATCGGCCTCTACCTCACCGAAGTCCGGGTTGATCGTCGCGTCCAGCGTGAGGTTGTTCGTCACCCCAAGCCGTAGATCGAAGCCGGCCGAGCCCAGGAAGTCGCTTCCGTCCTGGAACGGGTCCCCGTCAACTTTATGTGTCTGGAACTGAGCTCCGGCTACGTAGGGGAGGATCTCCAGCCGCCGCTTCGGATTGATCCCTTCCAGGCCCGAGAGCTCGCCATACTCGCTCACCCAGCCCGACCCCTCCTTGGGAATCGGCTTCCACTGGGCTTCCTCGTTCTTACGCTGGATGATCCGCGTCACGTTGAAGCCCCACATCTGCTCCGCCGCTTCCGAGAAACGCAGCTGGGTGTATGGAATCCGGAACTCGGCTACCCAGCCCTGCTCATCGACGCGCGTCGCCACATCCCAGACCGCATCCCACGTGTCGTCCAGGTTCGTGTCGTCGAAGCGATAGACATCACGCTCCACCCCGGCCGGGTTGACTCGGAACTCGAACGCCGTACGTCGATCGAAGTAGGAATCGATGCTGATGACCAGCCAGTCCGACTCGGAGTACTGATCGCGTCGCGTCAGCCGCCCCACGATCCGGTCCGGCTCGCTGTCATAGGCGCGGATGCCGATGTACAGCGCACCATCATCGTAGAGCACCCGGAACACCGTTCGCTCCGTCGCAGCTTCGCCTTCGTCCGGGTCCCGCTGCACGAAGCCGCCGAACTCCCGCGCCAGCTCCCACTCCGGGTCATCCAGCACCCCGTCAATTTTCGGTGTGCCCGGCATCGCCCGGGTCGCCATCGCCCGATAGGGCCCGGGATCCGCCTCCGCACGACGTGGCTTCTCGGGGTCGCGCTCCACTCCACCCAGCGCTGCCGTATTCCCCACCAGGAGGGCGATCAGAAGCGCCGTCATACCTGCGAACTTCGGGATCATGATTGCCTCAGCGAGAAGTTGGGATTGGGGTCCGTTCGAGCGGCGCCTGCGGACCAGCCAGCCGCCCTATCCACGGCCTTCCGCCGTGCTGTACGAGTTAGACGCCGGGAAGGCGCCCAGGGTTGGCAAGGACGTCGGCGGAGGCGGATCGTTAGTCGACCGCAGAATTCTCAAATGGTTGTTCGATGTTCACG
>SDBV01009618.1_pt1 | contig 12819 bp, 12 predicted proteins | sample 2277081 | NCBI WGS metagenome assembly SDBV01 (sample SAMN10402039, study PRJNA504765) | marine sediment metagenome | isolation source: marine sediment core GS10_PC15, 223 cmbsf | place: Arctic Ocean: Southern Knipovich Ridge | collected 2010
CACTCGGCTGCTCGACCTCGCTCTTCTCCGTTACTTCGGCCGCTGCAGCTGGCTCTTCCGCTGCAGCTGATTCACTCGGCTGCTCGACCTCGCTCTTCTCCGTTACTTCGGCCGCTGCAGCTGATTCACTCGGCTGCTCGACCTCGCTCTTCTCCGTTACTTCGGCCGCTGCGGCTGGCTCACTCGATTCGGTATCTACGGCGGATTTGGTGGAATCAGAATCAGAGGCTTCAGATTCCTTCTCACCTTTTTCTTCGACATTTTCTGCAACTTCACTTTCTGCTGCAACTTCAGCATCGGTGTTTTCTGGAATGTCGCCTGTTGGCTGTTCGTCTTTTTTCTTCTCTAGATGTTCGTCAGACAAAAGTATCCTCCTTGTTCACTCAGGTTCGACTGTCAAAAGGGAATATCATCATCAAATCCATCATCGGGCGGTGTGGCATCTCGTCCACCACCATGCTCATCCTCCGATGATTTTGTATCGCTCACAGGCGCCGGCGTGCTCTGCGCACCCGGACGTCCTCCCAGGAGCTGGATGTTCAATGCGCTTATTTCAACTCTACTTCGCGCCTGGCCGTCCTGTTCCCACCTATTCTGTCGAAGCTCCCCTTGAACCCCGATCTGTTTACCCTTGACCAGATATGGTGTCAGCGATTCAGCCTGTCTCCCCCAAAGCACTATATCAAAAAAATTCACTTCCTCGGTCCATTGGTCATTGATCTTGCGACGCCTGTTGATGGCAATGGAGAATTTACTAATGGCTGTTCCCGTGTTTGTGTATTTTATCTCCGCGTCTCGTGTCAGCCTTCCTACAAGAACGACATGATTTATATCCGCCACAGAGTACCTCCTTCCATCTATATTTCACCTAAATTTCACTTGACTCAAACCAGATCCGATACAACAGGATGCAAAATCTATGAATCATACCGGACTGCCCCGCTCGACTGCCGTTTAAAGTATCTATTGCTGTCTCCGGAAAAAGGTGAATTTCAGAATTTCTGGTTTCAATTTGAGGGATTTTTCAAGTGACTTTAGGGCTTCCGGTGCAGTTTCGATATTGTAACAGATGTAATGGCCCCTGTCGTTCTTTTTTATCTGATAGGCAAGGGTCTTTACACCCATATCCTCTTCTTTCAGGATTTTTACGGAAGAGCCTTTGAACTCATCTGCGACGAACGTCTTTATTGTGTTGAGAGTTTCTTCACCGGGCGGGTAGATAAATACCGCGTCGTATTGCCTTAGTACAGATTTTGCCATTCTATATGATCCTCCTTGCGGTCATAAATGATCCACTTGAACATATCTCGGTGGATAAAGAGGCACTTCGAAAATTATATAAACCGTCGACAAATGTCAAGTAGAATATGATGAGAGCCGAAATTTAAGATGAGAGCCATGTCACATAAGATAAATTACGGCGATAACATCTTTTTCCTCAATATGAAGGTCAGAATTCTGAAGAATTGCCTGAAACTGGACATCGACAGGGAACTTTTCATGGAGAAAATCAACGAAGAGATCCTTTTCATTGTTGTTGCCATCGAGAAATTGTATGAGCTCCTGAAGGAAAACTCGATCATTGTGAACAGATCGGAGAGCCTGAAAGGGATACAGAGACTCAAAGGGCAAATAGTCGGTTTGCTCACGAGCATCATAGACGGCGACAGTAGATACTCCACGCTCATGGAGAACCGCTTCAGTCATTACAACACTGTGAGAGAGAATTTCCTTCACAACATCGAGGAGATCAAGAACATCATTACGGGGATCAACACGAAAGCAGTTGAGGAGCAGTACATCATCTCAGAGGAAGAGTATAAACACCTATTATCCGACTACGAGTAATCTGGCGAGGATACGCCTGAATGGCGAGGATCCGTGCCCATAGGAATGGGCTTGAGGATCCGTGCCCATAGGAATGGGCTTGAGGATCCGTGCCCATAGGAATGGGCTTGAGGATCCATGCACAAGGATATGGGCCTGCCGATCTGCTTCAACCCAAGTCTTCGAAAAGCCCGGTCATGCCCTCCACGCTCAGAACCTCAACCCCGGGCACTTTCGAGTCCAGCCACTCCTGTTTGACGTAACCCCAAGCCGCTAGCTTCGAATCGATCCTGTCTGTGATCCCCTCTCTGCGGAGATGATCGATCTGATCATCAACGAACACCGATCGTTCGAATCCGCTATCGATTAACAGATCTGCGACGAGATCCAATTTTTCAATGTTACTAGAGTAGTGAATATTCCGTTGCGGAAACTCGATCCCGTTTGACGATAGAATCGCCGCAATAAAATCCGGACGCTTTGTGGAGACGATATGCAACTCATCTCGGCCCGAGAGGCGCTTCAATGGCCGTTTCATATGACGATAGATGGGATTAAGGGACAGCCAGTAACTCCTGTCCTGCTCGACCAATCCTTCCCGCGCCTTATAAAACAGCTCCTTGTACCGCATCATCCTCTCCCCGCCGGCAGCCGATATGCACGAATCAAACTGCTGCTGGCTTTCAATCATTACTTTTTTGTAAAGCAGCTCATGAATGAGAATGAAGTCCTCTCCGGATCGAATAAAAGGTCTGAGAAGCAAAAAATCGCTTCTCAGCGACACGGGTACATGAGAGGGCTGGCCTCCGGATATATCCCTGTAGTACGTGAGCCAGGAGCTGACCAGGCACTCCAGGGCGGAGTCGCATATTACACCATCGAAATCCAAGCAGAGGAGAAATTGTTTTTCAATCATTCTAGATAATGGGTACTGCCGGCATCAGAAAGTGGAGTATTCCGACAACGATTCCAGCGACGCCTATAAATTTTCTATTCTGCGCAACGGCACCTTCGATTTTGCTGATAGCCTCAGACGACACATCCGATTTTGTGCGAAAAAACTCCAGCAGCAAAACACCGCCAAGCACGATACCGGTGACAGCCGGAAGGAAATCGCCCACAACGGGTATGTCTCCTATGGTAGGAGTAAGGATCTTGAAAAACCCGATGATGAGCGAGAGAATCCCCAATGAAAACTTGAATCCCCCGTCCTCTAGCACCTCTTTCATTCGGCTAAAAAAGCTCGCCTCTCCACTCTTCCCATCAATACTCAACAGCGATCCGATGAATAGATTTACGAACACAGAAAGTGCATAGAACTGTACCATGATCCCTCCGGAATTACTTTAAACATAATTATTGCCCCAAGTTCTGTCAATCTCAGCTCCTTTCAGTTCTTATCAAGCCGCCTCTTCAGCACTATTTTCTTTTCACCTATCTGAATCTCTGCTCTCAGCAGCCCTCCCTGTACCGCAGCTTGAATAATAATAGTGGCTGTCAGCTCCACGGATGTACCCTGGGCCAACGGGAGGTTCTCCGAAATCCGCAACTCCTCGTCCTCCACCCGGAATCGAACGAACACCTTTTCGAGACCTGTCTCTGCTACGATGCTCACCTCTCGGGAACCTCTCTCCACCCACACGGAAGCAATGATCCTATCCTTCAGCGGCATCACTCGCAATGTGAGGCTGTATCCGGAGAGTTGCCCTACGTAGGGCGGTCGGGAGAAAAAAATACGATAAGCGATAAACAGAACGCATATGAGGGCGATGTCCACGAGGATAATGATAAGAGAGCGGTTACCCCTGAGAAAGCCTTTTCTGCCTCGATTTGAAAGGTCGGGAGCGTTCGGCATCGAAAGTCGTTCCTCTCGATGATAATGAAAGTTCAAATCTCGACGATCCGGCATAGGCTATCGAGGTTCCTCCTGTACAAGTCTGTCGCTCCGCCAAGTAACTATCTTGACCTCGTCCTGGAAGCACAGAAGTCCGCTCAGTATGCCCTCCTCTGAGAGATTCAAGAATTTGAAGTAGATCTCTGAATCCTCGATGGTGAAAACACGACGTGCCTTGACTTCACCCTTCTCGCCTAAGGCCAATAACTCATACCGATTGAAGTCCAACGGGCGCATAAAGAAATAATTCCCGTCGAGAGTTATGCCGAGCATCTCATACGACGGTGCCGGCACCTCCAGTTCCATGCCTCCAACTGACTCCTTTCTCGTGCCACTCTGAGGCACAGCGATGTAGCTGTCGTACACCCTGTTCTCCAAGTCGAAGCGATAGACCCGGCCAAGGCTTCTTCTAATGGCATCCCGAGTCTGAGTTGACGGGTTGATTTGCTCCTCGTAGAAAGTTATCATCATAAGGAGATCACGGCGTCGATAATCGGGTATCACTTTGTCCAGTGATACGATGGAGTTTTCCTGTTGTGGCAGATGCTCCGCATCGACGTGAACGTTGTACACCGGAAATCCTTCAGAGTTAAACCAGAATATTATCCATTCCGACACGAGCCTGGTTATGATAACGAGCTCGTCCGACGCGGTGATGTGAAGACTCTGGATGAACGGAAAGGGTGTTCCTCCTATACCCTCCTGTCCCAGAAAATCTATCAAACTTCCGTCGCGATCAAAGCGGAGAATACGTTTGTAGTAGACCGCACCCGTATCATCGTCCACCTCCCTCTGATCGGGAGGAACTTCATCCTCGACGTAAAGCCTTTTCTTGCTGTCAACCACCAGACTTCCGATGTTTTGAAACGGAAAGCTCCGTGCGCTCCTGTTTGTGAAGTTTTGCTGATTGACATCACTATTCAGAATGATTGTCTGGGGATTCTTCTCTGCATTCTGCAGGAGAAACACAAGATCGCCGTAGGTCGTGAATTCCATGATTTTCGCGGAGTTCCCATTGGAGATATAAATTCGGCCGCCCTTCCTGTAGATGCGGTTTCGCCTCTTGAAGGGCACTCCAGCAACCTGAAACAGGTCGATTTGATTTTCCATCTTTCCCAAGCTGAGAGAGAACAGCTCTTCCCGGTTCAGGTCCTCGATAGAAGCTTCCCTGCAGCTTCCGAACATAAACAGTAGGCCAACCGACAAAATAAATAAAAATACGGTGCTTTTCATAGGTTCCAATATCGGTACAAGTGTACTGCCTGTTTACCTCTTCTGTCAATGTAAGGAGTCGAAGGGATCGAAAAGACGCACCAAAGGGATCGACTGCGCTTGTCATTTCCAGGTATTGTGGTTAAATTTATTCCATGATTCAAAAGATCGTTACCCTCATTGTCGGCACAAAACAAAAAAGAGACCTCAAGAGCCTCACCCCGATTGTCGAGCAGATCAACTCTTTCGAGCCTGAGCTTATGAGCTGGGTGGACGAAAAGTTCAAGATCGCAACGAATCAGCTCAGGGAAGAAAACAGGGCTGGCAAAAGCCTGGACGACCTGCTGCCAGAGGCGTTTGCGATCGCCAGAGAGGCCGGTAGAAGGATTTTGGGTGAGCGTATCTTCGATGTACAGCTTATGGGCGGCATCGCTCTTCACAGAGGTTCAATAATGGAAATGAAGACCGGCGAAGGGAAGACGCTGTCCAGCGTTCCGGCAGCGTATCTCAACGCCCTCGGTGGAGATGGAGTACATATCGTAACGGTCAACGATTACCTGGCGGAGAGAGACGCACAGTGGATGGGACCGGTCTATCGATTTTTAGGAGTAAGCGTTGGCTGCATTCTTTCGGAAATGGACAACGATGCCCGACGCCAGGCGTATGCCCAGGACATTACCTACGGTACCAACAACGAGTTCGGTTTCGACTATCTGCGGGACAACATGAAATGGGATACCAGCGGAAAAGTGCAGAGAGGTCATAACTTCTGTATCGTCGACGAAATCGACTCGATTCTGATTGACGAGGCGAGAACTCCCCTGATCATATCCGGCCCGGCTCAGGATGACACCGCTACATATTTCGAAGTCAACAGGCTCGTATCCTCCCTCAAGGAATGTGGTAAGGATCCGGATACCGATGAATACCCTGACGACCCGGTGGGTGACTACAAGATCGATGAGAAGGGAAAGCGCATCACCTTCACCGATCAGGGCATGAACAGTATTGAAAGTCTTTTACAAAAACGGACAATCATAAGTGGTTCTCTCTTCGACAGCGAGAACTTTGAATACATCCACTACTTCACCCAATCGCTGAAGGCTCACATACTCTTCCATCGTGATGTTGACTATGTCGTGCAGGAGGGCAAAGTCCAAATCGTCGATGAGTTCACGGGGCGTATCCTTTACGGTCGCCGATATTCCGAGGGTCTACACCAGGCGATCGAGGCTAAAGAGAAAATCAAGATCGCCCAAAGAAACAGGACCCTGGCCACGATCACTTTCCAAAACTACTTCAGGATGTATAACAAGCTCTCCGGCATGACAGGTACGGCGGATACGGAAGCGAAAGAGTTCGACAAGATCTACGGCTTGGATGTCGTCGTCCTTCCGACAAACCGGCCGGTGATCAGGGACGACAACGATGATCTGATCTTTTTAAGTGAGAAGGATAAGTTTCTAGCTATCTGCGACGAGATCGAGCAGCTCAACAAAAAGGGACAGCCCATGCTGGTCGGTACCGTTTCGATCGAAAAGTCGGAAATGCTATCAGGACTTCTCACCGCCCGGGGAATACAACACGAGATCCTTAATGCGAAGAATCATCACCGTGAAGCACTCATAATAGCCGAAGCCGGCGTCAAGGGCGCTGTTACAATCGCTACAAACATGGCAGGACGGGGAACGGATATCAAACTGGGCGGTAATCCGGAGTACAGGGCTCTCAGAAAAACCGGCACGGGGGCGGATGAAGAGGTATACGCCAACATCCATCGAGCCGAGCTCGAAAGGTGGCAGAAGGATTACGAGGAAGTCAAGTCGCTGGGCGGACTTCACGTATTGTGCACGGAGAGACACGAGGCCAGACGAATCGACAACCAGCTGAGAGGCCGATCTGGACGGCAGGGCGATTCCGGCTCATCCCGATTCTTCATTTCACTGGACGATGAGCTCATGAGACTTTTTGGGGGGGAGAACCTCAAATCCATCATGTCCCGGGTAGGCATGAAAGAGGGAGAGCCTATAATGCACCCCTGGATCAACTCTTCGATTGAAAGGGCTCAAACGAAGGTGGAGGATCGAAACTTCGAGATCAGAAAACATCTTCTTGATTTCGACGATGTGTTGAACGAGCAGAGAAACTTTATCTACACACGAAGAGAGGAGATCATCGGTGATAACAATCTCATAGAGAGGGTCATGCGTACCGTCGAGGAGATTCTCTCATGTTTCTTCGAGGCTCAAGAATCCAAGAAGAACAGCGACAACATGGATATCATCAGTACTCTGAAGGACGAATTTTTCTATACGCCTGCTATAAGCGATGAAAAAATCGGCGCGATGACACCTCGCGAGCTGTTTGAATACATTCTGAAGGATCTCAAGCGGGATTTGAACGAGAAAAAGGAGAGCCTCGGGCAGGAGAATTTCAACGCCTTTATCCGGTTTGAGTATTTGAAAAACATCGACTCCCGTTGGCAGGATCATCTCGAGAACCTCGAGGCGTTACGAGAGGCTGTTTATCTTCGTACCTACGCTCAGAAAAACCCGCTCCTCGAATACAAACTCGAGGGTTTTCAGATCTTTGATCAAATGCTTTTGGATATCCGGACGGCAATCGCCCGCAAAACCATAAAGGTGCGAATCCACACTTTCGAAGGCAGAAATCTCATACTCGAAAGGGAGAATATAGGAGACGCACGACACCGCGTCCTGGGTCAGTTCTCCGTCCCCGACCAGGCAGCCGCGGCACAGAGTGCTTTGCCAAGGATCGCCGCCCGAGGAGAAAGGGATGAAGCCGCTCCGCGGAACGTACAAACCAAGAGGGCGGGAACGAAAGTCGGACGCAACGCCCCCTGCCCCTGTGGAAGCGGGAAAAAGTATAAACACTGTTGCGGAAAATAATCCGAAAAGACTGCTCTTACTGTCTCGAGCCGGTCCTCAGGAACATCAAACCAGAGCCAAAGCTGTAGATCACAACCAAAAAGAGAATAGCTGTACCGACAATCTTTAGAAAACCTCCGACTGATATTAAAGCCTCAGATGTCAGGAGAGAGAGAAGTCTTCCTAATAGAGCCGGGATACGTATTATGAAGAAACCGAGAAGACCACAGAGGTAGGCCCGAGCCGGAACGTCGATTTCTCCCTTTAACAGGAGTTGACCTAGCCGCACTGAGGCACCGGCAAAGGCAAAGTACGTCGCCGCCAGTATGATCAGCAGTACAACGGGGATGAGGAATACTCCAATAACGGAAGCGATAAGAAGAACAATTAATATCGGAATAATCGCAATACCCAGTAAGAGATAGAGCAGATTGGCCCTCCAATTCTCAAAAATGATGCGGGACATTGCGACGAGACCAGCCTGCCGGAAATGCAGCACTATAAATAGAACGAGCAAGAACAGTAAAACACCGAAGAGGTCGATAATAAACAGAAGTGTCTCGGCGGACCGGGGAGAGGTAAGAAAACCCAGAAACGGAATGTTCATCTGCGGGATTGAGTGCTTGTTCCCCTTAATTCGGGCTCCTCGCTGCGCCTCTATCTTTCCTCCTATAGCGATGACATCCCCCGTAACAATGGAGCTCGATTTCATCTCTACATCAGCACCAAAGGTCCAAACGCTTCCCTCTACCGTCCCGTGAATCGTCACGGGACCACCGATGCTGATAATATCACCCCGGTAAATGTCCTTGACGACCTTTTCTCCCCCGAAGTGCAGACCGCTTCGAGTCATAAATGTCAGACCATTTAACGCCAGATAGAATCGTTTATTCCCGGAACGCAAAACGATTCGAAGAGGGAAGATATTCCACACTCTGCGCTTTTTGCCATCTGCCTCTGCCAGCCCGAAACCGAGACTAACCACGTTTTCGCCGTCGGCAAACTCTACCAGACTCGGATGCATCGTAATCCTGTTTGGCTCATTCTCATCAGCCTGAGCCCTCAGGATGGAGAACAGAGCCAGCAACCCGATCAGTCCGTATATGACCTTTTTCATTTTGCCTTACCCCTATTTAAAGTCTAATGGAGATATTTCAAGGGATCAACCGGTACCGAATTTTTAAAGATTGTAAAGTGCAGATGGGGTCCAGTGCTGTATCCCGTGTTTCCCATCTCTCCGATCTTTTGTCCCTGAGACACCCTTAAGCCTCGTTTCACCGAAATCTTGTCTAAATGCCCATAGAGGGTCTGATAACCAGCGGGGTGGATCAGAATGACAAATTTACCCAGTCCTGCATAGTACCCAATCCTGGCGACTTTCCCGCGCATGGCGGCGTCTACGCGGGTCCCGACAATATTCCCGACATCGAGACCGTTGTGAAACTCTCGAACACCTGTAAAGGGATTGGGTCTGTAACCGAAACGGGAGGTCGGGCGTCCCTTTGTGGGGAAGACAAAGAGCTTGCCCAACACCAGGTTACGCGCATTCGTACTCAATTGTGCGCCGGGAATAAAAAGCTCCTGACCCGGGACGATTACAGCAGAAGTGAGACCGTTCCAATCCACGAGACTTTCCAGACGAATTCCATGTACTCTTGCAATCTTTCCCAGTGAGTCGCCTCGACGCACCCTGTATCGAAGCCCATCCTTGTTTGGCACCTGGAGTTTGCGCCCGGCTAAGAGGTTTCGAGCATTTCTGATGTTGTTAAAACTGATAATGGTATCGACATTCAAGCCAAACCTCTGGGCTATCACGGAGAGGGTATCGCCGGCTCTAACCCGATAACTGGAAATTTTGAGCTGTTTGAGAATCTCGGGATGGAGTTCTATATCGCTCGTTTTTTCTATAGGTTCCGAGATGAGGTATTCGGCGAGCATACCCTCTGTATCGATCAGATCGGGTAACTTTAAGCTATCTGCTTCGGACCCTCTGCGGATCAGAAACGACGTGTTTGAGAAGAAGTTTGGGAAGAAGTTTGGCAAGAATGACAGGAGTATCAAAACCAGGGGCAGCATAAGCAGCAGATTCCACCGGTTTCTCACCAATGGACCGAAGCTCAGACGCCTTTTGACCTGCTGATTCAACAAGACAGAGCTCATCGTTTTTCATATCGACAATAATTGGGTTGTCTATTAATATAAACTTGGTCTGTGCCGAAAATAATAGACCCTTCTGATCATCCGGTTGTTCGTGTTGGATGTCATGCGAGTCGAAGGGCACTCTATGGAACCCACACTCCGGCCCAGTCAGATGATCCTTGTTAATCGGCTATCCTGTGGCATAATTTTGCTGTTTTCCGACCGATACTTATTAATGTGGAGCAAACCACAAATTGGCGATGTCGTCGTGGAAGGCTAATGGGCAGGACGCTGGTAGACTGTAATTTCTCGTAAAAGCACATCCAGGGAGACAACTGATTTGATTAGTCTTAAAGGCAAAGGACGACTCACCCTCGTATTCATAGTAGTCTCAATCGTTGTTCTCGTTGTCGTCTCACGCTACCTGTACCTCATGCTAATACTCGCCAATCAGGACGCATATGACCCGGTAAAGCTTCCGCGTGTTGAAAGAGGCCCAATTCTGGATCGGAACAGCAAAATTCTCGCGATTACAACGATTCTGAACTCGGTTTCTGCATGGATCCCGGATATCGATGACGCCGAGGAGACGGCCCGCCTTTTGGCTCGAGCTTTGAAATTGGACGAGGGAAACCTGGTCGAAAAGTTGTCAATAACCATGGGATTTGCCTGGATAAAAAGAAAAATTACTCCAACGGAAACAGAAAGAATCATAAATCTCAAGATTAACGGGCAGCTTGCGGGAATCAACCTGGAGCCTGAATACGGAAGAAACTATCCTGAGAGGGCCTTTGCCTGCCACCTTATCGGGTATGTCGGGATCGACAATACGGGACTTGACGGCATCGAATGGACTTTCGAAAGAGAGCTGTCCCCCACGATCATAGGTGGCGGAGTCGAGGAAGTATACGGGAATCAGGTGTATCTAACGATTGATATGAACACCCAGTACTTCGCGGAAAAGATTGCGCATAAAAGCCTCGAGGACAACAACGCCGACTCCGTGATGATACTGGTGATGCACGCTCCCACGGCCGAAGTTCTCGCCTACGTGTCTCTTCCCGGATTCGACCCCAACAATCTCTCCAGGCAGGTTCCTGAAAATATGATAAACCGACCCGTAAGAACCGCCTATGAACCGGGATCGGTCTTTAAAATTTTTACTATCTCGGCCTTCCTTCAGTTGGGGGGAATAACTGCTCAGGATACCTTCTACGCCGGGGGCTACTATGAGACGCCTGAATTCGGAATCAGGATCAATGACCTGGCAGCCTACGGGGAAGTCGATGCCCAGAGGATCCTGATGTACTCGAGCAATGTGGGAGCCGCGTACGCCTCCGAGACGGTAGACAATGAAAGTTTTTATGCCATGCTGCGACGATTCGGATTTGGGAAACCTGTAGGCATTCCGATTTCAGGGGAAACCTCAGGCATATTAAGAAAACCATCAACGTGGTCCATTCGCACAAAGCCCACATTGGCCTTTGGACAGGAGATCTCGGTGTCGGCCATTCAGATAATGGCCGCAGCAACAGTTCTGGCAAACCAGGGGCTTCTCCTCAAACCCAGGTTTGTGAAAAAGATCGTCTCTCCCGAAGGTGCCCTTATCAAAGACTACCACCGAGAACCCGTAGCGGAGGTGCTATCGGCAGAAATAGCGAATTCGGTACTTCTGATGATGGAAACAGCGACACACCCGGGTGGGACAGCGCGAAGGGCATATATCGATGGTGTTCGTATCTCGGGTAAAACGGGAACCGCTCAAGTCATCAATCCGGAAACCGGTAGCTACTACGAGGATCGACACATTGCCTCATTTATCGGCATCTTTCCGACAGATGCACCCGAACTAATAGTCTATGTTGTTATCGACAATCCCAAAGGAGATCATTACTACGGAAGCAGAATCGCAGCCCCGGTGTTCAAGGAATTGGCGAAGAAGCTTATTACCCTGCGGGGCATACGAACGGATGCGTCTCAAGTCGTTTCGCACCCCGGAAGAATCTCTGTTCCAGTTAGCACCGCCATCGAAATCGACGATACTGTGCCTGATCTGACAGGTACCGCGAAAAGACAACTCCTGTCTCTCTATCAAATGAAGGAACTCGAAATCGTAATGATTGGTGAGGGGTACGTGGTTCGACAGAATCCTCCGCCCGGAACTCCGGTCACAAAGGGCATGAAACTGATTTTGGAGTTCGAATGAGCCACTTCGACGAGAACCTGGCTCTGCTCATCGATCATCATCCCTACCTCAACAACCTGCTCGATGTGGCTCCATCGACCGAGTTAAAGGTGGTTCCTTCCCGAAGTGGGAGCCCCACCGCTCTCCTCGCCGATCGGTACATCCACAGTCGCTTCGATCCTATAAAGGAAGCCAGACGAATCCTGGAACAGGAGTACTCGGAAGAGGCGACGACGTACCTCTTCTACGGATTCGGGCTGGGATACCTGGTCGAGGCTCTTCTGAATGCCCACCCCGATAGATCCGCCATCGTTGTTGAGCCCGATTGCTCTCTTTTCATTAAAGCACTGGAATCACGGGACCTCAAAGATCTCATCACCACCGCCCATCTGTGCTACTTCGTCGGTGGAGAACCGGAAGCCCTGCCGAGTCTGCTCGACACTCTTCCATCCTCTCATCTAAAAGTAATACCCTTGAGAAGCATCATAAGCTGGGGCGACGGCGACTACAACAGAAGCGACGGCATCATGAGGGCCTACACAGCCGGAAAAAAGATCAACCTCAAGACTGTCGATCGCTTCGGCGAAGCGGGGCCGAGAAGCCGCACACAAAATATCCAGGTTCTGCTCCAGGCGCCCGGTACACAGAACCTGGGCGAGGCTTTCGCAGCTGGG
>SDBV01009619.1_pt1 | contig 12819 bp, 9 predicted proteins | sample 2277081 | NCBI WGS metagenome assembly SDBV01 (sample SAMN10402039, study PRJNA504765) | marine sediment metagenome | isolation source: marine sediment core GS10_PC15, 223 cmbsf | place: Arctic Ocean: Southern Knipovich Ridge | collected 2010
TGGCTATCTGCCCCAAAGACAAGTTGTAAACCTTGTGGCATATCCTTTTTTTACTGTAAAATTAAAAATTCTTATTTGCGATTGTTCAGGTACTTTTTGGCTTTTTACTGAGTTCTGAATTTAGTGACCTTTTTTAAATTAAAATCACATTAACCATCTGAACACCCTAATAACAACTTCTCATATTAGTTTTTTGCTTTGGTTTCCTGAAGCCAGCTTTCAAACTGGGCTTTAAGCTCCTCAACTTTATCAGGGTACTGGGAGGCAAGGTTGGTCATTTCTCCGGGATCAACATCCAGGTCAACCAAAAAAAGTTTGTCATCTTCGGTTAATGGCGCTTTATTGCTTTTATCTACTGGATTTCCCAGGAGTTTCCACTTGCCTTTTCTTGCCGCCCATTGATTATTGCCATGAAGCCAGGTAAAGCCATTTTCATGCACAGAAGGTGCATTTGGGTCATTAATTACCGGCATCAAACTGCGACCATCAAGATCAGTTTGATCCAAATCAATATCGCATAACTCAGCGAGCGTTGGCATCCAATCGGCGCAAACTGACATTTGTCCGCGAACTTCACCGGCCTTCAATTTTCCCGGCCAGCTTATCGCTGCAGGCACCCGGTAGCCTCCTTCAAAAAGGCATGATTTAGCTCCCCGGTAAATTCCTGCACTCCCGCCACCAAAAAATGCTCTTTCCTCAGTAGAATGACCGTTATCTGACTGAAAGATGATAATGGTATTCTCCTTCAAACCAAGTGCTTCCAGCTTACCCATCAACTGACCAACACGGTCATCTTGGGTTGAAAGAAATGCAGCATACAAATCACGAGGGCTTTCCTTGCCTTTATCCTTGTAATAATTCAACCATTTTTCATCTCCCTGGTAGGGATAGTGCGGCATATTCATCGCGAAATAGAGGAAGAAAGGATTTTCTGTATTTTTCTCCATAAAATCAAACGCCTCATCAATCATCAGGTCAGGAAAGAATTGACCATCATAGAATACTTCTTCTCCATTTCTATACAGATCATGTCGGTTTGGTCCTCTCCAATAATAAAAATGTGAGTAGTTGTCAATGCAACCGACGAGGTGACCAAAGGAATAATTAAATCCCTGGGCATTGGGTTGCTTGTCTTTTGAAAATCCTAAATGCCATTTGCCGATGTGGGCAGTATTGTACCCTGCATCTTTAAACATTTCTGCCATCGTATATTCTTCGGAAGCAAGTCCTTTGGTCTGGTTTGGGATTGCCGGAATATTTCCCCAAACTCCAGCGGCCTGAGGTGTTTTTCCGGTAAGTAAAGAAACCCTTGACGGTGAACAAACAGGGGCTCCGTAAAATTGTGTAAAGCGCACCCCGCTCATAACGATTTTGTCCATGTTTGGTGTTACCAAATCTTTCGAACCATAGGCATTCAAATCTACTGTTCCCTGATCATCGGTATAGATCACAATGACATTTGGCTTCCCGGATTTTTGGGTTAATTCATCACTAAAAAGTTCATTTCTGCATGAGGCCAAAAGAACCCAAATGACTGCAATTATGTATAAGTTCAACTTCATATATGATTTCTTAATTTTGTTCCTTCTGTTTTTTCAACCATTTAGGCATATGATTTAATGCCTCCATTTCTGTTTCTTGTCCCAGGTCTCCGCATTTTTGCATCCAGACTTCTAGTTTGCCATGAAGGTTTTCGATGGTTTTCCGGTACTGAGGATCTTCAGCAAGATTGTTCATATTATAAGGATCCGCAACCACATCGTACAATTCCTCAGCCGGCCGATATTGATAATTCTTTACCATTCGTGCAGCAAACTCGTCCGATTCTGCTGCTTTCTTCCATCCATTCCACCAGGTTTCCCTTACGGTAATATTATTTTTGAACGGAACTTCCGGTGTTAGATTTAGAATATACCGGTACTGATCAGAAACAACCGATCGAATACCATAATGATCACTTCCATTATTAATTCCGCGTGTAGTTTGAAGACTGTAGGCATATTCTTTATGTGATTTTTTTTCACCTTTCATAACCTTTAACAGACTTATGCCATCAAGCTGTTCAGGCAACATCCCTCCTGCCATCTCAATGAAGGTAGGCGCCACATCCACATATTCGATGAGTGCGTTAGATACAGTTCCCGGCTCAATATTTTCTGGCCAACGGGCTATGAACGCAGAATGCACCCCAACATCATAGCAAGTCCATTTTGCAAATGGAAAACTGTTGCCCTGCTCACTCGCAAAGATCACTAGCGTATTTTCTTTCAGTCCATTCCTTTCAATAATATCTAACATCTGGCCAACTTGCCAGTCCAAATAATTGATCTCTGCCAGATATCTTGAGAAATTCTCACGGGTTTCTTCGGTATCGACAAAAAACGGAGGTAAGGTTAATTTGTCAGGAGGAAAAAGGCTCGCATCACCTTTATCCCAAGGCGTGTGTGGCTCTTTGGAGCAAAAAAACAAACAGAATGGTTCTTCTTTCGACTTGGCATCTTTTACAAACGCATCAATTTTCGGATAATCATCAACCTTATTCCCATCAGTCAAGTATTCAAATGAAAATATACTTTCAGGTTTCACATGACGTTTCCCTGCCAATGCAACTCTGTAACCTAAAGGCTTAAGATGCTGCACAATGCTCTTAGTGCCTTCATTAGCCATGGTATGATTTGGATATGCTCCGGTTTTCACGGGATATAGACCAGTATAAAGGTTATGTCGTGTTGGAGAGCACATCGGTGCAGATTGATAACACTTATTGAATTTCATGCCATCTAAGGCCAATTGATCGATGTTTGGTGTAATGGCATCTTTGCTGCCATAAGCGCCAATATCATAATAGCTGCAATCATCAGCCAGAATGAAAACGATGTTCGGTTTGCTTTCGCTTTGTTTTTGAAATGTGCAAGAAGCCAGAATGGTGAGTACTAGCAATACCAAAAAAATATTCCTTAATCTTTCCATATTATAAAGTTAATTTATACCTTATTTTTTCAATCTTTTTATTCAATCTCCCTTTCAATCTTGTTTCAATCTTGTTTCAATCTTGTTTCAATCTCCTTTTCAATCTTTTTATTCAATCTCCCTTTTCAATCTCCCTTTCAATCTTCTTTCGGCCTGTAAAACGGCAGGAGGCAATTCGTCCACCACTTCTTTAAATACCAACTCCCCACCGATCTTCTCGGCTAATTTTGAGCTTCCGGTAACTTCACCTTTATAAATTTTTTCACCTAAATTTAATTGTCCCGAAGAAACCAAGCCTGCACTGCCATCGTTTTTAATCACTTCAATATATGCGGGCTGATTCACATCCAACGAGGCTTTGATGATCCAATCTCCTAGCACAAAATGCTCACTTTCTCCATGTATTTCAACCTGCTCAAAAGTATTGTCCGGCTTAACCTGGATGATCGCCAGGTAACGCATTTTTTCAGTTTTTTCTTTAGAAATGCCAATGAAATGCCATTGATTTTTGAAAACAATCAAGTCTCCGTTTTTATCTCTCTTTTTTGTCCAGTTTTCTACAGGAACACTAAACTGGTCGCTAACCTTATATTCAATTGGTGAGGAAGAATATAGTGATACCTGTGCTCCGGCAGACTCATTTTTTCCCGTGATGGTCTTCATTTCCGCATTAATTTTTAATCCGGTATCATTGTGCAAGAGCCAGGACCATTCTGCGTTGTGATCGGCTTCCAGCTCATCATAAATGATAATGATTGAAGGCCTCAACATGATATAATGACGTCTGAAAGTCCTCACTCCCAAATCGACAGACTCGCCCATATCCGAGCCTGAATAGGCATTTGAAGCATCCCCTATCGCATAAGAAATCTGTTGGCCATGAAGGAAACGAGGCATCCAACCATAAGCGCCGGCATTAAATGGTTGTCCCTTGCCATCGATCAATACACTATTATGCCCTTGTGTATGTTTATACCAACCCATCATATGCGGATCTCCCATCGATGGCCGGTAACCTGTATTATAAAAAAGCCGTTTTCCACCAAACGCAATATTAAATCCATTCTGCTCAGCGTGGGTATGACCCATGGAACCGAAAGGAGAACTTCTCATGGAGAGCATTAAATTGTTTTCAATTTCCGGCAAAGTAGTATGCATGTAGGCAACTCCAACATCCTGAAATATTGCCGCTTGTGAAACTTTAAAATGCTGATCAATTTCAGGTAATTGCTCTTTGTATCCTTTGATGACTCGATACCATGCCCATTCGTTGTCGTTAGAAATATCCATTCCCAGCCCATCCAGACACTCTTTTGCATAAAGCGATGCATAGGGATCTTTAAACCGTCTTGCTGCCACATCGGCATAACCGGCATAATTGACATTTGGTTTTTCATATTTATCCCCATCATTACAAAAACCATCCGCCACAGAGTTGGGGGGAAAAGCGTACAACATCCACTTTGGGTTGTTCGGATACCATTCACTATTCATGAAATTGACTCCCGACAGCTCAGTGAATATATCGGATATATCATACATTGTGAGCGTATTCATCCGAAAATAACCCGTTCCATTAAACCATGCGCCATCGGTCTCGCCCATCTTCGGACACTGAGCGATCCACAATTCATAGATATATTCAAGCCATAAATCTGCATCCGGAGTTTCTCCTGTCAAAGCCAGGGTCGTTTGAAGCAACCAATGCATAATGTGCTGCCACACGTGCATGGAAGAAGATCGGCTTTCGACTTTGCCTACCCATAAACTGTAAAATGAATTTGCACGCGCTGAAATCTGCTTGATAAGCAATTCCCGCTCCTCTGCCGAAAGCTTATCCCAATAGGTATCCAATGCAATCGCCAGACCGGTCATTATCCCGGAGTCTCCAAAATTATTTGTGTGAGTAGGGCCTTTAGGATCCCAGGTAGAGATTTCCATCATCCATTTCTTTGAGGTTTCAAAATATTTTTCCTCACCAGTCAAAATATAGGCCTGCGAAAGTGAATTCAATACATTAAATACATTCCATCCTGTATTTTTGCTCGCTAAACTGGCTATTTTCGAATCTTCAAATTTATTTTTTCCCTTATAAGTTGGCATCGCAGATTGTTCTTTTGGGGCGGGTTTGTCCACATAATGATTCGCCATCTCAATGATTTTAGATGATTCAACATAATCTTTTGCGCGTAATCGAAGTGTTTGCAGTTGATCCTTTTTAGCCAGCACCCTGGGATGGGCAGTAGATATATTTTTTATGATATCGCCAAGTACAGGTGTATCAAAAACCCGTGTTGAGCTATTAATTCTGAAGGAGTCAACTTTGCCCCAAGATTCATTATTTGCCTTATATTGCCAATACCACATTCCTTCATCCAGTTGCTTATGCGGATTGAAAATTGCGAATGGAATTCCCTCCTTTTCAATAATATTTTCACTAAAATTTTTTGAGGAAGATAAACGGACATTATACATCTTTTTATTGACAGACGGCCATTGCAGACTTGGCGGATTGAATTTCACTTCTTCACCTCCGGAAGGCGAAGTCCACACACGATATTTAGGATACACAACCGGGGCTTTCGCGACCAATATTCCATTATCTTCCACAGGCGCTTTTTCACATGCAAACACCAGTAGCACCAACAAACCGCCAAGTGCGACATTTCTTTTACTTATTATTCGTTCTTTCAATTTATTCATAGTAAGAAAATCACTCCTGGTATAGATATATTTATCATTTATATTGTTGTTTTATTAGCAATTCCAAATAGGATCTTTTTCCATTTGCTCTCACGTTAACTTAATCCTTCAATATCTCCTTCAAAAATTGGCCAATGATCAAATTTCCTTTCAACTGCACTGTTATTTACTTTTTCAATGACCCATTTATCTTTAGATGCATCCACATCGTACTCCATAAAATTGCCGTTTGGATGTCTGAATTCCGTATCATATAATCCTGGATCCGTATTGCTTTTCAAGATTTTATCTGCGGATTCTTTGGCAGAATTAGATTTTACAATTACCATCATTCCAAGTGTCTTTTTAGAATAAACATTCAGATAAATCCCCTCGGAAATCGGAAATACCTGCCATCCCTCAGACCTTAGTTCCGGCAGCATCCCCTTTGGGATATGCACCTTTCCCTTGGTGATGGCGAAATCAATATAGACCCCGGTATTGTTCCAATCCATAAAATCTTCTCCCGGTCCATACATGTGGAACGTCTCTTCCAATTCGCCTGCCTCATCGTCCATAAACAACACAATTGGTTTGGGCACAATCAGTGACTTTTTTCCCTGGTTGGCTCCTCCTGCCGAAAGCAAATAGTTCCTGGCTCCTGAATATATTCCCCCACAGGAATTATATCCATATCCAATTTTTACAAAGTAGGAATTTGGCTTTTGCAGCACCCATTCCATTACCTTATCAGGTGGCCGGTACGACATCATCGCGGCCCAAAGGGGGTGCTGTCCTCGTGATATATCTACATCAAGTGAGTCTCTGTAAAGACTAGCCCACACCTTTAACATCACCGTATGGTAATCGGAATCAAGATTTGTTTTGTACGCCTTGCCGAACCTTCTCCGGTAAGGCGGAAAATGTTTAAATTGAAAACTGCTCAGGGCATATTGCCAATTGATCCGGTCGAGGATTTTTCCGGCAAGTTCTTTGATACTTCCATCAGCAAATTCATAAAGGTTCAATAATGAGCAATAGGTATATCCAAGGTATGGAGCTGAATTGAATTCATAGATTCCGTAAGCGTAAATCTCTTCTAAAAAGGACAATAAACCTTCTCTTACGCCATTGCTGGCATTGTCATATTCGGGGGAACGTTCCCCCTCAGCCCATAGCCATTGGTTTTTCAGGTAACGTGAGCTTTCGGCCATCAACACATGATTCTCTGAATCCTGAATCGGTAAATAGGGTACGCGTCGGGTAAATTCAGCGCCTTCGATCGTCAGGATGTTATTCGCCAAATGTACTTTCGTTTCAGGATATAGCAAGTCAGGTCGATCTTTAAACATATAAAGTATTGGCGTACAAGCCATTGTATTGAAATTATACCCGCCTTTGGGATTGAGAAACCAGCGCGAGCCGGCTGTCCCTGTGGCTTTTTGCTTCATGAGAAACCGGTTCATTTCATCAACTCTTTTTTCGTCTAAAAGACAAGCAATCACCATTCTGGAACTTTTCAGGCCAACTTTTTCACCATCTTCCCATATAAGGGATTTTTCATTGACCCAGCGGTCAATTATTCCTTGTTGCAATGCAGAGTTGCCGGCATAGGTAAAGGTGCGCACTACAGGAACTTCTATGTTTCCTATTTTGAGGGGTTGATCAATTTCTCGCCCGGCGCCTTCCTTTTCCAAAATAAAATATGCTGCAAAGAAAAGTGAACCAAGGATAAACAAGATGGCTATTAGCCAAATACGTTTTTTTGATTTCGCCATTATTTTATCGACCAGACTTTAAAGTTGCGATACCTGAAATGCGTCCATTTCATTTGTCGCAAACCAATTTTACCTCCGCCAAGCACAGGGCCATATTTCTTGCCATCATCCAGCCAATTGATGATCTCACGACCATCAATACGCATTGTAATGTAATTTTCATTTTTAACTAGTCTGACTTTATGAATTTCTTTGGAATGGACGGGAATTCCTGGCTCGCCAACCAGTACTTTATTGAAACCGGCATTTTTTCTTAAATGGGCGACTTCCATTGCACGCTTGTCTTTGCCATTGGCATAATACGAGATGTGATAATTGTTGATGTCACTTTTGGTATATTTCTTAAAAATTCCATCTCTGGGTTTTAAAGACGAATCAAAGATATCTTCCCCCTTTTTCCCCTTAGCGGAAAAGAAAACTATGCATAGTCCCGCATCTATTTCCATATTCTGAAGCTCCCATTCAGCGATGAAATTTGCCGGAAAATCCTCCGGACACCAAAAGACATGATGTCCTTTTTCATCTGGTGAATACATGTGCATCCAATTGTCTTCGAATTTGATGACCGCAGGCCCTTCAAGTTTCCAGTCTTTCAATTCTTCTTTTGAAGAAAATAAATTTTCATAAAGCAACTTGTCTTTTTCAACATCCAATGATGCATTTTGACCTTGACTGTTATGTGCTATAAAAATGGCCATTATAAGCATAAAAGAACTAAAAATCTGCTTTTTCATAAGGTCTAATTATAATAAAAAATATAGAAAAGATACCATATTCTACAAATACCCTGATATATTTTCTGAAACCTGCCCAGCAAGGGCTTTACTCCCCGCCTCAGTAAAATGTACATTTTGAGGTCGCTGGATCTGATCCATTTTTGGCAAAACAAAACCATACAAATCATTGACGGGAATTTTACTTTGCCTCATGATTTTCAAAGCAACTTTATTGTAGATCTCCGCATCTCCATACTTTCTGAGAGGTCCTCCTACATTTTCGGGATATGGCGTAGTAGTAGCAAAGATGAGTTTGGCTCCGGTAGCTTTCAGCTTTTTGGTGATCTGCTTAAGGTTCTTTTTGTATTGTTTTGGCTCTGCTTGTCGTGGATGTTCCAGCTTATCGCTATTTTTTCCGCTGTCAAGATCTACATGTTTGATGTCATGCAAGCCAAAATTAAAATGAATTACATCCCATTTTTCATCACCAATCCAGCGGTCAATATTTGCGATGCCGTTGGTGGTACCCTGACAGTTTTCCGCTTTTCCGTCCTCTTTAAATGGCCGTATCACCTCTGCCTTTTCCTTCAATAAATCCCGTACAAAAGGGTAATAACCAATCGATATGGAATCTCCCAGAATAAGTACTTTAGGCAAGGAATCCCTTGTGAATGACCAGGAATCATTAGGTATAAAAGCTGTTGCCAATCCGGCCATTCCCAACTTTAAAAATTCTTTTCTTTTCATGTAATTATTATTTTATAACAACGATACAATTTACGGAAATAATCCTATACCCAATCGATGTGCGTCCTACCAAAAGCAAACTAGTTCGCAAAGAGCTTCTGTAACTTTGCCAAAGATGCACCGACAATTTTTAAAATCATTGTTTACATCTACTATTTTGCCTGATCACGTATTGCTAAATATGGCAGGCGATTTTGAGCTTACTGCCTTGCCAATTATATTTGATTCCTTTTTAATGGAGGATACTTTTTTTATCATCATGAATTCGCACCTATCAAATGGAAAGCATATCCAGTCGTCTTGTAAAACTTCTTCTTCGCGCAATGAAGTACAAGAAACCGTATACAACTTACGAAATAGATCCTAAAGCAATACGGAAAGATGATATAGCAAGGCCAACAAGGTGGATGTGCAGGGGATGCACCGTCACCAATAAAAAGTCAGGCGCTAATAAAATCTGGTATATCCTACCTAAAAACTGCGATAGAGAAAAAACATTGATCTATTTTCATGGAGGTGCTTTTGTTGGCGGCATGGTTAAGCAACAGTGGAATACCATGGCAAAGATTGGCAGACTTACAGGTTCACAAGTAATTATACCAGATTATCCTTTGGCCCCGGAAAGCAATTACAAAGATGCAATTGCTATGGTTTCAAAAACTTATCAAAGGATATTAAAAACCACAAGTGTATCTGAAATTTCATTTATCGGCGATTCCGCCGGAGGTGGCTTAATGCTTTCCTTTGCTATGCTTTTGCGTGATCAAGAAATGCCACTCCCCTCTAAATTAATAGCGCTTTCGCCATGGGTGGATGCATCAATGAACAACCCGGAAGCTGAGAAGCTGGAAGCCGTAGATCCTATGATTTCCGTACCCGGATTAAAAAGAGCAGGAGAAATGTATGCCAACGGTACCGACACGACCAATTATCTTATCTCTCCATTGTATGGTAAAATGAAAGGATTGCCTCCCATTCATATTTTCGCCGGCACACATGATATTCTTCAGCCTGATGAAAAGATTTTTGCAGACAAAGCTATAGCCGCCGGAATAGAAACCTACTACTACGAATATCCGGCAATGATTCATGGCTGGATGTTTCTGCCCATACCGGAAGCTAAAGATGCGATCAAAAAAATTGTTGAGATCTGTTGATTTCATCTGTTTTGATTTGGCGTGAAAGAAACTATTTATAGGCCGAAGGTTGCTTAAAGGTATGTAAGGGAGCCGCATCCAATTGCTTCTGGAAGGCAGCTTTTAACTTCTTTTCCACATCATTCAGTTTCTTTTCCGCAATCGGAGCTTTTTCCCAAAAGTCTGTGTCTACATTATAAAAAGTTCCATCATTATATAATTTGTAGATTTTATCCCTAACAAACCTTCCGTAGCGCCGTTCTTTCCCACCTCCTTTTAATGGGTCGTAGTGGACAAATATTGTTTCTCTCGGTTGATGGTTGTTCCCTGCCAGCAAATTGAAAAAGCTAACACCATCAATACCCGCTTTGTCGGTCAACTGAATTTTTGCCGCATCGGCAAAGGTCGGCAAGAAATCACTAAATTCAATCAAGTCATCGTATATCACACCGGATTGCCCTCCTTTGGGCCAGTGCATCACCATCGGCACATGAGTCCCTGCAGTAAGCATGGCGCCCTTTCCTCCCGGGAACGCACCTTCCGGCATTTGAGATACGATAGATTTGTGTGTGCCATTATCAGCCGTGAAAATAAAGATAGTATTTTCAAGTAATCCAAGTTCATTTAGCTGATCATACAGTTTATTGACAACTTTATCCGTGTAGGCCACCATGTCAATAAAATACCGATTGTCTTTTTTCGACCTACCTTTTTTGTTAGCCCACTCCTCTGAATCTGGTGTGGGTACGAAAGGTGAATGCACAAGAATCATGGGATAGTACACAAAAAATGGCCTTTCCTTGTTCCGTTTTATAAAATCCAATGCATAATCACTGACTACATCCGGGCCATAGGCATCCTCCAATCCCGTCAGTTGTTTGCCGTTTTGATGCAACACCGGATTGGCATATCGATTTCCACTTTCCATGAAATTCCATAAGCAATACTCATCAAAACCAAAATGTTGTGGTCGGTCATTAAATGCCTCCTTATTTTTGGCTTTACCATTCAGTTGCCACTTGCCAACTACGCAGGTAGCATAGCCTACCTCTTTCAAATAATTGCCAAAGGTCCTTTCTTTCACATCAAGGTAGCCAAAAGCCTTATAATTTCGGTAGTTGTATCTCCCTGTCATGATCTTTACCCTGGAAGGCGTACAAAGTGGCTGGGAATGTCCCTGCGTGAATTTTATACCCTGATCTCCCAGCTTATCAATAAAAGGGGTTTGGTAAGTCAATGATCCATTTCCGCTAAGGCACTCATAACCCATGTCATCGGTCATGATCAGGACAATATTCGGTCGATCATCCTGGGCAAAACTTCCGAATGTCAGACAAACACAAAACATCAAGACAAGAATGAAGCGGCTATTTTTTTTCATATTTCCTTCTATTTTATTCAAATTGAATTACTCCGTTGCATTTAGATAAATCAAAATAGTTTGGGTCTAAAAACTTAATCTTCTTATTTGCTATGGACAGATTTTTAAAAGTCACCTGTATATCTTCTGCTGTGGTATGTGATTCTACTCTTGAAATTTGAATCTTATTGGGAAATTTTTGTTCGAAAGAGCAATCTTCAATGATTACATTTTGAATTTTCCCTGTCCAGGGTTGATCATCCTCTCTTCGGGTGATGTAAATGTTGATTCCCATTTGTTTCCTGTCAGGATAGTTATATTCCGATCTATTGTTTTTGAACAAAACACCATCAACAGTAGCCTTATCTCTCACATTAATTCCCATCACACGATCAGCTTCAATGATATCGTTATCTTCAAACACAATCCGTTTCATTGTTGCACATCGTGTTTCAGTCCCAATTTTTAATGATGTTTTTTTTGTCAGGAAAACACATCCACGCACAGTGACATCTTCCACATCATTATATATTCCCAGATTTCCGTAGCCCGTGCACTTTATAGCCACATTATCGTCGCCAGTCCATCCAAAACAGTTTTCAATCAATACCCTCCTGGATGCATCCGGATCCCATCCATCCAAACTTCCAAAATACTCATTGTTAATCATGTTATTCATCATCTTGCAATTACGAAATGTAATATCTTCACAACCCACAAAATGTGTATTCCATCGGGCCGCGTCTTTTAACAAAATTCCATCAAAGGAAACATTTTTTGAATTTAGCATGAAAAGTAGACGCATCCCATCGAGTTTTTTTACTAAATCCGGATCATTCACTCCCAATATTTCAGATCCGTTCCCGTCAAAAGTGCCTAAGCCGGTAACATGAATATTGTGTGCATTTTCTATGAGAATGAATCGATTAATTCCAGCGCCACCTTTTGCCATATACGAATCGAGGCTTGAAGCATCAGCCACAACCCGGGCGTTTTTAGCCAGGTGAATATTAGAGTTATTTTTGATCTGAATCATAAACGACTTATAAGTCCCATCCGGAAAATAGAGCACTTTCCCACTTCCTGAGATTTCGTTGAGCGCCCGCTGAATTTTTTCGGTCTCGTTTCTAGATCCTGTATTGTCGACCTGATATTTTTTTACAATATCCACAAATTCGCCTTCCGGCATCATTTCTGGTGGTTCTACGAAAATTACCAATCGTTTCGTAAAGTCCTGATCTTTTGAAAACCGAAGCGCCAAATAACCCGTTCGATTAATTTGGAAGGATAACTTGCTTCCTTTTTTTGTTCCTTTTATCCCATAGCTATGCGGTGAGATATCCCAATCGGAGTTGGTAAATTCAAATCCGCTTACCGTAATTTCCATTGCCAAAGGATTTCCGGTGTAGGTAACCCGTGCATATTTATAG
>SDBV01009620.1_pt1 | contig 12817 bp, 10 predicted proteins | sample 2277081 | NCBI WGS metagenome assembly SDBV01 (sample SAMN10402039, study PRJNA504765) | marine sediment metagenome | isolation source: marine sediment core GS10_PC15, 223 cmbsf | place: Arctic Ocean: Southern Knipovich Ridge | collected 2010
GAGATAAAAAACCAAATAAATCTTTTAACAAAAGATGAAGAGAAAGTTAAAACTGATTTAGAAAAGGCTCATAGTAGAGTGAATTCTATAAAATAGATTTTAAAAGCTAATAATAATATTTTATTTTTCTTGTAAGATTTTTATCAGATACTGGAGTTTCATAAAATTCTAGATCTGTTTCACCATTTTCTTTTGTGGTAACTTTTGTTGAGAAAAAGCTAACTTTGTCTTTAGCGGCTGTCACTTCTTTTTTTGAAATTTTCGCTATTTTATCTGCAAGTCCATCTTCTCTACCGACATTACATGCAACGGAAAAGATTTTAGCTCTTTGATCTAGGTTATCAAAATTTATCTCTTTAATATTCTCTTTTGTAAGAGTAAACTCTTTACTTAAAATAATACCATCTCCAGCAACAGTTCCATGTCCTAAAATAGATAAATTCTTGTAAGTTCTTTCTTTTAGAAGCTTGTTTAGTTCCTCAGTAGAAGATATATATCTGGTTTGAACATTGTAGCCTTTCATTAAAGAGGCGTAATAATGGAGTTTTCTTTCAATGGAAAACTCTTTATTAGGATCATCTTTTGGTAAGATTACTAAAGCGTTTGGTTTTGATTTATCTTTGTACTCTATAGGCTCATTTTTTCCACTAGCTAAAGAGCACAAATGTACGAATAATACTGAATCTATCGGATTTTTAACATATGTAGTTTTCTCAGTTTCGAACGTTGAATCAACGCCATTATTTATTTCTACATAATCTTCGGCTGTTAAACCTATGTTGTCTTGAGCATTTACATCAGCGCCTTTTTCAACTAGAGCTCTGACAGTATCTAGTTTATTTCTGCTAGCTGCATACATTAGAGTAGTAACGCCGTTTGGATCTGTTGCTTCTACATCTATGTTTTCTTGTTCTAATAAAAACGAAGTTATGTCATCTCTATCGTAGATAATACTTAGCATTAAAGGTGTTAAGCCAAAGTTATTAATTGTTGTAGTTTTAGCTTTAACATTAGTTCCAAACTCGATTAGAGCTTTTGCTTCTTCTAAGTTACCTTTTTCTATAGCTAATTGCAGTAGTGTATATCCATCTGGATTTTTTGCATCGATATTACATATAGCGCCAGCTTCTTTTAGTGCTATAGCGATTTCAAATTGTCCTTTTCGAATTGCTATATCTAGAGGTGTTTGTCCAGCTGAATTTTTAGCATTAATATCAGCCCCAGCGTCTATTAATAATTCAACGACTTTTAAAGTTGGAAGCCGAGCAGCAAAATGTAGGGGAGTCTCATGTTCTAAATTAATATTATTTACTTCTACACCCGCTGATATAAGTAATTCAATGATTTTAGCGCTTGAATGCGTAGCTAAATGCAATGCAGTATTGCCTAATGAATCTTTTTCATTAATATTGCTTATTTTTTTTATAATATATTCGAGTAATTCGTCATCAAGTCCATGTCTAATAGTATCTCTGAAAAGAGAAAATGGTCTTCTTATATTGAAATCAGCTGCGAGTATAAAAAAAGTTTTGACAGCAAGCTTGTTTTTTTTCACAAAGGCTTTATCTAAACATGTCATTTCTCCTGAAATTTTCTGGTATATATCAGCTCCCTTTTCTATCAAAAGTCTAGCAATTTCGATATTACCATTTTCAATTGCGATCATTACAGGGGTAAATCCATCTTTATTTGGAATTGTAAAATCAGCTCCATTTTCTAATAGAAAATTTACTAAATCAATTAACTTGCCTTTGCTAGCTTTAAATAAAAGAGTCTCTTTATCAATATCTTGAGCATTTATATCTGCACCAGCTGCTATTAATTTTTGAGTAATATCTGGGAATTGAGATAAATGATAAAGAGAAAATCTATGAAGATATTTATTAACATCGGCTCCAAGCTCAATCAATAAATCAACAATATCACCATGACCTAGAGCAGCTGCATATCCTAAGGGTGGTTTAACTCCGTATGCTTCATTTAAAATATGATTTTTGAGATCTTCATTACTTAGAATTTCTCGAACTTTTTGACAATCATCTTTTGCAATAGCATTAAAAAGAGCTGTTTGAGCGTCTCTATCACTTTTAAATTCCAAAGGTTTAACTGCAGAAGAAGTGGATTTTTCTTCTTCCAAGGCAGCTGAAGCATAGCTTTGTAATGATGGAGTTTGAGCCTTCGACTCAAGAGGAATTGCACTTATGATACTTAAAGCAATATTTGGGATTCTTGAGATTTTTTTTTGCTTTATGCATTCAAATCCATCTGAAGAACCTAAAGGTCTATCTGGAGAGCTACTAACGCCTGATGCTTTCATTTTTCTCTAATTATAAGGTTAATTAATTATATTAATAATTTGATTTATTATAGCATATATTACTATTTATTTAAATAAATACTTAAATAACTGTAGAGCAGATATTTACATTGTTAATTAATTATTTTAATAGGGGCTATTGAACTAAATCCTCAAAGGCTTTTGTAACCTCAGCTTCGATATTTTCTATATCTATATTTTTAAACTCATCTATTTCAAATCTCAGGTTTTTATTAGAGCTATTTATTTTGCCGTATAATCTAGTGTCATTTTTGGTGATGAGGAGTTCATTTGGAGTGAAATTCCCTCTTTGTTTTGCTGAGATAATATATGGTGATCTATTCTCATTAAAAATGGATGTTCCGTCATAAAAATTATCAAAATTTTCATTTGGAAAAATTTGAGAAAGGATCGTTGGAAATATATCGATATGGGTTGTTACAGTATTTGGTTTATTATCATTATTTATTAGTTTATAAATTATAGGTATTTGAAGCTGATAATCGCTTAGATGAGAGCCATGAAATAGAGCGCCATCTTCAAAAAATTCTTCCCCATGATCGCCGGTAAATACAATTAAACTATCATCATATAAGTTATTATTTTTTAGAGTTGTTAAAAACTTACTAAATAGATGATCAATATAATTTATTGCATTTTTATATCTGTTTTTAATCGGATCCAAATCGTTTCTTAAATGAGAGAGGCTTAAATAATTTATACCTTTTGCATAGGGCAAAAATTTGGGTTTAAAATCATCTTTCCAGCTATATTCAGAGTGAGTTGAGTCTAAAAATACAATAAATACATTAGAGTTTTGTTTATCGCTGCTATTTAAATCTTTTAAAAGAGCATCGATTGCCATGCTATCTCTAATAGATGGATTTGAAGATGCATGAGAAAAATCATTTAGATTATCTATTAACTCAAGGTTTTTACCAAAAATCAACTTATCTAAATTAAAGTATTGAAGTTCTGCAGAGGACATTAAATTTATTTTGTAGCCAGCTTTTTTTAAGAGATTTAAAGGTAGAGATCCAAACTCTAGGTTTTTTTGGGCTTTTGACCAGTAAATAGAGTGGTTTGAATGGAAGATCGAGTACCAAGAGAGGATAGATGCATTTGCGGCTGAATAGGAAGTTTTAAAGCTGATGTTTTCTTCAGAGAAATTATAAATATTTGGAGCTATATCTTGAGTGATATAGTCTTTTCTAAGCGCTTCTGTAATGAAAATAAAGATATTGGGTTTGTGCTCTAGAGTAAGATCTTTTTGATTTATCTCTTCTAAAAATTTTTTCTCATCTCTAATAGGTTTTAGGGTTGAGTTGAAGTTTATTAGTTTTTTTGTTGGTGATATGAATGTAAATCCAAGGGGCAATCTTTTTTGATTTTTAGAGATATAATCGATATTTTTAAATTTTAAGCTGACGTCTATTAAAAAAAGCAAGACTATTGCTGAAATAAAAACTGAAAAAAGATGCTTTTTTTTCAAGAAAAGAGGTTTTTTCAAACAAAGTTTATTAGTTAAATAATATAAAAAAATACCTGATAAGGGAAGGGCTATGATAGCAAGAATTATTACAAGATACATAGTTAAATTTAAATTAATAGCTCTGATAGTCACAAATAAATTTCCAAAACCACCTGATAAAAATATATTTAATCCAAAAAACAGAGATTGATTTATCAAGCCTACTAAAATGAAATTTACTATATAGGCAAGCAACACAAAAAAGCTTATACCAATAAAAAAATTTTTGAAGAAATTAGACTTAATTTTATTTAAAATGAAAACACACCCTATAAGAAGGGCTAAAGCTTGGATAAGTGAATAAAAGCCAAATAAAAAAGATGTTTGATAGGTAGAGCAAAAAGTAATAATAAATAAAAAAAAGGAGAAGAAAATATAATTTATATATATAGGTTTTTCTAAAAACCTTAGTGTAAAATCTTTTATTTTTTTAAACAAAATTTTTATCATCTTCTTTATTTTTGCTCATATAATAACCTATTTTTTTTGTTTAAACAAGTAGCTTTTTATGATACAATAAAATTAGATCTAGATAAATAATAGGGGTCCGTTACATGAAAAATGTCCATTACATGAAAAAGCAGATAATAAAAATTATAACATCCGTTATGTTGATGTTTTCAATAACTTCTTTTGCTTCTACAAAAGAGATTGAAAAACATGAGATCGTTCAAGAAAATGAATACAACGTAGTTATTTTAGGTGGAGGGATTGGGGCTCTAACTTCTGGAATATATCTTTCAAGAGCAGGGTATAAACCTCTTATTATTGAAGGGGACTTGCCGGGTGGACTCATTACTCAATCGCATTCTGTAGAAAATTGGCCGGGTGAGATACAAATTACTGGAAATGATTTGGTTAACAAAATAAAAGATCAGGCTATAAAAAATGGATGCATAATTTTATCAAATGAAGTTATAGATGTAGATTTTTCTAAAAAACCGATTAGTATAACTCTAAAAGATCTATATTCTAATAAAACTCAAAAAATAAAAACATCTTCTTGTATTATTGCAATGGGAACATCATCAAATTATTTAAATGTTAAAGGTGAAAAAGATTATTGGGGAAGAGGAGTCTCTAATTGCGCAGTTTGTGATGGCTCATTTTATAAAGATAAAAAAGTTGCGATAGTGGGAGGCGGAGATGCTGCTGTTGTTGAGGCAAATTATTTATCTAATTTAGCTAAAGAAGTTTATATTTTCGTTAGAAAAGATAAAATGAGAGCAAAAGATAAAGAAAAGATTAAAGCTCTTGAGAAAAGAAAAAACATAAAAATTATATATAACACAAATGTTACAGCAATTAATGGGGATGGTACAAATGTTACATCTGTAGATGTATTGGATTCTAAGAATAAAAAATCATACAAAATGCCTATAGATGGGCTGTTTTTAGCAATTGGTTCAACTCCTAATAGCAAAGTATTTCAAAGTAAAATAAAATTAGATAACTCTGGATATATTAAAGTTTTCGATGGCCTTTCAACTTCTGTAGGTGGAGTTTATGCGATAGGAGATATTATCGATCCTGTATATAAACAAGCGATAACAGCAGCAGGAGATGGAGCAAAAGCTGCAATTTCTTGTCAAAAATATTTAGAAGAAAACTCTAATCAAAGCCAACAAAATAGTGTAAAATTAGCATCTGATTCTTCAGAAGTATTTTCATCTAGGGTAGTAGAGATTACATCTTTAAAAGAGTTTGAAAAAGAGCTTAGATCTAGCAATATTCCTGTTATTGTTGATTTTTATGCATCTTGGTGTAGACCTTGTCAAAGAATTGCTCCTCTTTTAGAGAATGGAGCTAAAAGTTTATCAGGCAAAGTGAAGATCTTGAAGGTTAATGTTGATAAGCTAAGAGAGCTATCTTCTAAATATCAGATAAGATCTATGCCGACGATAATTGTTTTTGATAGAGAGCAAAATCAAATTTTTTCAAAGATGGGAACAAATAGTATATCTGATGTTATAAATTCATTAGATAAAATCAAAGACAAGCCAGTTGGTGAAATAGATAATTATCTTAAAAATTTTGATAAATAAATTATTTATTGAAATATTTTTTAAGAGCTTTTTCTAAGATTTTTGCAGATTTTTTATTCTGTGAGATATCTATTTCATTATCTTCAGAATCTTTTAAAGATATAATCTCTAAATACTGTTTTCTAAAGATCTTTTTTTTCTTAGTAAATCGAAGAGTTAACTTTTCGTTTTTATTATGAATAAAAAACTCAGATGGAGCTCTAGATGCGTTATATCTTGCTGTTATGACTATTGGGAAGTTATTTTCCTCAAATATAGATGATCCTTTCAGAGAGTCTTTAAACTGGTTGTTATCAAAGAGATAATCAAAGATGCTTGGAAAAACATCCATATGACAAACAACATCTCTTTTAGGGATATCTCTTATGTTTTTACCAAACTTTAAGTAGATTGGAACATTTGTTTGCTGAGTTGATAGGTGAGATGCATGAAAAAGATGTCCCTCTTCATAAAACTCTTCTCCATGATCGCCTGTTAGGATTATTATTGAATCATCAAATAGGTTTTTCTCTTTTAGGGTATCGATGAATTTACCGATTAAAAAATCAACAAAGTATATTGAGTTTTTATATCTATTTTTTAAAAGATCGATGTTATCTTTAGAAGCGTAGACATTCAGTGTGTCTATCTCGGATATAGGTGTAAATTTGGTTTCAAAATCTTTTGGCCAGCTATACAAAAAGTGAGTAGAATCTAAAAAAGCAATATAGACATTTGAATTATCTTCTAAAGAGTTTTTCATATGTTTCATTACCATCTTATCAGAGTCGCAAGCTTCAACAGGGCGGTAATGAGGAAATAGTTTAAGAGTATCTAAAAGGCACTCATCTTTACCAAAAAGAGCTTCTCTCATTGCATAATATTTAAGCTCAGGCGCTGAAAAAACATTAATTTTATATCCCATTTTTTTCAAAATATATAAACTTGTTGAGCCAGATTGCCAATTTCTATTTTGATAATCTTTCCAAAAAAATGGGTACTCAGAGTAAAAAAAAGAGAACCAAGATTTATGAGTTCCATTAGCGTTAGAGAGTGATCTTTCAAAACTAACATTTTCATTTTTGAAGGTGGTCATATTAGGAGCGGTATCAGATGTAATATAATCGCTTCTCAAACTCTCAATTACAAAAATAAAGATGTTTGGTTTTTTATCTATTTTTAAATCTTTTGTATTTATTAAAGCTAATGTATCTTTTTCATTTTTTGGTTTTTTTAAAGCTAGTTTAGTTTTAGTTTTTAAGATATCTGGTTGCATAAAGGTAAGTTTCCAAGGAAGAGCTCTAGAATTAGAATCATAATTATTAGCACTAATTGATTTAGCTGCTTTAAAATCCCAGATAAATAAAGCTAAAGGTACACATAAAAATATCTGAATAATATGATCGTGATAAAGAGGAAAATTTCTTTTTTTAGAGAAAATGTCAGTAATTTTATAGATAAAAAGTCCTAAAAAAGGAAGAGAGAGCATTAAAATGCCAAAAATTATCCAAGCATAAAATGGAATGCCAGTAGTATGAAGCATTTCAATAAAATTTTCTAAATTTTCATCTAAAGCAATTGACACTCCATCCCAAACTGTCATATCCATAATTTTTAAAAGCACTAAATCGATGATATGAGATATAAAAAAAATAAATGTAAAAGCGATAAAAATAGTAAAAACTATTTTTGGCATATATTTTTTTATAATTACTGAAAGAATAGCAAAAGTGGCTATCTCAAAAATAGTTTGTCCATAAGCATATACTAGGAAAAAGGCTTTTGAGTAGTTAGAGCTGTTTTTAACATCCAAAACTCCTAGAGTTGATATGATTATACCAACTATAAAGAAAATCCCAAAATACAGATAATTTATGTCTAAGTGATTTTTTCTTCTCATAATTTCTTTATATAATACTTTTTTATTTATGAAAAAATAAATTAGCTATTTTAAAATTATATTGGATAGATTTGCTATCGAAGATTTGCTTGATTTCTTTTAAAAAGAGGCGCATCATTATCTATTAGTTGTTGTTTATATATTGTTTTTTAAGAGGAAAAATGAAGTGGGTAAATGATTTTCAGCTTTTTTTATTTGATTTAGATGGGCTTTTAGTAAACACAGAAAATATTCACTATCAAGCATATATTGATATGTTAAAAAGAAGAGGATTTAATTTAGATTGGCCTTTTTTGAAATTCTGCACAGTTGCTCATTTCGATGACAATAGTTTAAAAGAGGGGATATACGCTCTTTTTCCAGAGCTTTTTGAAATGGAGCCAAATTGGGATATATTAAGAAAAGAAAAAAACGTAATTTACATAGATCTTTTAAAATCCTCTAAAATAGATCTAATGCCAGGTGTTGAAAAACTACTCCTTGAGATTGAAAAACAAGATATCAAAAGATGTGTCGTTACAAACTCCTCTAAACCCATGGCAGATATGATTATAGCAAAGCAGCCTCTTTTAAAAAGTATTAATCACTGGATAACAAGAGAAGATTATGAAAAGCCAAAACCTCATCCGGGTGGTTATTTAAAAGCGATTACACTTTTTGGAAAAAAAGGAGATAGAATAATTGGATTTGAAGATTCTCTTCGTGGTATTAAAGCATTAGAAGAGACTCCGGCGCAGAGTGTATTGATAGGACCTCTTTTAGATCCTAAAGCTGATTGTATAATTACAAACGATGTTCTGCACTTTCAATCTTTTGAAGATATACCTGATAAGTTAATATAGTGGATATGTTTTAAATTAAAAAAAAATTGGTATTATGAAATTTTTGAAATTTTTTTTGTTATTTTTAGTTATACTCCAAATAAAGCCTATAGAATCAAAAGCAGATGTTATGAATTCGCAAGATAAAAATCTAAAAAAACAAACACTTGTTTGTGTACATGGTTTTTTTAGAACTAAACTAAATATGTATTTTATTGAAAAAAGTTTAAAAAAAGAGAATTTTGAAGTTTATAATTGGAGATACAAAAGTAGAGATAAATATATAAATGAGCATGCCCAGGATCTAGTAGAAAAGCTCATTGAAATAGCTAAAAAAAATCCCAATGAGCCAATAAACTTTGTAACCCACTCTATGGGAGGCCTTGTTTTAAGAAGCGCGATTAATCATAGCATGTGTCCAATCGAGGCTAAAATGGGAAAAGCTATTTTAATTGCTGCTCCAAATAAGGGATCTGTAGTAGCTCAAAAACTTTCATCATCAAAACTTGCGAGATTGCTTTTTAAAGACAGAGCAGGCTCTGAGCTAATGGAGAAAAAGGATTTTGATGATTTAGGTGTTTTCCCGCCTGATATGAGCGTTTTACAAATAGTCGGTACTTTGGGAGTCAACCCATGGATTAATGAGAAGAATGACGGCAAAGTGGCCGTTTCAGAGACAAAATTAGATAGCTCATGTAAGCAGATCGATGTTAAAGCTTCACATAGCTGGATTTGTTACTCTCCAAAAGTGATTAAACATCTCAAAGAATTTCTAGCTGAATAAAAATAAATCACTAAGCGAAGGCCCTGTTTTTTTTGATAGATTTTTTTAGTAAAGAACCTTTACTAAAAAAAGACCTTGGGGTTCAGCTGGCGGTGATGCTTTTTTTCTGTCTTTAGCTTTTAATATTTTGTCCACCATATCTAAAGGCAATTTTTTATTTGCGACATCTAAAAGAGTGCCTACGATATTTCTAACCATTTTATATAAAAAGCCATCAGCTTCAAACTCTAAAATTATTCCATTATTACTCTTTTTAATATCTATTCTCTTGATAGTTTTTATCGGCTTATTTACAGCTGATCCTGTATATTGCTTATTTGCAAAAGATGAAAAATTGTGAGTTCCTAAAAAGTAGATACTCGCTTTTTTCAAAAGATCCAAATCAAGTGTATAATTTGGTTTATATGAATACATTCTTGAAAAAGGATCTTGAATATCTCCTATAAAAATATGGTAGCGATAGATTTTTGATTTAGCTGAAAATCTTGCATGGAAATTGATATCTACCTCAGTTATTTTTTTGATTCGAATGTCATCTGGGAGCAAAGAATTTAAAGAAAATATTACTTTTTTTATGTCTAATCTTTCATTAAAGCTAAAGTGAGCTACTTGCTCCAGGGCATGTACCTTTGCATCTGTTCTTCCAGCTGCTATAATTTTAATGTCTTCTCTTAAAATTTTAGAAAGCCTTTTTTGAATAGCTTCTTGAATGGTTAACTTATTTTTTTGAATTTGCCATCCAAAGTAATTCGTGCCATCGTAAGATATCAGCATTTTGTATTTATATTCTTTCATTCGTAAATTATTATTTTTAATGGTTTGGTTTTCTATAGGTTAATTGAGAAGTATAACAAAAAAAAGGTTTTTTCTTTGAAGAGTTTTAAGCAAAAATTTAAATTTTTTTTAAAGAGTCATATAAAAAGCCCAAAGATATATAGTCTTTGGGCAGATTTAAAAAAAATTATGATAAGTGCTTAGAAATTAATTTTGTCATTTTGAACATGTTAATAGATTTTTTTGATCCAAAAACTTTTGCTAGAGCAGCATCTGGGTTAATGTTTCTTCTATTTTTATCATCTTGTAGTTTTTTTCTTTTAATATAAACCCATAATTTTTTTGTTACTTCTGTTCTTGGCATTGGTCCTTTACCAACAACTACCTCTAAGTCTTTACTTACTTTTAAGGGTGCCATAAATTTTGATGGTGCTTTTCTTTTAGTCACAGTTTTTTTAGCCATAGTTTTTTTTCTCCTTTTAAAACTTAAGTTTACTAAAATTTATTCTCCAATAAAATCTTTTTTATCTCTATAGGTAATTTATAGTCAAAAGAAATCGTAAATTTTTTTGTTTATTTTTTTTACTCTCTAGCTAAAAAAAAACTAAATGTAGCTTAAAAGATATTTTGAGGGTGGTTTTCTTATAAAAAAAAAGATAGGCAGTAAGAAAAAAAACTTACTGCCATAAAATTATATTAAACAGCAGGTTTTGTTAGATATTTGAACGTAGCTAAGGCTCCGAAAGCAACTGCAACGGCAATTCCAGCTGTTCCTGCAGAGTAAGCTTTGTTATCTCTGATGTGCTGAGCAAAAGCACTTGCGTGTGTTCCCAATAAACTTGCGTAATGAGGGATATTTTTGAAAAATCCCATAATAAAACTCATAACAACTTTAGCTTTATCTCTTAAGAATCCTGTAGCGGTACCAACTTGACGACCACTCCACTTTACTGCAGTAGCTCCTCCATTAAATATTCTTTTTCCGGCATCTGTTGCAGATGTCGTGATTGTTTTTACTGACATTAATTACCTCCAAAAAGTTATATAATTCTTTAATAATTTTCAGATATTATAACTCGCGAGAGATTTATGTAAAGAGAAGATCAAACTTTTTATAAAAAAAAATAAATTTTCACATTTTTACTTTTTACTATTTTTTATTTTTTGCAGGTATTATAATTTTGATATTTAGAGATATAGGAGAATTAAATGATATATAATATTGATGAGAAGCTAGCGAGTATTCAAAGTAGAATTAAAGAAATGTGGAGGTATCTTTGACGTTGCTTCAAAAGAAAAAAAGATAGATGAACTAGAAAATCAAATGTTAAGCCCTACATTTTGGGATGATCAAAAAGAAGCTAAAAAAACTATTAATGAATTAAATGTTTTAAAATCTTGGACTATTCCATTTAATGAGATATCAAAAAATTTCAAGGATTTAAAAGAGTTCTTTATAGAAGCTAAAAAAACAAAAGATGAAAGTTTAATGAACGATATTACATTGGAGATAGAAAGTCTTGAAAAGAGACTATCCGATCTTGAAGTGAAAAAAATGTTATCTCACGAGTTGGATCCTTCTAGTTGTTTTTTATCTATTAATGCAGGTGCAGGAGGAACAGAGTCTTGCGATTGGGTTCTCATGCTATCTCGGATGTATGAAAGATACGCTAATAAAAAAGGCTTTAAAGTATCTATAATAGATAAAGTAGACGGAGATGTTGCAGGAATAAAAAGCATAACATATAAATTTGAAAAAGAATTTGCATATGGATATTGCAAATCTGAAAAAGGAGTGCATAGACTCGTTAGAATATCACCATTTGATGCATCTAAAAGAAGGCATACTAGCTTTGCATCTGTTGATGTCTCTCCTATTATTGCTGAAGATATTGAAATAGAGATAAGACCTCAAGATATAAGAGTAGATACCTTTAGAGCATCAGGAGCAGGGGGGCAACATATAAATGTTACAGATTCTGCTGTTAGGATAACCCATATCCCAACTAAGATAGTTGTTTCTTGCCAAAGTGAAAGATCTCAAGTTCAAAACAAGCAAACTTGCTTAGAGATGTTAAAATCTAAGCTATATGAAAAACAGATTTTTGAAAGAGAAGAAAAAATTAGTAAAATAGGTGGAGAGAAAAAGAAAATAGAGTGGGGTTCTCAAATTAGAAGTTATGTTTTTCAGCCCTATACTCTAGTTAAAGATTCTAGAACAAAAGTAGAAACGTCGAATGCTGCTGGCGTTTTAGATGGGGATATAGATATATTTGTAGAAGCATATTTAAAGGAATTTTCTTGATATGGAAGAGTTAGATATTAGATATTCTCAGATGTCCGATTATGATCATTTATATAAATGGTTAAATAAAAAAGAGAACAATGAGTGGTTTATATTTTCTACAAAAAAAGAAGTAGAAGAGAGCGCAAGAAATTGGATAGGTTTTTCAAAATTTAAAGCTTCTCTAACAGGAGTATTAAACAACCGGGTAGTCGCTGTTGGAACTCTGTTTTTAATGCCTTATAGAAAGCTTGCTCATGAAGCTATGTTTTATCTAATAGTAGATAAAGATTTTCGAAAAAAAGGCATTGGCTCTGATATGCTCAAAAACTTAATTCATCTAGCTAAAAATCAATTTAAATTAGAGTCAATATTTGCAGAA
>SDBV01009621.1_pt1 | contig 12816 bp, 7 predicted proteins | sample 2277081 | NCBI WGS metagenome assembly SDBV01 (sample SAMN10402039, study PRJNA504765) | marine sediment metagenome | isolation source: marine sediment core GS10_PC15, 223 cmbsf | place: Arctic Ocean: Southern Knipovich Ridge | collected 2010
ATTTTCATAAGCAGCCTTTTCCTTCTCGCCGCCGGACTGAAGCGCATCGGCAAGTCCTGTCTCCTTGAAAACACGTTTCATCAAAGGCGCTACCTTGCCGGTAATATTCGTCTTGAAACTTTCAATCACGTTCGCAAACGCAGCCACCTTGCCTTGTGTTCCCTTTGCGATGGACTCGATGTGGGCGACTTTTGCGGCGGCGGCGTACGAGTTCATCATGGTTCTTTGGGCATAGGCGGTTATCCTGTCGAGTGTTGTCTTGCCTATTCCGCGACTGTGCGTTCCGACCGCCCGGGCAAATGCGACGTCGTCGTCCGGATTGACCATGAGCTTGAGATAGCTGATCATGTCGCGGATTTCCTTGCGGGCGTAGAATTCGATGCCGCGGACAACCTGATAGGGAATCTGCCGCTCGACGAAGGCCTCTTCGATCAAGCGGCTCATGGAATTGACGCGATAGAAGACGGCCATTTCATTGGCGTCGGCGCCTTCGGCGATGCGTTCGACGACCAGGTCGGCTAACGTCGCCGCTTCGTCGCGCGCATCGGAAGCGGCCTTGATAACGGGCTCGTCGCCCGCCGGGCGGGTGGGAATCAGGACCTTTTCTTTGCGATTGACGTTGTGTGCGATGAGTTTGTCGGCTAATTGCAGGATATTCGGTGTGCTCCGGAAGTTTTCCTGCAGCTTGACGACGGTTGCGTTGGGCCAGTCCTCTTCGAAGGCGAGAATATTGCCGATGTCGGCGCCGCGCCATTTATAAATCGACTGGTCCGGGTCGCCTGTAACACAGATGTTGCCGTGCTCCAGTGCAATGCCTTTGGCGATCTCATACTGGGCGTGGTTGGTGTCCTGGTACTCGTCGACCAGAAGGTATCTGAAACGATTACTGATTTGGCGGCGGACGTCCGGGCAGTCGCGCAGAACAAAGGCCGTCCTGACGAGCAGGTCGTCGAAATCCAGCGCGTTGTTGTCGCTCAGAATCTGCTGGTATTTGCGATATACCTTTGCCAGTATCTTTGTGAAGTAATCGTCGGCGCGCTCCTTGAGGGATTCGGCGTCTTCGAGGTCGTTTTTCATGCGGGAGACGGCTTCGAGCATTCGCGATGGCGGGAAGTTGCCGCCGTCTAATTCGCAGGCCTTGACCGCTTCTTTCATGCAGCGTTTCTGATCGGCCGAGTCATAAATGCTGAAATTCGCCCTGACGCCCGCTTCGTCGGCGAACTGGCGAAGTATGCGAACGCATAACGAATGGAACGTGCTGATGAGTACGCCGCGGGCACTCGCCTGGCTGGCGATGCGCTGCTGCATTTCTTCGGCGGCCTTGTTGGTGAAGGTAATGGCGCAGATGTTGTAAGGGCTTATTCCGCCGGCGATGAGTGCCGCGATGCGACTGGTAATGACGCGGGTCTTGCCGCTGCCGGCGCCCGCAAGGACCAGCAGCGCTCCATCGACGTGGTAAACGGCTTTCTTTTGTGATTCCGTCAGTTGCTCGGGTGAAAACACGGTGTTCGACATTAACTAATCCGTCTCATAATCCGTTATTCTACGAGTTCTCCTGCCGGCAGTATCGCGCCGACGTACCATGCGGTATCGTCGAACCGGTCGGTGTATCAGGGCCCCTGCTGCTTCCGGGTCGCCTCTTCAACGAGTTTTCGAAAAACCGTTTTCTGTTTCATGAGTTTATCAAAAAGGTCGGGACGTTCGACTTTGATGCGGTTCTCAAGTCTCCGTTTGAGATGGTCGGGATAGAAGTAATCTTCCATGAATCCGAGCAGCGCCATATACCGCATTAATTCGAATGGGGGCAGGCCGGTTCTGGTGCCGTCTGCCGTCTCGGTTTGATACAAATCGTAGATCTCCTGTGCCCATCGTTCGAGACCCGCCGCCTCATTGTCGTCGTGAACGGCAAATCTAAAATACGCTTCGCGCAGCGTCATATCAATCATTTCCGTGGCATCCTTGCCTCCGACGCTGTCGAGTTCCTCGGCCACACGCCGGCGGACAAAGGAAATCAGGGCAACGTCGAACCTCCGGTCCTCCGGAGTCGCATAACGCTGTCTCAATTCTGCATATATCTGCGCGGCTCTAACTCTATGGCCGGCACGGTAGAACATCTCGACGGCATTGATGAGCATGTTGCGGTGGCCGCCCCGGACGGCCTTGGGGTTGCTTTTCTCAAGAGCCTCATATTTTTCTATTCGATTTATCCATGTTGCATTCAGCGAGTCGAACATCTCCAGGTCAGGACGTACGAAAACAGTAGGCTCTCGATCCGGCAGGTCATACAGTATGAGCTTGCCCGTACGGAAAAGACTTTGAAGACTGTGGAAGATGATTCGGTCGGTATTCTTCTCATCGATCGAGTACTTGTCGGGCTTGCCGGCGGTCTCGAGCCCCTTCTGCGCCCAGTACATGGCGTGGACATCGGGGTGCTCCCAGTTGAGCGGATTTCGGTCGTTGGGGTCGTCGATACTTGCGGCGCCGTACTTGTCGTTAAGGCTGATCATCAAATCAATATCGAGCTTCCAGACTTTGCGCAGTTGGTTGACCCGCGCAAAACGGTGGAATTTGTCGAGGGTCTCCGTCTCCCTGAATAGATTAACGACCTCGTGGGCCTCCGGGGCAAATCGATCCGGGTTTTGCCGCAATGACATGTAATTCTTCACAAGCCTGTCATTATCCTTGAACTTATCATCCGCTTCTCTCAGCAGTTCGACAAAATTCTTAATGTTTGAATCCTGCATCATATCGGAGAGTTCTTCCGGCATCAGGGCCAGGGTGTAAAATTCCTCCTTTGTCTGTTCGCCCAACAACGGTCGCATCGCCAGTGCGAGTTGGCGTTTGTAGTACATGTGGCAGTCGTCGGTGACACCGCTGATTTTGTGCTGGAATATCCAAGCCAACTCCCTGTAGAGTGAAATGCTGTGAGGATTCTTCTCGATCCCCTTGTCGCGAAGCAGTTCATAGCCGTTGCGGACCCATCGCCAGCGTTCCTCCGGCTGCGTGTTGGGTACGGCGACGGAAATGTTGTAAGCCATGTTCCAGCCGTGGAAAATCCATACGGTGGCGAATCGGGGCTGCAGCACGGTGATCCACTCGGCTAATTGTCTTGCATCGAAGAACTGCCCCTCTTCCTTGAGCTTGTCGGCGCGCATCCAGAGTATATCCACGACCAGCCCGCGAAATGCACCCATGGCAACGGTGGCAAAGGCCAGCGATGGGGGTGCATTTTCCAGTGCGTCGTTGCTGACAAGGCCCATTTCCTCCCGGGCCATGCGAATGGACTCCAGCCGGGTTGCCGCGCCGATAAGCAGCGCAACAGCCAGGATAACACAAACAGTAACAATCAATGTATCACGCGAACGCATGTTCTTCTCTCTACACGACGGTTTTGGCAATCTCTCTGTTGCTGAAAATCCATATTCCAAAAAGGGTAAGCAGCGCAGCCTTCAAGCCGATCATGACCCCGTAGGCACCGGCGAGGACCTGCCATGTCAGCAGTTTTCCGAACACCATGAACTGTGTGGGATTGTTCTGGCCGTCCAGCCTCGGCAACAGCCACACCAGCGGTCGGAGAGTTACGCTGTAGATAATACTGGCCGTCGGTCCGATCGAATCAAAAGATTCGACAATGAAACCGTTGACCATGCCGAGACAGAACACAACGATGGTCAGCAGGAAAGCAACGGGAAAGGACAGCCATGTCGAAGCCGAAACACCGAGGGCGGCAAGGAAGATCAGGCGAACAAGGATCAACAGGACCGTCCTGATGTAGTTTCCGGTGAATGAGCCGGCGCGAAAAAGCAGTTCGACATCTTCGGGAATGACAGTGGTCTGATTGAGATTTGTGTTGTAGAAGACCACGGCGACATATCCGTCGTCGGCAATGACCGCGGCGGGGGCTTCGATTTCTGCAAAAGTCCTTATCGTATTGGAGCGCGGCACACGGACGATGGGCGTTTTCCACTCCCCAACAGCCAGTTCGATCTGCCGGTAGTCGCCGATGTCCCAAAGACCGTGGACCTGGTCATCCGGGGGTGTGGTGGTGACACTAAACTTATATCGAACAAACAACGTATCGTTGGGATCACGGACCCTGACATTGGCAAATTCCCATACTTTTTTTTCGTGAACGCCCACGGAGCGGGCCTTTAGTTTCTCATGGCCTATGAGTTGGCTGAGCACGTCCTGTCGGGTCATGTTTTCCGGCATCTGGTGTGTGCTTTCAAGCTTCTCGAGTACCTTGCGGGCCCGCTGCTCGACCACCTTTTCGTCTTCGGGATCGGTCAGACCCAATCGAGCGGTGAAGAACTCGTTTCGCGCCTGAACGATTTCGGGCTGTGTGGCGTCGGTGAAACGAGGCATCAGCAGCACCAGGGTGTAGATAACAGCCGAAAACACAGTGAGAAGCACAACGTCAAGTATGATAATGCCCAGGAGTTTTCCAAGAATGATCTGAAAGCGGCGGATAGGCTTGGTTACAACCAGAAAAATGTATTTTCTTTTGATGTCATCACTGAGGGTATAGGTCGAAACGGCAATCGTCAGGATGCACAGAAGCACGGTCATCAGGCTCATGCCGTAACTGACAAATGTCTGCAGTTTTCCCTGCAGCTTCCCATCGCCAACCATGATCCTGCTCATCATGGGTAAAACGAAAAGCAGCAGGATAACCACGATAGCTGCGACTTTCATCCTGAGGGCTTGAGCTATGGTGTTTCTTGCGACAGCCCAAACACTACGCATCTTCGTTTTCTCCTGTCTTGTCGGGGCCGACGGACTCTGTGAGCCCCTGGTCGGTTTCGGCGCGTCCCATCAACTCGTCAAGCACGTCGCATTTGATTTCTTCGTCGGTTGTTTTTTCGAGTTCGGGGGGTTCGGTTTCCTCGACGATGTCGGTACCGACGTGCCCGGTGGCGACTCTTGTGAGCTTGTCGAGAAGTTCGGTGTCGGCGCTCGGCTCAGAGACACCTTCGTCGGACTTTTCCGTCTTGATGATTTCAACGTCGGCGGCCGGGTCCGGCTGGTCGCTTGCGGCATTAACGAGCTGATCGAGGATGGCCGGTTTATCGGGTTCATCGGTTAGGAAACCGCCGATGCCGGTTGTGCTAATCGCGCCGCTGGTCGGAAGCTCTTGTTCCTGGGCGCTGACAACGGTGCGAATGAAAAACTCCTCGAGCTTGTCCATCGGGGAGTTGACGGTGTATGAGGCCTTTTCATTTTCGACAATGCGCCTTATCCGGTCAAGTGCCTCAGTACTGATTCTGCCGGTGAGTATCTGCTTTTCGTCCCGGTGCTGCAGCAGGGAGGCGACCGTGCCCTCGACCTGCATCCTGCCGCCGTAGAGAATGCCGATTCTGTCGCAGACATCCTCGACATCGGCAAGCAGATGGCTGCACAGCAGAATGGTCTTTCCGCGTTTGGCCAAATGGAGAAGCAGGTCCTTTATCTGTCGTGTTCCGATGGGGTCCATCCCTGATGTCGGTTCGTCGAGGATCAAAAGTTCCGGATCATTAATCAGCGCCTGTGCAAGCCCTATCCGTCGGGCCATTCCCTTTGAATACGTTCCCACCGGCCGATTGGCCATTGCTGTCAAGCCGACCATTTCCAGCAGGGTATCGATTCGCGACTTTCGCACGCCGGAAGGCAGGCCGAATATTCGACCGTAGAAATCAAGCGTTTCACGGGCGGTCAAATAGCGGTACAGATAGGAGTCTTCAGGCAGATATCCGATGCGCGCGCTGATTTTTGCGGTAAGGCTGCTTCCGCCAAGCACCAGGGCCCGGCCTTTGCTGGGATGAAGCAGATTCAGCAGCATCTTGAGCGTGGTTGTCTTGCCCGATCCGTTGGGCCCCAGTAGACCGTAGATTTCATTGTACCGTATCTTCAGGTCAAGCTTGTCAACGGCAATGACCTTTGCACGGCCCCACCAGTCCCCGAATATCTTGGTCAACGAAATTGTTTCTATGGCGTATTGGTCGCTTTCACTTACCACAGAGAAACCTCACTAATACCAGCCACTCATTGAGCAATTAGAAAAAACCAGTTTTATTACAAATCCCGTATTACTTTAGCCAGGTGCGAGATTCGCTTGTCATTGGCGCGTACCGTACCGCCGGCATCTTGCCGGCTCTGTCATTCCCGCGAAAGCGGAAATCCAGAATAAAACAGTCCACCTCTGGCGGAGCGGTTTCCCCACATGGCTAAAATGTTACCAAATCCCTGTGTTACGCAGCGCCGGCGGTGTGCGGCTCAAGTTCCTCGCCGAATCGGACCAGCCGTGCACTGTTGAAAATGACGATGACCGAGCCGACAAAATGCAGCACCGCCGCTAATACGATAGGTATCTGCCCCGCCGCCGCAAGACCCACACCGACAACGATGAATATTATACCAAAGAAAAGGTTCTGATTGATAACCATTCTTGTCTTTCGAGAGAGCTTGATAAGGAACGGAAGCCTTCTCAGGTCGTCGCTCATCAGTGCAATCGAAGCGGAGTTGATTGCCACGTCGCTTCCGGCGGCCCCCATCGCGATCCCCAGGTCCCCTGCGGCAAGAGCCGGCGCATCATTGATACCGTCCCCCACCACCGCAACCGTATGGCCGTCCTGCTTGATCTTCTCCACGACGGCAAGTTTGTCCTGCGGCAGACAATGTGCCTTGTAGTCCGTACAGCCCAACTCCGCCGAGACGCGATTGGCGACTTCGGCGCGGTCGCCGGTGAGCATGGTGATCCTCTTGACACCGGCGTCAATCAGTTCAGCGACAGCTTTTTTCGCCTCGGGGCGGGTCTTGTCCTGCATTCCGACCCATCCGATACACTCATTGTCGCAGGCAATGTACAGCGTGCTGAAGCCCTGCTCTTCGTGAAGCAGCGGGTCGCGGACATTGCTGATGTCGATATTGTTTTCCTGCAGAAAGCTGTCGCGACCAACCATGACCGCTGAGCCGTCGACGGCGGCATAGACGCCCTTTCCGGGCGTTTCCTCGAAATCGACGGGATCGTGAAGCGATACATTGGCTTCCAGGGCCAGTCGATACAGTGCGCGTGCGGCGGGGTGTCTGCTCATGCGCTCGGCGGAGGCCGCCAGCGCCAGCATCCGGCCCGGCTCAACACCGTCGGCGGGTTCAATCTTGGTGACATACAACTGCCCCGTGGTCAACGTACCGGTCTTGTCGAAGACGATCGCGCTGATCCGACCGGCCACTTCCAGCAGCGATACGTTCTTGATGAGCACACCGAGTCGCGCGGCGGCTGAAAGCGCTGCGACCATCGCAGTCGGCGTCGCCAGGATCAGTGCACACGGGCACGAAATGACCAGCGCCGCAATCGACCTTTTGAGGTCGCCGGTGAAGAAGTAAATGATCAGCGTAACCATCAGGATGGTTGGAATATACCACTTGATGTACTGATCGATGATTCGGGTAATCGGATTCCGCGTCTTTTCTGCAGCCATAATCAGCGACTGCACCTTGCCTAAAGTGGTGTCCTCACCGGCCTTGTTGACCTGGATAACAAGAGTGCCCGTAAGATTCGTCGTGCCTGCGAAAACCTGCATGCCCGGAACCTTGTCGACCGGCAGAGATTCGCCCGTTATCGTCGCCTCGTTGACAGTGCTTATTCCTTCAGTTATATCGCCGTCGGCGGGAATATTGTCGCCGGGCCGAACACGAACGGCGTCCCCGGGTTTCAGTTCGCTTACTGCGACTTCCGTCTCCTCGCCGTCGGAGCTGACTACGTTGGCAACCGTCGGCGTCAGCTTGATGAGCGATTCGATTGAAGCACGGGCGCCCAGGGCCGTTCGGGTCTCCATGAGTTCACCCAACAGCATGATAAAGGCGACCATGCCCGCTTCGAGATACAGCCCTATCGCAAATGCCGCGACTATCGCAAGCGCAACCAGTTCATCCATGTGCATGTGCCCCCCCAGCATGCACTTGACAGCGTGCCACACAACCGGCGCACCCAGCAGAATCGCGCCAACCATGGCGCAAAGCTCTGCAATCTCACTTCCCTTACCGTAAAACAGCGATGCGATGACACTGTCGATCAGAAGGACGCCCCCGGCAAGCGTGCCTAACAAGGCGAGGCTGACACGGAACTGTTTTCCCCTGGTATGGTCGTGCTCGCTGAGTTCGTGTTCTTTCAGATTCAGATGTCTATGAGCCATATCGTATATCTTTGCCTTGAACTCCTCTTTAGTTTCCCTCTTGCTTTTTCATCTCGTCAAGTTCCTGCTTTCTCAGCGCCGGGTCGGAATTCAGCAGAATGCGGAACTCCTTGCGTTTGCCGCTTGCCGACGACTGGATGATAAACTTCTCCGTAGCATTGTCAAAGATCTGTTCGACGGCGTCCTGATAGATACTCTGGACGACCAGCTTCGGGCGTTGTCTGTACTCCGGCAGAAGCTTTTGGAAATAATCGGCGTTTGCTTGTGCGGTTTTGACGACGGTGGTGTGGTAGGCGCGAGCGCCGGCGATTATTTCCAGGCTGGTCCCGGCTAATTGCGACAGGTAGTACCGGCGGTCCTGCTCGGAAAGGTCCGGCTCTTTGAGCAGCCGGAGTATCTCCGCTGCCTGTGCACCGCCGGCGGCGCTGAGTATCGTGTCGGCGTAGCTTCTGGCGTCAGTGATGGTCTCGTTTCTTTTCTGGCTGGCAAGGCTGGATTCCTGGAATTCCTTATCGACCTGCCTGGGCCATGTAATCTTGCCTATGACCTGAAATTCATGGACGACGATGCCGCTGTCAAGGCGGCTGAGCCTTTCTTCGATAAGTCGTTTAATGTTCCCGGAGATGGACTCTTCGTTAACTATGGCTTGTTCGATAGTGTAGTTGACCATGGCGACAACGATGGCGTCGGATGCAACGGCTCTGAGCAGCGGGTCGACCGACCTGGATACAACGTCAAGGAAATCCTCGCCGGGCTTCGGAGTTTCGTAATAGATGTTTCTGAAGAAACTTTCAATGTCGTCGATCAAATATGTCAACTGCCACTTCCCATGGACAATGTTGTAATCGGCGCCGCCCAGGCCTGTGATGCTGTCATTTCGCGTCAGACAGTAGCCGTCTTTCCTCGGGTCAAGCGTAGCGCCTGCATATCCCGGCGTCGTGCCCAGCTTTTCCGCTTCGCTCTGATAGTACCAGAACGAATCGATCGCAACGGTCTGTTTTTTCTTGACCGGGATTTTGATGATTTCAGTAATGGGCTCGGGCCAGTTCCAGTGCAGCCCGGGGCCAAGCGCACTGTAAAGCTCGCCGGTCTCCGAGGAGCGGAACTCCTGAATCCTGCCAAACCTCAGCACCAGTGCGTTTTCATCCTGCTCGACGCGGAAAATACCGGAGGTAATAAACAGTATCACCATGATCACCATGATGATCTTGAGGATGATGAAACTGTGTTTCAGCGCCCTGGCCAGAAACTCGCCGGCGAGATCCGCTTCTCCCTGACCCTGAAGGATCGAACCGTCATTTGGCTTTTTCGCACTGTCTTTGTCGGTCATGATCTTTACCTGTGCCTCTTTGTCGTTATGACGCCCGTTCGTCAAATCCCTGTGCAAAACAATCCTGCGGCGACTGCGTGGTTATTTTCGAATCGTATCCGCGGCGGGTTCCCTGGGCTGGATATCGGGTATCTTCTTGAGAAGCCCGATGGGATCGGTGTCGGCCCCGAGGACAAGGGGGGTTCTTTTCTCGAGGATTTTTCGCAGGGCCTCGATATTTCGCAGGAACATCGCAAACTCAGGGTCCTCTTCGAGCATTTTGTAGTATCCGGCGGCTTCGGCGTCCCCGCTGCCGCGAATGGCCTTGGCCCGGGCTTCGACGATGGCCCGAAGTTCGGTGCGCTTGGCTTCTGCGCTTTTCCTGATCTTGGTGGCTTCTGCCTCACCGTCGGCGGTGATCTGTTTGGTCTTGCGCCTGCGGTCGGCCTTCATTCGCTCAAAGACCTGCGTCGTAACCGCTTCACTGACGCCCAGCCGCCTTATGCCTACGACCTTGACATCGATGCCAAGTTTCTGCGCACCCGGCCCTATTCTTGTCGCCATCTCGTTTTCAATTTCCGTGAACTTGATCTTTCCGGGATCGGAGTTGACAAAGTCGCTGAAATAGTGCTGACCGATCACCGTGTTCTGGGTATCCTGCAGCAGCACATCCAGTTGTTTCTCCGCCTCCTCCCTGTCTGCAACCGACTCACGAAAGACGAGCGGATCGCCAATCTTCCATATAATATAACTGGTCACATTGATGGGTTCGCCGCCCTTGGTGGTCGTATCTGTCAGAACCGTCTCGTAAAGATAGCTTCGCCCGTCGTATCGCGTTACATCATCAATAGGCCGCGGCCACTTGAAATATATTCCCGGCTCACGCAGTGTCCTGGTGGGCTTTCCAAACGTTGTTACCACCGCAATCTGCGTCTCGCGAAGCTGGAACGTGAAAAGAAACAACCCGAGGACTGTCAATATCAACAACACAAAAACTAAAACCCATATGTTCTTCATCTCACTTCGATCCTTATATATAGTTCTGTGACTTGAGCTTAGCCTACTTGTTCCGGTTCCGTAAAACCTCCAGCGCTTCCGTGTTCAGGTCAAGAAGGTTTGTCCCCTGTGCCTTCTGCAGGTCGATGATGTATACCTCCGTATCCTCCTCTTCGCCAAGGACGACATACTTGCGAACGCCCGGCAGTGTATCTTCGAGCATGGCCAGTCGGTGCCGGCGAAGGAAGATTTCCGGCGCCGCCCGATAGGCTTTAAGTTGACCGGCAAACCGCGTGCCCGTGGCCTTTGCCAGGACAGCCCTTTCAAAAGCGGCGCTTTGGGCTTCACTGAGCGTCTGGAAAATCTCGCCACTTGCCTTTGCAATGGCGTCATTGAGTTCGGTCCCGAGTTGCTGTTCCGTCTCGTCGTCGCCGGCTTCCTTGGCCTGCTGGTAGCGTCTGGCCAGGTCATAGAGTTGCTCGGCCTGTTCCACGCTGCCGCCACACAGCGAAACCAGGATATTGTTCTGGTCGGCCTGGGCGTTCATGATCGCAGCCTGCTTCTTCTGGACGGCGGCTATGACTTCCTGGTATTCGGCAGCGACTTCCATCGGCGGATGAACGCCCTGCAGCCCGACATGCACGATCTCCACACCGAGTTCGGCGGCGTCGGCCTTCTTCTGCATTTCCAGAGTAAGATACTCAGCAGCTTCCTTACGTCCCGCCCCGAGAATGCTCTGTCTGACGGTCTGGCCATCGACCTCGTCACCATCGGTTTCCACCTTCGCGCTGACGGCATACTTGACCAGTTCGCGATAACATACGGCATGGAGAACTTCCCTCGAATCGACGTGATTATACACGAACGATTTAAGATCATTGATTCGATACTGAACGGGAACAGCGGCGATGACCAGACTGAACGGCACGCCCCCGGCCTGCCGTTGACCTCCCTCCCACTTTGCCGCAACGAGAAGCTTGTGTTCCTCTTTATAGTGGGCCTCACCCCACAACAGCGGTTTTCGCAAGGTATCGGCGGCGTCCTCTACAAAGCCGATATTCAGCGTCTGTATTTCTTTTGCTGGGTATGCCCACGCCCTGCCGAAAGGCCAAGGCAGCTTAAACGTCAGCCCCGGCTCGGCGACACGGTCAAACGCGCCTAATCGCTCGACAATAGCTTGCTCCCCGGGCCCAACAACGACCATGCAGCTTAGCACGTACAAGGTTGCGATCGCAAACAGAGCAAGTGGGAGGATCGCCTCCTCCAGAAGCTTGTAAAACCACGTCTGGGATGCCTTGAACCCGAACTGGTAATCAATGGCGCTGGCGAAGGTGTGCAGGATGCCGCCCGGCTCGTTGATCATCCCCAAGAGGCGGCTGTCGAAGGCGCTTCGGGCGTACTGGCCCGCAATCCGGGGCCTGTAAATATCCAGAACAGTGTTAACGGCGGTCTCCAGGCCTAACACGATCATAAGCACAGGGCTCACCCAGGTCATTACCTTGACCATTCCGTCGATTTTGAACGCCGCCAAGGCAAGCGCCACAGCCAGCAAAAACGCAAGTATTGTGCTGGACAGCATATAGCTGCCTCCAGCTCGAAGCGGCCTCCATTGAATCTGCGCGCTCATGCCCGTCGCGTAACGTCCAATAAGAAACGTGATGAACGCGATTACGACTAAAAGCGCTGCGTCCAACTGCTCATACCTGAGCATCATGCCGGCGGCGTCCTTAATGCGGCTGATGAGCATAAACCCCACGATGATCTCATATGCCGCAATAAGAACGGCAAAGCCGGGTACAAACCATTTTTCCAGTATCCTCAACCGTCGCTGCGCAACCGCCATCAGATCGCCCTGCTCAGTGTGGGTCTGAAAAATCGTGTCGCCGCCGCGCCGGGCCTGGACGATCTGCGCCATGTCGAGCTTTTCCTGCTCGGCCCGGCTGCGCTGATGGAAGAGGATTATGAGCGCCAGCCAGATAAAGGCCCCTCCAAGTATTTGCCACGCCAGGACCGCGATGGCATAGTAGCCGCTGAAGCCGGCGATGACCCATGTTCCCACGAAGAATATGACGCTCAAAACAAAAGCTATGATGGCTATGTGTTGTGCCCGTCTGGATGATATATTCATCTGCTCTGTCCTGTTGCCCACGAACAAATCTTACTGAAACACCGAATAAACCGATGACTACAAGCAAAACAACGCTTTACAAAGGTAAACTGAACCAATATAACAACAACATTGGCCTAAGCGTAGTACTAATTCAGGAAAATAACCGTGATATTCAAGCTGCTCGTCATCGCCGCGAACACGTTCACCGAGACGCTTCGCCAGCCCATCTA
>SDBV01009622.1_pt1 | contig 12814 bp, 7 predicted proteins | sample 2277081 | NCBI WGS metagenome assembly SDBV01 (sample SAMN10402039, study PRJNA504765) | marine sediment metagenome | isolation source: marine sediment core GS10_PC15, 223 cmbsf | place: Arctic Ocean: Southern Knipovich Ridge | collected 2010
GTGCTGAAGATGTGTTTTGCCGAGACCTACGCTGCCGTATAAAAACAGCGGGTTATAAGTATCGCCCGGCGAATGGCTAACCGCAACACAGCTTGCATGAGCAAGGCGGTTGCAGGGCCCGACGACAAAATTTTCAAAAGTATAATCGGGGTGAAGCTTGAGACTCCATTGCGAGGCCGCCGGTTCTGCGTAAGAAAGTTTCTGGCCCGTAACACCAAAACGTACACTGACGAGATGACCGGTCGCTCCCTGAGCGGCCTTGGTGAAATTGGCGAGGCAGTTATCGCGTAAGAACTGGGCCTTGTCCTGGTCGGGACAACCGACCTCAAGCATCCCGCCGTCAAACTGCAGAACGACAAGATCCTCAAACCATTTTCGCGTATTAACGGAATCGAAACCCTTTACACGTTCTATTATATTTAAAAAAAGTTCAGTCGTATCCTGCATATCCAACTTTCTCTAATGCTGTCAATTAACCAAAGTAAAAACACAGGTCCTGCAAAAAGCATCCCTGAAAAAAAGATTTAGACTGAATGATTAAACCTTAAGGGTACGAAACCGCTCTGAATTGCCCTCCTTGGCCTGCGAGGTATGAATGTAACTGCAAAGGGGTGCTTTGTCAAAGAAAATAATTCTCGATTCTATTAAAATTTTCTGCTAAACTTTACAAGGATATTTGTGCCATGGATTTAGCGAGCAATAATTTTTTTGTGATATTTTGTTACAACAAAAAAATATCTATCCTTGAAAAATGGGCGAACTTCTGCGAAACTCCTATGCAGGCTTAGAGAAATATATATTATATGAATATCCAGAATTGTCAGAGTCAGGCGACCAATCGCATATATTGTGTTAGGTAGTACGATTTCGTACTTTTATTTGTTATTAATTTCCATAAAAACCCTGCTTTTTGCTGAAATTGCAGGCGAAAACTATGAAAGTTAACCGGAGTGAAAATGGGAATATTTAGTAAAACTGCAGGCTATTTAAAGGATCATCTTGGCAAGACCCGCAGCAAGATCACGTCGAGCCTGTCTTCGATCCTGACAATCGGCAGGAACATCGACGACGATCTGCTGGACGAGCTTGAAGAGACTTTGATAAGCGACGATATCGGCGTAGAGACGACCGATAAGCTGATCGGCGACCTAAGGGAGGCGTACCGCAAGCGCCAGATACAAAGATCCGAAGATATTATCCCGTTCCTGAAAGAGCATATGAAAAGCTACTGGCCCGATCAGGACAGGCAGCTGCAGACCGCAGAATCGGGACCGACGGTTATACTTGTCGCCGGGGTCAATGGATCTGGAAAGACCACCAGCATCGCAAAGCTTGCATATACGCTTAGCAGGAATAAAGAGAATGTCATCGTCGCGGCGTGCGATACTTTCCGCGCAGCAGCGGTAGAACAGCTCACGATATGGGCAGATCGCATCGGCGTGCAGATCGTAAAGCATAAATCCGGCGCCGACCCTGCGGCGGTCGCATACGACGCGTGCGAAGCGGCGAAGGCACGGGGCGCGGACTACCTTATCCTGGATACGGCTGGGCGGCTGCACACGCAAAAACACTTAATGGAAGAGCTTGCCAAGATACGGAAGGTAGTTTCGACTCAGTTGCCCGGAGCACCGCACGAAGTGCTGCTTGTCGTTGACGGGACCACCGGGCAAAACGCGATCATCCAGGCGAAAATGTTCACCGACGTCATCGACGTTACGGGAATATTCCTGGCAAAACTCGACGGGACCGCTCGCGGCGGAATTGTTATCGCGATAAAGGATATGCTCGATATTCCGGTTAAATTCGTCGGTTTGGGCGAAACGCCGGAAGATATCGCTGAGTTCGACCCCGCCGAATTCGTAGAAGCTTTGTTTAATTAGAACAAATACAAGCACTAACGCATATAGTATGGTATGTATTCTATAAAAACATCAGTTGTGATATTGGTCCTTTCGCTATGCTCGGCTGCGTATTGCCAAACCGCTCCTAAACGGCCAAAAAACACCAGGGTCGTCGAGTTTCAAATGCGATACGATCTTCAGGTATCCGGAAACCCTCCGAAAGTTTTATTTAGGTCACTTGTTCCGGAATCGATTGCCGGCAAACAAAAAATTCTCGACGTTAAATATTCCATGAAACCCAGAAAGGTCATGTCAAGACCTCCGAATAAATATGCTGAATTCTTTTTTACGGGTCCCGGGCAAAATGCCACCATCACGATCGATGTTAAGGCTGAGCTTTATAATTACGATCTGAATGAAGCAAAAAAGCTGAAAGAAAGGCCCGATCCGGAGCTTCAGGAAGAACTGGAGAAATATCTTGTCGCTGAAAAGTATATCGAAACCGGCGACGCCTTGATACAGCAGATAGCCGGCAACATCTCGGCAACAAGCGACCTGATGATGACAAGAAAGATTTATGAATATGTAATAGACAGCATAAAATATACCGGTTACAACAAGGACGATCACGGCGCCCTGTATGCTGCCAAAAATAATAAAGGCGACTGCAGCGAATATGCATACCTGATGATAACACTCTGCAGAGTAAAAAACATCCCTGCCAGGTTTGTTATGGGATACACGAGCGAATATAAGGAAACGCCCAAGCATTCGTGGGTAGAGGTGTATTTGGAAGAACTCGGCTGGGTGCCTTTCGATGCGACGAGAGGTGACGTGCCGGAACCGCTCCTGCGGAAGCAGCTTTATCAGCATCTGGATAATGTTTACATATCGCTATCGACTAACATCGATGACAAACTGCTGGACGGGCACCACTATAGCGCTTATTGGTATTGGGACGGGACGGTAAATCTTAAAGATTCGGTCACATTTAAGCCCATTAACCAAAAACAGGCCCGCAAGTAAACCTGCGAGCCTTTTGTATTTTCATCTATCTTTTTCTGTTCTATACCCTGGGATATGTTCCGAGATAGTGCGTTTGCGGCAGATCGCCAACCAGCGGCATCGCGTATTTCTTGAACGCCTCTGTTACGCCGTTACCTGCTGCGTTGATGTATTCGTCGAGCAGCGGCTTGGTGTGCTCTGCGACATTTCCAAGGTCGGTGCAGATATAATCGATGGCATAGTTATCGCCGTCGCCGGTCCTCTGCATCGTAACCGAGCCGCTCTGCTTTGTCTCTGAGAGCTTTACGGCTTCCTGGCCGCAACGTCGTGCTTCTGCAACGTCAGTCGGCGACTGCAGGCCGGCGAAGCTTCTTTGCAGGTAGCCGAAGGTGTCGGCTCTTACACGTCCGATGCCTGTGCCGGCCTTGATCTTCTCAGCCAGGAAATCTGCAAGGGCACCCGATCCTGAGAGCTGGACGTTGCCGTGGGCGTCAACTTCTGCATCTTCTTTGATCCTCTTGGCCCAGAGAACATTATTGACATCGCGAATACCTTCGGAGACCGCGATAACGCATCTGCCGAGCCTGTCGTAAACTTCCTGGACCTGCTTTACCATATCTTCAATCATGATGGGTCTTTCGGGCAGGTATACCAGGTGCGGCCCGTCGTCGTCTCTTTGCTGGCCGAGCGTTGTTGCTGCGGTGAGCCAGCCGGCGTCGCGTCCCATGATGACGTCGATCTTAACGCCGGGCAGTGCGCGGTTGTCGAGGTCGTCGCCCATCAGCGCACATGCTACGAACCGTGCGGCGGTTCCGTAACCGGGACAGTGATCGGTGACGCGAAGATCGTTGTCAACGGTCTTTGGTACGTGGAAGGCCTTTAGGTCATAGCCGGATTGTTTGGCCATGTTGTTTATGATGTGGCAGGTGTTTGCAGAATCGTTGCCGCCGATGTAGAAGAAGTACTGGATGTCCATCTCTTTGAAGACTGCCAGAACCTTTTCGCAGTATTCTTTGTCCGGCTTGTCTCTGCTGGAGCCTAAAGCTGCCGATGGTGAGGCTGCGACCTTTTCGAGAATGTCGGATGACAGGTTCGTCAGGTCGATAAAGTTGCCGTCGACGATACCCCTTACAGCGTGGATGGCTCCGTAAAGCTTGTCGATGGCGCTGTGTTTTTTAGCTTGTTCGATCACGCCGACCAGCGAGGCGTTGATGACGCCGGTAGGTCCGCCCGATTGACTAACAAGAGCATTTGCCATTGTTAAATCCTTTCTTGTTATGAATTTACAGATAGTAATTCAATTTTCTAACCATCCCACAGACCGCAGATTATATACAAACGCCCCCAAATAGCAAGAATATTTCATTTTAGGCTTTTACTTCGACGGCTTTGGATGCTTTTAGGAAGTATAGGTATGTACCGGCGACCTTTTGTTTTAGGATCGTCTCAGCGGCTTGGGCGTAGATGTTCATCTGCGGGTAGTAGCTGTTTGCCCGCTGTTGCAGCTTTTGGCCGGTGACGTTGTCCGTTTTGAAGTCGATGACGATAAGACCATCGCTGGTGGGGACTATCATGTCTACTATTCCCTGAACGATGACATTCTCTGTTTTTTTATATTGGTCGGGGATGGTTTTGTCATATCCTAAAGTAAACTCCCATTCGGAGAGCACTTTATCACGGCTGTCAATAACTGCTTTACCAAGGTCGCTGTTAAAGAATCCGAGTATGGCTTCGTGATCGATAAAGCCGGCAACATGGGGAGTGACTTTTTCTTCAGCAACCAGCCGTTTTATAATTTTGTGAACCGCTTTTTCGCTAACGTCGCTTAGGTCAAGCTCGCTTATAACCAGGTGCGTTGCGGTTCCGATCAGTTTGCCTTCTGCACGCTCGCCTGCTTTACCCTGCTGACGCAGAACCGCAAGGGGCGTTCTTTCAAACACATTGCCGAGGTTAAGCTTTGCGTACTCGTCGCTGCTGTGGGTCAGCTCGCTAACGGAAGTTTTGGCGGCGATCATGGTAAGCTCGGCACACGGATACTGCCATGATAAAGATTCGGTTACTTTTGCAAGCATCGCATCGCCTGCGATCTTTGCAGCAGCAGAGATATTTTTGGCGTCGATAGTTTTTTCCTGTTTAGTATTAAGTATTGCATAGGCAAGCCCATTTAACATGTCCTGCTGCAAAACCTCTGCGGTAAACAATTTATGGCTTATTGAGTTTATGGTCTCGCTCTCTGCAAATAATTGCTGTAATTGTTTTTCGTTGCCAAGGCCTTGCAGCACCCAGTCCAGCGAACATGTTGCGCTTTTTAGCTGCCAATTGCGGATAGGTTCGTCGCCGAGAGCGGCGATCTGCTTAACGGTTCTTGCACAATCGCTTCGCTTTTTCGATGCGCACAGTATAAGTTTTTCGCGGGCGCGCGTCATCGCGACATAGAGCACTCGCATCTCCTCTGCCAGCGTTGCGTCTTTTTTCTTTTCGGCGATGACCTCGTGGGCGATGGATGTGTATTTTGTTTTAGCAACACTGTCGATTATCCGCAGTCCCAGGGTATCGGCATCGTCGATGATGCAGTCGTTATAAATATCTCTGTAGTTAAACTTCTTGTTCATCTCAGCTAAGAACACGACGGGGAACTCAAGGCCCTTGCTTTTGTGAACGCTCATTATCCGCACCGCATCTGCGCCGCTGTCGTCGGGTTCTGCAGGTGCCCAGTCACCGCCTTTTTCTAAAAGCTTTTCGATGAACTCTACGAACCGCGTTAGCGAGCCTGCGTTTTGCGGTCCTGCAAACCCTTCGAACTGGATGGCCCTGTCGTGCATCTTTAATAGATTGGCGCGTCGCTGGCTGCCGCTGGCCAAAGCGCCGACGAAAGACAAATAGCCGGTTTCGCGGAAGACCGACCATAGCGTATCTGCAATGCCGCTGCTCTTTGCGTCGGCTCTCCATCGCTTAATATCGCTCAGTGCGTTTTGCAGCTTTTGTTGTAGTGTTTTATCTTTTCCGCCCTCTGCATATTTGCAAACCCTTTCGTAATAATTTTTCGCGTCCTCATCGTCGTCTGCAAACTGCTTTATCATCGCAAGCTCGGTGTCGGTTGTCTTAAAGAACGGGCTCCGCAGAACCGCAGCAAGTTCTATGTCGCGCTGCGGATTGTCAAGCACCTTGAGCAATGAAATGCAATCGGCGATCTCTGTCGCCTGAAAATAGCCCGCAGAGCTTTGGCTTGAAACCGGTATGCCCGCCAATCGAAGAACCTCTACATATCCACTGGCAACATTTGCCGGTGACCGCATGAGGATAACGATATCGCTGTATTTAACGTCGCGATAGCTGTCGATAGCTTTGTCGTAAACCTTAAACTCGGGCGGCGTTGATCTGTCGCCAACGAGCTGCTTAATGCGCTTTGCAATAAATGCCGCCTGCCGTTGAGCGGATGTGATTGTATTGTCGTCGTCTGTAAGTTCGTCATCGTCGTCTTTGGCCTGCTCGTCGGCAATATACATTTCTACCAAAGGACGATCCGTCTTATCGGCAGAGACTTCTTCTATGGGTTTGTAATCAAACCCTTCTCGCAGGAAGGTTTGCTCGTCATAATCTACCAGCGAAACCGACGCGTTCATGATGCGGTTAAACACCGCGTTGGCCAGGTCGAGTACGCCCTTTCGCGAACGGAAGTTGTCACTTAAGCCAACCTTTAGCGGCTCGTCGGTTTTATCGGCATCATCAACGGCGCCTTTTAGCATATCGAGGAACAGCTCTGGTTTGCCTTGGCGGAACGCATAGATGCTTTGCTTTACGTCGCCTACGACGAAAACATTATTGTCACGGCGTATCTTATCGATGATGCCCTGCTGGAGGGCGTTTATGTCCTGATATTCGTCGACGAAGATGCTCTGGAATTTTTCTTTCAGCCGGGCTGCTACATTATCGTTTTCATTCAACAGCCGAAACATTAATCTCTGCAAATCCGCAAAATCCAGTGCTCCGATCCTTTGCTTGGCTTTGTCGTACGCACGGATGAAACGCTTAACAAGCTCTACCAAAACCTTCGTCTGCAAAGATGCCTGACCGCCAACGAGCTTTTCGTAATCGGGATTAACCAATGCAAGGTCAAGCAGTCCCTGAAAAATCTCCATCGCTTTCATTGCCGGGGCCTTTATGAACTCGGCTTCGGACTTATCCATGTCCTTTGGTTTGGGTTTAAACCGTCCCTTTTCAAAACTTCGCATCACTTTTATGCACCCGTCAAGGTCGCCGGCTTGTATCTTTTCGATACAGCTTGCAACGGGAGCGACAAGACTACCTACAATATGTTCGTGCCAGTGACCTGTCTTATCGAGCATCACCGAGTGGGCAAGCTGCTCTTTGCACTGGATGAGCTTTTTGGCGATAATATCTTTTTGTTTTTGTGTAAGCTCGGATATTTGCGAGGTATCTGCAAAAGCTATCGCCCTTTGGAACCAGTCTTCCCTTGAAACGACACTGTCCAAAAATCCGCTTATCTCGACGATCTTCGAAACGAATCCGGAAACAAGGTTATGAACGTTTCGCCGATAGAAAAGTTTTTTTAGACCGACTGACAGCGATTCGTCTGCCCATGCCTGTTCGATAACTTTTTCAAGAACTTCAAACTTCAGCAACATCATTTCGTCCTGGTCGATGATCCTGAAGGCAGGATCGATACCCAACAAATAAAAGTGTTCGGTGATGACACGTTTGCAGAATGAATGGATCGTACTTATATATGCGGCGTCCAGGCCTAATAGCTGCCCCGAAAGAGCTGGGCTGTGATCTTCAACAAACTTGGCGCGCAGCTTTTCGCCGATACGCGATCGCATCTCCTCGGCAGCAGCATCGGTGAATGTAAGCACCAGCACACGCGAAACATCGACGGGGTTGGTTTCGTCTGTCAATATCTCAACGCACCGCTCGCTCAGCACCGCGGTCTTGCCCGTACCAGCCGAGGCGGTTACCAGCACGTCGCGCTTACGTGTATCGATGGCAAGCTTTTGATGGGCCGTCCAGTTATTGGCCATCGAAACCTCCCATCTGATCGAGTATCTGCTCTTTGTCCATCTTACTTAAAACGTTGTAGCTGTTGACCTGCCAATCGAACCTGCACACCGCGCGGTAATCGCAATACCCACACGGCGAATTTTTGCCAAGCCGATACGGGCTAACGTCGATAGTGTCGCCCAGTATTTGTTTAGCAAGTGTAACGATACGTTTGGTTGTAAACGCCAGAACGTCTTCCAGGCTGCCCGGCTTTAACGCTCCGCTGCTTCTATAATTTCCGTATGGGCCGTCTTTGGAATTATAGAAGTTATAATATTTGTTCCACCCGGAACCTGCATCGCTGTCAAGGCTGTCTGCAAATTTGCCATCGAACAAGCCCTTTGCCTTGTGGACGAATTTTTCGCCGTCGGCATCGACTTCGATAGGCAGATAGAACGCACCTGCTATCTGCTCGATCCTTTCGCCATCAATGTCTGCTCCTTTTAAGGCAAGCAGATATATCGCAAGCTGCATGTCCAGCCCGTGGTAAAGCTTTTCCCATGAGAAGGTGCGCGGTTTACGTTTATAGTCGAACACAATTGCTGTTTGTTTACCGCTGATCGTTGCGGTGTCTATACGGTCGATTATCCCGCGAAGCCTAACTTTTGCTTTGCCCGGCAGGTCGAATTGACATTTTTGTTTTCCTTTGCCAAACCACTGCTCCGAAACCTTCTGCCTGAAGGCCCCCGTACGTGACATCTGGCTGTATGCCTTAACAGCATCGGTGAGGATGTCCTCAGCGGCGAAAAGAATAAACTCGTTATGCAAACCCCTGCTGATAAAGTTGGAATAGAATGCGTCTTTGGCGATCGTCTCCTTTATTTGCTCGGAAAGAAGCTTTAAAAGCGAATCGTCCCGGACCGTCGCAAGGTCTTTGCCGCTTACTTTTAGTTTTTTAAACAACCCGTCGAGGACAGTGTGATAAAAGCTGCCGATGTCCACCGGTTCGAAAGTGAACTGCTTTCTCTTTTTGAGAGCAAGGCTGTACTTTGCGAAATGCTTGTAAGGACACTCGGCAAAAATACTAAGCCTGCTTGCCGAGCAATCGAGGTCCTTTGTTTTATCTTTAAGCCGCTTGCTGTCAAGGGCTGCGATGTTATTATATTCCAGGGCATACGTTATTCTTTCCTGCGAACTGCAAAGCGGATCGACACTTTTAAGCTTGTCTATCAGCCCGTAGAACGCCTGCCTCTCGGACCGGTTAAGGATGCTGTCTTTGCCTGCGTTTGCGCAAACAATGTCTTCGAGCTGACTTTGCGTGCAGGCATTGGCGATGTTGACCCTGCTGTCGGCTTTGGTTTCCTGCAGACCTTCGAACAAATCTTTGACGTCGTTTAGGAACGCAGAGGCAACCACCGGTTTGCCGTCTACAGAAGAGGGGTATGTTATAAAAAGTTTTTCGCTTGGCCTTGTAAACGCGATGTACGCAAGGTACTGCCTCTCAGCCAGGCGGGAGCTAAGCGTCCCTTTAAGGTCGAACTCGTGCGACTGAGCAGCCAAAAGATCGTCCTCTGTCAAGATGCTGTCGAACGACAGCACAGCCGGGAACTGCTTTTGCGTTGTGCCCAGCAGGAACACCGCCTTTAGGTCCGGGTGTCTGCTTCGTTCGATGGAACCAACCAGTACCTGGTCGAGCCTCGGCGGTATCTGCTTTAGCACAAGCTGCGAAAAAGCGTTGCCGACGATAAACATAAAATCCTCGGCAGGTATCATCTCATCTGCAAAAACTTCCGTCATCTCGTCGAACAGGCTGACCATCTTGTCATAAAACTGAAAGTGCTCATGTTCGCTATCCGGATCGGGGCCTGCAAGAGCTGCGAGCTTGTCTCTTATCTCTAACGATTCTAAAAACTCCCACACCGCACAAACAAACTGCTCGGCTGTGACGTTTTCAGCATCAAGTTTCTCTTTAAGCCTTACAAGCGGAGCAACCGACTGCCGTCTTAATTTATCGATTCTCTCTTCGTCAAAGAGTTTGTTGTCCCTTTCAGCGAAGGCCCATTTGTTTTCTTTGATCCAGTCAGCGTTGCCGATGCCGTAAGCGATGCAATAGTTCTCCAGCAGATCGACGTCGGAGCCTTTGATCGAAGCTAAATCGGTCTTTAAATATGCCAGCACATCCGAGCTTGAAAAACCTTCCAGCGCCGCTGCCAATGCCGATCCGATAAGCTCGACGACCGGGTGCGTTGTAAGCCCTTTTGTTCTGTCGATAAAAAACGCGATCCTGTAATCGTTGAAAGCTGCCTCGATGTAATGCCTGTATGCTTCCATATCCGAGGCAATGACAGCGATATCTTTAAACCTTAGGCCGTCTTCTCTTACAAGTTTTAATACTTGCGATGCGACGTATTGAACTTCTGCACGCGGATTGGACGCTGCGACTATCGATATATCGCCGTTGTGTTTTACTGAGTCACCCTTACGTGCATTGAAAAGTTTCGACTCGAGCGTTTTTAAGTCTTGCGAACTCTCAAACCGCTTCGCCTCGACAAAACAGATCGGCGGGGTTATTTTAGCGGCGATCTTTTTGGCCATGTTAAAAAGTTCGAGATATGTGTGCTCGGTCGCGGCGAACAGGGAAAACGGATCGAGAGCGTCTGCCTTAGGTTTGTTTACGTTCAGCTTCGTCGGGTCAAGGCATAAAGCGATCTGTGTCTGGTTAGAAACTTTTACCATCTCAGCTAACAACTGCTGCTGGACAATAGTGAAACTTGCAAACCCGTCAACCCATATAAAAGCGTCTTTGAGGAAGTCTGCCTGTGAAACCATTCGTCTTGCATTTTCCAGGCGGGCGTCGGGATTGATAAAATTATTTTCGCTGTCTGCAATGAACTTAAGATAGTTTTCAAAGATAATCGCAATATCGTTAAACTTTAAGCTCGTTATCCCGCCGGGCTGGTCCCTTTCGAGTCCTGCCAAAAGCTCCTGCATATCTTCCGGGCCCATCGCACTTTCCTGAAGCTCGGTTATTATCCTTGCAAGCTTAGCAGCGACCCCTGCCATGTCAGCAGCCTGGTCGAATATTTTCAGCTTATCGGCATTAGCTCGTAATATCCGATTTACTACCATCTCCTGAGCGATGCGCGACAGCTCGGAGCCTGCGGCGCTTTTACCCAACAGCCAAAAGCCAAGCCGATCGAACGAAAGAACCTTCAATCCATGATAGCCGTCAACGCGCGAAGATGACAGGATCGCCTTCTCGGCCTGGTACGTCGCCTGCTCCGGAACCAGCAAAACCAGGTTCCGGGCGGACGAACCATCGGCAACCTGACGGACTATCGCGTCAATACAATAACGGGTCTTCCCGCTGCCGCTTCTGCCAAGAATGAACTGGACCGACATAACCTCTCCATAAACATAAACTGATAATGCTTTTTAACACAATAAGGCCCTTTTTTCAATCGCCAAAAACGCTTGCAGAAGAATTTACAGGTCGGGCCTTGATTAGCCGATAAATTAGGGTATCTGTTTACAATAGAATCCGCGGTTTGATATAAAAGCCGATTTTTAGGAGTTTTGACATGGAATTAAAAAAACGATCCGTTAAGTTGGCAGTGATCCTTTTGTGCATGGCAGCGATAGCCGGTTGGTATATAACTTCCGGAATTGCCGAGGATGATACGAATACCAACACAAATACGAACACCAGCACCAATACCAACACCAACACTGCCACGATAAATCAATTTCCAAACGAGGGTATGCAGGTTAACCCGATCGTTCATCTTGGCGGTTATGGCCTCGCTGCCGATCCCCTGGCCCGTCATCGCACCGGCGAGGCGATCGGCGAAAACTACAGGCTGTTGGTGTCTATAGACAAAAAGATAGACAACATAAACGCCCGACTCGCCAGGATCGAAAAGGCGCTGAACTTAAAACCCATAAAATCTGCAACAATACATGGGCAAAAACAATCGCTCCGATACGGAACCAATTAACAACGACGAAAGGCAAAATACATGCTCTACCTTGAAGCCATATTAGCGCTGTTCGCCATCGTCGATCCCATCGGCAATATCCCGATGCTTCTAAGCGTAGCAGAGCACGTCCCGAACGGCCAAAGCCAAAAAGCCTTTAACACCGCTATCGGCGTTAGTGTAATTATTCTGCTGATATTCTCTTTTGCAGGCAATGTGATCTTAAACAACGTATTTCATATCAACCTTGCCGACCTCCAGTTGGCAGGTGGTATTCTGCTGCTTATCATTGCGATAGACCACCTTGTGTTCGGTACGCTTAAAAAATCCGTCGCGCTTAGTGGAACAGCAACCGCATCCGAGCTTGGTTGCGTCCCTCTTGCCTGCCCCCTGCTTGCGGGACCGGGTGCGATGGTGACCAGCCTTACGACGCTGGAAAAATCAGGCCCTACCCATGCCGTCATAGCAATACTGGCTGTCTTCGGTTTCCTGTGGGTGATCATGCGGTTCATCGAGCCGATACACAAATTCCTCGGAAAGCTCGTCTGCATGGTCTTCTCAAAAGTGATGTGTCTGTTCATCGCCGCTATCGGAATACACATGATAATGGCAGGGGTCAGCGAATACATGAAACAATAGGCCTACTCGTCAACCTCCGGGCACGCCATAATATACTCGCGCACGTGGTCCATATCCGCCATCGCAACAGCCACCTTATCGTCGGCTGCTCCGTAATAAACATACAACTTGTTGACCTCTTCCATAATAACCCCGCCGGTAACAAATATAACATCGCTTACATCGCCAATGCGTTCGTAACTTTCGCGCGGACCAAGAACCCACTCCTCGCCACGGCGCAGCACACGCCAGGGCTGATCCTTATCGAGCAGTGCCATGCCTATCCGGTATATCTGGCTTGATGTGGTTTCACGCACGCCGTGATAAAGCAGCAACCACCCTTCCGGTATCTCGATCGGCTGACATGCAAGCCCC
>SDBV01009624.1_pt1 | contig 12811 bp, 11 predicted proteins | sample 2277081 | NCBI WGS metagenome assembly SDBV01 (sample SAMN10402039, study PRJNA504765) | marine sediment metagenome | isolation source: marine sediment core GS10_PC15, 223 cmbsf | place: Arctic Ocean: Southern Knipovich Ridge | collected 2010
GTAGCCGTCAAAGCGTCAGGCCTTGAGGAACTTAGCCAACTCACTACCAAATTAACCGAAGCCGGGGTGAATGACATAGTCCTTGATTCCGGAGCAAGAACCCTTCGCCAGGCGTTTGAAGACCAGGTAACCATCAGGAACTCGGCATTAACGAAAAAGTTCCGTCCCTTAGGCTTCCCGACTATCGTTCTTCCGTGTGAGATGACCAGTGACCCAATGAAGGAGGCGGTAATTGCCTCTATTTTTGTGGCTAAATACGGTGGGATTATTGTTCTCTCTGACTTTCAGGGAGAAAGCCTGTTTCCCCTGCTGGTGGAGCGGATGAATATCTATACTGACCCCCAGCGACCACTGGCGACCGCTGAGGGAATTTACGAGATTGGTAGCCCCGATGAAAACTCCCCGGTACTCGTTACCTCCAACTTTTCGCTTACTTACTTTATTGTCTCCGGTGAAATAGAGACGAGCAAGGTTCCCACCTACCTCTTAATCAAAGACACTGAGGGACTTTCGGTGATGACTGCCTGGGCAGCTGGGAAGTTCGTCGCTGATGCTATTGCCCCCTTCATTAAGAAGAGCGGCATCGCAGACAAGGTTAAGCACCACAAGTTGGTAATCCCAGGCTATGCGGCCGCCGAAAGTGGTGACTTGGAGGAAGAACTGCCCGGCTGGGAGATTATGGTTGGTCCCCGAGATGGGTCTCATATCCCAGCCTACCTTAAGGCTTGGAAATCTTAGGAGGAAATGATGATCCTTATCGGAGAAAACATCAACATAATGTCTAAAACAATTGGCCCGGCTTTAAGGGGGAGAGACCCCAAGCCAATTCAAGAATTAGCTAAAGCTGAGGCTGAGGTGGACTACCTTGATATCAACATCGGTCCTGCACGGAAGGCAGGGGACGAACTGATGGAATGGGTAGTTAAGGCGGTGCAGGAAGTTACCGATAAGCCATTATCTCTGGATACCACCAATCCGATAGCTATGGAGGCCGGGCTAAAGGTGCATAAAGGCAAGGCACTGATTAACTCTATCTCTCTGCAACCGGACCGGTTGGAAGCGGGATTGCCGTTGGTTACGAAATACAATGCCAGCATGATCGGTTTGCTGTGGGGTGCTGAAGGGATGCCCCGAGATGCTGCGGAAAGGGGTGTCCTGGTCGCTGAGCTTATGTATCACGCCGGTGAGATGGGTATCGCTGATGCAGATATCTGGATAGACCCCATTCTTACCCCGGTGTCGGTGGAGATAAACCAGGTGCAAGCCTGTTTTGAGTTTATGAGCATGCTCAAGGACATTGCGCCCGACTGTAAATCCACGGTTGGTCTATCCAACATCTCCAATGGCACACCTACTAACCTCAGACCCTATCTTAACCGGACTTGCCTGATAATGCTCATGAAGTACGGACTACATTCAGCGATAGTTGATGCCTTTGATGCTGAGTTAATTAGCATCGCCCGTGGTAAAGTGCCAGAAATTGTCGACCTGGTGCATCGGGTGATGGACGGTGAAAAGCCCGACCTTTCCTCTTTAAGCCAAAAGGAGGTGGAATACGTCAAGACGGTCAGGGTGCTCACTGGAGAAAGCCTTTACTCTCATTCATGGCTTGAGATATAGTAATAAATCTCTTGGAGAAGAGGATGTGCAATGGTTAAGGAAATCCCATTAGTATGGCTGGCAGCATCGGCGTGTACTGGATGCAGCATTTCGTTACTGAATTCAGCCAGCCCCAGAATCAAGAATATACTCATTGACCCGATAGTGCCTGGAGTGCACATAAATCTCAGATTCCACCAAACGATAATGGCTGGTACTGGGGAACAGGCAATTAAGGTCTTAGAGGATACGGCTAAGGAAAAGAAGGGAAACTGCGTTCTCGCGGTTGACGGTGCTATCCCCACAGCTACCGACGCCGTATATTGTGCCATGGGGGAACGGGATGGTAAACCTGTTAGCATCGAAGACAGGTTTGTCGAGCTAGCCCGTGACGCCCTGGCTATTCTGGCAGTGGGTACCTGCTCTTCCTTTGGCGGAATCCCGGCAGCAGCCCCCAACCCCACTGGCTGTCAACCGGTGAAGAAGGTACTTGACGCTAAAGGCATTAGCACACCACTGGTAAATATTCCCGGCTGCCCCCCCCATCCTGATTGGTTTGTAGGAACAGTAGCCAGCATAATCCTAAATGGCCTACCTAAACCTGAAGACCTGGATGATAACCTGAGACCACTAACTTTCTACGGTAAATTGATTCACGAGAACTGTCCTCGCCGTGCCTACTTTGATGAGGGCAAATTCGCCAAGAAGTTTGGTGACGAGGGGTGTTTGTACGAGCTAGGCTGCAAGGGACCGATAACCTATGCTGACTGTCCCTTAAGGCGATGGAATAATGGAACCAACTGGGTAATCGGGGCTGGTGCTCCCTGTAATGGCTGCACCCAACCAGAATTCCCTGACCTAGTAGCACCGTTCTATGAGAAGCTGGTAGATGTTGAGCTACCCACCATCGGTGCCTATTGGACATCTGAGAAGGAGGCCGAATAGTGGGCAGAATAGTAATTGACCCGGTAACCAGAATTGAAGGCCATCTTAAAATTGAAGCTATAGTTGACGAGGGGGTGGTTAAGGAAGCGCGGAGCACAGGTAATTTATTTCGAGGTATTGAGCTCATCTTAAGAGGAAGAGACCCTCGTGATGCCCAAGTAATAACCCAGAGGATTTGCGGGGTTTGCCCCCAATCTCATGGTGTGGCCGCTACTTTATGCCTGGATAGTGCCTTTGGCATTGCTGACAAAATACCTGATAACGCTCGGATTATCCGGAATCTTATCCAGGGGGCACATGTTGTCCAAGACCACATCCTCCATTTTTACCACCTAGCGGCTCTTGACTATGTGGACATAACTGATGTCGCCAAATACGAAGGTAACGACTCTGACCTGAATTCGATAAAGGACTTCATCTCCCGAGGTGAACTGGGACCGTTTCTGCCTCGTTACGAGGGTGATTACCGCCTGCCCACGGAAATTAATCAGCAGACAACAGCTCACTATGTTCAAGCCTTGGAAATCAGGCGCATCGGGCATGAGATGGTCAGTATCTTTAGTGGTAAGATTCCACACAGCGTAGGGATTGTCCCCGGTGGGGTTACCAGCACCCCAACCGTTGATAGTATAATGTCCTTCCTGTGGAAATTACGGACATTGCAAGATTTTATCAACAATGTCTATATTCCTGATGTACTGGCTGTCGCTGGCGCCTATCCTGACTACTTTGAAATTGGGGTTGGTTGCCAGAATCTACTCTCCTATGGAGCCTACGACCTGAATGGCAACGACCCGGACTTAACCCGGAGACAGCGATTATTTAAGCAAGGCACTACCTCGACTGACCTTAAACCAGGTGGGCTTGACCTTGGTAAGATTAATGAGGATGTGAGACACTCCTGGTATCAGGATTCCACATCGGGACGGCATCCCACTAAAGGCGAAACCAAGCCCGATTACGGCAAAGAAGGAGCCTATTCCTGGGCAAAATCGCCCCGCTATGACGGCAAGGTTTACGAAGTTGGCCCACTGGCTAGGGTCGCTGTTACCTATGCCCACGCCGACCCGACGATGAGAAAGCTAGTGGATTCCTCGTTAGCACAGCTAAAGGCTCCAGCTTCAGCGCTCTTCTCCGTTTTGGGTCGCCACCTAGCCCGAGCCTTATCGGCCAAGTTTATCGCTGACGCCATGGAGCAGTGGCTTCTGGAGCTAAAGCCGGGAGAACCCACCTTTATCGAGTATACTATTCCGGATGAAGGCAAGGGGGTAGGCATAACCGATGCCGCCCGTGGTGCTCTGGGCCACTGGATTGAAATTAAGGATAAGAAAATTGCCAACTACCAGTGTGTGGTACCCACCACCTGGAACATCTCACCCAAAGATGATAAGGGTAACCCTGGTCCCATAGAACAGGCTCTCATCGGCACTAGAATCAGTGACGAAAGCAATCCCTTTGAAATCGTGCGGATTATTCGTTCCTTTGACCCATGTATTGCCTGCTCCATTCACCTGATTACCCCTAAAGGTCAAGACTTGGGTCAATTCCGAATAGTGTGAAGTTTAAGGAGCAAAGATGATTGTTTCACGACAAAAACCGTGGGAGGAAATCTTAGGCTACCTAGAGGGGGAGGATGGAATCTTTATTTTGGGCTGTAATGGCTGTGCTGAGGCTTCCGGCACCGGCGGACCGACTCAGGTGGCGGAGATGAAACAAAAGCTGGAGGAAGCCTGCAGGAAGGTTACCGGGGCCATGGTTATTGATTTCCTGTGCCAGAAAGCTCTAGTTAAATCACGTCTAAGACCGAGGACGGAGCAGGTTGAGGCTGCCGATTCAATACTGGTGATGACCTGTGGTCTTGGTGTCCAGGCAGTGGCAGCATCGGTGAATAAGGTCTGCCACCCAGCCTGTGATACCATCAATATGGGTGGCAGCCGGGGAGAATGGACTGGTGACGAGAGATGCCTGGAATGTGGTGAATGCCTGCTGGAATACACCGGCGGCATATGTCCCCTCACTGCCTGCACCAAGTCTTTAATCAACGGCGCTTGTGGTGGTGCTTCTCAGGGAAAATGTGAGCTTGCCCCCGAAAAGGATTGTGGCTGGGAACTAATTTATGAGCGGTTAAAGCAAAAAAACCAGCTGAATAAATTAAAGATATTTATTCCTCCCAAGAGTTGGGATAAGATGATGCCCACCCCGAAAATGATGTCCACTGCCCTTTGGGCTCTGGAGAAAACCGGTTAGAGGAGAAGGGTAAAATGAATCTGAAGTCACGCCTGGAGGCAGGGAATCTTGTCATTACGGCTGAGGTCGGTCCGCTGAAAGGGACCAACATTACTGAGATTGAGGAGATTGCTGAACTCTTGCGGGGACGGGTGGACGCTACCAACGTTACTGACCAACAAAGCTCGGTAATGAGGCTGGGTTCACTAGCGACCTGCCATTTATTAAAGGATAAGGGGCTTGAACCCGTATTGCAGATGACCTGTCGGGATAGAAACCGATTGGCGCTACAATCGGACCTGCTAAGTGCCCACGTCCTTGGGATTGAAAATGTCCTTGCCCTTACCGGTGATTTACCCGCTCTGGGTGACCAACCCCAGGCCAAACCGGTCTATGATTTAGACTCGGTGCAGCTGTTGTGGGTTATTAACCGTTTGAATGAGGGCTATGATATGGTCGGCAATGAACTCCAGGGGAAGACCAATTTCTTCCCGGGGGCGGTGGTGACCCCCGGGGCAGATACCGAGGCTAAACGTGAACTACAGCTTATCAAAATGGAGAAAAAGATTGCCGCTGGAGCCAGGTTCTTTCAAACCCAGGCTGTTTATGATGTTGATAGCTTCGCCAAATTTATGAAGAGGGTGGAGGGATTTAATATCCCCATATTAGCTGGAATAATACCCCTGAAATCGGCTGGTATGGCTCGATTTATGAATAAAAATGTGGCTGGTGTCCTTGTGCCTGAAGAACTAATCGACAAAATGGCTAAGGCCGAAGACAGGACAGCCACGGGTATCGAGATTGCCGCTAACCTGATCAAGCAACTGAAGAGCATCTGCCACGGGGTGCATATTATGGCTATTGGCTGGGAGAGAAAGGTGCCGGCCGTCTTAGATGCCGCTGGACTGTAAACACCACCAGCGGGAAGGCGTTTATGTCTAATCGTAATAGTCAACAACATGGTCACGAGTTGGCTTATAAACTTGCCTGTGAACAGTTGGCTAAGATTGATGACATAGCACAGCAATGCCTTCGGAGTGGTGCTCAATATCAAGTAATAGATTTCCGAAAAGTGATTATCGTTCAATACCTGAATCAGCCATATCAGGTAACTCTTCCTGAGGTTGAGATTTCATTAATAGGTAGGCAGGAGAAGGTTCCGGTAAGAGACAGGATACTAATACTTCACTACTTAATCCAAGCCAAGGGGACTCCCTTCGCTAATAAAGTGATTACCCTCAGGGAATTGCCAGAAGGAGGCAACTATTTCCCGACATTCTCCAAGCGGGCAATAAAGCCTCTGGTTGACCACTTTGGCCAGGAACCTCATCGGCTCATAGATGCCGCGGAAAAACTAGGCGGGCGCAGGGGGGATTACGGTGATGTGGCGGTAGCCATTAATGCTTTTAGCCGGGTACCTATAACCCTGGTTCTGTGGCGGGGTGATGAAGAATTCGCCCCCGAAGGAAACATAATATTTGATAGCACCATCTCTGATTACCTGACGACCGAGGATATAAATGTGCTTTGTGAAATCATTACCTGGAGATTAGTTAGACTGCTGAGGGCAGGGGGTGATAACCATAGCAGAAGTTGATACCAAAGGGAAATTGAACGAGATTTTATCCCACTATACTGGCCGGAGCGATGAGCTTATCCCCATCTTGCAAGAAGCTCAAGAGAGTTTCCGCTACCTGCCAGAAGAAGTGATGTTGGGAATTGCCAAGTTTCTACGATTATCTGAGAGCACTGTTTTCGGGGTAGCCACTTTCTATACCCAGTTTAAGTTTACCCCTACAGGCAGAAGGATAGTCAGGGTATGTCGGGGGACTGCCTGCCACGTGAGGGGAGCGTCGCGCATCCTCGGTGAGGTGGAGAAACGATTGGGTATCAATCCAGGGGAGACAACTGCGGACTTAGAATCTAGTCTGGAAACAATCGCCTGCTTCGGTTCGTGTGCTTTAGCACCAGTCATGGTGGTTGACGAAAATGTCTATGGACGGATGACACCAACAAAGGTTGGAGAAATCTTAGGTGATACTAAGTAGCAACGTGAAGGGTATGGCAATGACTTTTGATGAAATACGAGAGCGGGCAATATTGGAGTGGGAAGCTCTAGAACATAGTAATAATCCCCGTATTCTTGTTGGCGCAGCTACCTGTGGTCGAGCAGCCGGTGCCATGGCTGTGCTCGATGTAATTAAAACTAAATTAAACCAGAATAATATCGAGGCAATCATCACCCAGGTGGGCTGCATTGGGCCTTGCTATGCTGAGCCGATAATCACAATTATCAAGCCAGACCATAGCCATATTTATTATGGTAATCTTACCCCTGAGCTTGCGTCTCAACTTGTTCAGGACTACCTCATCAACGATGACCCTCGCCCTGATCTGGCGTTAGGCACCGTTGGTGACGACAGTATAAAGGATATTCCCAAGCTTTTTGAGTTACCAATGCTTAAGCCTCAGGTGCGCATAGCCCTGCGTAATTGTGGGCTTATCGATCCCGAGAATATCAATCACTACATAGCTAAGGGTGGTTATAGTGGCTTGGCCAAGGCATTAGGGATAGCACCAGAGGCTGTCATCGAGGAGATAAAGAAGTCAGGTTTACGAGGTCGTGGCGGTGCCGGTTTCCCTACTGGTCTGAAGTGGGAATTCTGCCACAAATCTGCTGGTACAGTAAAGTACGTTATCTGTAACGCTGATGAGGGTGACCCAGGTGCTTTCATGGATAGGTCACTCTTAGAAAGTGATCCCCACGCTGTTTTGGAAGGGATGCTCATTGGAGCTTATGCAATTGGAGCTACCGCGGGCTATGTCTATATTCGGGCCGAATATCCATTGGCTATCAAACGCCTCAATACCGCTCTGAAGCAGATGGAAGATTACGGCTTGGTCGACGACAATATTCTTGGCTCTAATTTCAGCTTTCATATAAAGATTAAACAGGGGGCTGGGGCTTTTGTCTGTGGTGAGGAGACCGCTATGATGGCATCTATTGAAGGCAAGCGGGGTATGCCTCGCTCCCGTCCCCCATTTCCTGCCCAGGCTGGGCTATGGGGTAAACCAACTAATATCAACAATGTGGAGACCTGGGGTAATGTGTCAGCGATCTTACAAAGAGGTGCCGACTGGTATGCTAGCTATGGTTCAGAAAAGAGCAAAGGAACCAAGACCTTTGCCTTAGCTGGTAAGATAAATCGCACTGGACTCATTGAAGTACCAATGGGCATGCCCCTCCAGGAAATCATCTACGATATTGGCGGTGGTATTCCTGGAAGCAAGCGTTTCAAGACAGTCCAGACCGGTGGTCCATCCGGGGGCTGCCTGCCGCTAAGCCATCTAAACCTCCCGGTTGACTATGAGTCACTAACCGAGGCTGGGTCTATTATGGGCTCTGGTGGTATGGTGGTAATGGATGAGGATACCTGCATGGTTGACATTGCCCGTTATTTCCTTTCCTTCACCCAGTCTGAGTCGTGTGGTAAGTGCGTCATGTGTCGTCTGGGAACAAAACAAATGCTGGATATACTAGAGAATATCTGTAATGGTAGAGGCAGACCGGAAGACATTGACCTGCTTCTGGAACTCAGTGAAGCAGTTAAAGCCGGCTCACTCTGCGGCTTGGGCCAGACGGCACCCAATCCGGTACTGACCACTATCCGCTACTTCCGGGATGAATATGAGGCTCACATAAATGAGCAACGATGTCCAGCGTTAGCCTGCACGAAGTTAGTTTCCTATTATATTCTTCCTGATAAGTGTCAAGGTTGTGGTATATGTCTCAGGGAATGTCCATCTGAAGCTATATCTGGCAGTAAGAGAATGGTGCATATTATTGACCAGAAAAAGTGCATCAAGTGCGGCATCTGCCTTGATGTTTGCCCAACTCGGTTTAGCGCCGTGGTGAAGGTTTCTGGTGAGGAGATGACAGTCCCTAGTGAACCTGTCCCGGTGATTGCATCGAAACCAGGTAAAGAGGCTTCTGATAAGTTCTCTACAAATGAGGCATAGAATGGACGAAATCAGGTTTGCCATTAATGGTCAACAGGTTACGGCGAAGAAAGGGATGACAGTGTTTGAGGCAGCCCAAAATGCTGGCATCTACATTCCTAATCTCTGTTATGACCCTGACCTGGAGCCATATGGGGGCTGTCGTTTGTGCGTTGTCGAAATTGAGAGAATGCGTGGCCTGCCCACTGCCTGCACTACACCAACCACTGACGGGATGGTAGTGCGCACCGAGACGCCGGCAGTTAACCAAGTACGGCGTACTGTTATTGACTTGCTCATCGCTGACCATCCTATGGACTGCCTCACCTGCCCCAAAAACCAGCGGTGCGATTTGCAAAAGGTTGCTGCCTATCTCGGCATTACCGAGCGGCGTTTGCCCCGGACAGATAAGTCACTGCCGGTTGATACCAGTAACCCATTTTTCAGCCTTAACCGTAATTACTGCATTCTATGTGGTAAGTGCGTGCGTACCTGCGACGAAGTCACCATGGTCAACGCTATTGAAATTATTTCCCGCGGTTACCCCAGCCATGTCAGTCCCTTTGGCGATAAGCCTCTCTTAGAATCAATTTGTCAGTCCTGTGGTGAGTGTGTTGTCCGGTGCCCGGTGGCCGCCTTGATGCCTAAAAACAACATACCGCCGACGCGGGAGGTAAAGACTACCTGCCCTTATTGTGGTGTCGGCTGCGGGATGTACCTGGGCATCCGTGATGACCGTATTGTATCGGTTCGGGGCGATATAGAAAACCCCGCCAGCAAGGGTCGGCTCTGTGTCAAAGGTCGTTTTGGCATTGCTGAATTTGTTCATCACCGGGAGCGTTTAACCACTCCCCTGATTAGGCGAGATGGGAAGTTAGTCGAGGCTACCTGGGACGAAGCACTAGACCTGGTTGCCAGCAAACTGGCTAGTTATACAAATGACCAGGTCGCTGTAATCTCCTCAGCTAAGTGCACCAATGAGGATAATTATGTTATTCAGAAATTTGCCCGGACCGTACTGGGCACCAACAATATTGACCACTGTGCCCGCCTCTGACATTCCCCTACTGTGGCCGGTCTGGCCACGACATTCGGTAGCGGAGCGATGACCAACTCCAACAATGATATTGGTACTGCTGCCTGCATTCTGGCTATTGGCACCAACACCACCGAGACTCACCCAATAATCGGGTTTAACGTCAAGAAAGCGGTGCGCCGGGGGACAAAACTCATCGTAGCCAATCCCCGTGAGATTCACCTGGTGCGTTTCGCCGATATATGGCTGAGGCAGCGACCGGGCAGTGATGTTGCCCTGCTGATGGGTATGATGAAGGTTATCGTTGATGAGGGGCTACACGACTCAACCTTCATAGAAAAGCGCTGCGAGAATTTTGATGCCTTGCAAGAGTCACTCAAAGACTTTGACCTGACATTCGTGGAAAAGGTTACCGGAGTATCCCAAAACCAAATAGCTGAGGCGGCCCGAATGTATGCTACCAACCACCCAGCCACCATTCTTTATGCCATGGGGATAACCCAGCACTCCCACGGCACCGATAATGTAATCGCTATCGCTAATCTGGCGATGCTTACCGGCAATATCGGTAAGGCGGGTAGCGGCGTTAACCCACTCAGGGGACAGAATAATGTGCAGGGGGCCTGTGATATGGGCGCGCTACCCAATGTCTATCCCGGTTATCAAGCAGTAGCCACCCCGGCCATCAGGGAGAAATTTGAGGTGGCATGGGGTGGCACAAGCTCCCTCACTCCGGGGTTAACTATCACTGAGACGTTTGAGGCTGCTTATCAAGGGGCAGTGAAGGCTCTCTATATTGTCGGTGAAAACCCGGTGCTAAGCGATCCTGATGCCTCCCATGTTCGAGAGGCGCTGGGCAAGCTGGAGTTTTTAGTGGTTCAGGATATTTTCCTGTCGGAGACAGCTCAACTAGCCGATGTTGTTCTGCCTGGGGTAACCTTTGCCGAAAGGGATGGCACTTTCACCAATACTGAGCGGAGGGTACAGCGGGTAAGGAAAGCCATCGAGCCGGTAGGCAACTCCAAGCCTGACTGGTGGATTACCTGCCAGATGGCACAGCGGATGGGGGGCAAGGGCTTTAGTTTTACCCACCCGTCTCAAATTATGGATGAGATTGCCAGCCTCACCCCCAGCTATGGGGGCATATCCTACGAGCGTCTGGATGATGGTGGTTTGCAGTGGCCTTGCCCAACTCCAGAACACCCTGGAACCCCGATTTTACATACCAAGCAGTTCACCCGGGGCAAGGGCAGGTTTATGCCCCTGGAGTACAAGCCGCCTGTGGAGCTTCCCGACGATGAGTATCCTCTGGTGCTGACCACAGGGCGTAGCCTATTTCAATTTCATACCGGCACTATGAGCCGGAAGGTAGCCGGGCTCAACGTCTTTAGAAGTGAGGAGTTAGTTGAGATAAACCCTGAAGATGCCCTGGCTTTGGGTATTGCTGATGGTGAGATGGTAAAAGTCATATCTCGTAGGGGGGAGGTAACTGCCAAAGCCAAGGTAACTGAGGCTTCACCCGTCGGGGTAGTCTTCATGACATTCCATTTTGCCGAAAGCCCGACCAATTTGCTCACTAACCCGGCTCTTGACCCCGTATCCAAGATACCTGAGCTTAAGGTATGCGCGGTAAGAATTAAGAAGAATAGGCAGAAGCTAGACTGAGAAAGTCCAGGCGGATATCAACTCCAGCTAGAAGCAGAGGCTACTGCCTTATAAAAAACCGCTCCGGGTGTTCCGGAGCGGGATTCTAGACTGGTGGAGACGGGGGAGAATCGAACTCCCCGTCCAGAAGAGACTGCCCAGAATATACTACAAGCTTAGTCGGCTATTTAATCTCACCTACCTAGCCTCTGCCGACCGAGTTTAGCCAGGCCAGTCGATGATTCTTTCGCCACCCTTATCGACATCTGGGCAGCGGCACCTCAATTTTTCGGCACCCAATCCCAACCCATTGAGGCAGGGTCAGGTTGGATGTGCTGCCTAATTAATTAGGCAGCAAGTAGAACTGGTTCTTCGCCAGTTATTTTTTGCCACTGGTTTTGCGAGGTTAGTGGCCACCTCGGCTTGCAATCCTGTCGCCTACCTCCTCTGTCGAACCCATGCGTCCCCACTTGGCTACAGACAGCTTAAAATAACCTCCCTTACGACCTCTTTCTCTTCATGACTCGGCCAATCTCTCTTTCCACCTCACGGCGAAGTATAGACTCTCGCTTGTCATATAGCTTTTTACCTTTGGCTAATGCCACCTCAACCTTGGCAATATCGCCTTTGATATATAGTTTTAGCGGAACCAAAGTAAGGCCCTTTTCCCGTATCTTGCTGGTGAGGCTATCAATCTGCTTGCGATGCAGTAGGAGCTTCCGTGGTCTCGTTGGCTCATGGCTCAGGTAACTACCCGCCTCATAACGAGCAATATGAGCATTCACCAACCATAACTCACCTGCCTCCGGCCTGACATAAGCATCCCGCAGATTAGTTCTCCCGGCACGGATTGATTTTATCTCGGTGCCAGTGAGAGCAATACCAGCTTCAATGCCATCCTGCACATGATAATCGTGATAAGCCTTACGATTGGTGGCTATTGTCTTTATCGTCGCCATTCTTAATTATATCATAATTATTACCATTATACCCATAAAAATCGACATTAAGGACCTTTAGGTCATGTAGCCGCCTCCCGTAATGGCCTCCATTTCCCCAGAGTAAAGAGCCGGGGGAATAATACTTTACGTGTCTCCTCAATTACAAATAGACTTCCACCCGCCAAAATAGCGATAGCCCATCCGTTGATACCTATAGGTACGGTACTAAACGCTACCTGCAGGAAAGGCACATAGACAACCGCTAGCTGGAGCAAAATAGCAACTGAGATAGACATGACTAGCCAGCGATTACGGAAAACACCTAGCCTAAAGATGGTATGCTCATCAGAGCGAGCGTTAAAGGCTCGGAACCATTCAAAGGCAACCAGGGAACAAAAAGCAATGGTGCGGGCCTCTTCCA
>SDBV01009625.1_pt1 | contig 12811 bp, 9 predicted proteins | sample 2277081 | NCBI WGS metagenome assembly SDBV01 (sample SAMN10402039, study PRJNA504765) | marine sediment metagenome | isolation source: marine sediment core GS10_PC15, 223 cmbsf | place: Arctic Ocean: Southern Knipovich Ridge | collected 2010
ACGCCGGAGCGTATTGAAACCGCCCGCAGGGCCACGGCCGTAGTGGAAGGTCTGCTCGAGCACAGCGGCGCCTTCCAGTACATGGCTATCCTGCACGAGGACCGTGTGACGGGCGTGCAGGGCGGCAAGCGCGAATTCGGCCGGCAGATCGAGGTCCGCTGTTGGGAGAGTGTGGACGCGCGGACGGCCACGCCGACCCCACTGCCGTTCGATCTTCTAGAAAAACTCGGCAACGAAATCATCCAACAGGTGCCCGGCATCGTAAGCGTCACGTACAACATAGCGCCAAAGCCGCCCTCTACGATCGAAGCCGTGTGAAGTCGACCCGATGCTCGAGCGTGAGTGCTGTCCTTACTTCCGGAATGCCTCTACGTACGAGTCGGCGTAGATCGATTTGTTCATGATCAGCTCCGCCGTCAGGATTGCGTCTACCAGGGCTTCGTCGGTCACGTCGCAGATCACGGCATCCAGTCCGTTGGCGACCATCATGACCACGAACGTGCGGTTGATCAGCCTCTTCTTTGTCGTACCGTTGGAGACATTGCTCAGGCCCCCGACGATGTGGGGCGGCGGGTCGGAAAACAACTGAAACTGATTGGCCGCGCTCATTATCTCCTTGGCCTGCTCCTGCATATATTTAAGGGGCATGATGATAGGGTCAAGAAAGAGCTGTTCCGGCTCGATGCCGTACTCCATGGCCGTGGCAATGATTTTGCCGGCGTTTTCCACCCGTTTGGCCGCGTCTTTGGGGCTGCCCGATTCATCCATTGCGAGCCCTATTATCGAAGCATTGTTCTCGGCCACGATGGGGAAGAGTTCTTGCATGCGCGCGTCGTCCGCCGTGGTGGAGTTCACGAGGGGCGGCTTTTTGCACACCTTCATGGCTTCTTTCAGCATGACGGGCCTGTTGTTGTCGATGGAAATGGGAAGGTCCACCTCATCCTGCACGTTTTCGATCATCCAGCAAAGGTCTTCGGGCTTGTTCGAGGCCGTGCCCAGGTTCACGTCGATGTAGGTGGCCTTGGCGTCGGCCTGCTTGCGGGCCCACTCCTTGATGATGTCGCCGTCTTTGTTGACGATCGCCTTTTTAATATCCTTGAACCCGGCGTTGATTCTTTCTCCAATAAATATCATCTATCCCTCCTACACCAGCTTTTCTACTGTCGCCTGAACGTTTTTGATTGCTTCCGGGTGAGCCATGATTATGATATCGGCCCCGGCCTGCAGGTATACCCCGCCGCAGACGGCTTCCCAGGTCGGGCCGCGGCGTTCCAGCTTACCCCAACCAGGTAGTATGTCGTCGTCGACGGTGGCTTCCTTGATGCGCCACACCTCGCCGCCGACATCGCAGAGCTGAGGAACGGCCATCAGATTGTCGCCCTTGAGACCCGCGATCCGTGCTCTCTCGAGTATGGTGTACACGTAGTCGAAGCCGTACCCAAGGGCTGCGGTTGTCTGGAACATGACCACGTCCTTCAGGTCGAATCCCGCGTCTTGCAGCAGGATGTTGACCTGCTTGCCGATGTTGATGTCCACCGGCGCTTCGGAGATTATCTTGTGTTTGTCCGCCTTGCAGATGGCGACCACGGTCATGTAGTTGCTCTCCTTGGCCGATCCGATCAGGCAGTTCTCGCCCTTGGCAGCCTGGGAGCACTCGGGCAGCACGACGTTGTCCTTTTCGTCGTCTCCGCAGCCCCATATGATCAGAGGTACATCCACCGCTTTGAGCACATCCTCCACGGCCCTGGCACAATCTGCGGGAGAGGTGTCCTTACCGGAAGGGCTCGCGCCTACCATTTTGAGGCTGATCAGGTCGACACCCAGCTCTTCGACGTATTTCTGCGCCCATTCCGCCGGCGAGTTTATTACATCGCCGATGGCATTCTTGAGAACATCCGGCCAGTCAGGCGCGGTGTCGGCTACATACCCGGCGATGACGGTCTTGTGGGGCGTCTCGCCTTCGAAGGTGAGGAAGGGCAACGTCGTCTGGCCGCCAACGGTTACGGTCTTGCCCCGTGTACCGCCCTCGTCTTTTGTTGCTCCGATCGTGACTTCGCTTATTTTAGACGTCCATTTTTCTTTTACATCAGGAATTGCCATAGCTGAAAGCCCTCCTAGCTTTTCTTGATCCTGTCCAGGATAGATTCTATGCTGTCTACGGCCGGACCGTCTTCGAGGTTGCTGACCGGCTCGGCATTGAATACGATTTCTTCCAATTTGGGATCATAGGGGATATCACAGATGTGTTCAATTCCGAGCTCCGGCAGCTTCTTGAAAACAATGGAGTTCTGCTTGTCCCTGATCATGTTGGTGACGATGAACCTGTCGAAAAAACGGTTCTTCATATTGTCCGTAATATCGCGGATCTTGAGAGCTGAATGCAAGGAGAGTGGGTTTTCTGTAACGACGATGAGCATGGCGTCGATGTTGGTAGAGGTGCGGCGACTGATGTGCTCCAAACCGGCCTCGTTGTCCATGATCACCCACTTGTACGACGGAGTCAGGTCGTCGGAAAACTTCTTGATGAGGCTGTTGAGGTAGCAGTAGCAGCCCGAGCCCTCTCCGCGGCCCATCGTCAGCAGGTCGAACCCCTCGGCCTCTTCTATTATCTGGTGCAGCCCGGCTTCCACGTAGCTGGCCTTCGACATGCCCGCGGGAAAGTTCTGCATTTGGGCCCGCACGTCTTCTCGCAGATCGCCGATAGACTGCGAGCTCTCCGTGCCCAGCATGGGCGCCAGGTTGGAGTCGGGGTCGGCGTCCACGGCGAGTATGGGACTCTCCTGTCGCGCCAGCAGGCGGCTGACGAGCAGCGCGGCGATCGTGGTCTTGCCCGTTCCTCCCTTGCCGGCCACGGCTATGCTTGTTGCCATGCCTCTTTCCTTTGGGAAGGGTCTCTGAACAGCTCGATGTCGGTGTGGGGCAGGAAGAGCGCCTTCTTGAATTCCTCGACGTAGTCGTTGGCCCCCATCAAGTCGTAATAGGTGGTGTTTTTCTGTATCTTGGCGACCTGGTAGAACGCCTCTTTGTAGAAGGCCACGATCTTGGCGCCTTTGATCGACGTGTTGCCAACGAACTCGATTCTCTCCCGGGCAACGCTCGGAATCAGGCCGATGTTGATGGCGCTTTCTACGTCCAGGTAGTTTCCAAACGCCCCGGCGATGTAGAAATGCCGCACATCCGTGAACGACAGCTCGAGCCTCTCCATAAGAATCTTCACGGCCGCGAATATAGCGGCCTTGGCGGTGATGACGTTGTCTATGTCGGTCTCGCTGAAAAAGACCGGCTTGCCGGTCGCATCGCCGTCAGAAAGAAGAAATCGCTTCAGCCCATTCACGGTTTCGATACAGCTCTTTTTCCTCGTGCCTGCGCAGGTTACATCCTCTTTCACGAATTTTCCGGACCTGTCTATGACGCCCACATCGAGCAGTGTGCTCAAGAGATCGATGATGCCCGACCCGCAGATTCCCTTGGGAGACGACCCGCCGATCGTTTGATAGTGGATCGACCCGTTTTTAGCGTAGACTTTCTCGATGGCGCCCGTCTCGGCCCGCATGCCGCACTCTTCGCCGGCGCCTTCGAGGGCCGGCCCGGCAGAGGCCGAGCAGCAAACCAGCCATTCGCGGTTGCCCAAAACAATCTCGCCGTTCGTGCCGATGTCTATGAGCAGCGACAGCTCATCGTTTTCATGGATGCCCGTGGCCAGGATGCCCGCGGTTATGTCGCTTCCGACCCAACCGCTTATGCCGGGCAGCGAATAGAGCAACCCGCGGGGATTGATTTGTATGCCCACCTCCGCAGCCCGCAGCGGGGGAAGCTCGACCGAAGTCGGCACGTAGGGGGTGCGGCGGATGTTTTCGGTCGGCAGCCCGACCAGGAAGTGGCTCATGGCCGTGTTGCCGGCGTAAACGACCGCGGTGATATCCTTCAGATTGACGCGGTTGCGTCCGGCCAGCCCGACGATCAATCCGTTGATGTCGCCCACGAGCAGCTTCTGCAGCTCCTCCGTGCCGCGCTTTTCAGCCGATATCATACGCCCTGTCACCTCTCGCCCGTATATGCCTTGAGAGTTGAAACAGGCCTCCGCGTCAATGGTTTTTACGGCGTTGGCATCCACGAGATGCGCTACGATAGTGGTCGTGCCCACGTCGACGACTATCATGTAGTTGCGGTCCGCGGTGTTGCCCGCTTCCACGTTCATGATCTCGGCGATATCTCGTCTGAGGCCCACCGTGGCGGTGACCCCAAAACGGCTCTCCCGTAGAATAGATGGCAGGCTCTTGATGATCTTGAGACCCATCTGCACGGACCGATACCGGAGCTTTTTACGCACCAGGGCGTCCAATCTTTGGTGATCTGCCGCGTTGTTGGCGAGGGTTGGGGGATCCAGCTCCAGGTAGATCTTGGTTACCAGGGGAGCGGGGGTCTTGCCATACGAGAGGACCTGCTCGAAGTCCTTATACCTCTCGGCTTCCTGGTCGGCCAAAATCCTCTCTTTGGCCAGTGTTTCTTCCGGTATCTCTGCCGTGAGGTCGCTTTTGACCGTAGCCATGCAGGCCAGGACGTAGCCTTTCTTGATTTCTTCCCGCGTAAGCTTGCCGGTTACCTGCCCCCCGACTTCGCCGGATTTGACGATCATCTTGCAGCGGCCGCATATGCCGTCACCGCCGCACAGGTTGTTGATCGTAATACCGGCCCTGGAGACCGCTTCGAGCAGAGTCGTTTCTCTCGCAACCGTGACTGTCTTGTTCTGAGGATAGAAAGTTACGGTATATTCATCCATCAACTATTTCCAGGTGCTTGTCAGGAATCCGGGGATTTCTCTGGAGTTTTCCGGACCGATTATGACTTCTTTCCAGTCGGAAGTGTCCTCGATCTCAGCCCTGAAAATCGGAAGCAGCCCCGGAATAATGAGCTTGCGGTGCTTCACCTTGTTGGCCACGTTCTGTTCCTGAAGCGCCTTTACCACCTTCTCCGCTGAAATCTTGTCCCCGGCATAGGCATTGAGCACGCCCAGGCCTTCCGTATCGACCACGCAGATGTAGGAGGGGACTTTGCTTCGTTCCACCTCACCCTCCACGCTGAAGTAGGTGAGTGAAAAATTAGTGGTGAACATGACCGGCGAGTTTTCATCCGGGCTGCCGATTTCGTAGAGCTTGACCTCGACTGTGTTGGGAACCTGGGGATCGGTGTAGAGGTCCTGCACGGTCGTCATGATAGGCAGAACTTCCCAGGGCTCCACGCCGTTTATCAGCACGATGCTTCCGTACTTGGCGGCGAAGATGCCGGCTTGAATGGCTTCGATCTCGGGAGCATCGGCCGCGATTTCCACCATGCAAGGGTAACCGAAAGCGCGAAACTGCTTTCTGAGGGCCGCCCTTCGTACAATGGTGAGCGATCGAATCGTGTCGCCCAGATTATCGCCCTTGAATGCCAACAGCATGTCTTCCACGCCCTTGTCCTTGGCTTTTTGTGTGAGCTCGGCCAGTTCGTCCAGGTCCTTGCCTGCTATCGCGAGCGGCAGCTTGGCCCCCGCGGCAATGTCGGCAAAGGCGTCTATGTTCGATGCGTCCGCTCTGTAGATGAGGGGGCGCCGGTCCTTGACGGATTCGACCGCCGCTTTCATGGCCCCGGCGTCGTTCCCGATAAGAATGATGGGCACCTCGCTCTTGTCCGCCACCAGCTTGGCGCGCTCGGCGGCGCTGCCGTTCAGCTCCACTGCGCAGAACTTTACCCTCAGCTCGGATCCGACGCGGGTAAAAGAGCTCTTGTTAACCGTTTCTACTTTCTGGATGGCTTGCTCGTCGGAAAGAGAGGCGGGTATGCGAACTGCTATGCCGGCAGGCCTGTGGAACTTCTCATCGTGGCGGAACATAACGGTTTCCTGCCCGATTTCGAACTCTTTACCCGCAGGCCCGATTTTCACCAGTTTCATGGGCGGCGCCGAAGCTTCGGAGAGGGACTCCGAAGCTTCGTCCGTGATGTGAGGACAGTCCGCGAGGGCTCTCTGCTTTGCCGCCACCTGCATGGCAAAGGCCATACACGTGGGCAGCCCACAGTCTTTGCAGTTGGTCTTGGGAAGATTCTTGTATATCTGCATTCCGGTCAGTGCCACTTCTTACCTCCTGTGTGTGGTCATGGGCGCCCGGCTGAGGGGTGCCCCTCACCTCTTACGAGCAGTAATACGGCTCTAGAACATAGCCTCCATCTCCAGTGCAGGATGCCCCACATTCTGCAAATATTCAAGGAGTTTTTCGGGGTCTTCCGCTTCCTCCTCAGTGGCGATCCTGTCGAACAAGTCGGCGAGGTCAGCCGTGTCCAACGCGGGCTTCAGCCTGTCTGCAACTTCTTCCTTGAGCTGTTTGCTCATCCAAACGATTCGCGGCCAACCGCCATCAGCCGAGATAAACTTGGGGCTGCTGATGTACAGCTTTCCGATGCCCACGAAACCCGGAGTTTGAATACCGCCGCCGATCTGACCGGCCAATGTGGAGAATGTCATACCCACCGGCGTCATGCCGGTGAAATCCCGATCCACTATCATGACTCCATTGGCCTCCGGCACGATGGCGGCGATACACTCGAAACACCCGCAGGAAGTCATGGGGTCCTCCATCATGGAGTAAGCGTTGAATTTCTTGAGATTGCCGCTGGACTTGACGTCGATGTAATCATTGATGTTCTGCCACTGGCCTTTGTCAGCATCGATGACGGTGCCCTTGCTAACAGGCTCGTTGGGCCCGTGGGCGTCGATCTGGAAGGATGCCTTGCAGTCGAGCCAGGTATAGGCTCCGCACAGGCCGAGCCGCTGGGGCGTTACAATGCAGACGTGGTTGGGGGCGTAGGACTGGCAGAGCGTGCAGGAGTAATAGTCTTCCACGTCTTCGTCCGTCATGCCGCCGATCTTGTCGTCGCGCTGGCTGTAAACCTTCCTGGCCTCTTCGACGAGCCCGGCGGCTTTCTCCTTGTCTGTGTAGATTTTGACCTGCACGCGGTCCACTATGCTGCCGAACTCATCGTGCATCTTGGCCACCAGGATGTCTCCGAAGTGCCTGATCTTGAACCCCTTGGCAGCTGCGTCCTTGCTGATGCGCACCCATATGATGGCGCGCTGGCCCATGTGGAAGATGCCGTTGGCGCAGGAGATGAACTCGTGGATACGACGTTCCAGCACGCTCTCGAAGTCCTCCTGGAAGTCACGGCCCGCCACGTCGACGGTTATGGCCAGCGGATAGGCGCTGCCTTCCTCCATGTCGTCAACCTCGGGGCCGATGACCTCGATCTTGCCGTCTTCCACGTCGTCCAGAGGCCGCATGCGCAGCAACTCGAACCCATCGGTGTACTTGCCGCCGAACTGGACGTGCATGTTTTCCTTTCTGACCCGCTCGCCCTCGAAGCCGGCGCCGTAAGGTGCCGGAATGGGGATCTCTTCGAGCTTGATGGTCAGGCCTCGCAGCTCGATGGCCCGGCTGATGATCTCGTCCAGCTTGATACCGGAGATGACGTGCTCGTAGGTGCAGATACCGGTAGGCAGGATCTCGGGAATGGGCACGTCGGCGATGACCGGGAACCCAAAATTAATAGCCCCGGCCGCCGTAGCGAACTTTTCGTCGGTGATCAGCTGGCCCTCGTCGAGCTCACCGTTCTTGCTGTCCTCGCCCAGGGCCATGACAAAGGCATGGACTCGTTCCTTGTTGTAGAGCAGAATTTCACGGGCGGCTTTTAGATCGCCGGGCTCTACGCCGCCGAAGGTCATGGCCGAACGCGCGGCAAAATTAAGCGCGTGAACGGCGGACGTGATTTCCTTTCCGTAGGGAACCAGAAAGGTGTCCCAGTTCATCTCGATTCCTTCTTCCGCCAGCTGTTCGGCAATGGACCGGCCGTTGGTGTGGCCGGCCATGAAAACCAGGATGTTCCTTTCCTGAAAGCCTCGTATCAGCTCGACGGCATCTTCGTTTTTCTCCGTGCAGCCGACAATCGCTGCGAAGCCGGGCATCCGGCCGTCTACCAGCTTGATGCCTTGCAGGCGGAGGATGTTGTCGTTCGTGAAACCGAGCCAGATGCCTTCGTCCGGCTTGGGCCCGATGACGTACTTCAATGACTCGATGATCTCTTCGGCGATCAGTGTGGCGGCGCCGGAATCCAGCGTGTCCCCCAGGTAGGGAAGCCAGAGATCCGCGGACGGGATGGGCTTGAGCAGCTTTTTAGCCTCTTGCAGAGACTCCTCCAGGTCGCCGATTTTTTCTACCTTCTGACCCAGAAAAAGCAGGATGATGGGCAGATAGTAAGCGGTGCTGGGATAAGCCACAGGATGGTCTTTGCCCTTCGTGTCGATCGCCTTTTTTAAGTCCGCCTCAGCCCGCTCAACGAGCTTGTGGGCTCCCCGAATGGCTGCCGTTGCGATTATCTTTGACATATTGTGCTCCTTGTCTGTATTTCTACTATCGTCCGGTGCGTCTTGCCGTATCGGACATTGTATGCTTCATTCATGTTCGCAGCACCGCCACCAGCCCCTCGGCCGCGGCCGCCTTCTTGCGCCGGCATTGCGGGCACAGCCTGGCTCGCTCGCGAAACTCCTCCCAGTCGATCTTTACATTATCCATCGTACGTTTGTCCACGGGCTCGGTAACCAATCGTGCGCCGCAGGATTCACACACCAGCAGTTTGGCCCTCGACTTGAACGGGGAGATTTCCGCCTCTCCGGTATCCAGGTGAATCCTTACCTGTATGGTGCCCACCGGGCAGACTGCCGCACAGGCGCCGCAGGCAATGCACTCTTCGGAGGCCAGGCGGAAAGGGGTGGCCACGACACGATCCACTCCGCGGCCCGCAAAGCCGATAGCCGATTGGCCGATCACCTCTTCGCAGACGCGCGTGCACAGACCACAGAGGATGCAGTTCCGTTGACTCTCCGTAACCTTGGGATACGGTGTGACGGCAACTCCCATTTTCAAGGCCAACTCGCAAAGCTCGGGGCTCTCCGGAGATCGAGCCAGAAGCAGCCGCATTACACCCTGGCGGGCCCTGACGGCTTTTTCACTGCTCACGCTCACCGTGATATCCCGCTGAACGGGATAATTGCAGGCCGTAACGAGCTGGGCCCCTCCGCCTCGGTCGAGCTCGACCATGCAGATCCTGCAGGTAGCGGCGTTGGTCAAGGCAGGGTGATAGCACAGCGTGGGAATCCATATTCCCGCCTTCCGGGCTGCCTCCAGGATCGTGGCTCCCGGCTTGACGTTAACTTCTACACCGTCCAGATCGACTACAGGCATGAATAATTCTCCTCGTGTTTGGGCTGTCACACCTTCAAAACGGCCGCAAAGGGGCACTTGTCCAGGCACGTCCCGCACTTGGTGCACTTCTCCTGGTCTATGACGTGGGCTTCCCGCCTCTCTCCGGAAATGCACTGCACGGGGCAGTTTTTCTTGCAGATGCCGCAGCCCCGGCAGGCTTCAGGGTCTATCTCGTACAGGAAAAGCCCCCGGCACTCCTTGGCCGGACAACGAGCATTGCGTATGTGTTCCTCGTATTCGTCCCTGAAGTAACGTACCGTGGAGATAACCGGGTTGGCGGCGGTCTTCCCCAGGGCGCAGAGAGATGTGCCGGCCAGCAACTCCGCCAGCTCTTCCAGGCTGTCCAGATCACCCTCTTTCCCGTCGCCGGCCGTGATGCGGTCCAGTATGTGCAGCATCTGCGGAATGCCCTCGCGGCAGGGGGTGCACTTGCCGCAGGATTCATCTTTCAGGAACCCGAGGTAGTATTTGGCCAAGGCCACCATGCACGTCTCTTCGTCCATGACGATCATGCCGCCGGAGCCCATCATGGAGCCCAGCTTAGTCAGCTCATCGAAGTCGACCCTGGTGTCCAGGTGCCGGGCCGGAATACACCCCCCGGAAGGACCGCCGGTTTGCACCGCCTTGAATGTTTTGCCGCCCTGCACGCCGCCGCCGATACCGTGGATGATCTCCCGCAGGGTCATGCCCATAGGCACCTCGACCAGTCCGGTGTTGACCACTTTGCCTACCAGGCTAAAGATTTTCGTGCCTTTGGACCCTTCCGTGCCCCTGGCCGCGAACCAACCGGCTCCGCGATTGATAATGGCGGGTACGTTGGCCCAAGTCTCCACGTTGTTCAAGGTCGTCGGTTTGTTCTGCAGGCCGCTCTCGACTGTGTGAACGTACTTGGCCCTGGGTTCTCCCGCGCGGCCCTCCAGGGACGCCATGAGAGCGGTCGATTCGCCGCACACAAAGGCGCCGCCCCCACGGTTCATGCGGATCGTGAAGGAAAAATCGGTACCCAGGATATTCTGCCCCAGCAGTCCCGCATCTCGGGCCTGGGAGAGGGCGCGCGTGAGATGTTCAACAGCCAGGGGGTATTCGTTCCTGACGTAGATGTAGCCGAGGGACGCGCCAATGGCGTAGGCGCCGATGAGCATACCTTCCAGCACCGAGTGAGGGTTGCCCTCCATTAGGGAGCGGTCCATGAAGGCGCCGGGGTCTCCTTCGTCTCCATTGCAGATTACGTACTTGGGAGAGCCTTCGGCCTGGCGGCAGGAACGCCATTTGCGGGCCGTTGGAAATCCGCCCCCGCCGCGCCCTCGCAGTCCGGCTTGTTCGATCTCGTCTATGATTTGTTCGGGCTGCATCCCGGTCAGAACCTTGGCCAGAGCGGCGTATCCCCCCGCCGCCAGGTAATCTTCGATGCTCGTAGGGTCGATTTTGCCGTTCTGCTCGAGAACGATTCGCTCTTGAGAGCTGTAGAAGGGTATGTCCTGCTCGGTCTGGGCCTTTTCGCCCGTAGCCGGGTCTTCATAGAGAAGACGTTCCACGATGCGGCCGCTCAGCACCGTCTCGCGGAATATCTCCTCCACGTCGGGTTCTTCCACCTGTTGATAGAATATGTTGCCGGGCTCGATTACCACGATGGGCCCGCGTTCGCAGAGTCCGTGGCAGCCCACGCACTTGGCTTCTATCTTGATACGCTTGCCGTTACCGGAGGGCACGTTGTCCGCCGCCTGGTAAAAAAGGTCGTACAGGCGGCGTGAGCCTTTGGCGGTGCAACCGGTACCGATGCAGACCCGCACGATGCTGGTGTATGCGTCGCGCTCGGCCCGCGCGGTTTTTCTTGCCTGTTCCAAATGGCCGGCGTTCTTGATGACGGGTGTCACTCCTTGACCTCCGTCTCCTCGGCGGCCGTCTCGTGGGCAGCCGCCTCGTGGGCAGCCGCCGCCGCGTCCGAGGACGGCTCTTCGCGGGGCAGCCCTTGGAGCAGCGCCAGGGTTGAATCCGGAGACATGCCGCCGTGGTAGGCGCCGTCGACGATCACCACCGGAGCCAGGGCACAGGCGCCTACGCAGTTGACGGCTTGAAGGGTGAAGAATCGGTCGGGTGTCGTCCCGCCCGGCTCGATGCCGTATTCTTCGCAGATGGCCCTGGATATGTCGGCGGAACCTTTCAAGTAACACACGGTTCCCATGCAGAGCGTGACCTCGTGCTGTCCCTTGGGTGCCAGGCGGAAAGACGAGTAGAAAGTCGCCACTCCGAAGATGCGCGTAAGGGGTATCTCGAGATTTTTCGAGAGCAGGCGCAAGTCGTCGGCGGGCAGGTACCCGAATTCGGCCTGGATGTCCTGCATCATGGGGATGAGCATTCCGGCGTCCCTGTCGTAACGATCTGTTATTTCAGCTATCAATTCGTTGGCCATATTGCTTCAGCTCCTTGCAATCGTTCCCGGATTACACTTCATCTATCGTCACTTCCTTGCCCAGTTGGCGTAGTTCGTCCGCGATCTCCCGTACCACGCTCATGCGGATGTCGAGCTGATGCGGCAGATCCGGATTTTGATGGGCCGGGTTGACGGCCGTGCCCACCATGAAGTGAATGTTGTCTACATCGAGAATCAAGCGCATCAAGCCGGCGGCCCCATCCGTTTGAAACTTCACCGCGTCCTTGCCGGCCCCCGATCTGAGCAGGTCGCTGACCTTGGTTAGGGTCAAAATTCCCTCCGAGACCAGGTCGATGCCTTCTATTCGAGCCTTGGGCGGCACATCGGGCGTCATGGTGTCCAGGTCTACTTCCAGCGGCAGTCCCATGTTGCGTGCCACGATTTTGGCCGTCGTGCCCCCGCACACGGCCAGGCGCCCCGTCCTCCGCATGAATGCGCGAACGGCAGCTTCGTCCATGGCCCTGTCCTGGGGCGGTCCTGTGAAAACCGTGGCTACCCGCTTGTGCCGGATCTTGATCACGACGATGCTTACATCGTCCCCGGGAGCGCCGGCATACAGGTCGTTCACGGTTTCGGCTATCTTGTTCGCCAGGTCGTATGCGGAAAGCTCTCGATGCGCGTGCCGTTCCAGGAAGCGCGCCGTTTCGTCCCACCCCCAGCCTAGAGGATAAACCCCGCCGATACCGGCGTTCAGGACACCGTCGGACACGAAGATCACCCAATCGCCGTCCTCCAGGTCGATTACCGTCTCCTGTATGGTTTTGCCCTCGATGGTCCGCTCGTCGTACACCACCGGTTGCAGTTTGCGGCCTCGCACGAGAATCACGGACGGCGAGTCGAATTCGAAGATTCGCGCCACGCCGCTGTCCAGAAAGCTGGCTATCGCGAAAGTGCTGTAGGCCATCTTGCGCACGTTGTCCACCGGCAGTGTCTCGCTCAGGGTTTGCACGACTTCGCCCAGAGGCAAATCGTTCTCCAGCATTTTCATGGCGATTTGTGGCGTGAGCGTTGCCAGAATATTCGCTTTGACCCCGCTGCCGAGCCCGTCTGAAAGGGCCAGGGTTACAGAATCCGACCGCCGGGAAACAGC
>SDBV01009626.1_pt1 | contig 12811 bp, 12 predicted proteins | sample 2277081 | NCBI WGS metagenome assembly SDBV01 (sample SAMN10402039, study PRJNA504765) | marine sediment metagenome | isolation source: marine sediment core GS10_PC15, 223 cmbsf | place: Arctic Ocean: Southern Knipovich Ridge | collected 2010
AGGTGAAATGGACGGTGCACGAAGGAACGGCTCTATCGTTATGCTTGACCGAACTTATAAGGAGGTAGCCCGTTGGAACTTCATAAATGGCTGGCCTTCCAAGGTAAGCGGGCCCACTCTTAAAGCGGATAGCAACGAGTTCGGCATTGAGGAGCTGGTGATTGTACACGAGGGAATCACGCGCGAGAATTAGGAGGCTTAAGAAATGACTCTGCAAACGGAATTTGATTTTACCCTGCATCGAGGCTACGTTGACAAGGAGGGGAATCTCCACAAGCAAGGCGTAATGCGTCTGGCAACCGCCACCGATGAGATTGCCCCTCTCCGTGACCCGCGGGTGACGGCTAACCAAGCCTATCTGGCGGTGATTCTTCTGGCTCGCGTCGTCACCCAACTGGGCAGCCTCCCTGATGTCAATACCGGGGTTATCGAGAAGCTGTTCTCGACGGACTTCGCCTATCTCCAGGACTTTTATCGCCGGATTAACGAGAACGGCACGGCTAAGGTCTCGACTGCTTGTCCGGAGTGCAATCACAACTTCGAGGTGGACTTGGGCCACTTGGGGGAATAGTAAGCTACCCCCTCGAGCAATTGCACGAGGAGGTAGCTTACATCGCCTACTATTTCCACTGGCCGCTCAAGGACATCCTGGAGATGGAGCACCATGACCGCCGCCGGTGGGCAGAGAAGATTGCTGAGATCAACCGCAAGTTGACCGAAGTCGGTTAAGCTTGAAGCTCGATAATATGCCATCGCGAAAAGGAGGCAAGTGTGCAGCAGCCGATAGGCAATGGTAGCACTAAAGCTATGGCGTGGGTGGAACATATTATTCTTCCTCTTAACCCCCAGGCCAAGAGGGCCAAGAAACTGGAGGAGTTCACGAAAAGACCGCTCTCTTTATTTGACCGAGGGGAGCCTCTAGATGTGACTACCCAAAGATTGATGGAGGCATTCTTTGGCTATAGCCTCGGTGAAGTGCGTATCCACCGTGGGCAAAAAGCTGAGGAAGCCTCACGCCGACTCAGTGCTCGCGCCTTCACCTTGAGGGGGCACGTCTTTGCACCTCATCAAAACGTGGATAGCTCAACTACGGAGGGACTAGGATTACTTGCTCATGAGTTAACCCATGCCATCCAGCAAACCCAGCCCCATCAACTACCTCAAGGTGAGACGGCAAGCCAAGACGCCGGTCAGATGCCGATAGCGCCATCCCGGAGTCATTCTGATATTGGGATGGTCTTACTGGCACCTGCCAAAAGCTCGCCATTAACCGTCAATCCACAGCAGAGAGAAGCCCAAGCTCAGGCAAACGAGCAACTGGTGGCGGAAGGTTTAGGCAACAAGACTGAATCAACTCCTCAGATAAACCATAAAGAGGTGGCGAATAAAGTTTATCGCCTCATGCAGTACGACCTGGTCCTGGAACGAGAACGAGCTACCAGATTAGGAGGATAAACAATGGCAGAGCCAATAAGTGGTGGAACTAAGACAGCGCAGCGGATTGACCCCTTTGCTACCTTCAAATTCCATGTTGAAATTGGGGATATAAGGGAAGCCGCCTTCAGTGAGTGCTCCGGCCTGGAAATAGCCACTGATGTCTTCGAATATCAGGAGGGGGGGCTTAATGAATATAGTCACAAGCTGCCCGGGCGGACCAAGCTCTCCAATGTCACCTTGAAACGAGGCTTCGCCACATCTAACGAGCTGTATAACTGGTACTTGGAGATGGAGCAAGACCTGCTGCAGGGCAACCGCATTACCCGCAAGCAGGTTACGATAACACTTTACAGTACCGCAGATAAAAAGGAGTCAATGAGCTGGACACTAAATGACGCCTTCCCGGTTAAGTGGGTAGGACCAGCTCTTAAGACCGGGGAGGCAGCAGCCGCTATAGAGACGCTAGAGTTTGCCCACCATGGAATAACATTGGGCTAAAAGGATGGCAATATGCCACGAAAGAAGCGAATCAAAGATTCTAATGATAGGAAATTAACCCTGGCCGGGAAGAAGTTGAGCCCCTGGTTAGTGAAGCTCACCGATAACCGAGCGCTACCGCTGGCTCCCCGGTCACTAATACGCACGTCTATGCCACCACTAGCTTTCCATATTTGGCAGCAGATTGGTCATCTCAGAGGAAAAAGTAGTCGCCTGGCGGGATGGGTAACCGACTATACCGGTGGTCGCATATTACCATCAGATATCCAGTTGCCAGCTTTCACTCCTATTTTGAGTAAACCGCCCACCCTCTCGCCTGTGTGGCAACGACTGCACGACCTCAGCTGGTTTCGGCAGCGCCGAAAGCGAAGGAATGAACCTAATCATGGAATATCTATCGTTAACGAGAGGCAATTAGCAGATTGGTTCTACCCAGATACGCTTCTCCAGACAGTACGCCCCACTAAAGAGGAGCGGCTAGTTAACGCGGCAAATGAACCCTACCCGATAGTTATTAAGAACCTGCTTACCCCACCCGTGGCCAGGGAGGCGCTACCTTACACTACCGATGACTCCTTCCACCCACCTCATGCTACTTCGGTGACTCTCCCGGTCAAGCCGGTAGCCGACGAGCTAGGGTCTGAAGACATCGGTGGGACTGCTCCACCCCATATCAGCTCGATTAAAATTCCTAGCCTTTACCAAGCGGAACAAATTCAAAGGACTGACCGCCAGCAAGTTAAAGCCCAAGCAAGCTGGCAACCTCAGCATACTTACCAGAACCGATGGTTGGATGGGTTCCAGGCACCACTCACTCAGCGATTGGTTCTATACCGTGCACCTGTTAGAGAACGACTTCGCATCACCCATGAAAGTATTGAGGGGGCTTATGCCTTTCCAATACGGCATTGGCCATACCTGACGACCACTAAGGCAGAAGCTGAGCCGGGCAGACCGGTAACTCAGCCACCGCCGCCCCCACCCTATATAGCTAATATACCTGAGATTGTAACCTCAGATGAGGAGACCATCCCTACTCTGGGGAAGTATAGCCGTCCGGTCACATCGGGAAAGGGGAGCAATTTACTTTACTCCCTACCCGACCAGAGTGAGTCTACCGTCCTTAGACCCGTGTTGGAGAGATCCAGCCTATCCGATGTACCAAGGGCAACAAGGAGTCTTAATGAGTTGGTATTCAACTCACTGCCACCTGATACTGTCATCTCCAGTAAAGATTTTGGAGTGCTGTCAACCGAGGTTGCCCCCCAACGAGCGCCGGAAACATTAGGAGAGAGAGCCAAGACAATAAAAATTACCAAAGATTTAGGCAGTATGACACCCAGTCAGGTTACATCCTCTGGAGCGACACCGGATAATGTTAGCCTCAGCCAAAGGTTTCAAACAAGCGAGATTGAGACGCCTCTAATCCATCAGAAACTCCTATCTATTTCTAGCTTAGGTCATCAACCACTCTCGGTAACCGAAAGCATTCGCCAGACACCAGCTTTACCCGCACAGAAATACTCTAAATCGGTAGATAATGCCCCATCACTTCATAGAACTGATAATTACAGCTTCTTGTGGAACCAAGACCTTGAGCCTACTTCTTTAGGACATAAAGATACTCACCGACCAGCACCAGACCTGCTACTCGCCTCTGTTATTGGACCCAAGTTGGGCTCCAAGGTCGCTCATGGTGAAGGGCCGTTGCCAGTTACATTTGAGAGGACAGCTTACTATGGGAGCCAACCGACACCAGAGCTGGCATTAGCCCCGGTCGAACATCCGGCTGAGGCAGTGTCACCAACATCGCCTAAGGCAGAGGTGAAAGCTGAGGAGACTACGAAAGAAGCAGCTGCTCCCGATATTGATACTATCGCTCGTGATGTGTACCACATCTTGAAACGGAGACTAGCTAGAGAGAGGGAACGTGCACTGGGACTAAGTTAGGAGGAAGAGATGCCAAGCGCTAAACCGGAGAAAGCCAGAATAATTAACTTGGATGATTCCAGTGAGCAGCCCATTGAGTGCCTGTTCAATCCCAACGAGTATACCTTCAGTAAGAAAAATACGTGGAGCAAGGGAGAGGTCAAGGGCAAGAATGTGCCCCAGCTGGAGTTTGGAGGGGGAGACTCCATGACCCTGAAGATGCAGCTCTTCTTTGACACCTATACCACCGGTGAGGATGTGCGCCAAACCACTAACCGTATCTGGAAGCTGATGAACATCAATGAGCGACTGACTGATATGACCAGTGTTAAGGGGCGACCGCCCATGGTTGAATTTCAGTGGGGTACTACCTGGTCATTCAAAGCTGTAATTACCAACATCAGCCAGAAGTTCACCCTCTTTCGCTATGATGGAACACCAGTAAGAGCAACATTGGATGTTACTTTTTTGCAGGCTAAAGAGGAAGGGCGTTACCCAGGCCAGAACCCCACCACCATTGGCCAGCCTGGCTACAAACGCCGTGTGGTGAAGGAGGGGGACAGCATTGACTGGATTGCCTATGATGAGTATGGCGATAGTACTATGTGGCGCTTTATTGCCAATACCAACAACTTGGATAACCCACAGAGGCTTAGACCGGGGCAGGTGCTAGCCATTGCCCCACCACCATAAAGGAGGAATTTTATGCCGCGAACTGAAGAGCTTATCTCTCAAATGTATCTTAAAATCGGTGGCACCAATGCCTCCGAGGAGATAATGGACAGCCACATCAGCACTGAGGTAGATGATAGCCTGCTTCTTCCCGACATGTTTTCTATTCACCTCCGCGACCCCAGCTTTAAGTGGGCTGATTCAGACGACTTTGGACTAGGCAAATCAGTGGAAATTACGGTGAAAGGGGAAAACGGCACAAGCAAACTCTTCACCGGAGAGATTACTGCCATCGAGCCTGAGTTCAGCCAGATTGCTGGCCCCACCGTGGTGATTAGGGGTTATGACGAATCACACCGTCTTCACCGAGCCAAGCAAACCAAAACCTACATCCAAGAGACTGACAGCGATATTGCTAAAAAGATAGCTCGTGCATGCGGATTAAAGGCTGAGGTAGATAGCACCCGTGAGGTTCATGAATATGTTTGTCAGGATAATCAGACCGACATGGAATTTCTCCAAGATAGAGCTCAGCGCATTGGCTATCAGATGTATGTTGAAGACGACACCCTGAATTTTCGTCAGACACCGGAGACTGAGCCTCAAGTACCTGTGCTGGAGTGGGGCATAAACCTGCTGGAGTTTCAGGCTCGCTTGACCACCGCTCAGCAGGTTACCGAAGTAAATGTCCGGGGCTGGGACCCGAAAACCAAAAAGGAAATTATTGGGCGGGCAACTACTCCTCAAGACACGCCTCAGGTCGGGGAACAGCGCTCTGGTGGAGATGCCGCCAAGAGAGCCTTTAATATTGAAAGCAAGGAAATCATCACTAATCGTCCAGTGGCGACTCAGGCAGAGGCTGATGCCCTGGCGCAATCCATCTGTGATGAGATGGGTAATGCCTTCATCCAGACGGAAGGGACTTGTATTGGAGACCCGGCGGTACATGCCGGGGCAATAGTCGAGCTTAAGGGCGTAGGACAGCGCTTCTCCGGACGTTACCGAATTACCCACGCTGTTCATCGCTATGACGACTCTGGCTATACTACCCGCTTCACTATCAGTGGCCGCCGGGCTAACACCCTGGGACAACTGTTGGCGACTAAAAGCAATAGTAAGCACAGTGTGGTAGTCGGCATCGTTACCAATAACCGTGACCCCGATGGCTTGTGTCGGGTAAAGGTCAAGTTCCCTACCCTACCCGGCAACGAGGAGAGTCATTGGGCAAGATTAGTTAGCCCTATGGCTGGTGACGGCAGAGGCTTTGAGTTTATCCCTGAGGTTAACGATGAGGTACTGGTTGCCTTTGAGCACGACGATACCCACCGTCCCTTCATCTTGGGGGCACTCTGGAATGGTAAGGATAAACCACCTGAGAGCAGTGATAAGCTAGTCAGTAGCACGGGGAAGGTAGAAAAGCGGATTATTCGCTCCCGCTCCGGGCATACCATTACCTTTGATGATGCTGATGCTGGAGGCAAAATCTCCATCGTGGATAAGACAGAGAAAAACTATATTGAGATAGACTCACAGAAGAACTCATTGACTATCAAGGCTCAGAATAAAACTGAGATTCTCACCAAAGGAGGGCACAAAATTCTTGTGGATGATTCAGCTGGTAAGATTGAAATCGTTGATAAGACTGGGAGTAACTTCATCAAGATAGACTCGATGCAGAATAGCATCAGTATAGAAAGCGCCATGCAGCTAAAGCTCAAAGCTCAGACAATAGAAATTGAAGGTACAATGACGACCATCAAGGGAACAGGCGTTCTAACCATTCAAGGAGGGGTGGTAAAGATTAACTAAGAAAATAATCGGTAGCAGGCTGCCAGTAAAACTATTTACCGGAGGAGGCTATTTAATGGGACAACCAGCAGCAACATTGGGAGATATGACAAGCCATGGGTCGCCACTGGCACCAGGGCCTGGGTGCCCGACTGTTCTGATAGGTGGTAAGCCCGCCTGGAGAGCAACATCAGATTTCCATGCCTGTCCTCTAGTCAGTGGTACAGTGCCACATGTGGGCGGGATAGTTTCTGCAGGTAGCCCAACTGTCTTAATTGGTGGTCTCCCGGCAGCTCGGCAGGGAGATATGATTACGGAAAGCGGTGGGCCGCCCAATTCTATTGTGATGGGATGCCCCACGGTGCTCATTGGCTGAACTACATTAGGAGGTGATTGACTATGGTAACAGATACAAATAAAGATATACTGGGCACAGGTTGGTCTTTCCCCCTCAGGATAGACGGCCGGGGTGGGGTTGCCTTATCCCGGCATGAAAGGGATATTGAAGAATCAATCCGCATTATTCTGAGTACCGCTAAGGGGGAGAGGCGGATGCGCCCTAATTTTGGCTGTGATGTTCATAACCTCATCTTTGCCCCCAATAATGCCACCACCTGGGGGCTAGCTTCCCATTATGTCGAGGAAGCCTTAGGCTGGTGGGAGCCACGTATTGAGGTAACCGAGATTGATACTAGGCCTGACCCTGAGGATACATCCCGACTGCTCATTAGCATTAAGTACCGAATCAAGGCTATCAATGACGCACGGAATATAGTTTACCCATTCTATTTATTACCAGGGAGGGTATGATGGCACTGCAAGCACCAAATTTAGACGACCGCAAATTTCAGGACATCGTCCATGAGGCAAGAAGCAAGATCCCGCTATACTGCCCCAAGTGGACAGACTACAACTTAAGCGATCCGGGTATCACCCTTATTGAGCTTTTTGCTTGGATGGTTGATATGCTTCTCTACCGATTAAACCGAGTGCCGGAGAAGAATTACATCAAGTTTATGGAGCTCATTGGCATCCACCTTAAGCCGCCCAAACCAGCTATCGTGAATGTAACTTTCCGTCTCTCGGCACCCCAGCCGGAAGCAGTTACCATCCCTCAAGGAACTGAGGTAGCTACGGTGCGGACGGAGACTCAGGAGGCAATTACCTTCACTACCAACCAGGATTTGACCATAATTCTGCCTACCCTGGCTTATGCTCTGACTACCCCCGATGATGCCGCCTTCAATGACTCTATGCCAGCCCTCAAGAATCCTGACCTTCTGGTTTCTATCTTTCAAGAGACACCTGAAGAAAATAATGCCCTTTATTTAGGCTACAGCGAAAACATCAGTGTTCACACTCTGGCACTTACCATAGAAAGCAGCATAGAAGGCATCGGTGTTGACCCTCGTAATCCTCCCCTAGCCTGGGAATTCTGGGATGACGAGCAAGAGAAATGGTCAGTATTAAAATTAGAATCTGATACGACTGGTGGCCTAAATACCAATGGACAGATTATCCTGCATATACCTTATACCAGCGCCATGAAAGAGGTAAATGGGCAATACGCCTGCTGGATACGATGCCGAGCGACTAAGCCCCAACCCGGGCAACGCCTATACAGTACTTCGCCAAAGGTAAGGAGTATTATCTCGGAGAATATTGGCGGTACGGTGCTAGCTAGCCATGCTTTCCGGTTCATCAGTGAAGTGCTGGGGCGGAGCGATGGTACTCCGGGACAGGGGTTCTGGCTACAAAATGTGCCTGTCTTATCCCGAGAGCCAGGCGAGACTATTGAGGTGGAAGGGGAAACCGAGGGGGAATACCAGCCGTGGCAGGAGGTCAGTGATTTCTCAAACTCCGGTCCTGATGACCATCACTTTACCTGCGATAGCGTCTCCGGGGAGGTTCAGTTTGGGCCTTCTATCAGGCAGCCTTCGGGTGAGGAGCGGCAGCACGGTAGGGTCCCACCGGTGGGGCGTCAGATTCGCTTCACCTCTTACCGTTGTGGCGGTGGGGTGGTCGGCAATGTTGGCGAAGGAACAATCACAGTACTAAAATCATCCATTCCCTATGTGGCTTCAGTAACTAACTTCAAGGCAGCAACAGGTGGCACTGACCCCGAGACTCTAGAAAGTGCCAAACTCAGGGCACCCCAGGTGTTAAGAGCTCGCACCAGAGCCGTAACTGCCGAAGATTTTGAATACTTAGCTCTAGAAGCATCTTCATTGGTAGCCCGTGCCAAATGCGTCCCTTCAGGAACGGTTACCAATGGACAAAGTGCTCCACCAGGGGTAGTCCGGCTACTGCTCGTTCCGGTAGTCTCTGAAAGCGATGGCCCCATACCTAGTGAGGAACTGGAAACACCCAAACGTGTTCGAGAAGAAGTCCAATCATACCTTGACGAGCGCCGGTTACTGGCAACGCGCCTGGAAATTATATCTCCAGAGTATGTACCGGTGGCGGTAACAGCACGAATTAGGGTGAAAGCAGGCAGTGACTCGAAACAAGTAGCCGCTGATGTCGAAAGAAGATTGTATCGTTATATCAATCCGGTGCATGGCGGTTCCGATGGAGATGGGTGGCCCTTTGGACGCAGCCTCTCTTTACCCGAAATCTATGCCGCAGTCCAAGGAACGGCTAACGTTGACTATATTGAGGAGGTTAAGCTCTTTCCCGTTGACGCCAGCACTGGTGAACACCAGGAAGCCACCACTAAGATAAGCATTCCAGTCAGCAGCCTGATTTGCTCGCATAAGCATGAAATAGTGGTGGAATGAAAGTACAGCAAAGGGCTTGACGTGGTTAGAAATTTATGGTTAACTTAATCACCATCAGGGGGTAAAGGTGCCAGCGCAGAATAATCAGAGCAGTGTAACGCTCCGGAGTAGCTACCTAGAATATTTGCCCGCTTTATTTTGGGACGACGAGTTCATAGGGCAATTCTTGCTTATTTTCGAGAGCATACTGAAGCCTATTGAGAATACTGTAGACAATATATCTCAGTACTTCGACCCTCAAATGACACCTGAGTCCTTACTTCCCTGGCTAGCATCCTGGGTAGACCTAACCCTCGACCCAACCTGGCCAATAGAAAGACGCCGCGAGTTGGCGCAATCTGCGGCTGAACTATACCGATGGCGAGGGACTAAGAGAGGCTTAACCGATTACCTGAGGATTTATACCGGCAGCATACCTGAAATCTCGGAGTACATCCCAGGGATGCGTCTTAATCACAAAACCAAATTGGGCATCAATACCCAGCTTGGCAGTTCCGGGGAAGGGCACTACTTTACCGTCATTCTGGAGCTCGATGGAAACAGTGAAGTTAACATCAGCACAGTTAAGGCAATTATTGAGGCTCAAAAACCAGCCAATACCGTTTATACTTTGCAGATAAGTACAGAGAAGCCCAGAGATAGTAAGACAGGATAAGAATGGCGCTTAAGGATATCATTAAGTTTCAATTAAAAAGGGTAAGTCCGTTTCAGGGGCTGGTGATAGACGCTGATACTTGGCGGGATGCCCATAACTACCACCGAGACCAGCAGAGACTCCATGTATTAGCTTTCCATAAGACGGGGATAGTCGAGGGCTTTGAGGTAACCGCTAATAACCCGCCTGATTTATCAGTAACTATTCATCCCGGAATGGCAATTGACCCTGAGGGAAATGTTATCATTATTCCCCAGAAACAGCGCTATCAAATCCAAACACGTGAGAAAGGAACAATCTACCTTATTATTCAGTTCCGTGAAGTACCTGCCGAGCCATACCAACCCCCGGAGGGGGGTCAGCCAACCCGCATTCTAGAAGCCTACCGAATTCAGGAGAGAGAAAAGTTACCTACCGAGCCCTACCTGGAGCTAGCTCGCATTGACTTTGATCCCGCTCAGGAAGTAATTAGGGATGCCAAGAGCCGAGCCCAAGCAGGGAAGACTGAAATCAAACTTGGCTTCAGACAAGTAGTAACATCATCACCACCATCAGTTACAGCACCAGCACCGCCGACTACCCCAGAGAAAACTGGTGCTGCCACTCTGGAGACCAGCCACCCTAGAGAAACAGTTACCGTGGGCCATGCCGTGCTGGGGGAAGCCAGCAAGGATTTGCACAGTGCTGGTTTGCAGAACTTAATTAGAGAAATAAATCGGCAGGATAACTTTATGGTTAACCTTGAGGAAAACATTTCTCTAGATAAGAATGTTAATCGGTGCACCATGATATACCTGGCCGGCAACAACCGCTTTGAGCTAACCGCAGAGCAGCAAACGATTCTCGGCGCCTTCTTAAAGTCAGGCGGGGTCATTTTCGGGGAAGGCTGCTCTGAAGGACAGGAGGAAGCAGAATCTAAGGGGGCAAAAGAATTTGGCCTAGCCTTCAATCAACTCGCCAGCCAACTCAAGTGCAAGTTAGAGATTGCTCAGCGTGGTCACCCTCTTCTAATCGCCATTCATGTTTTCTCTGAAGTTCCCCCCGGGGCGGAGCCTGGCATGCTCCTTGAGGGTGGTCATATGATATACAGCGGTAGTGACTACGGGTGTGCCTGGCAGGGAGGACATCAAGACCATCCCCTATCCCGAGACATTATCCGTAGCTCTCTTGAGATGGGAATCAATATTGTTGTCCATGCCCAGATGATAAAATCAAGCGCCAGCCAGTAACCTGGCTATCACTGATAAAATCAGATTTAGGAGTCGGAAAGATGCCGGACAAAATCGAGGTTACAATAGCGCCGACAACCTTCGCACTCGCCGCCGGGGATACTGTGGAAGCTACCGCTACTATCCGCAACCTGGGACAGACTGTAGACCAGTTAACCCTCAGCATTGATGGGCTTGACACCAGCTGGTATACCCTTCCCGTTTCCAGTGTCGCCCTATTTCCTAGTGACCAAGATAACCTCAAAATCACCCTCCACCCACCAAAGACGGCTGAGACTAAGGGCGGCTCTTATCCCTTTCACATAAATGTCATCTCTCAGGAATATCCGGATGAGAAATCCACTGTAGACCTGACCATTGAAATTCGGGCAATTCCTGAGCTGGAATTGAGCATCTCTCCACAAACCATTTCCGGCCGTAAGGGGGCTTATCAGATAGTACTCAACAACCCGGGCGATAGTGAAACTACGCTGCACCTTACCGCTAGTGATGCCCGGGGAACACTACGCTATGACCTCCATCCCAAGACTTTAACTGTGCCCGGTGGCGGCTGGGCAGAGACTACTTTAGAGGTGCGATTGAGATGGCTAGCTTTCTTTGGCGGAGAGAAGAAATTTGATTTTCAAGTACTAGCAGCGCTACCAGAAGCTGCGGAAGCTAAAACTATTAACGGACAGCTAGTTCGCATACCATGGTATAAGAGCTTACCCCAAATACGATTGCCTTGGCTGGCACGACCACCAGTTATTGGTGCCTTTAAGGTAACCACCGAGGATAAACGTGAATTCAGGCTCAACTGGTTGGTTAAACGAGCTACTGAGGTCAAGCTAGATGATGAGGATGCTGACCGTCAAGGAGAAAGCCTAGTGCACCCCGCCGAGATGACAAAATATATCCTCACTGCTAGTAACAAGTATGGAAGCACAAGTCAGACCCTTGAGGTTCACCCGCTGCCGCCTCCGAAAGCAAGAGCCTCCGAACAGATACGGGCTTCCCTGTCCCCAACCGCACTTCAGGTCCAGGCTGGGGTCACACCAGTTCAAACCACACTGCAGATACAGAACCTCGGCGAAATTGTTGATAAATTTCTGGTGGAAATAGAAGGGTTGGATGAGGCTTGGTATAGTCGCTCGGCATCAAGTATAGCATTAATGCCTCAAGCCACTGACCAGGTGCAAATTTCCTTTCACCCACCCAAAAAGAAGGGAGTAAAATCTAAGGAATATCCATTTGCCGTAACCGTACGCTCCCAGAGCCGGCCGGAAGAGGCTACCAGTATCGTTGCTCAGCTTGAAGTGCTACCATCCATAGACTTCAAGCTCGGGGTTCATCCACATCGTGTTTCCTGCCGCAGAAAGGGAACATATCAAATTAAACTGGACAATACTGGAGTTACTGATACCACTTTTGTTCTGGATGCCACTGACCTGGATGAGGGTTTGCGCTTTCGCTTCAAAACTGACAACCGGGAGATAACGGCGTGGAAAACTGTCGAAGTGCCCATGATAGCCAGACCCAAACGAGGGTCAATGGTAGGCGAAAGAAAACGCTATGACATCACCGTAATCGCTACTACTGCTGAGGGTAACACGCAATCGATAAACTGTGAACTATATCATAATCCCTTTATTGGTTCCTGGCGACTTATCCTGCGCGTGGTCAGGGCTATCGTTGTCCTTGCTATTCTCGGGGTAGCAATATATTTCGTGCTGCAGTGGGGCGGCGGTTGGAAACAGCTGACAAGCAGCCCGCAAACATGGCTTAACCAGCTAATCCGTACTGTCGAAGGTTGGTTCTTCAGATAAGTCAACTAAAAGGAGGCT